>Ga0007797_1000566_pt1 | contig 11185 bp, 3 predicted proteins | sample CryBogmetaGMA25M_FD_60364 | JGI IMG/M metagenome (GOLD analysis project Ga0007797, IMG submission 60364) | Freshwater microbial communities from Crystal Bog, Wisconsin, USA - MA2.5M | ecosystem: Environmental > Aquatic > Freshwater > Lake | place: Crystal Bog, Wisconsin, USA | collected 2009-07-06 | reverse complement strand
TGCCAAAAAGTGTTATAACACTTAGATCCCCCCATGAAATGGCAACTGATAAAGCGAGAGTATAAGCAACTGAAGCTTTGATTCTTCCCCAGCAAATTAATTTAAAAAAGTTCCATCCAGATATATTTAAACTTTCACAAAGCCACATCTCCTCTTTTGTGAAGGATGTAACAGCTTGATAAAGAACCCCCACCACAAAGGGTAAGGACATAATAGCATTTACCAGAATAATTAAATATACAACAACATCAAAAAGGTCGATTACAGGTCTAAGAAGAATAAATAGTCCGGTTATAAAAATGAAAGGGGGAATAACGATACTAAAATTTGCTATTAACATCAATCTGGAAGCAAAATTATTTTTTTGTAAGGAATATTTAAAGTAAAAACTCCCTAGTAATAGACCAGCTGCAAAAAATAGAGACAATATACCAGAAAATATAGCGATAAAAAGACTATTACCAAATGCTTCCCAGAACTCTTTACTATAAACTACATCTACGAACCTATTATTAAAACCCGATAAAACAACCGCTAAAATTGGGAGGCCAACCAAGACAAAGAGACAAAAAATAAAGAACCCATCAGTTAGCTTGCCTGATAAATGATCGCTGTCCGGCCTTACATGTTTTACATCTAAATTATGTACAAAAAGAGAGTGATATATATATTTTGAGATGTTTATCATTAAAATAAAGCAAATTGAAAACTGGATCAAAGATAATACTACAGCTCTATTTATATCAAAATCAAAGCGTAAGGCTTGATAAATGGCTACTTCAATGGTGGTATAATTGGGCCCTCCACCAAGACCAAGCACTATTACAAAGCTGGTAAAACACATCATGAATATTAAAATGGAAGCGCTTGCAATTGACGGCGCAAGTATGGGAAGTTCTATAATTGTTAAAACCTCCTTTGATTTAAAATCAAGTTGTGCCGCTAAGCGCCAATTATTTTCCGGAACTGATTCTAATTTATTTAAGAATATCCTAACCGCGAGAGGCAAACTAAATGCAATATGACCCACCAAAATCCCAAAAAATCCATAAAGGTAATATTCTAAAGATCCTCCATAAAATGATAGCAAGTTGTTAATCCAGCCATTTTTACCATGAACTACCGCAATCCCAATCACTATAATTATTGCTGGTAAAATAAATGAAATATTTATAATTTTAATAAGCAAGTTACGCCCGAAAAATTGCGGTCTTCTATGGAGAGCTCTGGCAATAGGAATCGCAAAAACTATAGTTGAAAGCGTAGACATGCCAGCTTGGAAAATTGTAAAGAATAGTACTGATCTGATATATCTATCTGCAAGTACTGAAGTGAAGGGCAAATCTCCAGCATAAAATATAATCGCGCCAATTGCTCCAGATAAAATAATAACTAAAGCTAGAATTACAACTGAAGTAAATACAAATATATTTAATTTTTCAAAGCTGAATTTAGCCACTCTTTAACCCATATGCTTTTGTTATTAGCTACAATTTCAGGTAATATAAACAATGTTTTACTCGGTGTATATAATTGCTTATATTCACCAGGCATATCTTCTCCTATATCGATAGTCGGGTACATAAAATTGGCTAAAGGTATATTTTTCTGAAATTCCTGGCTTGTAACAAAATTCATGAACATATCTGCCAGTTCAGGATTAGGAGAATTTTGTAATTTGGCGATTAATTCCACTTGTAAAAAACTTCCTTCGGTAAATTCAGCCGCTTTATAATTTTGTTTTTTTTCTGCAATAAGATGATAAGCTGGAGTCGTGGTGAAGCCCAGCACAAGGTCTGCCTCGCCTTTCAAAAACAAAGCGTAACTCTCGCTCCACCCTTTGGTTATAGTTACAATTTTAGGATTGAGTTTTTTCCATTGCTCCTTTACTTTGTCACCATATATTTCCTTCATCCATAATAGAAAACCTAGCCCAATTGTAGAGCTTCGTGGATCTTGCAGGATAATTTTCAGTTTGTTATTACCATTTATTAATTCATCAAGACTTTTGGGAGGTGTTTTTAGATGATTTTCATCATATACAAAAGCAAAATATCCATAATCATAGGGCAGAAAATACTCGTCTTGCCAAGAAATCGGCAATTTTAGAACTGAGGTATCTACATTATGCTTAGCGAATAAACCTGTGTTCAGAGCTTGGCCAGCTAAATTCGTATCAATTCCTAGCACAATATCAGCTTTGCTATTCTTCCCTTCTAACAGCAATCTCGAAACTAAAGTACCACCACTATCCAGCGATACAAATTGGACTTTACAATGACATTTTTCCTCGAAAGTTAATTTAAGCGAATGTTTTCCACCACTCCAGTCCTTAGCAAAAGATCGGTTGGTATATACTGTGAGGGTTTTGATTTTAGATGAGGATTTTTTATTTTTAGCTAAGACGATATTGCTACTTGTTAGGCTTATAACAAACGTAAGGAAAACTATTAATAAGCGATGAAAATATGGCATTTTAAAAATTATAAGCATCTAAAGTAAGTCTTTATCTGAGAGTGTCATCTTGCCTACCGCATTGGCATTCCGCGATTGGTGCCGAATCAAGACCTTCCTCTATAATATTGTTTGGCAATAAGTCAAGATCCCTGACGTTTCAGGAATTATGCACTAGAGGAAGGAATATATAAAGACACAGATGACTGGAATAAGATCAAAATAATTATTTAGGGGTTATGTTAATCTTTTCAGCTATTCTGGTAGCCTTTCCTTTTAGATTACGCATATAATATAATTTTGCTCTTTTGACTATACCCTTTTTTATAACCGTAACACTCTCTACTTTAGGAGAATATAATGGGAAAGTTCTCTCGACACCTTGGTTAGTGCTTATCTTTCTAACTGTAAAACTAGACCTTAGTCCTTTGTTTTTTCTTCCTATACAAAGACCTTCAAAAGCTTGTATACGCTCAGTTGTTCCTTCTGATATAATGACATTCACTTTCACTGTGTCACCATATGTAAACTTGTCTACTTTTTTCCCTGTAGCAAGTACATCAATCTGTTTATTTTCGAATTTCTTAAGTAGATTTACCATTGCAATACTCTCATGCGTTAAAATTTAGATCTTACTTAATAGCATTTTCTTAAGTAATAATAAAGTCCTTTGTTTGTATTATTGCAATTTATTTTATTTTAGACTCTTTCAGATAGTAACTCTGGATTTTAAGGTGTTCCTAGATCTATAACATGTGGGTGATCAGAAGAAGATAAAATCCAATCTAATAAATCACGATGATCGTAGCCGAAAGTATATCCGATAAGGCACCCAAGAGCTGATGACAATAATGCTGGAATCTTCTCGTAAAAAGGATTTATATGGTCGTCACTAATAGGCGAAACTGTAAAAGCACTACTTGCAGTATAATAACCTGAAACTGCCCCTATTACCATTCCATAAAGTGCGGATGCATATCTGCCATATGGTTCATATTCTCTGGGAACTAAGTAAAATTTAGTAACATAGCGAACTGCCAGCGATGTAGCAGCAACCGCAATATCGGTCCCTATAATAATAGCAATCGAAGGAGAAGCAGCAATTACTTTCTCTTCTGCATGGTAATCATCTGTGGATTCGGTATGTTCTTCTATTAGAATGGTCGGGGCTATTGCGTCATTGATATAAGCCATCTTAACTCTCCAATATTATTTTTTAAGCAACATCTTTACATTAATATAACTAAATTAATATTTTACTAATCTTAAAATTGCTAAATATTTAAGAGAGGTTCAAGATTGCACGGGACAAAAAGATTAACTTAGAGTGTGGCTTTGCAATAAAGTAACTGAGGGTGCCCGTCATCTCGGATTCTAGGTGAGTCCATGCTTTAGCATATGGACGAACCTTGTGGTCCGTGATCTCATGCAGTTAGGAAAGAAGATCTTACATGACAACCCCTCATGAGATTCCAGTTGCTAAGGTTCGTAACGCTTTGCCCTTAGCAAAGCTACTCACCTAATAACTGGAATGACCTCCCTATTTTCTCCTACAATCTCCTTCTCTTCTTTTTCTTACCAAATTCATCAAAATCTAGTAGCGGTTTCGGCTTTATTTTACACTCATCTAAATAACAAAAATCATTATTCAGAAATAATATTATCACATCACTTCTACTTGACTGTATGATCGGCATGTTCCTCAGTGATGCAAGATTATTATCTATTAAGGTTTTTGCTATTACTTGCCCATATAATCCTTGTGGCTCTATTAAATTATAATTGCCCGCATCTGCTCCCTTAATAGTATCAGTCGCTATCACTGGATTTGCCCCACTATTTAAACTAACAAAATAGCCTGACTCTACCAGAGTGACATCATCTCCTGGATATATTCCTTGCAGCTCTCCTCCACTCAGCTCTGCTATATTATTAATGCTGAAGATTTTGTCTTTTACTTTCGTCCCCTTTACCGTCAAATTCGCTTTGCTAATACTTGCGCTGAGCCCTTCAGGCTGAACTACTTCATAATTTGCATTATCTACGCTATCACTGGCTATTACTGCTACCGACTCTCCTACATTCTTGGTAACAAAATTTCCTGATTGGCTGAGATTGACTGCGTCACCTGGATATATGGTTCCACTTAAGTTCCCTCCTGATAAAGTTGCGGCTGTAGTTGCGTCATATACTTTATCCGCCGCCAATGTGCCAATCACTGTTAGTGGCGCTTTCGTTATATTAGCAGTGATTCCCGTAGGTTGAGTAAGCTCATAATTAGCAGCAGTTACTCCGCTTATGCTATCATTCATATTGATCTCTATATCCTCTCCAGCATTACTACTCGCAAAAGTTCCGCCTTGCGTGAGGATAAGTGTTTCTCCGGCAACTACGTTATTTAGCACACCACTTGTTACTATAGCGCTCGTGGTAGAGTCATAAACTTTATCAGAAGATATTGTACCTGTTACTGTTAATGGACGCGGGTAAATATTACCGATTAAATTTCCAGGTGCTGTCAGAGTATAACTTGAAGCAGCTGAGCCACTAATTGACGCAGAGAGATATACGGTAATCCCATTGCCAACATTTACCTGAGCATAAGAACCGTTCTCGGTTAGGATTACATTTGGTATATCAGCAAGTAATACTCCAACCAATGAGCCCTGGTTTAAATAGGCTATACTCGTTCCATCATATACTTTGTTGATTATGCTAGTGCCAGAGATAGTTAGATTAATTGTTGCTGATGCAAACAAAAACGCATTTAAGCCATTTGCAGCGAGAAGCGCTGGCGTAGTACAGGTTATCGGGTTTGCATAGCTACAGCCTTGATACTGCGGCGCAACGAGTCCTCCTTTGATAATGTTGGTTAAAACACTATCACCGGTCATTACTGCCCAATAAGTTGCTGCCTTTGTGGTAATGGTATAGTTTCCACTATTGTCTAAATCATGTCCTGGATATAAAAACACTCCATAACCATAATCAGACTTATTGTTAGCGCCAATAGTCGCTGCGGGAATAAGTCCAAAACCAGAAGTAGCGCTTGTGTTTAAATTACCGCCGGTAATAATATTTGCTGCAGCTCCGGTGGTTTGTACGAAGATACTATTAGCAGTAATGGCTGGAAGGGTAATGGTATTTCCTGCAGTGATACTCACATCTTTAAGTGGTACTGATCCCCCAATTGCTCCCCCGAGCGTAATTGTGCCTGTACTTATCAAGGTCAGGCTTTCGTTATAATTTACAGTGCCATCGATAGCAGTAGCAATCGTAATGGTCGGGGCATTAATGGTCGTATCAGCGGCCAGTATCATAGATGACGCGCCAGCTGGAAAAATAGTTACTGACCCACCTGTCGAAGTATAACTTGCCGAAGTAGTAATATTACCAGTTGTGGTCTCAGCAAGTAGCGCTCCGGTTACAGTGATATTGTGAGGAAGTAGCAGCATCGCAGTAGTTGAATTGAGTGTAGCAGAAGTTAACGCCACGCCCCCACCTATAGCTGCACCTTGGGTAATTGCATTTGAAGTTATATTTAGATTAAAGCCCCCATTCACCGTGCTGGTAAAATTAGTTGTGCCCAAAGAGGTAGCGGTTAAATCAGCTCCCAAGCTAAATGCGCTACTAAAGGTGAGGTTACCTAGCGCTACGCCCCCGCCCCATGCTCCATTTGGGGTTATGGTGTTAGCTGTTATCCCGAGCGTCTTGTTTCCATCAATTGTATTATTAGTTTGGAAAGTTCCTGTAGCTCCTGCATTGATCACCATATTTCCTGCTAAGCTATAGGCGTTATTTATATAAATCGTGCCGCATGGTGCGCAACTTGAGGCAAGAGTTGTGGTGCCGGTTGTTGCTATATTCTGATTAAGATAAATATCTAAACCTCCAAATCCCGCTTGCCCGGTTATTGTAGTGGTGTTTGCTGCTGAAGTGAGCACTGTTCCAGAATCAATAGTAACTCCATGATTTACCCCTGCTGTACCACCACCAGTGCCTGTAATTGATATGAGTGATGACGGGGCAATGGTGATTGCACCGCTAATATTACTTAAATAAACCCCATGTGAGGACCCCGTTCCCGTTCCGCCTGTTCCAACGATTGTAACTCCGGCTGCACCGGCACCACTAATATTTGTACCCCAATTAATATATGTCCCGTAGTTGACCCCAGCTGTTCCTCCACCTCCAGTACCAGTTATACTTATGGCTCCTCCAGCACTCATTTGCGTTGCTACTAAGAATATACCATAATTCTGCCCACTAGCTCCCACTCCTCCACCAATCCCAACCATGGTAATAGTACCAGCGCCAGTGGTAGAGACGGTAATGGCATTATTCATCTGAATACCTTCATTCAAATTTGTCACACCAGTGGTGCTTCCATGGCCTCTCATTAAAATATTTCCTGTTCCCGCAATAATATTGAAATTACTCAAAATTCCTATTCCTCCATTACCCCTACCGTAAGCATAGCTTGTAGTAGCTGGGGTTAAACCGCCACTTAAGGTAATGTTGCCGTTATTAGAGGTGAGTGTGCCATTTATAACAATTTGACCAGACTGATTGCCAGCATTATCTGAATAAAGCGTTATATTGGCAGCTGTAGTAGTATTGAGCGCATTATTAATATTGATGTCTTGATAAGCGGAAAATGCAATTGGAGAGCCATGCGAGGTTTGCGTCCCAGTAGTTGTAATATCTCCACCCGCCAAATTAGTTGTAGCGGTAATCCTTTTGGTATTGATTTGTGGTAGCGATAAAGTGTTTCCGGCAGTTACCGTAAAGTTACTAGCAACTCCAGTGACAGAGCCACCAATTGTTGCAGTAGTAGATGCTGTGATTGTAGTATCTGCTGCTAGCGTTATCGCCGATGTACTCGGCGAGATACTAACTGGCCCAGAAGAAGCGCTATATGTGCCGCCTAGAGTTATATTACCTGCATTAGTAGTGACACTGACCCCACCTGCTCCCTGAGTTAGAATATTATAGGGAGAGACGGATAAAGCGCCCGCTGTTTGAAGTAAAGTAGCACTTGATAATTTTGTACCTGTACCAATATGACCTCCAAGGGTAATAGTTGCAGCGGTAGTATTCAAAGTATAATTTCCATCCATGGTGCTATCAAATTTAGCGGTCCCACTAGCACCTGCATTTATTACCATCGGCCCAGCTAAGGTATAAGCATTTGTTATTTCAATAGTTCCACACGGCGAGCAATTTGAGACAAGATTTGTAGTACCAGTTGTGGCGATGTTTTGGCTAAGATAAATATCTTTACCACCAAATCCATATTGTCCGGTTATAGTAGTAGCTTGGCCAGAGGAATTAATCGCTGTACCAGCATCAATCTGCACCCCGTGATTTACTCCTGCTGTTCCACCACCGGTACCAAAGAGAGAAATGGTATTTCCAGTAGAAGCTAATGAAGTTCCACCTCCCGTAATATATAAACCTGTACTACCATTATTACCTGCTCCTCCAGTGCCGGTAAAATTTATCGCCCCCGTTGTAGTAGAAATCACAGCAGCAACATCCAGAATGACTCCCGGATTAGAGCTACCAGCAGCAGTTCCACCCCCAACTCCAACTACTGTAATATTTCCAGTAGTATCAGTTATAGTTGTACCAATTATGACAACTCCATTATTATTACCCCCAGTTCCTGATGTTCCCTGGCCTGTTCCATTTATTGTTATAACTCCACCTAAGGCGCTAACTGAAGAACTTGTAAGATTTACTCCAGTTGCAGCCATAGTTTTCACCCCTGATGTACCGGTTAAGTTAATATTTGCAGCACCACCAGTTGTTGAAATACTACTACCACCTAGTATATACATACCATCTGCCCCGGAAGTTGTATCATTTATTCCTCCGGTTGCTGTCATAGATATTAAGCCATTAACAGTGGAAATTGTACCGCCATTAAAGTAAATACCACGATTGAGACCTCCCGTGGCAGAAGCACTTCCTGTTCCAGTAAGGGAAACTGTTCCCACTCCAGCACTAACTTTTAATTGTCCAGAAACGATATTTATGCCAAAACTGTTATTTGTTACTCCTGTGCCTCCACCTCTTCCAGTCATAGTTATTGAACCGCCTGATGTTTGCAAAATACCACTTGCATTTGGAAAAGAAATTCCGTAATTGTTACCTCCACCATTATTCCAGCCATTACCATTTATGGTAATGTTACCTCCTCCTGATAAAACTGTTGCAGTGATGTTAACGCCGCCTGCAAAATCAGCCCTACCATAAGCATAACCACTGCCACCGGTCATAACGATGTTACCGCCATTTGAGGTAATATTTGCTGTTACATTTATCACTCCAGAGCTATTACTGGCATTATCGGAGGTAAGGGTAACATTGGCGCTTGAGGTGGTATTGAGCGCGTTACTGATATTAATGTCCCGATATGCGAAAAAAGCAATTACCCCACCATTTGAAGTTTGTGTTCCGGCGGTAGTGATATCCCCACTCGCCAAATTGGTTGTCGCGGTAATACTCTTGGTATTGATTTGCGGAAGAGATAAAGAATTACCCGCAGTCACCGTAAAATTACTGGCAACACCTGTAACAGAACCTCCAATTGTTGCAGTAGTCGCAGCTGTTATGACACTATTTGCCGAAAGTACTATGGCGCTGGTACTCGGGGTGAGTGTGACTGCCCCGGCACTAGAAGCAAAGGTTGCTCCAAGGCTGATGTTACCTGCTGTAGTGGAAGCATTAATTAATCCAGTGGTAGAGATATTGTAAGGCAAGGCCAGCACCCCTGCTGTTTGCGAGAAGGTAACGCTGGTGAGTGGAGTGACTCCACCAATAATCCCCCCTTCCGTAATAGTGGCAGAAGTAATGTTTAAATTTCTAGCACCATTTACCGTACTGGTAATATTAGTTGTGCCTGAAGAAGTTGCTAATAGATGCCCTCCTAGGCTAAATGCGCTACCAAAGGTAAGATTACCAAGAGGGGTACCGCTACCCCAATTGCCGCTTGGGGTGATACTTGGTGCATTGATAGTTAAAGTCTGCACCCCTGCCGCGTTTGCATCAACTGTTCCCCCAAATACTACCGAACCTGTTGTGCTAACATTTCCTGCAAAGAAAACTAGAGCTGCACCATTAACGGTAACTGCAGGAAGATTTGTATCATAAGCATACATGTATGTATTTCCGGTTAAGCTAGCCGCCCCGACGTTATAACTTATTCCTCCACAGGCTACGTTTGATAAAGTACATTGGGATAATAAATAAATATTACCTCCACCAGAAGATAAGTTTTGAGTAGTATAAATATCATTACTTCCATTTCCCTGACCTATCAATGTTATTTGCCCTCCATTAGATGTAAATGGATTAGTAATTTGCACACCATTATTGTTTGTTGCGGTACCGTTAAAATAAATCTCCCCACCATTCGAAGTTATTGCCCCCCCTGTACAAATTCCTGGACCACCCAAGGCTCCTCCAGTACCTGTTATAAGTATTTTTCCTGCTCCACCAGCCGTTGTGGTCCCAAAACCAGATGGAGATGCGCCCCATGAACTAGCTCCTGCCCCTCCTGTACCAACCATGGTAATATTACCATTCGAAGTACTTACAAAACCACTACTAATTCCAGCATTACCGCCGCCTGTCCCACCACCACCACCACCTGTAATTGATATAGCTCCTGTACCAGTACATGTGGTATTGTGCCAATACGAAGCAAAGCCATAATTATTATTTGATCCAGCACCTGTTCCACCTCCAGTGCCATTTATAGTAATATTTCCATTAACGCTCGATATAGTGCCATTGTTGTATATGCCATAATTTAATGCATTTGTGCTAAGTACAGAACCCGTTCCTGTTAATGTAATGGTTCCGTTTCCGGTTGTTGATACTGAGTTATTAATATAAACACCATAGCCTGTATTTGCGGTTGCTGCACTATAACCATTTCCGTTCATTACTATATTACCAGAGCCTGAAGAAACCGCTGAATTTATAGTTATTCCATTATAACTTGCAATTCCTGAACCAGTTGCGAAGCCGCCACTACCACCATTCAAGGTTATATCTCCGCCATTTGACGTAATAGTTGAACCTACCACAATTGACCCACCAGTAGCTGCACCGGTATTATTAGAGGTAATGGTGATGGCACCGTTACTAGTAGTGATCGTATTATTTACATTAATATCCCGGAAAGAAGAAAGAGTTACGGAACTTGCTGCAGTGGTAGGTGCAAGAGCACTGCTAACTGTTATATCTCCCCCTGATGCAGTAGTTGAAACTGAAATATTACCGGCAGCAGAAATTACAGGAATAGTGGTACTACCTCCTGAAACAAGGGTAATAGCGCCGCCACCATTAGCAACAAGAGTAACTGCGTTGGTATTTAAATTAAGTACTCCAGACCCGCCTGCAGTAATTGAAATGGCCCCACCGCTATTTGTAGTAATGGTGCCAGTTGAATAGGAAGTCACATTGCCATTCGTTGTAGAAATAGTTAGGCTTGCGCCATTAGCAAGCGAGAGATTATTGGTCTGCAGGTCGAGATTAATATTGTTACTGGCCGCAAGAATAATGTTGGACGTCTGAGACAAATGTTGTAGATAACCTGTTGTAAATGCTGAGAACCCATCAGAGGATGCGCCAGCTTGCGTCGAGGCCATCGCTTGCTGCGCTTCTGCTCCAGTCAATCCTACTTCGCCAGTTGCATCACCAGGCCCCTGCAGTGTAA
>Ga0007797_1000562_pt1 | contig 11216 bp, 4 predicted proteins | sample CryBogmetaGMA25M_FD_60364 | JGI IMG/M metagenome (GOLD analysis project Ga0007797, IMG submission 60364) | Freshwater microbial communities from Crystal Bog, Wisconsin, USA - MA2.5M | ecosystem: Environmental > Aquatic > Freshwater > Lake | place: Crystal Bog, Wisconsin, USA | collected 2009-07-06 | reverse complement strand
ATAATTTTTGATACTCTATATTATGCAAATTTAAAATTATTACATCATTTTGTTGGCTATTGATAATATTTCCTTCAGCGATCATATGATGTAATGTTGGGATGATGGAATATTCAACTTTCCTAGTAAATTCTAAAACAAACCTTAGAGTGATCTGTTCATGTGAATGAGAAATAGCAGTTTCACCAAGCTCTCTATCATGAGCTAGATAATTTCTAAAATTTCTCAATATAGTGGATTCTTCAGGCGTTAAAAGATATGTATTATCTATTAGTCTATTATAATGATCTATAAAAATTAGATATAATTCTGCTTCTAACAATAGTTCCCTATTGTTTAAAAATTCATCTGATATTTCAAGAAATGCTAAATAATTTTTCATTCTGTCTTGCATATCTGCTTTAGTAAAAACTGTTTCAAGACTTCTAACAGCATCTTCATCTAATAGTCTATCTCTTTTAAATGAAATTTCATAAGGTTGTAAATTCTCTTGATAAATATAAGCATGTTCTTCATGAGTTAATGGAATAAGAATAAATTGTAACTTTTTTTCTCTTATTACAAATTCTTTTATTTCGTTTTCCTCTTCTTCAGTAAGAACAATTTGAGGAAAAAAAAGATAACCATTAGTTCTAGCAATGTTAAATAAAATTACTTGCAGCAATTTTTGATAAGAAAACGCAATATCACGTGGCCTTAAATAATCTTGTCCTGCCCAAGTTTGATAGACCACATCGTCATCAGATGTTACTCCTAGGCCTATTTCATTTGCTTTTAGAGTCTTATAATCCTCTTTTCCATACATTAGTCTTATTTTATAAAAATCTACTTCTTTAACGTATCTTCCTGGAGGAGTAATTAACTTAGCTCTACGAGAACATTCTAAATAACAAGAATCATATACAAAACTTGATATCTTATATAAAGGAATATCTAAAACTCTATATAAATTAAAATCAATTCCTATAGAATATAATGTACTTCCTTCTATATTATCAGTTACAGATTTGAACTTGCTAATAATGTCTTTTAGTTTGTTTTTATATGTTTGTATTTTCTTTGTAACAAAAATTATTTTTTCAAACTTAGAAAAATTAGGCTGTATTTTAGAAAAATCTAATTGCTTAAGTGTAATGATTTCAACTCTACTATCTCTCTTCAAACTATTTATATTTTCTTTAATGGCCTTATAACCTTGCAATTTATTATCCTTAAAATATTGCTTTAATCTTTCATCAACTTGTTCGAGCAGATTTATAAATAACTTTCTATTACCTAATAAAACAGAACTTATTATTATATCTTTATTATTTGTGGTAATTCTTTTAGCTAATTCTGGATATGCAGCTTCAAAGTTTACTATACTTTGACAGTTCATTAATATTTTATGTGGTATTTTAGTGTATTTATAACTAAGTTCTGTTTTTTCATAAAATTTACTAATAGAATCAATAGTTTCGTCTGCTGTGTTGCTTATAAAAATATTAACCTTCTGAAAAACATCTCCTGTCATTATTCTAGGCTTAACTGCTAACCTTAAATGTTCTACTACCTCAATTAAAGATAATCCGATTACACCGAGCTCTTGTCTCATTGCAAATAGTATATCATCTTGAAAGGAAATAATTTCTTCTAATTTATTAGAATAGTCTTGCTCTCTATGAACGATAAAGTTTCGTATACTCGATAGATCATCAGCATTTATATCACTAGACAAATAATTACTCATTCTAGGAGATAGCATTCTTTTGCTTATATGTTCTATAACCTGACTCATAGCAGACATAAATTGATATCGTCCAGAAATATTAGTTATGTCTAGTTGGTTAGTGAATTCTATTAGTTCTATTGCCTTATTTAAATGTTCTTGATCCTTATAATAGCTAAAATATTGAAAATGTTTGCTATCTCTATCAAATTTTATAACCCTTTTTTGTATTTCGTTTAATGATTTTAAATTCAAGTTTTTATTCTCTGGAGCAGTATATAAACGCACTAAATTATCCAAAAGACTAATTACTTCACGAGATAAATCAGCGTCTAGCTCTTTAGGAAATGGCATATTTTTATTGAATTCATATAAATTTTCTAAATCATAAAATATGCTACAAACATTGGGGTCTTCAACTTTCTTCTTATAATCTCCAGGTATAAACTGAAGATTGCGATGAATATTAGAAATAATAAAGGAAAATTTTGCTGCTGTATTGTCGCTACTAGTTACTTTAGTAGATTCTTGACCCATTAAATTAATAAATTGCTTCATTCGAATGAAATTCATTCTAAGTTCGATAGTCAAATCTTGCTTTCTCTCTATTCTTGCTTTACGCAAAGAATTAGCAGCATTATTTAAAAGACTTGGTAAGTCTTTTCCATTTACTACCATAATATTGGGTTCCTCTTGCAAAGCATTATCCATATTAAAATTGGCGCAAAATTAAATACGTTATGGTAAATGAACCAAAATAGTACTCCTAATTTTCTAATTTCTTCTTCAGTTAAGCCCGTAATTTTTATAATTGATTTAATTTCCATTCCTTCAGCGAATAAATTACGAGCAATCTCCTGATTTCTTGTCATAACTTTTTCTAATTTATCTAAATCAGATTTAAATTTCTGAATATCTTCTTGTACTTTTAACATTTACTTCTCTACAACTTTAATTATAACTGTTTAATCATGCTTTTATACAATGGCTAGCGACATTGAGATTCTCATGTACTGCTTCCACTTGCTTGCCACAAAATGCGAGACCTATTGTCAATACAGACTCAACGCTATGCTGTCTGAAAATTTGAAAATATTCTTTCTCTTTTATTTGCTCTAGAGCTTCTTGAGCCTTGCTTGGCAAAAGATCTATTTTATCTATCGTTTTAAATTCTAAAATTATTCCTCTTTGCTGAGGAGTTTTTGGAATAAAAATAATATCATATCTACCATTTCCTGCTTCTTTATTTGAACTAATCTCATATTTGCCTCTAAGACCAACAAGCAAACCTAGCATAAATACATGAAATACACGTTCTGGCGTGTTCTTACTAAAATCAAAGTAACTACCAGATTCTATGATATATTCAGCTATATGCTCTTTAAACCCTCTTACATCACCTTGTTCTAACGTCGCAAGTAGTTCATTATAATAATTTGATGCCTGATTTGATAGCATGAACCATTTTTTCACCATTTGCACATAAATACTCATTACTTCTTTATTTGGAATCGCGATTATTGCAAATAATTGTCCATTATCATCAAGTTCACTAGAAACTACATTTAAATAGCCAGTGTGCACTAGCAAAGTCCAAACAGCATTTTCATCGTTTTCAAGATAGCCAAAAGTAAGGTTATCGCTTAATTCTTGTCGTTGTGTTTTACCTTGAATTAGCTCTTCAAATCTTATTTTAACACTTGGTTTAGCATCTTCTACTATACGATACACCAAAGCATTATCGGAAGTATTAACCCAATAAGGACTTAAAATTCCATCATTTTTAAGACAATTAATAATCGACCATGGATTATAAACTCGGTATTCTCCAATTTGATAACCGTTATACCATTCACAAATTGGCTCGATAGGAATAGAACCATCACCAGGCAATATTGACTTTACTTCTTCTTCAGTAAAACCAAAATATTGGCCATAATGCTTCCTTAGTAAGGAATATACTTCCAAATTATTTACTCCAGAAAACAAACTTTCCTTTGCCACTCTTGTAATTCCAGTAATCACCGCTTTACCAAGTTCATTATTATCTTTAAGAGCCTCTCCCAACACTATACGCATAAAGCCTATCATTTCTTTATAATAGCCTTCTGCATAAGCACTATGAATAGGTGTATCATATTCATCAATCAACAGAATCGGTAACTGGTTATATTTTTTCTTAGTATATAGAGTCAAGTTAGCTATAGCATAACTTATCTCAGCTGAATCTTCTGTTGTTTTATTACGTATTCTTTCAAATTTTGCTTTTTCAGGTTCTGACAATGCATTACCATCAAGTAAATAAGCATGTTCTTCATATAACTTACTTAATAGCTCTCTAATTGCCGCATATGCGTCTAAAAAATTAGTATGCTTAATGCCTTTAAAACTAACAAAAATTACGGGATACTTATTTTGATGTTTTTGACAAAATTCTTTATTATCGTTAATTGCTAACCCTGCAAATAAATTTTCTTTTTCATACTGTAAAAATTGCTGCAGCATAGACATGTTCATTGTCTTCCCGAATCTTCTCGGCCGTGTAATAACAATAACCTTTGCGCTATCTTCTACTATTTCTTTAATAAATAGTGTTTTATCAATAAACTGATAGCTGCCTTGTATAAGCTCTTTAAAGCTACTAATTCCTACTGGAAAATGCATACTAAATCCTTCTGTCATAATAATTATATATATAATAGTATTTTTTCTTTAAAGAAGCTAGTTTTGTTTAATTTTTTGAAATCTTAAAATTATACATCTCAAGCATATTGACTATGATATCAAACCTAAAAGTGAGGTTTTAGGCCATTAAAGAGTAGCTAGGAATATTTTGCTGAAGTACCTAGTAAATAAGGAGTTGAGAGGTGGATTTCGCATTTCGCGAGTTCGTTAAAGTTAGGCCAACATATCTGAGTCACCAACAAAATGACAATAGCCAGAATGAGCGGCATATAGCACGACATCTACTGCAGCCATAGCTATTTCAGCTTGCACCGCAGATGCAAATCCATTGATAAAGCCACTATCATGCACGGCGTGAGCGCTGTATTTTACCACTAAAGTAAACGTTGCAAGACCTTTACCTAACTCTAAAGCAAGAGATCCAACGAAGTGAAGTGGTGAAAAATCCTTCTGTTGAGTTATTGTAGCAACGCCTTCATTAAGAAATTTTGCAGCAACAATACGCTCAAATGGCGTTGGTTGAAGCTTGTAACTGACAGCTGCACTGGCGGCTAAATATACCAAGTTGCTTGTAGAATATTGATTTGCAACGCAAGTACTTAAGTCACCTATAGCAATTTTTTGAGTCAAAATATCTTTTGCACACTGAATTACTGGAGATATAGTAAACTGCTCTACTAATGCACCAGTATAAGGACTGTCAAAAACCTTACTTAATGTATCACCTTGATCCGACTGAGCGTCATTAAGAAGAGTACCTGATGTGAGACTATTACTAGCTGGTGCTGAATTACTTATAGGGGTTATACTTAAAGTATTTACTTGGATTACACCTGGATAAATAGGTGGTGCAATACTCATTACATCTTGGACGGCTGTACCATCCGTGTCAGATTTTCTTAGCTCATATTGAATTCCATTTAGCTTCCAATCTTCATTTGAAGTTAAATGAAAAGAGCGAGAGAAAATAATATCTTGTACTGTATTAATTGGTGTAGGACTTTCAGTTTTTGTATGCGAATCATATTGAAATCTTTGGTATGAAGGAAATGAAATTTGTTTTAAAGATTCAATTTTTGAGCATAGTGTATCAAGTGCAGCTTTATAATCATTAATAGCATTTTCTTTAGGTGCTACAAGTGGTTCGTATGTAGGTGGTTTATGCTTATCCGCTCCTTTTCCTTTTGCTTCTACGTACCCATCAGTGAGCCTTTCTCTAGTTATACTAGTGAGCGTGTATCGTATTTTGTAGCAATTTTCTATTTGTTCATTTATTGTTTCAATAGACTCCCATAGTTTTTCCGAGAAACTTAGAGGTATTTGTCTTTCCATCTTGTAGCCATCTTCTTGATCGTCCTTTCTATCTTTAGGACCCAAGAATAAATTCCAATTAGCCCATACAACTGAGTTAACTGTGAGATATCCTGCCCATGCAATACCATTAATTGTTGGAGAACTTGAATCGTATCGATTGTTTTGTTGCCAAGCAACATACTCTAATTGATTCATTAATGGCTGATACTCTTGACCCATTATCCACATGAATTCCATATTTCCTTTTGGTATAATATGGTGATGAGCGTAAGATATTGGTAAATTATATTTTGCCATAAACACTTTGACACCTGGATAATAGGGTGGTTGAGTATCTATGATTTTCTCAAAATTATCTGAAATGCGTTTGGTTCTAGGGATTTCTATTGCATCATTTTCAGTGTTTTCAGATTTAAATAAAAAATTATAACTTAGGATGGGATTTTCATTTGAATCATATTCGATAATTGAAGGATTTCCTTCTTTATCATAAATATTTTGTAAAATAGTACTGTCACGATAAATATCAGAAATCCATGCAGCTGTTGTTGTCTTAGTCATTGGATCTATAATAGATCCATCTGAATTTCTGTCTTTTCCAAGTGAATGAAGCGCAACTATCTTTGCTTCTCCATCAACATACACACCTCCTGATGATCCTTTTTTACTATCATGAAAACCACTAGCTGTAAGTTCTTCATATTTAGATTGACAAATTCTATGTGAGGATACTTTTTTAGGTCCACCTAAAGGATGATGAAACAAAAGCAATTGTTCTTGAGCGTTGCTATCTATGTTCAGAGAGATTTGTTGGAAATCGTCAATGGACTTTTCTAGCTCTATAATTGCATAATCTAGATCTTCATTTACCTCCACTTTTCTAGCTATTTTTATGATATCACCAAAATTCATTCTGGAATCAGAAGTTTTTTGATAGTTTGATTTTACAACGATTTCACTAAAGTCTTCTTCGTCAGGGAGACAATGTGCTGCTGTGAGAACATAATTGGGATGTATTAATATACCAGTGCCAAAAGCTTCTCCTCTTCCGTATGAAAGAGCAACAATATTACTTTCAATTTTTTGTACAATTTTTGAGTTTGTTCCTTTAACATCCACTACATGAGTTTCAGAGAAACTATAATCCTCGACTGTTTCCTCTGCCGAAGTATAACTTAATCCTCCAGAAGTGAGAAAATCAGATTCCATTGCCGTTACAGCACTAAATTCTTCAGTTTGCTCATTCGTTATGTCGTATAATTTAATATAACCTGACAAATTTGGTAAAGAAAGATCTTGAGCAAAATCTATGTCATTGTTAAGATTTGTGTTGAGTAATCTTATTATGATTTCTATATAATTATTTTTAAAATATTCTTCTGCAAATTTTATATCTTCGATTGGCGTGATGCTTATAACTTGATTTTTGAAATTATATGACAATTCTAATAAATGCTCATAAAAAACAACAGGGTTATCTATTTTGTTATAAGTTTCTTGGGCTTGACAAAGCAGACCAGGACTAGGCGGAGAAAAGAATTTAGCTCTATAAATCAACATGAAAGTTTCAATGAGAGATTCTTTTTGTTGGGTTACTAGATCTTTGAAATCCGCTTGATAATTTTCTTCAAACCATTCTTCAATTTGTTCTTTAGATTGTTCATTAAACATAATTTGCTCTTTATAAATCTACACTAAACAAGTATTTAGTTTTTGTTAATAGATGTCAATAGCTTTATAAAGCCTTAAATACTCAAAGTAAATTTAGTTTAAATCAATAAAATGCAAATCATGTTTCAAATGCACTAAATAACTAAAATTTATATATTTATTTAAGTCAAGTTTATTTGTAACAATAGGGTGATAATCACAATAATCACCCTTCATAAAATAAAAGACTACTTTGATTTGCAGTGTTACAGCTCATCCTCAAGATGAATTTCAGAACTGCCTAATATTTGATCTGTTGGGGATATTAAAGATTCAGATATAAAAACGGGAATATATACTTCAGACGATCCGAATAGCGATACGATTGTAGGATCGCTATAAGTAAATTTACGTAGGACAAAAACTCTGTCCTCTAGTTCTTCAGAAAATGAACTATTATTCGGATTAGCTAAATAATTCTGAGAAGTTGGCATTTCTTCTTGCTGATCTGCTATATCTTCATATGCTAGCGCTTCTTCATCTACTTCTAAACCGATAGGATTTGCCAGGTTTTCTACTATTGGCATATAATGATTTCTATGATTATAAAGGTGTATAATATTTTGCGGTCTGAAATTGTGGTAATCAGCTAGCTGCAATTGATTATTATCTGTGTGGATTATTATATTGTCTACACCTAATCCTGTATCTCTCATAACTCCTAACATTGCCTGAAGCTGTATTGCGTCTGCCCATTCTCCGTCGCGATCATTATTTCCATGATTTGATATTCTATTTAAATATCCATCTATATCATCAATACCTTCATTAGATATAAGTTGTGAATGTCGTCTAAGATACTCGATTACAGCATTCCTTAACCCAATATGAGCGTCTGCTTCCGGCCATTGCATCATAAAAGTAGGAGCTATATTTCTTAAAATCATTGCTACAGCGTGGTAAAAACAATTTCCATCTGTAGGTACCATTTCTATTCTATGTCCACTATCTGAGTAATGCTCTTGTAGAAATAGGCTTGCAGCACTTTCATATATTTTTTTAGTTTCTTCTTGCAATAATTTTGTGGCTTGTAAAGTAGGTTGCTGAATATGTTGATTATTTTGATAAAGAAGAAAGTTGTACCTACAAATAGCGTCACTTTGAAAATGCGCCATTTGTGTAGAGTTCCAACTAAATAAAATTCTAAGAGATTCTCTAAAATTAGACATTGTACAGTCTTCAAAATTTTGAGAAGCCATAGAATGAGATTTTTCTTCTAGCTCTATACTTGGTAGATCAGCAATGTTTATTCCACCTTTTCCAATAAAAACTCCATTTTTTAACTTTATATTATCAATAAGTTCACTTCTTTCGTGTTCGTCACTACAAGATTCATACCTCAACATCAAAGTTTTATGTATATAGTGCGTTAGAAATTCTCTATTGTTACTGAGGGATAACTCTGTTGTTTCTCTGCATAATATTCTAGCCCCCATTCCTCGATCTGCTCTGTCATATTGAGGGTCGAGAGTGTCTCTGCTTCCTCCATCTACAATTATAATTTTAGTCGTATCATTTTCTAAACTTTGAAATACTATATAAAAAGTATGCCCTGCTGCACTAGGATTACTAGCTAATTTAGGAATTCCGACCTGTAAAATTACTGGCTGACTAGAAGCTATTTTATTAATTATTACTTGAGCTATATCGTATAAAACGGTTTCAAAATTAGTCTCAGTTGAAATATTTTTTACTCTAACAGAAACTTTTAGGGTATAAGCCAGTACTTCTAATACCTTATCTATTTCACTTTGCCATAGACTAGGAAGTAATTCTTGTGGAAACTTTTTATCATCAAGATCTGAAGGATTATTAGAAAGTATTTGATATAATAATTTTAGGATTTTTATATGATCAAATAAAGCTAATCCTGACTTTCCATCTTTTCCATAACTCATCAAGCCATATTGTTCAGAAAATTTTCTGAACCATGTTAATAAGCTTGAACTAAATACCTCAATGTCAATATTAATAATTGGATGGTGTTTCTGGCAATATTCCTCTATAAATCGTGTTAAATATTGAACTAACAATTCAGGATTAACATCTTTTGGATCATGTGGCTTATATTTAAATAGGGCTGGCAACCTTATAGCACCACATGAGCCAAGTAAATTCAACTCTTTTCCATTATCATCAATAATACAAGATAAATATTTAATTAGACTATTATATAGCTTCTCGTTTTCTTCTACTGTTAATGTAGGTATTTTTAAAAAAAGCCTTAGATGCATTGAGCCATCCAAATGCGTTTGGAATTTTGCTAAGTCACTAACAGATATCTTCATAGGTAAAGTCATTGAGTTATAACCTTGAACAATTACCTTTACAGGAGGCCAATTTTGTATTTCTGATGTGTTTGTTAAAAATGACGGGAGCTGTCTTAAACTTGTCTGTACTAAATCTGATACCTCATAAATTGGATGTTTATAAGATTGGCTTGACATAAATGCAGAACGAGCATGAGATATACTTGAACCAATAGTGCGGCTAGAGTCACGTTCTTGATAATCTTGAAGAACCTCTAATATACTATTTAAGAGCTCATCATTAATATAAAAATGAGGGTTTTCCAATGCTAATAAAGCAATTATTGTGTCTATCACTGGATGAAAATATTTTTCGGATAAATCTGCTTCAGATTCTAAAACTCGTATACCAAGTTTCTTATTTGAATCTGCTATCTTAATTAATGCTTTTAAATCTTCCTGATCATAATATCCTTTTAGATGACAATTTTTATATACTAAATATGAATAAAAAAACATTAAATCTATACTATTATATAGTGGTTCTATAATAGTTTGTTGTATTCTAAAATTTTGGATTTCTATAAAAGCCTGTAAGTCATGATATATAGTAACTAAAATAAGAGATACGTCATTATTATATTTTTTAAGTTTTTCTGTTATACTAACATTTGGAAATGGTATGGAGAAAACTTTAGTATAAAGTCTCTTTTCCTCTATGCGCTTGATTTCATTTATTGTATCTTTAAAGCTTGCAACACAATCAATTTGAAGTTGGTGCATTTCTCTTAATCTTGTTGATTGAAATATATAGAGATCTTCTGCTATAGCTACGATATTCTCTTCATTACTAGCTTCGATTGATTCTTCTATACTTCTTAATAAATCTAAAATTTTATCTAAAGCAAAAACATTATTTAGAATATTTTCATACTGTTCTATTCTCTTTTTTAGTTTTTTAGGAGGTACAATATCAAATTCTAAAGGATTAGCTATTCTATTGTCTATTTCATTTATTAACCTCATATTCATTAATTCGTAGCAATGTTTTTGTAATAAATTATTGAACTCTTCAACTGCTTGTCCAAAAAGACTACCACTTTCATCATAATCATGCATATAAGATTCTATTGTACATCGCTTTTCTTCTATCAGAGAACGCTCTAATATTTCTAAATATTGTAATCGATGATTAAGACATTCATAATTGTAAATATATGGTATTGTAGTCGTATCTGTTTCATTTGAATTATCAGCTTTCTCTGTATCTTCTTCTACTTCTAAATGATTGCCCAACATTTTATCTAGTGACTTCAAAAAATTTTTATGTGATTTTATTAGTTCCAATGTCTTTTCCATACAAAATCTCTATGTTATTACCTTTAAAAATGCAGCCAGAAGCCAAATAATAGCTGTTTGTTTACAACATTGTCTTTTAAATCTAAGAATCAATTCAAGCTCTAAATCATAATCTATATAATTTGCTAATTATTATCAATAATTTTTTATCAAGGAGTTCTATACAGAAACAACATCATTTTGTATTTTAT
>Ga0007797_1000555_pt1 | contig 11269 bp, 8 predicted proteins | sample CryBogmetaGMA25M_FD_60364 | JGI IMG/M metagenome (GOLD analysis project Ga0007797, IMG submission 60364) | Freshwater microbial communities from Crystal Bog, Wisconsin, USA - MA2.5M | ecosystem: Environmental > Aquatic > Freshwater > Lake | place: Crystal Bog, Wisconsin, USA | collected 2009-07-06 | reverse complement strand
CGGCATAAGATCGCTTATTCGTAAAGTATTGCCCCTAAAACCTGACTCCTGACCCCTGACCCCTGGCCCCTGCCCCCGACCTGCTACTTCTCGTGAGCGGTCTCTGCCCAAAGCATGCTGGTATATATGACTACTGCACGACGCGCATGTGGGTGAAGCGACGGCCAGAGCCGAATGATCTGGTTTAGCGTTGGGTCGTTGCACTCATACGCGGTAGGTGCGATGGGCGGAGGCGACAGTGTTTCAGGGAGAATGTTTGTCGCAGCAGCAGTGACGACTGCAGGAGGCGCGATCTGACGCCGGGGCCGTCCACGGCGCGGTTTTGGTTGCTCGGTAGCTGATTGCTCGACCTGCGGGGGCGCAATCCCATTTCGTGCTTTTTTGGTAGATCCTTTGGGTCGGCCAGGACGACGTCGAGGTGGGGGGACATCCTCAGCCGGCGACGTTTCAATAACATCTGCGGAAGCAGGAATTTCTAGCGCCTCCGGCACGGCACTTACAGGCGCAGGAGTTTCCACCGCCTCCGGCATGGCACCTACAGGCGCAGGAGCTTCCACCACCTCTGGCACGGCACCTGCGGGGGTGGAGGGCACCTGCACATAACGCTTGCTGGTCGCCCGTATCGCCGCCCGAATCTCATTCAGCACCGAGTCACTCACCCGTTTCACCCGTCCCACAGCACCGCCATTTGGACGGTGCAACTCGTCAATAAAATCAGCGACGTTCAATCCGGCAAGCGGACGCTGGCCATACGTATACTCGCCGGGATCATCCGAGATGATCGCACCAAGTTCACGCTGAATGGCGCTAGTTACTCGGCTTGATAGCGGCAACCCCAACAGCCAAAATCGCACCGCCTCTGCTCGTTCGACAATCACTTCCCGGTCCATGGTTTCGGTTACATCCATAAAAGTGTACCCTCAAATTATTTCTGCTGTTATCCTCTATTATACGCGGATTTACAGCCCAGATAATTCGATTTTATGGCAAGATTTCGGGCGCTGGGTCTCAGATTTCAGGCATAGCACATCAAAAACGCCTTATGAATACCCATATGGTAAAACACCTGCGAACTTTATCGTGCCAGAAAATATAATCTTCGCCACCAGGGCAGCCCCAATTGCCTGCGAGAGATCGCCCAATGTCGCCGGCACAATCTGCAAGTTGGTGTGCTGGGCAGGCCAAAGGTATGGCTCTGCCGACTCCCGGATGGTTCGCAAATATCGCTCGCGAAAGGCATCGGTCGTTGCGCCCGCATCCATCAGGCCGCCGCCGATCACCACAAACTTCGGATCGAGAGCCATTGCCAAGCTCGCCACGTGCAGGCCAAGGGCACGGGCCTGGAAGTCAAAGATCTCGCTGGCGAGCGGATCGCCGCTCTGGGCTAGTCCGCGCAGAGCCAGGGAACGCTCTTTGACACCAAGAGACGACGATGCTAGGGGATGATCGGGGTAGCGATCCAGCCGATCGGCGAGCAGATAGGGCAACCCGGCCAGAGATGTGTAGACCTCGATACAGCCCCAGTCCCGCCCGCAGCCACAGGGGTAGGGACGCGCACCGAGAATGTGCAGGGGCGCGGGCATATGGCTGGCCTCCATACCAGCGAGGGTATCGCCGTCGAGAGGCATGCCATTTTGGCCGATATAGGCGCAGCCGAGGCCAGAGCCAGGGGCAAGCAGCAGCACCGTACCGCTATCGGTGCCGCGCACCCGTGCAGCCTCGGCGACCCCGCCCATATTCCCGTCGTTACCTACTGCCAGCGCAATCTCCCGGCCCGCATGTGCGGAGAGAGCCTGGCGATAGGCGTGATAAACATCAAACCCGACGAAACTCTCGGGCAGATTGGGGCCACGCTCAAGCACGCCATAGCTACGACGCGGGCCGGGGACGGCTACCCCAACCCCGCGAACCTGATCCCAGTGCAGCCCATGCTGCTCCAGGTACGTGCTGATCGCCTCAACCCAGCCGCGCACGACCACATCCGGCCCGAGGTGCGCGTTCGTCGGCTGCTGGAGCAGGCTGGTTGATATGGGCGAACCATCGCCCCAGACACCACCAACCTTCGAGGTGGTGGCTCCAAAATCAGTGCCGATAAAGATAGGCTGCGTTGTACCCATTAATTGCACCTTTGATCTGTTTGTCTATGCGACATACTGCAATCCTCTTGGAGTTGTCACGTGGAGTCGAGGCTTTAGCCGGAGAGTACCGCCTAAAGGCTCAACTCCACGCGACAACCTATGTAGAATTGTCATAGCTTAGACAAGGTTCGGAATCGGCTTTACAGTGTGCGGTATTCGTAGTGCGGGCTTCCAGCCCGCCAGATGCGCGTCGGCAGGCTGGAAGCCCGCACTACGAATTGTCAATCTGAAACCTGACACCTGAAACCTGACACCTGAAACCTGGTCTTAGTCGGTAATCAGCGAGCGGTAGAGTTCTGCCGTCCGCTGGGCGATGGCGTCCCAGCTAAAGTGATCCTCAACGCGGCGGCGACCAGCCGCCCCAAAGCGGGCGCGCAGCTCCGGGTCGAGGGCTACCCGGTTGATCGCGGCGGCCAGATCAGCCTCAAAAGCCACCGGGTCGGCTAGGTCAAAGCCACCTTCCTTGAGTTGGAGGTTGACCAGCACGCCGGTCTCTTCCGGCACCACCACTTCCTTGATTCCGCCCACCGCCGAGGCGACCACCGCCGTCTCGCAGGCCATCGCCTCCAGGTTAATGATCCCGAAAGGCTCGTAGACGCTAGGACAGCAGAAGACGGCGGCGTGAGAGTAGAGCTGGATCACATCGGGGCGAGCCAGCATCTCCCGGATCCAGATCACGCCGGTGCGATTCTCGCTCACGGCGTCCACACCCTCCTGCATCTCGCGGGCGATCTCGGGGGTATCTGGCGCACCGGCGCAGAGTACCACCTGGAGCGATGGGTCAATCTGTGGGATGGCGTTCACCAGGTGGATGATGCCCTTCTGGCGCGTGATCCGGCCCACAAAGAGGACATAGGGTTGGTTCGGATCCACCCCGTAGCGGGTGAGAGCCTCGGTTGACTCGGACTGGCGATACTCAGCCAGGTCAATCCCGTTGTAGATCACATGCACCTTCTCGGGGGCCACGTTGAAGAGGCGCAGTACATCCTGACGAGTCTCCTTCGAGACCGCGATGATCGCGTCGGCCTGCTCTATCGCGGTGCGCTCCATCCACGAACTGAGGTGGTAGCCGTTACCCAGTTGCTCCACCTTCCAGGGGCGCAGGGGTTCAAGCGAGTGAATAGTGAGGATATAGGGAACGCCCCAGAGCTTACCCGCAAGCAGACCACCCATATCGGTGTACCATGTGTGGCAGTGGACGATCTGGGCGTCGAGGGCATCTTTAGACATTAGCAGTGAGCGGGTGAAGGCGTCAAGCGCACCACCGAAGCGCGGGTCGGTATTCCGCCTCACCTCATCCCAGAGCGGGTAGCCGCGCACCGTTATGTGGTTGTCCTCCGAGTGCTGTGCGCCGAAGCAGCGCACCTCCACATCCATCAGTTTTGCCAGAGCCTTGCTCAGATATTCAACATGGACGCCAGCGCCACCATAGACGTTCGGCGGGTACTCATTAGTAAACAGAGCAACCTTGGTAAGCTCAGCCATATCCATAACCTCACTTCAACATACAGAACTCTTTGACTCGTGCCGTGCGGCGTTGTAGGAAAACCGGGGAGTGGCCCTAGTATAGCATCAACTGGCTGGTGTTCAGCTTTGAAGGATACGGATGTCATGGTCACAAGTTTTTTGCTGCGGGGCGTGCTGGTGGGGTTCGCGATTGCGGCTCCGGTGGGGCCGATTGGGGTGCTGTGCATCCGACGTACCCTGGCCGACGGACGGATGACGGGATTTGTATCGGGGATGGGCGCGGCGACGGCGGATATGATCTACGGGATGGTCGCGGCCCTGGGGCTAACAGCGGTGGCGGATCTGCTGACGGGGGTAAGTCTGTGGACTCGCCTGCTTGGCGGGATCTTCCTGTGCTACCTGGGGGCGCGCACGTTCTTCGAGGCTCCGTCCGAGCGCCCGGCAACGGCAGGCGCTCGCGGATTGCTGGGGGCTTACGCATCTACCCTGGCCCTAACCATAACCAACCCAGCGACGATCATTTCTTTCGCGGGCGTGTTTGCCGGGATGGGCGTGGCGAGCGGGGTAAGCGGCTACGGAGATGCGCTGCTGCTCGTGGCGGGGGTGTTCAGCGGATCGGCCCTCTGGTGGGTGCTGCTGAGCGGCGGGGTGAGCCTGCTGCGCAGCCGGGTGACGCCCAATCTACTGCGCTGGGTTAACCGTGGGGCCGGGATGATTATCCTCGTCTTTGGTGCGGTGGCTCTGGTGAGCCTGCTTTGAATTGCAGATTGCAGATTGTAGATTGCAGATTGGCCCAATCTGCAATCTGCAATCTACAATCTGCAATCATTACCGTGGTTCCAGTCCGCGCCGAAAGAACGTCGCAACATCATTGGGCATCATCTCAGGGCTAGGGGAGCCGGTGAGACTCAGCCGACCAATATTGGGTGACATGAACAGCGCGTAGAAGATCCTCACCACGCTGGGCGGGTCAAGCTGCGGATCGATCTCGCCGTCGCTGATCGCCCGATGCACCAGATCAATCACCGCCGCGTCCATCTTACAGATCTGATCGAGCGGTTCCTGGTGCGCCTTGAGCATATGCACAATTTCGGGCATCCAGAGCTGCATTGCGGTGAAACGCTGATCGAGCTGCACCTGGACGCTAGTACGCAGCAGGTCGGTCAGGCGATCAAGGGCCGAGCGACCCGTCTCGCCATGATCATCAACCACCGAGAAGAGGCGCTCCATCACCTGGGTCGCCATCGCCACCACCAGTTCCTCCTTGGTGGAAAACTGGCTGTAGAGAGTGGGCTTCGAGACGCCAACGCGGGAGGCTAGATCATCCATTGACATTGCGGCGTAGCCACGCTCGGCGATGAGCATTTGCGAAGCTGCAAGTATCTCGTCGCGGAGTACCTGACGCCGACGCTCGCGGAGGCTACTCGTCATTGAACTACCTTTCTGCCAGAGGGAGCGATGTGGAGCGGATGTATTCCTCTCCCCACCGCCCCTCGACCCGGAGCGGACTTAGATCCAATACTTTTCGAATAAGCAGATTTCATGCCAACCTTTCCCCCTCACCCCCAGCCCCTCTCCCACCAGGGGAGAGGGGATATTCTGCATCAGAAAGCCGTCTGGCTCCCCTCCCCCCACGTGGGGGAGGGGCTGGGGGTGAGGGAACTGAGCGGTGACAGAATCGTTATTTGAAAAGTATTGGACTTAGATCTGGATGCTGACGCGGGCGCTCATCCCGGCGCGCAGGGCACCCTGCGTATCAAGGACAATCCGCACGGTGTACGTACGCACGGTACCTGTCACCGTTGCGGTTGGCGCGACGTAGATCACCTTCCCCTGAAACGTCTGGCCAGCGATGGCGTCTACCTGCACCTGGGCCACCTGGCCCTCGCGCACCTTGGCCACGTCGGTGTCGCTAATGTTAACCTCGACCCGCAGCTCACTGACATCAACCACCTGGATGATCGCCTGGCCCGAGCCATTCGAGAGGTCGCCCGGATCGATCTTGACAGCGGAGACGATGCCGTCGAAGGGAGCGCGGATTGACGACTTCTCGCGGTTGAGCTTGGCCGAATCGCGGGCAGCTTCGGCAACCTGCACTTGGGCCAGGGCACCGGCCACGGTGGCCTCGGTGGGGCCAGAAGTGAGCTGGCCAAGGTTCGCCTGGGCAGCGGCGAGGCCGGCCTGTGAGGCGGCAATCTGGCCGGCGCGCTGGTCGCCCTTCAGCTTCTCCAACGTGGCACGAGCTTGCGAGACGGCGGCATCGGCGGCGGCACGCTGATCGGTGGTGGCTCCGTCAATCAGCTTCTGGAGGCTGGCCTGGGCACCGCTCACCTGGGCCTCAGCCGCCCGGACTCCATCAACCTCGTTCTGCTTAGCTTGGTCGTAGGCGAGTTGCGCATTCTGTAGCGCGGTTCCGGCATCGTCCACGGCACGCTGGGCCTGGGACTCCTGATCCTTCTGTGCCTGTGGCAGATTGCCAGGCAATCGTTCAAGCTCGCGGTTGCTCCAGTAGATCCGCGAGTAGGCGTCCTGGACGTTGCGCAGGGTGTTTGCGGCGGATTCCACCTGGAGACGGGCACGCTCCTTTGCCGCCGCGAGGTTGGTGCGCTGCATGTCGAGGTTCGAGCGCGCCTGCTGCACCGCCGCCTGCGACTGCTGAAGATCGGTGGTCTTCGGTCCGGCGGCGATGTCGGCCTGACGTGCGAGAGCCTGCTGGAGCGCCGACTCGGCGGCAGCCAGATCCTGATCCGTCACTGCGCCCTTGGTCTGGCGCAAACCGGCGGCGGCCTGAGCCACCTGGGCTCGTGCGGCGGCGATCTGATCGGGCGTGGCCCCGTCAATCGTGCGCTGATAATTAGCCTTCGCCGACGCGACCTGCGCCTCGGCCTGGGCCACCTGGAGATCGAGCTCGTGCGTATCGAGACGGGCCAGTTCCTGGCCCTTGGTGACGACGGCACCCTCTTCCACCAGCACCTCGGCCACCGTGCCGGGTACGCGGAATCCGAGATCAGCGGTGCTGCGGGCGGTGATTTCGCCCGATGCTGTCACCCCCAGGCTGATCGAGGGTGCGACAGCGACCGACGCAACTGTGGCGATGGTGGCGGCATTGCTGGTGGTATTGCTGGTGTTGGCGGCGGCAGCGGACAGCGCCATGGTTGGCACGGCAGCAGGTGCGGCTGTGGGAGTCGCCGAAGTCGCCGTGCAGGCGCTCAGAGCGGCGGTGATTAGGGTCAGGGCAAAAATCTTCTTGTACATGCTACCCTCAAATAATACTGAAACTACGGTCGTGTGCATACGTGGCGTTAGACAAGGTCTCAGAGTGGTCAATTTTACTTTACACTCTTGGCCTGCCTCGCCCCCCCTAGCCCCCCCGCAAGCGGGGGGGGAACAATGCGTTATTCCCCCCCGCTTGCGGGGGGCTAGGGGGGGAAACGGTAAGACTTCCCTCACCCCTGCCCCTCTCCCTCACGGGGAGAGGAGGTCTTCGCACCGGAGTGCTTCCGAACCCCTCTCTCCCGTTCAGGGAGAGGAGGCTGGGGAGTGAGAGCCAACACTGTCTTCCCGTTCGTCTCGACCGATTGAGCCACCGGCGCGACGGCGGGCTGGGCCGCTGCGACGACGGGCTTCACCGGCGCGACAGCGGGCTGGGCCGACTGTGGCGCACCGCCGTTGCCCCGGCGGAAGAGGCCCATAAAGCGAGTTACCGCCGAGTCGAGCAGGCTATACACGGTCGGCACCACCAGCAAGGTCAGAATGGTCGAGGTGGTGATACCGCCGATGAGCACCCAGGCCAGACCACGGCGGAACTCGCTGCCGCCGCCTCCGCCGAAGATGTGGATGCTAAAGGCCGTAGGAATAGAACCCGCGATAAGCGCCGCCGAGGTCATCAGGATGGGCCGCAGACGGATAGCGCCCGCCAGCCGTAGCGCCTGATGCTTCTCCACACCCACCCGGCGCAGTCGGTTGGTGAAGTCCACTACAAGGATGGAGTTCTTCACCACCACGCCCAGGAGCATGATCAGGCCGATCATGCCGGTGATGTCCAGGTCAACGCCGACAATACGCAGGGCCAGGAAGGCCCCGATGAAGCTGAAGGGCATGGCCATCATAATCACCAGCGGCTGGGTGAAGGAGCCGAATTGCGAGGCCAGCACCATATAGACGAAGAGCACAGAGAGTCCCATGGCCAGGATCAGCGATCCGAAGCCCTCGCTCGTCTGCTGAAGCGTACCCTGATAGGCCACGACAATATCGCCGGGGATGCCCAGGGCCGTGATCTTCGGCTTCAGCTCATTCGAGACATCGGTGAGGTTGCGGCCCTCAAGGTTCGCGCCGACCAACAGTTGGTTCAGGCGGTCGTAGCGACGGATGGTGGTCGGGCTGGTGTCCAGGGCCACGCTGCCCAGTGAGCTGAGCGGCACCACGCCCGAGCGGGTCGGGATGGTAATCGCGCTAAGCGACTGGACACTGCTGCGGTCGACGGGCCGCAGGCGCACGACAATATCGGTGTCTACGCCATCCTGGCGCAGCACGGTGGCACGGCTCCCGTTGATCAGGGCGCGCACCGAGGTAGAAATATCATCATTGGTGATGCCCAGGTCGCCGATACGGCCCGTGTCGGCGATGAATCGCAGCTCGGGCTTGCCGGTGGAGTAGTTGGTATCAACATCAACCATCCCCTTCACCTCGTTCAGCGAGCCACGCACTGCCTCCACAACCGGGGCCATTTCGGCCAGAGAACGGGTACTCTGGAGGCTCACCTGAAGCTGCCGCCCGGCCACGCCGGTGCTGCCGCCCGAGAAACTCGGCACAGCGAACGACAGGCGCGGGATGAACTGGAGCTGGCTACGCAGACGCTCCTGCACCGTCAGCGACGGTATGTGCGTGTCAATCTTGATCGAGAACTCGGCCCGCTCCGGGGCACCGCTGAAGCCTACGGTCGAGATCACCGTCTGGAGGGCCGGGTCGGCGCGTAGCACTTCCTCGGTCTTGCGGGCTAGGCGGTCGGTCTCGCCCAGGGCCGTGCCGGGGGGCAACTCAAAGCCCATAATAAACTGGTGGTTATCCTGGGTGGGGAAGAACGAGAATTTCAGACCAGTCGCCACAAAGCCGCTGAGCAACAGCACGACGACAGCGACCCCCACAATGATCATGCGGTTGCGCAGCGAATCGAGCGTCCAGGCCAGCAGTCGAGCGTAAACCTGACCCATCTGGCCGGGGTCTTCGTGGGCCTCTTCGAGCAGACCGGCATCGCGCTCGTTCATCTCGACATCAGTCACGATCTTCAGGTCGGGGATGACATCGTGGTGTTCTTTGGTGTGCTTCTTCGGCTTCGTCCTGATATTCGGGAAGAGGTTGGCCGACATCATCGGCGCAAAGGTGAACGCCTCAACCAGCGAGAGCAGGATGGCGATGGCCACGATCAGGCCGAAGGATTTGAAGACAATCCCGGCGGTACCCGAGGCGAAGGTGACGGGCACGAACACCGCGACAATCGTGAGGGTCATGGCCAGCACCGAGAGACCCACCTCCCAGGTGCCTTTAGACGAGGCGATGCGGGCGCTATCACCGCGTTCAAGGTGGCGAAAGATATTTTCACGCACCACAATCGCGTCATCAATCACCAAACCCACACAGAGCGAGAGAGCCAACAGACTGATCAGGTTGATCGTGATGCCAAAGAATGGCATGAAGATGAAGCTGCCAATCAGGATGACGGGCAGGCCGATCATGGTGATGATGGTGCTGCGCAGGTTGCCAAAGAAGAGCCAAACCACCAGGAAGGCGGCCAGGGCGGCGAAACCTAGCTCCTCAAGCGAGCTGTTCACCGAGTCGCGCACCTGGGTCGAGTCATCACGCGGGATGTTGTAGGTGAGGTCTGGCCGGACGGCGAAGGTCTTTTCCAGCGTGGCTCGCACGTTACTGGCCACCTGCACCGTATTTGTGCCTGACTGTTTCAGGATGGAGAGGATGATCGCGTTATCGCCATCAAGACGCGAGTAGCTGGTGCTATCGGCAACGCCATCCTCAACGGTGGCCACATCAGAGATGCGGTAACTGGTACCCGTAATCTGGATATGCGCAATATCTTCTGGGCGCTGGAGCAGACTAGGGGCGCGCAAGCCGATCTCCTGGTTGCCCTGGGTAATCGTACCTAGGCCCAGAGTCGCATTCGCCTGCTGGAGCGAGCGCGTGAGCTGCGAGGGCAGAATGCCGTAAGCTTGGAGTTTGCTCAGATCCATCAGCACATTGATCTGGCGCACCTGACCGCCGTTGACCGTGATGTTGCCCACGCCGCCGGCCCGCTGGAGCAGCGGCACAATGTCATTCTCCAGGGTGGTGCGGAGTTGGAGCGGCGTCTGGTTGGCCTTGCCCGACACCGCGACCTGCATAATTGGCGCGGCGTTGGGATCGAAGCGCTGGATCACCGGATCGCGCACGTCTTGCGGCAAACTCGCCTTGACCCCGTTCACCTTCTCGCGCACATTCTGATCGGCGAGATTAATGTTGGTGCCAGCCTTAAACGAGAGGATCACCAGGCCAAATCCGTCACTCGCTTGCGAGGTGATATGATCCAGACCCTCAAGGGTATTGACCGCATCCTCAACCGGCTTGATCACCTGGTCGGAGACGCTCTCGGGGCCAGCACCAGGATAGGTAAGCGTCACCGCTACCACCGGCACGTCAATGTCGGGCAACAGGTTGACCGGGGTGGTGTTAAAGGCCAGAATGCCGAAAGTGATGATTGCCAGCATCACCATCGTAATAAAGACCGGCTGATTGATCGCGACATCGGAGATAGCGAGTCCGTGGAGCTTCTCGCGCTGGCGTGATGCCATATCCATCCTCCCAGAGGCTACTGACTGTCCAGGTTTTGCACAGACGCTACACTTAACTATAGCGTAAAAGAACCTGACGCGCAAGTAGGTCTTTGGACGGATGAGGGAGGATGGCACGGGTTATGTCACGACATTGACACCCCTCGCGGGCCTGTGGTACACTCTGGCGTCGGCGCGACGAGCGCCGACTTTTGCGCGTGTCTAGCGCGCCTCTGAAGGCGCGAGCGTATATTTAAAGTCCATTATGCGAGGAGTTTCGCCCCATGGCTTCCGGAACAACGACCGATCTGCGCACGGGCGTCGTGCTGCGCTACAACAATGATCTGTATCAGGTGGTGGAGTTTCAGCATGTGGCACCGGGCAACTGGCGAGCCTTCGTACGCATCAAACTGAAGAACCTGAACAACGGTAAGGTGATTGAGGATCGCGTGCGCGCTGGTTCAGACATTGAGATTGTCCGCATTGAGCGCCGCCCCATGCAGTTCCTCTACCGCGAGGGTGAGGACTTCATCTTCATGGATAATAGTACCTACGACCAGATCCAGGTCAGCGAGAAGGCAGTGGGTGACGGCGCTCGCTTCCTGAAGGAAAATGAGAGCGCTGACCTGGTGTACGACTCCGAGCGCGAGGTGCTGCTCGGCGTCGAACTGCCGATCTTCGTGACCCTGGCTGTCACCGAGACGACGGTTGCTGTCCGGGGCGACACGGCTACCAACGTGACCAAGGCGGCCACCCTGGAGACGGGCGCGATCATCCAGGTACCTGGCTTTGTCAACGAAGGTGACGTGCTAAAGATTGATACCCGCAGCGGCGACTATATCGAGC
>Ga0007797_1000552_pt1 | contig 11283 bp, 5 predicted proteins | sample CryBogmetaGMA25M_FD_60364 | JGI IMG/M metagenome (GOLD analysis project Ga0007797, IMG submission 60364) | Freshwater microbial communities from Crystal Bog, Wisconsin, USA - MA2.5M | ecosystem: Environmental > Aquatic > Freshwater > Lake | place: Crystal Bog, Wisconsin, USA | collected 2009-07-06 | reverse complement strand
CCCCCTAGCCCCCCCGCAAGCGGGGGGGAACCAATGCATTGTCCCCCCCCGCTTGCGGGGGGCTAGGGGGGGTAGAACTGTAAAGTATCTGCGAACCTTGTCTAATACCCGAAACCTTGCGCAATGTACACACGCGACTCCCACACCAACGCAATCACTTTGTTGCCCGTCACCGCCGGGCTCTGGCTGGGGTATGTGCTTGCATTGCTGGTGATTGACCGCATTTTCTACATACGACCGATCTTTCCGCCCTGGTACTATCTGATCAATGCCAGTGATGCGCTGGTCGTTCTGGGGATGGCGCTCTGGCCACCGGGGCGGGCCTGGCTCGGACGGGCGTATGTGCCGCTGGTGATTGGACTCCTGTCGGTGGTGCCGGTATTGATGTCACAAATGGTGCTGATGTGGCTGCCGCCCAGCCCGTCCGGTGGCCCGGAAGCCATGCTGGTGCGGACGATGCCGCTGCTGGTGATGGCTCTGGTTCTCACGGCATGGCAGTATGGCTGGCGCATGGTGATATTTTTTAGCGGCGGCATGGCTGTATTGACCCTTGGGCTGCACCTCTTCTTTTTTCGGCCCGGCGGGCCGTCGCTGCTGCCGCCGATCACCGTGGTGATCATGCAGACCATCAGTTTTTTGGTGGTCGGCTACTTCATCAGCACGCTGATGCGTATGCTCCAGCAACAGCAAGCCGCCCTGGCCCAGGCCAACGCGCAACTGATCAACTACGCGGCGACGCAGGAAGATCTGACCATCAGCCGCGAGCGCAACCGCATGGCCCGTGAGTTGCACGACACACTCGCTCATACCCTTAGCGCACTGAGCGTGCAGCTAGAGACAATCAATGCCTACTGGGAGGTAGACCCGGCGACGGCGCAGCGCATGCTGACCACCGCGCTGAGTGTCACCCGTGCCGGTTTGCAAGAGACTCGGCGGGCGCTGAAGTCGCTGCGGGCCAGCCCGCTCGACGACCTGGGGTTAATCCAGGCTCTACGCCAAATCGCCACCGAGACCGCTACACGGGCCAACCTGCGCCTGAATCTACAGCTACCGGAGCGCCTGCCTCCGCTTTCCGCAGCGCTGGAGCAGTGCCTCTACCGCGTGACGCAGGAGGCCACCGCCAATGTGGCCCATCACGCCAATGCCCAGACGCTGACGGTACACCTGAGTATCAACAGCGGTATCACCCTGCGGATCAGTGATGATGGGTGCGGATTCAGCCCGCAGCAAGCGGAAGCGGCAGGACACTTCGGCATGGCCGGGATGCACGAGCGGGCGCAGCTTGTCGGTGGAACAGTGACTATCACGAGCCAACCGGGGCAGGGAACGACAATGCTGCTCACCGTGAAGGAAATAACCCATGAAGGTACTGATTTGCGATGACCAAGCACTGATCCGCGACAGCCTGGAGCTATTGCTGCGACTGGAAAAGGATATGCGGGTGGTGGGACAGGCACAGGATGGGGCCGAGGCTGTGGAGTTGGCAGAACGACATCAGCCCGATCTGGTGCTGATGGATCTGAAGATGCCGGGGATGAACGGTATTGAGGCGACGCGCCAGATCCGCGCTCGCTGGCCGCAGATCAAGGTGCTGGTGCTAACCACCTACGATGATGACGAGTGGCTCTTTGACGCCATCCGGGCCGGGGCGGCGGGGTATCTACTCAAAGATACCCCACGCGCCGAGGTGATCACAGCGATACGCGGCACGGTTGAGGGCAAAGCATTTGTTGATCCTGCGGTGGCGGGCAAGCTGCTGGGCCAGGTTGCCGGACAGCATGCCCAGCCCGCCACACAGATCACCGACAAGCTCACCGGACGCGAGGTAGATGTGCTGCGCCTGATAGCACACGGCTTCAGCAACGCCGACATCGCCACCCGGCTCCATCTCTCAGAGGGGACAGTGCGCAACCATGTCAGCGCCCTATTGGCCAAGCTGGAGGTAACAGATCGCACCCAGGCGGCGGTGATCGCCATGCAGCACGGGCTGGGACAATCGTAAGACAAGGTTCCAGGTGCCAGGTTTCAGGTTTACAGTTCGTCGTGCAGGATTCCAGCCTGCCGATGCACATCTGGTGGGCTGGAATCCCACACGACGCGCAGCCCAAACTGTAAAGCTGGACTGAACCATGTCTAAGCGAAGAGATGGCCCGTAAAGTCCAGCAGAACATCTGAACTATTACTGCACAGCGTGCGTGGTGACCTCCACCTCACTGTAGGGCGGCTTCCCAGCCAGCAACGGGGACGCCTCGCCCTTCAGGGTCTGGTCGAAGAAGGCGACGATGTAGTTGTTGAGGATCTCGGTGCAGCGCGCCGGATCGATCGTGCCGATCTTTGTGTCGTTGTTCTTTATGACTTGCCCCATCAGCTGGATCATCAGCGGTGCGCGAGCGGGCAGATCGGTGAAGTTCAGATGCCCGGCCCCGTGTATCATCACGCTGTATGCCGGTGCGATAGCGTGATCAAAGACGTTGATGTCCGTGGCGTAGCTCTGATGACCGGGATCGGTGTTGTAGTAGTCAGCGTTGTAAACAATCAGCAGCGGCCGCAGGAAAGGCTCCGTGATGATGCGTCTGCTCGCCGCGCTGGGGTCATACTCGCCGAACAACGTTCCGTCAATCACAATCACGGAGGTGCAGCGGGCGTCCTGGCGGCAGGTTGCGACGGCGGTCGCCCCGCCCATCGAGTGGCCAGTCAGGCCGATGTGGTTCATATCAATGTGCCCCGCCAGCGGGTTCGGCTCTGCGCCGCTGTTCAGCCCGGCGATTTTGTCCAGGGTAAAGCGCATATCGCCGACGCGCAGGTTCATCCACCCGCGCATCAATTGAAGATCCTCAGCCTCGCTGATCTGGTCTGACATTGATTGTGTAAGCTCGTTGATGTACTGCTGGCTGACAGCGACGCCCTTGCCGTCCGGGAAGCGCGTGTAGAAGGAGATGTACGTGTGGTCAATGCTGGCGACGATATAGCCCCGACTGGCCAGTTCCCGGTAGGCGCTGGTGTTCGCGCTGCGCATACCGGTCGCGCCATGCGAGAAAACCACCAGTGGATAACTGCTCTGCTTGATCGAGATCGGGGCACCCGCCAGGGCGTGGGCTCCCGGCTGTGGCGTATCGGTTGGGTACCAGATCTCGACAGCGATGCGGCGGTGATCGGCGGGGTCAGGCGTGTAGGGCTCCAACCGGTTCGGATCTTCCCATCCGTAGGTGAGGATGCCGAGGCCGTAGGGGCCGGTGGGTTCAGCCGGCGTATAGCTAATCGGGATCAACATCGGTGGGATGATGCACACCGCCAGCAGAATCGTCGCGAGTACCCCGCCCAGCCCTGCCCAGACCCGATGTTTAATCGTCTTCGGGGCGGAGGGGCGTAGCCGACCAAGGGTAGACAGGAACAGGATGAGGCCGAAGGCGTAGACGCCGAGCAGCAGCGGCTGATAGCCGTCAACGAGCAAGTCGAGGAGTAGTAGGATCAGGGCTGTGGCCGGCATGAAGTCAACCCAGCGCGGCCGCTGCTGCACCGGCACCAGAGGCCAGAGCAACACGATCATGATAGGGATGATCGGCAGAGTACTCCAGAGGGTCATTGCTTACTCCTTCCTTAAGTGTATGTTCTCGACAACAGGTGATGGCATCAGTCTCTGGTTGAGCTGTAGAGCCTTAAGACCAGGTTTCAGGTGCCAGGTTTCAGGTTTACAGCTCGTCGTGCAGGCTTCCAGCCTGCCGACGCGCATCTGGCGGGCTGGAAGCCCGCACGACGCGCAGCCCAAACTGTAAAGCTGGATTGAACCATGGCCTACCGCAAAAGGCTCCTTGTCACGCTGAGCGCAGCGAAGCGTCCCGGCAATGATGAGAATCGCCGGGACGCTTCACTTCACTCGGCGTGACATGTGTGACAACGTCACTTCTAGCGCCTAACGAACGGCAGGTAGACAAACGTCCTATTTAACCCTGCCGGCATGATTACCTCGGTTCCCGTGCCCTCCTTCGCCCGCAGGGGCGCAGTGGAATCGATGGTGAGATTGGTTGTGGCGCTGCCAGTAGCTGCAGTCGCGGCGGTACTTGCACTAACGACCACACTGATTGTGTAGGTGGCGTTATCGGTTTCCGCAGTAGAGAGAATAATGCTGAATCCGCCGGTTTCATCGGTGGTCACGTTGCCGATCACGCGCCCGTTCGCCATAATCTGCGCCGCCTTACTCACCGGGTACCCCGCTCCCACCAGAGCGAAGTAGCTACCCTGCCGCCCGTTGGGGTAGTTGATCAGGAGGCTGGTGCCATCCGTCGTCTTCCCGCCGACAAAGTTCACGCCGGTGGTGTCCGCCGCCAGATTTACGTCTAGCGCACGCGGGGTGAAGAAGTAGTTGCTGAGCTGCGGAGTCAGCGTGTAGCTGCCCCTGGGCAGTTTCGTAAAGAGGTAATCTCCATTCGCATCGGTGGCGATGGTGAGCCCCTTACCGTTCGCGATCACCACGCCAACTAGTGGCTTGCCGCTGCCATCCACCACCCGCCCGGAGAGCGTCTGCTGGTTGGTCGGATCGTACTTGACGAAATTTACGCCCGTCGCGCTCGGCCCCACCGTCACCACGCGCTGGGTCGGCTCGAAGCTATAGCTGCCGTACGACGGGATGATGGTGTAGGTATTGTCCTGAAGTTTGGTGAATGTATAGGCACCCTGAGCATCCGTATTCACCGTGTTTCCGCTGCCGGCATCAACCCGTGCGTAGGAGAGCGGGCTGCCGTCGCTGTTCAAGATCGTGCCAGAGATTGTGTAGTAGACGATCGCGCCGGTGAAATCTTGCCCGGACACATCCTGCTGCTGCACGGTCACGCTGTGCGAGGCGGGCGTGAAGGTGTAGCCGCGCCGGGTGGGGACAAGTGTGTAGCTGCCGTTGCTCAGCCCGTTCAGCACATAGACGCCGGTCGCGTCTGTTGCGGTCGTGTGCCCGGCCCCGTCCGACACCGTCACGTCGGTCATGGGGCTGCCCTGCGTATCAACAATCTTCCCCGTGACGCTGTAGCTCGTCTGGGTGCCGCTGAAATCCTGGCCGCTCAGGTTGGCGTTGCTCACGGTGACGTTAAGGCTAGCCGGGGTAAAAACGAAGTTGGTGCGGGTCGGCGTCAGCGTGTAGCTGCCCGCATCCAGACCGCTGAGGAAGTACCAGCCGCTGGTATCCGTGGTGGTGGTGGTCGTGATGGGGGTATTAGCGGAGATCGTCACCCCGGTAATCGGCTGGCCCTGGCTATTAGTGACCCGCCCGCTAACCAAATAGGCGAGACCGCTGCGGAAGGGGCTGTAGAGCGCCTGGTTCAGCCCGGTGTTGTCGGCGTAATCACTAATGCTCGCCTCGATCGCGGCGATGCTGGTGGTGCCCCACCAGTTGTTCTTGGCGTCGAGGTTCGGGTCGGCGCTGGAGTAGGGGCCGGCGATCAGGTTCATGGGCACGGGGGTGGTACCCGAGGTATTGTCGAAGATGTTGTTGCCGTTAATAATCGCCTTGCCGGCCTGCACCTGGACGCCGCCACCGATGGTGTTGCCGCTGATCGTATTGCCACTGACCGTGACTTGGCTGACTGCAAGTGCCAGCCCGCCTGCGGTTGCACTCGAATAACAAGAACCGTTGTAGGTGATGTTGTTGGTAATGGTGTTGCCGCTGATCACGCCCTCGATATTATGGTACGAGGAAGTACCAACCTGGAGCCCGCCAACACAGTAGTATGTATAGGACAGGTAGCCGCCGGTGTTGCCAGTGATCGTGTTGCCGACAATCTGCACATGGCTGGCGGCGCTCGATGAGTAGGTACCTTGGATGTAAACCCCGGTTGCCTTGCTGCCGCTGATCGTATTCCCGCTGAGAGTGATATCGCTCGGGCCAGTGCCACTGCCCCCAAGCTCAAGCCCTCGCCCACCATTATTCTGGATCGTATTGTTGCTGATCACAACGGTGCCTAGCCCAATAGAGATGCCGGTTCCGCCGTTATTGGCGATCCGGCTGTCGGTAATAACAACCAGTGCACCTCCGCTGAGACCGATTCCGCTTCCCTCGTTATTCTCAATTGTGGCGGCGCTCACGCGCATCTCGCTGGCAATGGTGCCATCTACACTCGTACCCTTGCTATTGCGTATGGTGAGGTGATCGAAGTAAGGCGAGGCAGAGAACATCGAAATTGGCGATGAAAGGCTGCCGCCAGCATATTGGATCAGCGCATACTGAATAATACTGCCGCCGGTATAATTTCCTGCGCTGTCGAATGTCGCATCAGCGCTGCTGGTATTAAAGGTTAGCCCTTTCCATGCACCCGGCGTCGGGGCGGCGTTGTTTGCGGTGAAGGTAATCGGGCTGGCGGCGGTGCCACGGGCCACCAACTTACCCTCGATGGTCAGGGTCGGGTTGGGATCAAACTTGATTGTGGTGCCGGGCAGGATACTCAGGGTAATGCCCTGCTGCACCAGCACGTTGCCGGTGATGATGTAGCCCGAGGGACACTCTGTTGGGCTCCAGGTGGTATCGGCGGCGATCTGTCCCGAGTAGCTGTCACAGACAAAGGCATTTGGCCCAACCCAGGCGTGCGACGGCGAGGCGAATCCGAGGGTCAAGAGCAGGGTGAACGCGGCCAGAATCAGCGGTACGGTCAATCGCTTCATGACAATCCTCCACGTATATATTGACATCAAGGGAACGCTGACGATGGGATAAGGTACAGAGGCGGGGCCTAGAGGAGATGCACGAGGAGAGCGAAAAGGCTGCGCCTGGTACGTGAAGAACGACCAAAGCCGAGCCTGGTGGCCGAGGGTAAATGCGGAGTCGAACGAGCTACCAGTATATTTCGGTCTGCTCAAAGCAGAGTCCGTACTGTAGCATGAAAAATCAGAAATGAATAGACGAATGAGGATTCAAAAAAGATCCATTTATAATTATTTGTAGATCACCTACGTATTGTTTCTAAGGTGTCAGCAATCGCTGAATTGTGTCTACCAGCCCCTTCAGACTGACGGGCTTCGTCAGGTATTCGGTTGCACCGGCAGCGATACACCGCTCGCGGTCGCCAGGCATGGCCAGGGCGGTCAGTGCAATGATCGGCGTCGCCTTGTAGTCGGGAATGCTCCGCAAGCGGCGAGTCGCCTCTAGGCCATCCATCTCGGGCATCTGAATGTCCATCAGAATGATATCCGGGCGGACATCTGCAACTATATCGAGGGTCTCGCGGCCATTGCGGGCAACGACGACATGGTAACCGCATTCGTGCAAGTAATCGCCGACAGCGATAATGTTAATTTCATTATCATCAACAAGCAAGATGCAAGTGGTGCGGGGAGGGCGTGTGATCTGTGGAGCGGTGATTAGCGCCTCACGGGCAACGTCCGACTCAGCGACGACGATCCTCAGCGCATGCTGGAGTGTCTCGCGGGAAATCGGCTTAACCAAATACTCAGCCGCGCCAGCATCCATCCCTCGTGCGCGATCATCTACGACAGAAACAATAATTACGGGAATGTCCTGTAGGTGCGGATCGGCTTTGATCTGCGCCAACACGTCCCACCCTGACTGTCCCGGCATCTGCAAATCAAGGAAAATGACATCAGGGTGGGTGCTGGCCACTTGCTCTAGGGCTCCCTCGCCCTTCGGGTGGACGATGGCATGAATGTGCAACTCCTGGAGGTAGCGTGCGAGCTGTTCCCTCGCCGTCTCTGAGTCCTCGATGATAACTGCTGAGTGGAGCGGGTTGCTCCCCACACGTGGGAAGGCCGGCGGGAGGAGATTCGCCTCCATCGGCGGGGGGTAGGGCAGGGTGATGGTAAAACGACTGCCTTTGCCCAGTTCGCTCTCCACTGAAACACTGCCGCCGTGGAGTTCAGTCAGACGGCGCACAAGGGCCAGCCCCAGCCCAGTGCCGTCGTGCTGGCGGCTCAGGCTTGAGTCGAGCTGGATAAAGGGCTGAAATAGACGGGCCATGCCCTCCGGCGACATGCCGATACCGGTGTCCTCGATGGTAAAACGGACGACTCCCCCCTCGGCATCGGTGGTGACCTCAAAGCGGACTCGTCCGCCTTTCTCCGTAAACTTGACCGCATTGCTCAGCAGGTTCACGAGCATCTGCTTCAGACGTTTGGGGTCGGCATACACTTTGGCGTGCCGGTCGCTCAGGTGGAACTCCAGATGGAGATATCTTTTGATCGCCAGTTCCTTGACAAATAAAAGGCTGGACTCGCATATGTCTGCAATCGAGAAGATTTCGAGTTGTAATTCCATCCGCCCAGACTCGACCTTTGAGAGGTCAAGGATGTCGTTAATCAGCGCAAGCAGATGGCGACCGCTGATCTCAATATTGCGCAGCGACTCCTGCTGGCGCTCGTTGAGCGGGCCGCGAAACTGCTCTAGCAGGCCCTCGCTAAAGGCTAAAATGGCATTGAGCGGTGTGCGCAGCTCGTGACTCATGTTGGCCAGAAACTCATCCTTGGCACGTATTGCTCGTATCAGGTCGGTGTTGGCGCGGCTCAGGTCGGCGGTGCGTTCGTCTACTCGGCGAACGAGAGAATTACGCTCCTCGATCAGCGATTCCTCTGCGCATTGGCGCTCGGTGACATCGCTGATAAAGCTGATCATAAATTCCTGGCCATCCATGCGAGTTCGCGACGCCTTGATGTCGGCATAAAAAATAGTTCCGTCCTTGCGACGACAACGGATGTTGGAGACCATCTCCTTCTCGCCACGCACCATCGCGTGAAACTCGGCAAGCACCCTGGGCTGGGCTTCGTTTGGATACATATCGTTAATGCCAAGCCGCAGGAACTCGTCACGGGTATAGCCAAACATGGCACAGAGAGCCGGATTGACGTACTGAAATGAGCGATCTGCGATATATGCGGCGAGGATACCTTCGTTCGCTCCCTCGAAGATCACCTGGTAGCGCACCTCACTCTCTTTCAGCGCAGCTTCAGCCTGTTTGTAAGCGGTAACGTCCTTGCCGGTGGAGACAAAATGGGTAATGACGCCGTATTTGTCGCGGATAGGCGTGATCGTCTTCGATTCATAATAGATATCGCCATTTTTTTTGCGATTGCGGATCTCACTTTGGTACGATTCGCCACGCAGGATCGTGGCCCACACGGCGGTATAGAGTTCTGGTTTCTCTAATCCCGACTTGAGGATTCGTGGTGTCTGGCCAATCGCCTCGGCACTGGTGTGGCCAACCCGACGCTCAAAGGACGGGTTGACGTACTCAATGTTCCCCGACACGTTGGTAATAAGCACCAAATCGTCTGTCTGCTCAACAACGCGGGAGAGCAGGATAATCTGATCCTCAGCTCGCTGGCGCTGCTGCTCCTGCTCGATGAACTCGAGCGCAAAGGCGATATCCATCGCCATTTCGGTGAGCAGCTTGATCTCATCCTCGTCGAAGAAATGAGGTTCAGATGCATACAGGTTGAATGTACCACGCAGTTCGCTTGCGACGATGAATGGAAAAATGACTGACGAGCGGTAGCCTAAGCGCAGGGCGTCAGTTCGCCATGGGGCCATACGCGGGTCGGTGGCAATATCATTCACTACAACTGGTTGACCTGTAAGCAGGGCAACGGCAGTCGGGCCACGTCCACGCTCACTGTCATCCAGCACAATGCGCAGGTTATCCACATAGGTATCAACCTCACCCGCACGAGCGACCGGACGTACCTGTTTGGTCTGCGGGTCGAGCGATCCGATCCATGCCATGCGAAACCCACCCTGGGACACAACGATCCGGCACGCTTCCTCGAACAGTTTGTCGGGTTCACGCATGCGCACAATCGTCTGGTTGATGGCGCTGAGTAGAGCGTAGGTGCGATTGAGGTTATTCAGGCGCACCTCCGCCTGTTTGCGCACGGTGATGTCACGCGAGACACCGACCACCTGTATCTTTCCTGCGTCGTTCAGTACATAGTTGGCGGTCACTTCGGTAGTGACGATGCTGCCATCCTTGCAGATCTGATCCAACTCATCGGTGTGCGGTGGCAACCCGATGGATGGTGGTCGCTCGGCCAGCAGCGTCAGAACTTTGGTGAGCGAGGCAGGGGTGAGAGTCTGATCCATCGTCTGCTGCATCGCCTCGTGCGGGGTATAACCACGCAACTTCTGCACTGATGGGCTGACATACGTGAAGTTCTGAGATTCGAGATCAAGAACCCAGATCACATCGGCGGTATTTTCGGAGATCAGACGATAGTGAGCCTCGCTCTGGCGCAGCATCTTTTCGGCACGTCGGCGTGTGTAAAGATACATAAGAACGATTGCCGCCGATAGCATCTCAACCAAAAGGAGAACCCAGGCATTCCAGCCATGGACGTCAGCCAGAGCTAGCCCGACCATGAAACCAACGAACAGCCAGACCAATGGCGCCGAAAGAAACTGGATGAGGCGGTATTTGGGGGGAGGGAATGTATGCATAAAGTGTGGAGAGCTATTCTTGATAGAGGCCGAAGTGAAGCAGTGACACCTGATGATTGTAAGGCATCCAACTGCACAAAGCATCGCTGCTTCGCCCCCAAGAGGCGTGCAGTGCCATGGTCTTTTTAGATAGTAAAGGACTTAGGGAAGTGGAAATTTCTAAGTATCCCAACGTCATGTCACGCTGAGCTTCGCTCAGCGTGACATGACGTTGGGATACTTAAAGAATTCAGCTTCTAAGACGAGATCCAAGGAGTGCGATAGTACTCCTTGGATCATCTATACTACGTGAGTCACCCTGGTCAGCGAATTACTTGAACCCGTCACGTGTCTCTCGCCCCAGCAGGCCGAGCAGCACATTGTAGGGCGGCGCATTCTCGGGGTGCAGCTCGAAGCGGGCTCGCTCAAACCACTGCACTGTGTACTGGCGACCATCGCTCAAAGTCTCAACTCGCGGCTCGCTCAAGGGGAGCCCGAACAGAGCCAGGTTTTCACCTTCGTTCTTGCCGGGCTGTCCATCCAGCTCAAGCCCATTGGCCCGCCAGGCGGCCAAAATCTCTCCACAGACGCTATGCCCGGTCTGGGGGAAGAATCGGCAGCCGGCCTGCTCGGAGCCTTTGGGGAAGAGCGTCCAGTCTTGTCCCTGCTGGCTCAGGCGATCCGCGCCCAGGCGTCCCAGGAGTACATTGTAGGGCGGCTGATTCTCGGGGTGGATCTCCAGCCGGTTACGCTCAAACCACTGCACCTGGAAGGGGTGGCCTTCGATCTGCTCCTGGCCCTGCGCGGCAATCGGGTATCCGAAGACAGGCAGTCCACCGTTCTGCTCCCAGTACGTACGAATAGGCCCGGCGATGCAGAATCCC
>Ga0007797_1000551_pt1 | contig 11283 bp, 11 predicted proteins | sample CryBogmetaGMA25M_FD_60364 | JGI IMG/M metagenome (GOLD analysis project Ga0007797, IMG submission 60364) | Freshwater microbial communities from Crystal Bog, Wisconsin, USA - MA2.5M | ecosystem: Environmental > Aquatic > Freshwater > Lake | place: Crystal Bog, Wisconsin, USA | collected 2009-07-06 | reverse complement strand
GTAAAGCGAAGCGTCCCGACATGCACTATCATCGCCGGGACGCTTCGCTTTACTCAGCGTGACACGTGTGATTTTTGCGGTAGGGCAGTAGATAAGGGGATACAACCATGCAGTCAGCAGTTGATGGGATGCAAGCGGGGAGCGGGCGGACAGTGGCGCTGGTCGGTGGCGATGTGGTGGCGCTGATGGTGTTTGCGGCCATCGGGCGGGGCAGCCACGGCGAGGCGGCGGGGCTGGGGGCCATCGGTGAGGTGGCGAAGACCGCCGCGCCCTTCATCATCGGCTGGTTGATAGCAACGCCCTGGCTGGGTGCGTTCCGCCCCGCATCCACCAATACGCCGGTGAAGATGCTGCGCACGACAGCCCTCTCCTGGTGCGCGGCGGTGGTGGCTGGCTCGCTGGTGCGCGCCCTCTTTATTGGGCGTTTCAGTCCCTTCTCGTTCTATATCGTCACCTTCATCGCCGCCCTGCTGATTATGTGCGGCTGGCGCGGGGCGTTTGCACTGTGGGAATCGCGAAGATCTGTCTAAAAATTACGCTATCCTGTAGTTAAAATGACCACCTTCCTATGAACCCGATCACCACTATCCTCCAGCATTACCCGGCAATGATCCTTGACGGCGCGATGGCCACGGAGCTAGAGCGTCGGGGTTGCGACCTCGACGATGCCCTCTGGTCGGCCCGCATCCTGATTGAGAACCCCGACCTGATCCGGCGGATACACTTCGACTACTATGTCGCCGGGGCCGACTGCGCGATCAGCGCGAGCTACCAGGCCACCTTCCAGGGATTCGCCCAGCGCGGTATGGGTGCCGAGGCCGTTGCCAGCCTGATGCGCCGCTCGGTGCGTCTAGCGATCGAGGCCCGCGATGACTTTTGGGCCGAGGAGTCCCATCGCATCGGCCGCCCACGCCCTATTGTGGCCGCCTCAATCGGCCCATACGGCGCATACCTGCACGATGGCTCGGAGTACCGGGGCAACTATGGGCGAAGCGAGGCTGAACTGATGGACTTCCATCGTTCACGTATGGCTGTCCTGGCTGATGCGGGCGCTGACATCCTAGCCATTGAGACCATCCCCTGTCTGGCTGAGGCTGTGGCGATAGCCCGCCTGCTCAGGGAGTTCCCGCATATCACGGCATGGGTCAGCTTTAGCGCCAAGGACGGCGCGCATATTAGTAACGGCGAAACCTTTGCCGAGTGCGCCGCGCTGCTCGACTCCCACCCGCAGATAGCGGCGGTGGGGATCAATTGCACGCCGCCGCAGTTCGTGCCTGATCTGGTCTCTGCCGCCCGCGCTGTCACCGACATGCCCATTTTGGTCTACCCCAACTCGGGCGAGATCTACTGTGCCGAGGATAAACGCTGGATCGGCACGTCGGAGTGCGCAGACTACGGGGCGCAGGCCCGTCAGTGGTACGCTGCCGGTGCCCACATTATCGGTGGCTGCTGTCGTACTGGCCCCGACCATATTCGCGAGATCGCTAGGTGGGTAAGAGCGATGTAGAGGCGAGGGAGCGTATCCTTCGCCTCTGCGTGATGAAAATGAGGAGCGACCATATGGAGATCACAAACAAGGTATTTCTGGTAAGCGGAGGCGGTTCGGGCCTGGGCGCGGCCACAGCGCGCATGCTGGTGGGCCAAGGGGCGCGGGTGGTGATTGCCGACATCAACCCGGCGGCGGGGGAGCCGATGGCCGCCGAACTGGGCACGCAGGCCCGCTTTGTGCGAACAGATGTGGGCGATGAGGCGAGCGCGCAGGCAGCGGTGGATGTCGCGATGGGTGAGTTCGGCGGGCTGAACGGCGTCATCAACTGCGCGGGCCTCGCCACCGCCGAGCGGGTGGTGGGCAAGAGCGGACCGCATAGCCTGGATCTGTTCGCCCGAACCATCCGCGTGAACCTGATCGGCAGCTTTAATATAATTCGACTGGCGGCAGCAGTGATGATCACGAACGAACTAGGGCCGCATGGCGAGCGCGGGGTGATCGTCAATACCGCTTCAGTGGCCGCCTACGATGGGCAGATTGGACAAGCGGCCTACGCCGCGTCCAAGGGCGGCATTGTGAGTATGACTCTGCCAATTGCCCGCGAACTGGCCCGCTTCGGCATCCGCGTCATGAGCATCGCACCGGGAATCTTTGACACGCCCATGCTCGCCGGCCTGCCCGAACCCGCCCGCCAGTCTCTTGGCCAGCAGGTACCCTTCCCCTCACGCCTGGGCCAGCCATCCGAATACGCCGCCCTGGTGCGCCACATTATCGAGAACCAGATGCTCAACGGTGAGGTGATCCGCCTTGACGGGGCTATTCGCATGGCACCGAAGTAGGGACAACGCACCCGTAGATCGCAGAGAATCTTGCGATTCACGCACACCGCCGCTCGGCTATTCTCACCTCATTGGAAGCAATCGGATGCGAATGCATTGCCCCCTACTTCCCTCGCTGCGGCCAGACGGACACAGTTACGCCCATCGGATTTGGCACGGTAGAGCGCCTGATCTGCGGCCCAGATCACATCGGCAATACTGTGAGAGCCTGACGGATAGACGGCCACTCCGACCGAAATGGTGACTCGCGCATCGGCAAACGCAGGGATGATCTGATGGGAGGCGACGGCGAGACGCAGATCCTCAGCGCGGCGTAGCGCCGTCTCCATCGTCGTATCCGTCAGCAGGCAGAGTATCTCCTCGCCACCGTAGCGACAGGCAATATCGCTGGCCCGTAGGTTTGACTGGATCATCTGCGCCACTGCCTGGAGTGCCACGTCGCCAGCGAGATGACCGTACCTGTCATTGATCTGCTTGAAATAATCAATATCAATCATCAGGATGGCGAGATCGTACCCATCGCGCAGCGAGCGGGCGACCTCACGCGGCGTTGTCTCGTGCAGGTAGCGCCGGTTGTAGAGATGGGTGAGCGGATCACGGATGGACTGCTCACGTAGCTCTTCCATCTGCGCTTGCAGCAGAGCGTGGGCATCACGCAGAGACTCCTCCTGCTGCCGACGCTTGGTAATATCCACGTAGACGGAAAGCCAGAACTGGCCATGCTGCTGATGTTCAACCAGCGAGATCGTGGTGTGGCACCAGATGGTACTGCCATCCCTGCGCGTCATCTCTACATCGCCTGTCCACATCCCATTCGCCCGCACCTCGACCATAATCTGTTCGGTAATCTCCTCCTTGCTCACATCGCTCTTCGTAAGAGCAATATGCTGGCCTGTGATCTCCCCCGGCGTGTAGCCGAGCATCTGGGCAAGCCGGGGGTTACTATAGACAATAACCCCATCGCTGATCCGGGTCAGGGTAACACCCCCAGCCATATGGCGGATAATCTCGCTGTGCAATCGCAGTTCATCATCGGCTCGTAGGCGCGTGGTCGTGTCGGAGGGGTTGGTGTGCAGCCCGTAGCGGTAGTGTGCTTGCCAGGCTATCTGGCTAGTGGGGGTGGAGTCAGAAGCCGTCATTGAGTAATTCCATACGTTCCCTCGTAGACTACAGTACACAATTTTTGCAATGTATAACAGGAACGTCGTTTGCACAGTATACCATTCCTGCGAGTACAATCTATTTGTTGCACGAATGAAACATCGCATCACTACCTAACAATTTTGTTATCTCCGTAGCATCATGGAGCGATGCCCTGCCCCTACAGGTGCGGCGGGGTTTAGGGCGAAAGAAGAGTACAATAGGGCCAGTCAACCATATGTGAGAAAGGATGATGTCGTGCTCGATCAGATCGATGTGGACCTGAAGCTGAGCAAGAGCGAGTACCGCCAGCGCCTCGATGATATGCAGGCCCGGCTTTACGATATGGAGCAGGCTCTGCTGGAGGCGAAGGCTCCGGTACTAATTGTATTCGAGGGTTGGGCCGGAACCGCCAAGGTACGGACGATCAGCGTGCTGACCCAGCGGCTCGATCCGCGTGGCGTGCGGGTACACCCCATTACCCCGCCGCGCACGTATGAGGCGCAGTACCCCTGGCTCTACCGATTCTGGCTCAAGATCCCGAGCTACGGCCAGGTGGCGATCTTTGACCGCTCCTGGTATCACCAAGCTCTTGCCGAGCGCACGCACAACACGGGCGATGCGACACTCTGGCGCGACCGCTGCGAGGATGTGGCCGCCTTCGAGCGTCAATTGGCCGCCGACGGCGTTGTGATGCTCAAGTTCTGGATGCATATCACGCGGGATGAGCAGCACCGTCGCTTCAAGCGCCTGATGGCCGATCCGCTCACCTCATGGCAGGTGACGGAAGATGATCAGTGGCAGCATCGCCACTACGACAAGGTGTATGCGGCGGTGGAGGATATGATCGCTCGCACAGATACCGCCGCCGCACCCTGGCACCTCATCCCGGCCACCGACAAGTACTACGCCCGGATCGCGATGTTTGAGAACATCCTGCACGCCCTGGAGGCGCGCATCGGTCGTCCTGCCGTGGCCCTAGAGTCCGCCACACGGTCGGCGGGGCCGGATCTGAGCGGGGCGTCCTTCCGCCACCGGGGAGATCCGCCCGCGAACGATGTCTCCGTGGCTCCGCCCGCGCCACCCCCCGCCCGCCCCGCCGGATCGCGCAGCGAAACCGGTATGCTCCAGCGGGTTGACCTGAGCCTGCGCCTGGACGAGCAGGATTACGCGCAACGGCTGAAGCTGCTCCAGACCCAGGCGTACATGCTTGGTCTGCAGGTCTACCGCCAGCAGCGCCCGGTGGTGATCGTGTTTGAGGGCTGGGATGCCGCCGGTAAGGGCGGGGCCATCCAGCGGCTCACCGAGAAACTCGACCCACGTGCCTATACCGTTCACGCCAGCGCCGCACCGGCTGGCGACGACAAGAACCGTCACTACCTCTACCGATTCTGGCGGCGACTCCCGCCGCGTGGCGCGTTCGGTATTTTCGACCGCTCGTGGTACGGGCGCGTGCTGGTCGAGCGGGTCGAGGGCTTTGCCCGCCCCGACGAGTGGCAGCGGGCCTACGCCGAGATCAACGAGTTTGAGCGCCAGTTGGTTCAATTCGGGACAATCATCTGCAAGTTTTGGATGCATCTGAGCCCTGAGGAGCAACTGCGCCGCTTCCACGAGCGCCAGAATGTGCCCTATAAGGCGTGGAAACTCACCGACGAGGACTGGCGCAACCGTGAGAAGTGGCCACTCTATGAGGAGGCAGTGAACGAGATGCTGCTGCGGACCTCGACGCCCACCGCACCCTGGACAATTGTCGAATCAGAGGATAAGCGCTTCGGTCGGATCAAGGTCATGCAGACGGTAGTGACTCGCCTGGAGGCCGAGTTGGGCAAGGTAAAATTATGATCGGGGTGGTGCCTCATTCTTTGACGCACGCTGTTGCCGCATGCTATCATAAGCCCCATGATCTACGAGTGCTACGCTCCCCTCTACGACACAAGTGGACAGATACGGTTTGCCCTGCTTGTGGCCGTCTATCTGCGTGAGTTGCTTGCGCGTCACCCTGTCGGCGGCCAACGTATGCTTGACCTCGCCTGCGGCACCGGCACCCTAGCCATATCCCAGGCCAGCGAGGGTTGGCACGTTGTCGGCATTGATAGCGCCCCGGCCATGATCGCACAGGCGGAGGCGAAGCTATCAGGCGCGGCGCTCGCAGGCAGCGCCTGTTTTATGTGTGGCGATATGCGCCGCGTCGCCGAATTGCTCCCGCCGAACGGGTTCGATCTGGTGACATGCACCTACGATAGCCTAAACTATATGACGAATGCAGCCGATTTGTTGGCCTGCTTTACCTCGGCAGCCTACGCCCTCGTCCCAGGAGGCCTCTACGTCGGCGATATGAACACGCGCCACTTTCTGGAGTTCGAGTGGGGCGCATACGCGGTGCGCGAGCAGGATGGCTTCGTGCAGATCGAGCAGAGCCACTTCGATCCACAGCTTGCGATGTCCACAATGGTGCTGACCGGCTTTGTGGGCGACGATGTGGCGGGCTACGAGCGATTCGACGAGGTGCATGTGGAACGGGCCTATCCATCCAAGCTGGTTCGCAAACTGATTGAACGGGCGGGACTGCACGTAGAGGCATGCTACGATAGCTTCACCGCCAGCCCCCCCGGCCCGTACACGCAGCGGATCTTCTGGGTGGCGCGAAAACCTGCCGAGGCGCAGTATGCTGCGCCCTTACAAGACACCATGACGACGCCATGAAACGAATTGTTGTGATCACCACGGGCGGAGCGATTGGGGCGCGGCGCGGGCCGATGATCGGCGGGGCGGTACCCTCGCTCAAGGGCGATGATTTTCTGTCCATGCTGCCGCGTAGCGGTGTTGACTTAGTCTTTGAGGAGTTCGCTAATCTGCCGGGTAGCCACTTTACCGCCGTCAGTGCCCTCGATCTGTCGCATCGGGCGGATGGCCTACTCGCAAACGCTAACATTGACGGCGCGGTGATCCTCCACGGCCCGGACACTCTGGAGGAGACGGCCTATATGCTCGATCTGACCCTGATTACAACGAAGCCGGTGGTGTTCACCGGGGCGATCCGCAGCTCGGCGAGTACGGGGTACGACGGGGTGGTGAATCTGGCGAACGCTATCCGCCTAGCTGCCGCACCCGAAGCCCAGGATCTGGGGGTGGTGGCGATCTTTGATGAGGAGTTTCACGCGGCCTCGGAGCTTCAGCAGGTGCATAGTCAGGCTCTCGGTGCCTTCGCGTCGCCGGGGAGCGGCCCGCTCGGCCAGGTTGAAGGCGAGAACGTCTACCTTCGCCACCGGCCCGCAAGCCGGCAGCGCATTGTCTGCCAGCACCTTGAGGAGATGGTGGATCTGATCCGGGTGACTCAGGGTGCCGATGTGCGCCAGTTACGCCACAGTATTGAGGATGGGGTGGCCGGTGTGGTGATCGAGTCCTTTGGCGGCGGTCGCCTGCCCCCCTGGTGGTTGCCGATGATCACTGATGCGATCCAGCGGCGCACGGCGGTGGTGATCGCCTCCCGCTGCATGGCGGGCGGCCTGGGCGATGAGTTTGGCTACGTGGGTGCCTTCCACGATCTGCGCCGTCTGGGGGTTCTCTTCGCCCAGCAACTAAGCGGCCCCAAGGCGCGGATCAAGCTGATGGTGGCCCTCGGTGCCGCCCGTAATACGAGCGAGATGCGGAGCTGGTTTGCTCTGTAGGGAAAGGATATTGTGAGCGCCCTACCGGAAATTGATGAGAAGGCGAGCTACGTCGAGCGGATGTTCGCACGGATCGCCCCCGGCTATGATCGGGTCAACCGCGTGATGACCTTCGGGCTTGACCAGGGTTGGCGTCGGCGGATGGTGACGATGATTGCGCCCCCAGTGGGCGGGAACGCCCTGGATGTTGGTACGGGTACAGGTGATTTTCTGCCCGAACTGGCTGGTTGGCTGCGCGATGGTCGAGCAATAGGGGTGGATTTTACCCTGCCGATGATGCAGGCTGGTCAGCCCAAAATTGACGTTCTGGCGCGTGCGGGCCGAGCAGCCTTTGTGGGTGGCGACGCCCTGCACCTGCCGTTTCCCGACGCAAGCTTTGATGCGATCACCACCGGATTTATGCTGCGCAATGTCACCGATATCGGCCAGGCACTCGGTGAAATGTACCGCGTGGCTCGTCCAGGCGCGATGATCGCATGCCTAGAGGTGGCTCGCCCGCGCAGCGCCCTGCTGCGTCTGGGCCACCGAATCTATTTTGAGGGCGTGGTGCCCTGGATCGGCCAGATCCTCGGCGGCGACCGGCGGGCCTACACATATCTGCCGCAGTCGGCGCGACATTTTCCCCCACCCGAGCGGCTGGCCGAACTGATGCGTGCGGTGGGCTGGACGCATGTGCGCTATGAGCTTGTCGGTCTTGGCGCGGCGGCCATCCACACCGGGGCGAAGGTCTGAGGTGCGATGAGCTACGATGACGATGACTACGCCGAGCAGCGGCAACGGCGCGAGAACATTATGCAGCAGCGGCTGCGCAAGTCTCGCGGCGAGGAAATTGACGAGGAGATAGACGACGATCGTTACGATGACGACGATATCGCCGTCCCACGTACTTTTGGGCGGAATAGCGCTTCTCCTCGGTTCGCGGGCGGCATGCGCGGCGGCGGGTGCGGTACTACAGCGATACTCATCCTGGTGTTCGGCGCGTTGATCTCCCTGCTCGCGGTGGTCTTGTCTGTCAACCAGACGGCCAAGGGCTTTGGCAATCTCTTTCGCGGAATACCGAACCTCGCTGCTATTATTGTCACGCCGACCCCGGTGATAAAAAGTGGCGCGGCAGTAGTGCAACGCATCCAGCAGCTCAGTCGCCTGGAGACGGCGTCGTACACGGTTGAGCAGGTGATCGAGGTGCGCCAAGACAGCAATGTGCCACTTGTGGGCAACCTGATCGCGGGCGACGCACTGCTGCTGATTGCGCACGGCACGGTAGTTGCCGGGGTAGATCTGAGTATGCTCGATGCGAACGCAGTGACGATCTCGTCCGATGGACACACGATCACCCTGCGCATGCCGCCCGTCCAGATCTTCGACTCGCACCTCGATAGTGATAAGACGCGGGTCTACAGCCGGGATCGTGGCTGGCTCGCGCCGGACAACAAGGATCTGGAGACTCAGGCGCGCATAGAGGCTGAGCGGCAGATCCTCCAGGCCGCATGTGAAGACGGGGTGATGCGCCGGGCCAGCGACGAGGCAACGAAGTCGTTGCGCCAGTTCCTCAGCCTGTTCGACTACGATGTTGTGGATGTGATCGCCAGCGCACCGGCTGCCTGCGCGGCACCCGCCAGTGGGCCACAGGCGACGCTAACGCCGTAGATAGCGGTTATTGGGCCAAGCGGCGATTGAGGAACAGCGCACATGGCCTTCTCCTACACCATTCTCGTTGCGGGGTTGGGAAACCAGATTGAAGAATTTCTTGTGCCGATACTCATCGGCCAGGGTTATACGGTTCGCACCGCCATCGGCCCTAAGGCGGTCTTCACATCTCTGGACGAGTGGTACGATCTCGTTCTGGTTGATCTACCCTCTAAGGATGAACTAGACCACCTGCGATCCCTGCACGATCTATGTACCTGCGCGATGATCGTCATTGGCCCGCCGTGCAATGACAAGCTGCTCGTGGCCGCGCTGGAGCAGGGTGCTGATGATTATGTGCAGCGGCCTTTCCGTGCCGATGAACTCATGGCCCGTATGCGCGCCCAACTACGCCGGGCTCGGCGCACCTAGGCAGGAGGCAGGAGGCAGGGGGCATGCCTCCTGCCTCCTGCTTCCTGCCTCCTGCTTCCTGCTTCCTGCCTCCTGCCTCCTGCCTCCTGCCTCCTGCCTCCTGCCTCCTGCCTCCTGCCTCCGAATCTGCACAAGCGGGACACCTCCACAATCCGGTACAAACGTCCAGGAACGAACTCACACCGGCCCGGCGACGGCGAGGATATACGCTTCGGTGGAGAGATATTTCTGGGCGGCGGCGATCACCTGCTCATGATTGACGGCGGCGATGATCGCGGGGTAGCGGGCGATGTAGTCAGATCCAAGTCCGTGACGCTCGATACCAAGCAGGCTCCCCGCAATGCCGTCGCTGGTCTCCAGGCCGATCACCAGGCTGCCCGTGAGGTAGGCGCGGGCGTCATCAAGCTCCTCGTCAGTCGGCCCGTCCTGGCGGAACAGCTCGATCTCGGTAAGAATTGCCTCGATCACCGGCTCGACGTTCTCGGGACTCACGCCGGCAGCAGCCATCCACGGCCCAGCACCCAGGTCGGCATCAATATCGCTGTAGCAGTAGTAGGCCAAGCCCTCCTCCTCACGTATCTGCATGCCTAGCCGCCCACCTACGCCGATCTGGCCGAGGATCATGTTAGCGATCATCGCCCCGTAGTAGTCGGGGGCTGCGCGGCGTAGCCCGTGGACGCCCCAGATCAGGTCGGCCTGCACCTTTCCGGGCATAGCGATGTCGCGGCGCTGGATGCCGACCAGTGGCGGCGCGTCAGGGATGTACGCGGCCTCGGGCGTGCTGGCGACGTGCCAGTCGGCGAAACGACGCTCAAGCTCGGCAACCACCGCCGACGGGTCAATCTCGCCCACGATGGCGATGTTGGTCAGGCTGGGGTGGTAACGCTGGTGGAAGCGGACGAGGTCGTCGCGGGTCATCGCGGCGACACTGTCGAGGGTGCCGCTCGATGGTCGGCTAAAGGGGTGGCTAGGCGGGTAGAGCAGCGCCTGCGCGGCCACACTGGCGCGGTAGCCGGTGTCCTGCTCGCTCTCGCGCAGGCCGCTGAGGAACTGGCTGCGCAGTCGCTCAACCTCGATCTCTGGGAAGGTGGGCCGGATGAGCATATCGGCCAGCACCTCCAGGATAAGCGGCAGATCTTCCGCGAGTGCCTTGCCCCCAAATCCGCTGGCCTGGATACCACCACCGGCGCTAACGCTACAGCCACGGCCCTCGGTCTCGGCCACAATCTGCTGGAAGCTGCGCTGACCAGCCCCACGAATGAGGGTTGCGGCGGTGAAAACGGCCAGCCCGCTCTGCTCGGCAGACTCCAGGGCGGCACCGACACGGATCTCACCGCGCACGCTCACGGTGGGCGCGCCGGGGTTACGGCGAATGAGGGCAACCATCCCGTTCGGCAGGACGTGGCGCAGGGTTGCGCCATTGTTTGTTGATGACATAGATTTTTTCTGCATGATCGGCTACGCAGACTCACTGGGCACGAAGTGGCCTACGATCCGTCGGCGCTCGGTCAGATATGCCTGAGCAACCCGGCGCACGTCATCCGCCGACACGGAGGCCAGTTCGTCGAGCAGGGTATCAACGCGCCGGTAGGTGTCCAGCGACTCCCACATGCCGAGTTGCATAGCCTGGTTGGTGACGCTCTCGCCGCCGTAGGCCACCTGGGCGCGCATCTGTTTGCGGGCGCGGGCCAGCTCCGACTCGGCAATGCCATCCTGCTGGATCTTGGTCACCTCAGCGATCAGGGCAGCCTCAACGGTGGCAGGATCTACGCCCTCACTGGCCGTGGCCCCCAGTTCAAAGAGATAGGAGTCGCGGCTGGGGGTGACGCTGCTCCATGCCGAAGCTGACAATCCACACTCGACGAGGGCCGGGTAGAGCCGGGCGCTCCGGTTGGTCTGGGTGCCGCCGCCCATAAAGGTGAGCGACTTGGCCCCGCTGAGCGCAGAGTCGAGGATGGCTAGGGCTGCGAAGTCGGGGTTGCGGCAGTCGGGGGCCAGATAGCCGATCTGCACATAGGCGGTTGCCCCAGGACGACGCACCGTCACCCGGCGCTCGGCCTGCGGCTCGGGTTCGGCGGCGGGGGCCGGG
>Ga0007797_1000539_pt1 | contig 11387 bp, 11 predicted proteins | sample CryBogmetaGMA25M_FD_60364 | JGI IMG/M metagenome (GOLD analysis project Ga0007797, IMG submission 60364) | Freshwater microbial communities from Crystal Bog, Wisconsin, USA - MA2.5M | ecosystem: Environmental > Aquatic > Freshwater > Lake | place: Crystal Bog, Wisconsin, USA | collected 2009-07-06 | reverse complement strand
CACTGTACATACAGATTCTGCTTTTACAAAAGCGCGTATCAAAAGCATTGATGACAAAAAAATACTGAGTGACTTAAACGCTGGCAGAGCAGTTGTGGTTACTGGTTTTCAGGGTGTTGACCCTGATGGCAACATTACGACATTAGGTCGTGGCGGTTCAGATACCTCTGCAGTAGCGATGGCTGCTGCACTTAAAGCTGATGAGTGTTTGATCTACACCGACGTAGATGGTGTCTACACAACCGACCCACGGGTTTGTGAAGATGCACGTCGTCTCGATAAGATTACTTTCGAAGAGATGCTAGAAATGGCCAGCTTGGGCTCAAAGGTCTTACAGATTCGTTCGGTTGAGTTTGCTGGTAAGTACAAAGTTAAAACCCGGGTACTGTCTTCTTTGACAGACCCTTTGATGCCTTTAGACGTCGAGATGAAGTCGGGCACCTTGATTACATTTGAAGAGGACAGCACTATGGAAGCCGCAGTTATTTCCGGCATCGCCTTTGCGCGTGATGAAGCGAAGATTACCGTCTTGGGAGTTCCTGATCGCCCAGGGATTGCATATCAAATTCTGGGACCAATCGCCGACGCTAACGTTGACGTGGACATGATCATTCAGAACCAATCGGTTGACGGGAAGACTGATTTCACATTTACTGTGCCGCGTGCTGATTATCAAAAAGCATTAGATCTGCTCAAAAGTAAAGTACAAGCGCATATCGAAGCAAAAGAAATCTCTGGCGACCCTAAGGTTTCTAAAGTTTCAGTAGTTGGCGTAGGCATGCGTTCACACGTTGGTATTGCGAGCAAAATGTTCCGCACCTTGTCAGAAGAGGGTATTAACATCCTCATGATCTCTACAAGTGAAATCAAGATTTCTGTAGTGATTGATGAGAAATACATGGAACTAGCTGTCAGAGCCTTGCACAAGGCATTTGAGTTAGATCAGAAGTAATCAGTAAAAGGGCGGTAAAACCCCTCAGAAGCGGTTATCCGTTAAACTGTGGGGCGTTGTAAAGAGTTAGAAATACGGAGACGTGGCCGAGCTGGTCGAAGGCACTCCCCTGCTAAGGGAGCATCGGGGCTAAAACTCTGATCGGAGGTTCGAATCCTCTCGTCTCCGCCAAGTCAATAGGTATTACAAGGGTTTGTAGGGATACAACACCCTTGTTACCAAAATCGTTACCAAAGCCATCCTGCGGGGTGGCTTTTCTTTTGGTACCGGCTGACAACTATCGATCAATCAGAGGCCTTAAGAACAATTTAGCCAATAGTTGCCAAATGGAGTAATTCTATGAGGTTTACTGCCAGGCTCTCTGAAGCTTCAAAAAGTCTTCATTCATTAATTCAGGGTTATGCATGAAATGTGGAAATTCCAGAGCAAAAATCACGTAAAGCGAAATTCCCATCAAGCCTAAATAGAGTGAGGTTAAAAACCATTCCTCTTCTTTTTTGACTGCCATCATGTAACCACTTAATAAGGCTCCTGTTGAGAGCAAAGCAAATAAGAAGCGTTCAATAATTTGTGGAGGATGACGTTTTCCATTGAGTACCCCCTCTTGGAAAATATCTATGAGATGGGAGAGCTGGGTTCTCAAGATAGTATCGGCTAAGTCCTTAGTGCTGGCTGGAGCACGAGCAATGGCTTTGTTGATTTCTTCATTGAGGGAGGTTAGAGAAGCCTCTAAGGCATCATTATTTCTATCGAGTTCATCCATTGATTTGATGTTTTGATACTTGGATATTCTTAGGGTAAGAATCTGCTTCAAGTTATTTTGGATCATTAATCGATCTGTCGAGCTGAGGTAATTGCTTGATTTATAGACCTGCTTCAGGACATGCGCTTGATCATGAATTAAGCTCATTCGTTTATCGTAGTGATCGGTTGCACTCGAAAAAGAAAAAGCAAGTACTAGTGCAGTTAGCCCATAAATAGCTGTTGATAATGAGTCTCCGGTAGCTACCTTATCGGAATGACTTACTCGGTATCTTCCATAGAGCCAGCCGATCAGCAAAAAAATCAAGATTGAGACAAAAAACATCAGAAACGCATACTTAACTATGTAGATATGGTTTTCAAGAAAATATTGCATAAAAAGCTCTTGTAAGGTTGGCTAGGGATGTTGAGCAGTTTATTTGATTTCCGTTCTTCAGAGGGGCAGAATTGTGGGGTACATTAAATTTCATCTTTAAGCCTAGCAACAGTTTGTTTTTTAACACCACTACCAATCTCTCCCCCTGCCAAGTCAATAGGCGGGACAAGGATTTGTAGAGATACAACACCCTTGTTACCAAAAGTGTTACCAAAGCCATCCTGCGGGGGGCTTTTTCTTTTACATTGATATTCAGCGTCTAAACTAAGAGTATGAGTAGGTCGATTTTGAGAAATGGAAATACCTTTGACGCCTACTAAAGAGCTTGGCATGATGTACGAGCTTTAGATTAAGATCGACAGCGCAAAACATATAAATGAATTCTCAAGCTCTATTCCTCAGCTTCTTTTCCATCAGCATCGTCAGTGGACTGCTGACATTTATGGCTATTCCATTTTTCAGGGCGGGAAGAGATTCCCGGCTGTATGTTTGGATGCTTTGTAATTTTTTTTATAGCATCGGCTCATCCGTAGTTGCGATGCAGCTTTTAGATTTTCCAGGGCGATCACCCTTTGATATGAGTAATACAGTTATTTTTTTATCTCAGGCCGTAAGATTTTTTAGTGTTATTGGTTTGATATTATTTTTGCGTTCATTTTCTCCAAAGTCATTTTTTCAAATATCTGCAGTTAAGATTTTCTTAACCCTTTTGATACTCATCGGTCTTTCTACTTTAACAATTGGCCCGCATGTACCAGCTCAATACAAAGGAGCCGTTGTTGCAACCTTTTGGGTGATGTTTGAAATTATTTGGTTTTTGTATGAGTTGTATTTGATGAAAAATTCTGGCGAATACCAAAACAGTTATTCGCTAAGAGCGCTGCTTATTTTGGCTTCTTGTATCTTTATGAGTAACCTATATTTGGTATCGCTAACTGTCACAACGTACTTTAATCTCTTGCCATCGCTTGGGCTCACTGGAGCAGATGTTCAATCTGCAGTATTTACCATAAGGTTGTTGAATAGTTTATTAAGTTCAGTGGTGTTTATCTTAGCTTTTACGTTATGGGTAGAAAGTCGCTCAGACCTTGCAATTCAATCAAAATCCGATGCCTTGAGAATTTCTAATCTCTTGGTTGAAAAGGATATTTTGATTAATAATTTAGCTAATACCAATGCACTAGTGGAGTCAGGGGCTTTAGCTGCAGGTTTAGCCCACGAACTAAATCAGCACCTTGCTCGCATTCAGTTAAATGCTGAGCAGGCTATTGGCAGTATTAACCAGGGGAGGGGTGATTCTGAGTCGATCCGCTCTTTGGAGCATATAACTCAGGCAAATGAGGAGGCAGCAAAGTTAATCCTGAGTCTAAAAAAGGTTTTCCGTAACCCCCATGAGAAGAGGACGTCTATTAGGTTGGACGAGGTAATAATGGAAGTTGCCCAGCTTTATAGAGACCGCCTCAAGAAGTCACACATTGCGCTTGATTTGAATCTCAATGTGACTAAAGAGGTTGCAGTGATCGATTCTCTAATGAGACAGGTTTTGGCTAACCTAATTTCCAATGCGATTGACTCCTTAGATAGTTCAACTCAGGCTAGCAAGAAAATATCGATCGATCTATCTGAGTCTGCTGCTGATCTGAAAATAGAGGTGTTTGATAACGGTCCTGGTATTCATCCAGGTAAAGAGCATGCTTTATTTGAATTATTTCAAACTAGTAAGAGCAATGGAACTGGAATAGGCCTTTGGCTATGCAAGTATGTAGTGGAGGCCGAGGGTGGAAAGATCTACGCACAATCTCCACCAACGGGTGGCGCCATTTTTACTGTCCAAATCCCTATTTAATTGGAAAATCCTTCGCTCGTAGGATATTAAAAAGCCGCATAGTCATTAGAATTCAACACATAGCTTATTGAACTCATGCCTAATTACTTGAAGTGGTAACTCATATCAGCCATCCCCAAAAACATGTCTTTTTAATTGAAGACCATGATGAGTTACGCGTTGACCTCACTAATGTTCTTGAGTTTGTGGGATATGTTGTTCATCCCTTTTCTGACCCAATACAGTTTTTAGAATATGACAAGCATTTAGCTCCGGCAGTGGTAGTCTCAGATATGCGTATGCCGCATATGAATGGGGTCGAATTACAGGAAAGACTCAAGGAGTTAGGCCGTGCTATACCCATGGTCATTATTAGCGGTGAGAGCTCGGACCAACAAATCATTACTGCACTTAAAAATGGGGCAATTGACTTCTTACTTAAGCCATTTACTCGAGAGAATCTATTGGCTGCAGTAGCTAAGGGTATCGAGATAGATTCTGCGGCGATGCAAAATGTAATTCGCGTCAGTGAATTCAATGAAAAACTAAAGATACTCTCCCCACGTGAGCGCCAGGTATTCCAACTGCTGTCACAAGGCCTAAGTAATAAAGAATTAATGGAAAATCTTAATATCTCGCTGCCCACTGTAAAACAATATAAGTCTGAGGTGATGTATAAACTACGCCTGCGTTCATTAGCTGAACTCATTGCGCTTCATAAGTCCAGTGCTTAGCTTGATATCAGACTACAAGAGGCGCATTGCTTCTAAATTCTACTTAATGAACTTGTTGCTCATCTTGACGCCACTTTGTCATGCTCAAGCAATACTGACCAAGTCGGGCTCATCATTTCCAATGTTTAATAGCTCAGATCTTTCAGCATGGCTGAAATCAGGCAATGCTAATTGGCATGTAAATGGCTTAGAAGTGGTTGCCAATCAAGGCAAAGGAATGTTAATCAGTAAATTTGGTGTGCCTGATTTACAGTTAGATTTTGATTATTGGATGGGTGAGAACACGCAAGCAACCATCTTCATACGTTGCATAAATACTAGTGCGATAGCCCCGGATACTGCTTACGAGGTAAGGCTAAGTAATTCATTGCAATTATCAGGTGGGGCTGGATCGATTATCAATCTATTGAAAATGAACCCTAGTATGGTCGCGAATCAATGGAACCATATACAAGTGAGTGCTATTGGTGCTCAGATCTCGGTTACTCTCAATGGCGTAACTGGGACAGTAGTTGATTCGCGCTTTGCAGCCGGTCCGATTGCCCTCAATTACCAAGGTGGCGATTTACGGCTGAAGAACTTCAACTTCACCATCCCTGGCAGATGGTGAAGTAAGTCATTTATTGCCCTTATTTAGGCTCCACTTTACTTCTTGGCAGCTAATAATTTTTCAACGGCATCTTTGAGTAGCTCAACGGGAACTGCTCCTGCCAGCACATTAAAAGCGCCAGACTTATGATTTATCAAAATGACGCCTGGTGTTCCGCTGATGCCAGCATTTCTGCCATCTTCAATATCTGCATTGATCCGTTTTTTAACGGCCTCAGAGTTTAAACAAGTTTTATATTGCTCAATATCTACCCCTTGCTCTTTTGCAAGTGTTTGTAGCGGGTCAATATTATTTGATTTTGGTAAGCCTTGCCCATTGGTTAGGGTATTTTTAAATATAGCTTCATTGAATTTCCAAAAAGCCTCATTGCCTTTTTGCTTTCCAACACAAATTGCAGCAGCAGCTTCTTTGCTGGCCATTGGCTCATGAAATTGCAAAGGAAAGTCACGCCAGACTACATTTACTTGGTTTGGCATTTGATTAGCTACTTCGATAGGCACTGGGCTAAATTGTTTGCAGTATGGGCATTCAAAATCGGAGTACTCTATGATAGAAATCACAGCATCAGGTTTGCCATAGATAAAATCATGCTTGGAATCCACAGGCCGGGCATTCTTGGCCATTTTTACTCTTTCCAGCTCCTCATTTTGTTGTTTAGCTTGGGCAGCTTTGATTTGGTTTTGCCGGTATCTCTCAATTCCCCTTTGAATGGCTTTATCAAGCGCTCCTGATTTTTCTAAAGCTTTAATAATTTCTTCAGTTGTGGGGGTAGAGGGCGGTGTCTGAGCATTCGCGCCGGCTGTAGCTAAGCAGATTATAAGGAGGGCTTTTATAAGCGTGTTACACATCGAGATTTCCAATACGAAGGATATAAGTAAGTAATAAAGGATCTACATTTTTAATTTCCGTTGATATTAAATGAGTCTGCAATATTTAAAATTCCTACTAACGGAGGATTGCAAACCGAGTTCAACTATCTAGAATCTAAAAAGTATTTACTCTTTAATGGCAAATTAACAACGTTTATCGCTCGGAGGTGATATGAAAAAAGTTTTTTCCTTGTGCGCCTGCATTCTAGGCATAACCTGTCTATTGTTTGGTCAGTCAGTAATGGCGCAACCTGATCCAAATATGAGAGACCGGATGGAGCAGCGGAGGGACACAAGAACAGATAGCAGGCAAGACCCAAGATCAACTAAGCTAGATGCCCCAGTTGGGCCGAAACTAACACTTTGTCCTGGAGAATATGCTTACTGTGGCGCCTCAACTTGTAGGCCTACTGGTAGGAAAATTAAAGTTAAGGTGGATGGCGGTAAAAAAACAAAAGAATATGATGAATCTGAATGCAAGTGCCCGATCATTACCAAAGAAATGGCCTACCAAAATGGTGTAGAGCTACTTGGCATGGCTGCCCTAGAAGAGGGCAATATGAAGGACTCATGTGCTCGTCCAGGGCCAGGCAAAATTTGGTCTTACATGGGAGTGGGAATGGAATTATGGCCACAGGAGAGTACACAGCCTCCATTTCAGACTGCTCAGGTTGCCTTTCAGGACTGTCCTGCTGGAACAAAAGGTTCAAATTGCTGGAATTATGAGTGCAAGATAGATCCTAAACCAATCAATGGCGTTAAGGTTGCCACCTGCTTTTGTGCCATCGGATCATCTTATCTTGGTCAGCCCGTTGATCCAAGCTTGATGATTATGACTGGCGCCGGCAGTCACTATCCCAGCCCAAGTACTGCTTGCTCTCAGTATCCAGTAAGTAGTGAGCAGCCAGCAAAGCTTTAGCTCCTTAACTGAATGACTAACCCCATGTTTAAAACATGGGGTTTTCCTTTTGTCTGTAGAGTCAAGCCACCCGCCCTATTAATGCACCATTTTAAAATATGTCTTTTATTAGCTCCACAGCCTTTTTAAAGCCAGCAAAGCAAAGCATCCTCTTGGTGTGCCTTCTTTCTTTGGCCGGGTGTGCTGGCATGGGTGGGCAGAGCAATCAAGCGAGTCGTTTTAGCGCCTCTAATGTGGTAGACAAAAAAGTTGCACCTCCTAAGCAAAATGTTACTCATGAGCTAGTTAAGCAAGGTATTGAATATTTACGTGAGGGTGATTACGAGCGCGCTCAAAAAGTGTTTAGTGCAGCAGTTAAGGTCAGTCCAAATAACTCTACTCTACATTTATTGAATGGTATTACTTACCACTTAGAGTACCTTAACAATACCCCTGATAGTAAAGAGCTTGCTGAAACTGCATATTCACTGGCCGCATCTTTGGATAGATCAGATACGTTGCCGCTTATTCAATTAGGTCGCCTGCATATAGATTCATCAGAGTACTCAAAAGCAAGTAGGGACTTTATTGCAGCCTATGCAATTAGCCCATCAAATCAAGACTCATTATTTGGTCTCATGCAGTCCTCCTTAATGCAAAAAGATTTTAAGACTGCATTGTGGGCTGGAGAAAGCTTAAAAGCGCTTAATACGACTGATGCCGATAAATTAAGATTGATGGTGTTGACTTATACGGCGGTTGGAAAAACTGCTCAAGCTAACGAAGCCTTATCTGCATACACCAAGGTGAATGCAGATCATCCCAAAGAAATTGCACAATTAAAGCAGCAATCTTCTTATATTAGCTCTCAACTCAATAGTCTTAAGTCGCTAAATTTTGATGCTGAGAAAATTCCTGCGAGCCTAGGGGCTTTAAATAAAGAGTCGGGCAAAATGATTAAGGTTGCCGACAGAGCAGGTGCTTCTAGCACAAGAGGGGGTACGCCTAATGATGGTGGAGCAGCGGGTGCTAATAATGCGAATAGCAATGAGGGAAATAATTCAAACTCCTCTTCGAGTCGTGGCTCCTCTTCAAGAAATTCAGGCTCGGGTGTAACCGCAATTTCTACCTACCAAAATAATCAAGATAGCAGTGATGATTCATCTACAGGATCCTCCGGAGGTTCCTCCGGTTCCTCCGGATCGTCGGGTTCGACCGGTGCTTATCCGGGATCAGTTCCTAGCGCATCCTCACCTATGTCATCAGGTGGCGGCGGTAGCGGCACCTATTCAGCTGTCTCAATGAGTAATCAGCAACAGCGCTGGTTTGATTGTGATACCAAACCTGGTTTAGGTAAGGCACCAGGAGGAAGTTATGGCGTTCCAGTAGGCGGAACAAGTGGTGATCAAACTCTGTATTTAGAGCCTTTGCCAAGTCCTTGTAAGGGTAAAAGACCGCCACAAATGGCAACAGTGGATGCAGTATTAATTCGTACAGTTGACACTCAATCAAGCAGCTATGGCATTAATTTATTGAGTGGCCTTACTGCTTTTGCAGGTGCACAGAGTTTCCGGTCTACCGGGTCTTCGGGTGGTGTTAGCGTTAGTGGGGTTGTGCAAAATAGTGTTTTTGGTCTTGGTACCGCAACTAGCGCGGCTATTAATAGTGTCTCTGGCCTTGTGAGTTATAGCTTAAATATAGCTAATTCCACTACATCTAATTCTCAGATAATCGCAAGACCTACCCTAACTGCCTTGGATCGCATTCCCTCTACTTTTTATTCTGGCGGTGTAATTACTGCAGGATTAAATGGCGGCGGAGTATCTGGAGCTCAAGTTACCAATATCCCTACTGGCGTGAGCCTTTCTATCACGCCAACTTTTATTGATGAAGATACGATGATGTTAGCTGTTAAAGTGTCTCGGTCCTATATTTCTGGCACAACGGCTCAAGGAGGCTTTAATGCGGGAATCTCCACAGAGCAACATGCAGTAACTGCCAATGTCAGAGTGAAATATGGTGAGACTTTGATATTGGACGGTCTCGCTAGTAGGCAGATAAATGGATCTCAGGATGGAGTCCCGGTACTTCAAGATATTCCGATCATTCAGTACTTATTTAATCAAAAGCAACAACAACAGTATTCTGAAAACGTCATTGTGATGGTTACACCTAGAAGAATTGAGTCCAACGAGGAGGCAATGAAAAGATCCTCTGCTAATGCTAAGGATGAAACTTTGACGCCAAAAGAAAGAAGTGTTTATCAAGCCCTCAAGATGTATCAGCAGATTGCTAGTGCAGATACGAATTTAGATAATGCTTTATTGGCCCTTGACCGAGATAGTGCTTATTTTCGCTCATTTAAAAGTGCAGCCCTAAGTGCCCCATTAGATGGTTGGGTGAGCGAACCAGCTATCAATAAATTTATCAATGATGCAGCCAATTTAATGTACTTCACTAGATAGCTGCAGGCGGTTGGTTTCCATTACTGGTTGGTACAGTATGCTTCTTCTTTTTTATGGCCTGGTATCAAGGTAAGCAGATCCTCAATCAAATTGTAGGAAAAGATGGTATTAGGCTAAACGTATATATCGATACATTGCTAAAGAACCCACCAACTCAAGTGGAAGGTACTGCTGTCTATTTATGTGCACATATTGAGTATGCGCCCATCGCCTTCATCAATAATATTAGGCTTAATCATGTGATTCATGAGCGCATATTTTTTGTGAATGTCACTGTTTGGTATGTCCCTTATGTAAAAGATAGTGAGCGAATTACCTATAAAGAAATGGGTAAGAATATTTACTTGGTGAGGGCTGTGTATGGATTTAATGAGTCCCCCGATATGCAAGAAATTCTAAGGTTGACCACGACCAAGATTGATCTCAAATTTGATTTAAACACGACATCTTTTTTTGTGTCTCGAGAGGCTATTTCACCCGAGGGGCTATCTGGAATGTCGTATTGGCGTGAGGAAATTTTTAATTGGATGCTGAAAAATTCTGCTCGAGAGTCTGATTTCGTTAAAATCCCGCTAAACTCATTAATGGAATTTATTAGTAAGGTGAGGGTTTAGATGACTCGTGTTTTGGGTTATTTTGCTTGGATCTTGGGGCTTTCTGTATTTGTGTCAAACTTAGCCTTTGCTCAAAACCTGCACACAGCTTCTGGAGTCATGCGAGATGATCCAAATAGACCTGTAAATGCAATTAGCAAAGATCTTGGTGTAACACCAGATCAATTTAGAGATTGCTTTAGCAATGTCAATCCTGCGCCTCGCGGATCTATGCCAGAGGGCAATCAAAAGCATGCTAATAAGGCTGTTTTGCTGAACTGCTTGCAAAAAGCAAATCCCAGTATTACCAATAATAGTCTTGATCAAGTAATGGATCGTTATAGGCCAGGTGGTAGGGCGGCACAATGACTCGTATTTATTGGGTTTAGAGGTAGCATCCGCCAGTACTTTTCAATAAACCCAGTAAATTCAATGACTTACTGGGTTTTTTGTTGCCCTAAATCCCCTGATTACTCATAACTATTGTTATTTTTACAACTATATGTTGCAGCACAGCATTTTTATGTATACAATGGTGCATCGCAACAAATAAACCAACCTAATCAGGAGAAGTCATGTTTCAAACTCAATTAAACGATCAAATCGCTCAAGCTCAAGCTAAAGCTGTTGAAAACGCTAAACATTTGGCTCAAGTAGCTGTTGAAAGCGCCCAAGAATTGGCAGAAATCAACCAAGCTGCCGCTAAAGATGCATTGGCTGCTGCACAAGATGCAAGCACACAATTGCTATCTATCAAAGATCCACAGCAATTGGCTAAATTGGCTCAGCCAGAATCAGCACAAGAAGCTGCTAAGTATGCTGCTGCTTATCAAGCTAAAGTGAACAAGATTGTTCGCAATGGCAATAAAGAAGTTGCTCAAGTAATCGACGCTTCTATTGATGATGCACGTGATGACTTGGTTAAGTTCGTTAAAGAAGCTACTAAGACAGCACCTGCTGGCTCTGAGGCTTTTGTATCTGCTTTCCAAACAGCATTTGATGCTTCACTCCAGCAGTTCGACCAAGTACGCGCTACAGCAACTGATGCTTTCGCAAACTTTGAGAAGAGTGTTGACGCTGCATTGGCAAACATTCAAGGCCAATACGGTGTTAAATCTTCAAAGAAATCTGCTGCTAAATTAGCTGCTTAATTTCAGGCTTCACTGTTATGCAAAAGCCGCCTTCGGGCGGCTTTTTTCTTTTCTCAATCCACCTTAACCCCCCAATTTCCTGATTTAAGCCCTATTAAGGGTTTTTCCTGAATTACTGAAGTTCACAACTTCACAACTTCTGTGGTAGAGTA
>Ga0007797_1000537_pt1 | contig 11403 bp, 11 predicted proteins | sample CryBogmetaGMA25M_FD_60364 | JGI IMG/M metagenome (GOLD analysis project Ga0007797, IMG submission 60364) | Freshwater microbial communities from Crystal Bog, Wisconsin, USA - MA2.5M | ecosystem: Environmental > Aquatic > Freshwater > Lake | place: Crystal Bog, Wisconsin, USA | collected 2009-07-06 | reverse complement strand
CAATGAGTGGACCGGCAGTACTGAGCACCACTAAGGGGCGTTGATTGGTTTGCACTGCACAATCCCAAATCCCTTTAGCTAGCTGAGTAAGCGCTTGGCTATTGGGCGTGATTGCCCAAGCTTGCGGCTGCTTTTGCTTTGAAATGGTAGGGAAAGGCTGAGGCATTAATGAAGTAATTGATCTATTTTGAGCAGGATGTTTGGCTTATTGCTAATATAAGCGTTGTAACGACATAATTAAATAACTCGCTAAATAAGTCTAAATAAGGAATTTTCATGAGTGCCGGCATTAAACATGTAACTGACGCCTCTTTCGAACAAGACGTCCTCAAATCCGATAAACCTGTTCTGCTCGACTTCTGGGCTGAGTGGTGCGGTCCTTGCAAAATGATTGGCCCAATCCTGGAAGAACTCTCCAGCGAGTATGGCGACAAGTTACAAATCGCAAAAATGAATGTGGATGAGAACCAAGGCGTTCCAGCCCAGTTCAATATTCGCGGCATTCCGACCTTAATCCTATTCAAAAATGGCACTGTGGCTGCTCAAAAAGTAGGCGCTTTGGCCAAATCCCAGTTGTCTGCCTTTATTGATAGTCATCTGTAAATAGTCTCAGACCACGGGTTCACCAGTTGAGCCTGTGGTTTTACCTACTTCCCATACTTGTATGGCTTGATTTTTAGTGTAGTATTGCATTTAACAGCAGTTCAGCGCTCCCACAACAGCGCCCTTTTCCAGCAATTTACCTCCCCTCCTTTTTTTCTTAAGCAAATTCCCAAAATTCTGTTTTTCCATATCTGTCTGATTTCTTTCAGCGCAGCGATACCTTAAAACCAAATTATCTAATCACCTTTATCAATACCCGAGAACCACATGCAATTAACTGAACTCAAAGTCCTCCACGTTTCCGCTCTGCTTGAAATGGCAGCTAGCCTGGAGATTGAAAACACCCAACGGATGCGCAAACAAGAATTGATGTTTGCCATTCTGAAGAAACGCGCGAAGGCTGGTGAAACAGTATTCGGTGACGGCACATTGGAAGTGTTGCCTGACGGCTTTGGTTTCTTGCGCTCTCCTGAAGCCTCTTATATGGCTTCACCTGACGATATTTACATCTCTCCTGCGCAGATCCGCCGCTTTAACTTGCATACTGGTGACAGCGTGGAAGGTGAAGTGCGCACCCCTAAAGATGGTGAGCGTTACTTTGCCTTGGTAAAAGTAGACAAGATCAACGGTTTGGCTCCAGAAGCCCTCAAGAACCGCATCATGTTCGAGAACTTGACGCCATTGCACCCGAACCGTGTGATTAGCCTTGAGCGTGACATTAAGGCAGAAGAGAATCTGACTGGCCGTATTATCGATATGATCTCCCCAATTGGTTACGGCCAACGTGGTTTGATCGTAGCATCACCAAAGTCTGGTAAGACCGTGATGATGCAGCACATTGCACATGCAATCGCCGCTAATAATCCTGAAGCGATTCTGATCGTCTTGCTCGTTGATGAGCGTCCTGAAGAAGTTACTGAAATGCAACGCTCCGTTCGCGGTGAAGTCGTTGCCTCTACTTTTGATGAGCCAGCAGTTCGTCACGTGCAAGTTGCCGAGATGGTGATTGAAAAAGCTAAGCGCTTAGTAGAAATGGGCAAAGATGTGATCATCTTGCTTGACTCCATCACCCGCCTTGCTCGTGCCTACAACACAGTAGTTCCTTCATCAGGCAAAGTACTCTCTGGTGGTGTGGATGCCAATGCATTACAACGTCCTAAACGCTTCTTCGGTGCAGCTCGCAATATTGAAGAAGGTGGCTCACTCACCATCATCGCTACTGCCCTGATTGAAACTGGCAGCCGGATGGATGACCTGATTTATGAGGAATTCAAAGGCACCGGCAATATGGAAGTTCACCTTGAGCGCCGCTTGGCTGAGCGTCGTGTTTACCCATCGATTAACCTCAATAAGTCTGGTACGCGTCGTGAAGAGCTCTTGGTTAAGGCCGAGAACCTCCAGAAGATCTGGGTATTGCGTAAATTACTGGCCGATATGGACGATATTGAGGCGATGAACTTCATCGTAGATAAGCTCAAATCGACTAAAAACAACGGAGAATTCTTCGACCTCATGCGTCGTGGAGGCTAATTTAGGGTCCTGGGGGCTGTTTTAGCCTCTTTTAGACCCCAAAAGCGCGCTTTGTTGTTGATTTCATGGCATAATTTTGCCTTTATCGCTTTTAAAACTTGGGAAAGTATTTAGGTTAATTAACTTAAACGGCTACCCGCTCATAGGACTCAAAATGAAACCTGGCATTCACCCCGAATATCGTGAAATCGTCTTTGTAGACGTTTCTAACAACTTCAGCTTCAAGACTCGCTCCACAATGTCCACTAAAGAAAAAATCAAGTGGGAAGATGGCAATGAATATCCATTGGCCAAGATCGAGACTTCATCTGAATCACACCCTTTCTATACTGGCACCCAAAAAATCATGGATACCGCTGGTCGTGTAGAGAAATTCCGTCAGAAATTCGGTACTAAAGCTGTTGCTAAAGCTACCGGTGATGGCGCTGCTAAAACAGCTGAGAAAAAAGCTGCTGCTGCAGAAGCTAAAGCTGCTGAAAAGACAGCTAAGAAGAAGGCTTAAAACACTTCTATTCGCAGGGTATGTTAAATACCTGCTCTGCGAGATAATTAAGGCAGCGTTTGCTGCCTTTTTTATTTTGAATTTCATACATGGTCAAACTTACTGCCGCCGCCACTAAATCTATTCCGCGCATTATTATTTTTGCGCTGACTTTGGTTTATGGTTTTGCTGGTCTTTTCTTTCGAGATCCTTGGAAGAACGAAGATGCGATTGGTTTTGGTGGCATGTGGACTTTATTTCGCGGTAACTCCATTGATTGGATGGTTCCACATCTTGCTGGTCGCGATGTTTCTCTAGGAGCACCGCTACCCTATTGGATGGGCGCTACCCTCATTGATTTATTCGGCTGGTTCATCGGCGCAGCCAATGCTGCTCGTTTGTACTCAGCAATCTGCTTTTTCTCTGCAGCCCTGGCAATTTGGTATGCCACTTATTTATTAGGTCGTCGTCGTGAAGTGCAACCGATGGCACTAGCAGTTGGTGGACAACCTGATTTAAAGAGCTATGGCATGACTTTGGCTGATGGTGCATTGCTGATTTTCCTCGCCTGCATAGGTCTTGCACAACGCGGTCATGAAACCACACCCATGATGGCGCAACTAATGGGTATCAGTATTGTTCTCTACGGTACTGTTCGTGGTTTAGATAAACCATGGCAAGGAGGCTTGTGGACTGGGCTTGGCATCGCCATCGTTGCCCTTTCAAGCAATCTCACCTTAAGTTTAATTATTGTCACATCAACCATTATTGCGGTGATTGCTAGTAATGCAAAGTTGCGCTTTCGCTGGACCTTAACAAGTACTATCTTGGGCTTAATTGGCTTCGCGATTTGGCCCATCATTTGGTATCTGGCTGATCTTCCAGATCAGTGGCGTCATATTGCACAAGCAGGTTGGCGGAATATGCCAGAAATGCATGCCACTCCCTCACTAGAATCACTTGGCTTTTTGAGTGTGAACTTCTGGGCGTATGCCTGGCCCGTTTGGCCGCTTGCGATGATTTCTCTGGCGCACTGGGGTCGGGTTAAAGAGGCTGGTGCTTGGCGCGCCCCACATCTTTGCATTCCACTCAGTCTATTTATTGGTAGCTTAATTTATGTTTTGTTTCGACTTGAAGCCAATGAACATGATTTATTAATTTTGATTCCAAGCCTGGCAATCATTGCTGCCTTTAGCCTTCCAATTCTGAGACGCAGCATGATTAGTTTTATTGATTGGTTTGCAATGTTTAGCTTCACGGTGATTGCGATTGCTATTTGGATTATCTGGTTGGCCAAGGTAACTGGCTACCCAGAATCTACTGCTGCCAACTTAGCTCGACTTTTGCCTGGATTTACATTCCAGTTTAATTGGCTTGGTTTTATGGTTGCATTAGCCATTACTGGCGTCTGGCTCTCAATAGTACGCTGGAGAACTTCTCGTGCCCCTAAGGAAATTTGGCGCTGCCTGATTATTTCTGCATCTGGTACAACCTTGATGTGGGTGCTCTTGATGACACTATGGTTACCTACGATCAACTATGCCAAGACCTATAGACAGGTTGCAGCTCGCTTAGTTCAGGCCGTACCAGCTGGAGCAGGTTGCATCAATACCAGTAACATTGGTGACGCTCAGCTTGCCTCTTTTAGCTATTTCACCAAACTCCCCCTGCGTGATGATCCTAATTGCCCATGGATGTTGACTCACAATCAATCTGAAGCCAAAGCCTACGCAAAGCTCAATAAGAAAAAATTACATTTACTTTGGGAAGACCGCCGTGCTGCTGACCGAGATGAACGCTTACGTCTTTACGAAGTGATTCCGGAATAAATAGTGCTGCACTTTAAGTTATCGCGCCTACGCGAGGATATCCCCGCTCTACTGAAGTTAGCTGGCCCTCTTCTGATTGGGCAATTAGCAGTAATTGCATTTGGTGTTTTAGATACCGCCATGACCGCGCGCTACTCTGCTGAGGACTTGGCTGCCTTAGCAATGGCCTCAGCGATCTTTATTAGCGTTTATGTTGGCCTCACTGGTGTAGTCTCCGCCCTTGCACCAATCGCTGGACAACTCTTTGGCGCTAAACGTTACTCCGAAATCGGTGAGGAAGTCAGACAAGCTACGTGGCTTGCATTAGGTTTAACTATTCTGGGTTGCCTAATATTGACCAATGCAGACCATGTACTTGAGATTTCTCAACTGAGTCCTGACATCGAAGATAAGGCGAAGTTGTATCTCAATATTCTAGCGATTGGATTACCAGCAAGCATGGTGATGCGTGTACTCATGGCATTACACAATGCAGTTTCTCGCCCTGCTGTGATTACTGTTGTTCAGCTCATTGGTTTGGCACTGAAACTTCCTCTGAACTTGCTCTTTATTTATGGCGGCTTTGGCATTGAAGGCATGGGCGGACCTGGATGCGCAGTAGCTACCGTAATCATCAATTGGACCTGGATGCTCTTGACTTTAGGCTTTGTGTTGTTTGATCGTTTTTACAGGCCATTTACGATCTTTGCACGCTTTAGCTTGCCTGACTGGCATCGAATCTGGGTTTTATTAAAGCTTGGCGCCCCTATTGGCTTTAGCTACTTAATTGAAGTGACCTCTTTCACCTTCATGTCACTCTTCATTGCTCGACTTGGCACAACTGCCTTAGCAGGTCATCAGATCGTAGCAAATATGGGTACGGTGATTTATATGGTGCCACTCTCTCTATCGATTGCTACGATGACTTTAGTTTCTCAATCTATTGGTGCCAATAAACCAGAACGCGCCGAAGAGATTGGCTGGTCTTCTGTTTTCTTCACAACGGCCACCTGCATAATGATTGGGATTGCAGTCTGGGTTTTCAGAATGCAACTGCTCGATTTATATGACCCTCCTGCAGAAGTAAAAATCTTCTCTATTCCCCTCTTTTTATTCATTGCCTTTTATCAAGTCTTTGATGCCCTACAAGTGACTGCTGCATTTATCCTGCGGGCTTATCGAATTGCCTTTTGGCCGATGGTGATCTACGCGGGATCCCTCTGGGGTGTTGGCCTTGGGGGCGGCTACCTCATGGGCTTTAATGTTTTTGGAAATGTCCCAACCTTCTTGCAAGGTGCTAATGGATTCTGGGCTGGTAACAGTATCAGCCTTGGCTTAGCCGCCTGCTTTTTGCTCTACCTCTTTAGAAGAACAGCGGAGCGCTATGAAAAAACGCATCCGCCACTTCAGGTATAGCAATCTAGCTGATTGCCTATTACTGATGACTGCTACTTATAAACCTTCAAAGTAGAGGCATCGTCATCTAAACGGTTCTTCAGATTGCGCTGATATCCCGCCGAGCCTGGGTTATTGGTAATGAAGTTTTGATCTGCCAAGTTCTTGCGTACATCCTCAGCCAAATCTAACGAGGCCAATTTCATGAGCTTTGCTGTGCTTGGCTTATAGCCTGTGTCTCTACCATCGATTTGGACATCTTTACCTTCGCCAGAAGCCACAAAGGAGGCCACGATTTGACTTGTCTTGGTATCAACAATATTAAAGTCTACAGTTACCTCAAACGTAATCTGATGCGAAGTAGATTTTGTCCCAGGGATATCAGAGACATTATCTGTGTTGGAGACTTCAGCCAAAACACCATACAAGACATAATCGGCATCACCAAAATCGCCCGCCTTAATTCGTTTGACGATATCAAAGTACTCATCACCCTGATTAGGCATGGCTACTGTTGGCTTGGCTTGAACTACCTTGTAGCCTGATTTGATAAGCAGTCCGCGAATAGGATTAGCCAAGTAACGTAACTCACCGTACTCCATCTTGCTCTCATAACCAGACTTCTTTGAGTTTTGGATTTCACTATCAGAGCTATTGCTAGATGACTGAGGATCTACAAGGGTTACTACAGGAGCAGCGCTTGGTGCAGTCGAATTTGGATCAGCCAGATTGGTGAACTTCACCGGAAACTGAGAAGAATTTGGCCCACCTGTTAAAGCAGAAGCATTCGCCTTATCAGCATCTACTTCAATTGTTCTTGGTGCAATGGTTGAAGTAATGTTGTTATTGGTCTTTTGGCGAGTCTCTTCAATAAAGACAAGGTTCTTACCCTCTTTTTTGAAATAGATATCCGTTACCGCAATGGATTTTGAGTCTGACTTGAGAGTCTCAGCAGAGATCACGGGATTTTTAGGTGGGTCTGCTGGCACTTGCCCGACAATGGCCTGCTCTTTAACTGGGGGCGCCTTAGTAGCGCAGCCCATCAGCACTAGCAAGCTAGCAGTTACACAAGCTAAAAGCGTATTTTTCAATAATGGCATTAAGTCATATTCCTGATTAACGAGTTGCTGTCTTACGAATCTCTTTTTCATCAGCCCACTCGAGTAGACCAGATTCATTATTGATGAGATTCAAGTTAAAGACGTAATAAACATCTTTAACATCTTTAGTGTTTTTGACGATGGATGCAATAGAGCCTTCAATGCGGTATTGAGCACCCTGCATATTGCCCGTCTTAGCAATAGTACTGTTCTTATATAGTCCAGATTGATTCTGACGCTTTAACTCTTCGGTTTGGTTTTGCATTTCAGAAACGCTGACTGCAAAGCGAACCTGACCACTCTTCATAAGTTGCGTACGAATCTTATCGGTAATTACGCGGGTATCAATATATTCCGAAGTCTTATTCTTCACATCAGCCAAGGTCACAATCGGTGCATCCTTGCTTCCAGAGATAGCTTTTGATTGCAATAGCGATCTCGTCATAGCCTCGGCAATCATTTGCAGATCAGTAGAGCCATAGTTCGCATTGACTGTCTCTACAGCCTTGGCATCGCCATAACGTACTTGAGGGCCGGAACAAGCGGCCAACAAAACTGCAGAGAGTGCGAAGGCGGATAGGTGAATAGTTTTAGTGTGCATTTTCATGATTATTTTTCAATTAGCTATTAGGTTTAATCTAGAGTTTACTTATATTGATTTAACTCAAAGCGAAAATCAGTGGCATCTGGTGTTGGCGCAATACCCATGATAACGGTCGTCTGCCCTTTACCAACTGTTACTGGCTTCCATGCCTCTTCATCGGTCACAGTCATCCCATTCTTACCAATCCACTTAAAGCGATAGGAAACCAAGTTAGATTTACTATCATTCAAAATAGTTACCTGAGCAGTGAGTACGCCATTGCGTGTCAAGCTACGCATATCAGTAATTTGAATACTGTCTGTATCCCCCATGCGTGATGTCATTTCCTTCATGGAAGGTGTTGAGCTACACGCAACTAAGGCCATCGCTATCATCAAGGTTATAAGGTATTTTTTCATACTTGGTTTTCCTAATTAAAAAGCTGCTGAAGACTATTGAGTAAATTGGGTGGCTCATAAGGCTTCAACCCATCCATATTACCGCTTGCGGGGGCCGGCGTGGGATTGGTTGTGGGACTTGAAACAGGTGCTACCGTTGCTGGGATCGGCTCTATGGGGGTAGATACCTCTTCTGGCTTAACGCCCCCAAAACTAAATAGCTTTTTAAGTCCGTCAAACGTGCCCTCTTTTGGCTTTAACTCTTCTGAACTAGCCTTGGGAATAGTTGCAACTGGATTAGTAATCGTTTGCGGTGCAATCACTTGTGGTTTTTGCGGAAGTGCTGCTGGGTCATTTGATGTGAGAACAGTAGCGCTATTTCTGAACATACGGATATACACCACGTTATAGCCACCCACTAAATTGACTGTCTGACTTTGAGTCACGCCGGATGGCAATGTGTATTTCAGAACCGTTGGCCCGATTGGTAAGCCCATTCTCGCCATATAGGTTTGTGCTGGCAAGGTTGACCAATGCCGCACATCGGTCACATTGATAGCCTGTAGTCCATAACCGGTCAGCATTCCTGCGATAGCTCCAATAATGGCTGCACCATTATTTTGATTATTTTGGTTGCTCCTTCTAGCAGCCTGCTGCGCAGCTTGATCGGCTGCGTATTGCGCTGCCAATGACACTAGAGCTCTAGTGGTTGCCCTTAGTACATAAGCTGGCATCTCATCCTTCAGATTCCTTCTGGCCATTGAATCAATATTAGCTACCAACTCTAGATTAGCCGTTCGATCGCCAAGCTGTAAAAAGCTTGGAGTAAAACGTTCAGTGGATTTTTCGATGACTGGAAATGTAAGGGTTACCAGCTTCGGATATCCGCCAAAATTAAATGACTGGCTAATTTGATAAGGGCTAATTTTTGGCATATAGCCCGTATCAATAATGATTAAGGTATCTGCAAAACTTTTTTTAGCTTGGCTCGCAATATTAGAGTCTAGTTTTGCAATACTGGTTTTGAAAAAGCTGACGGATGGGCGCAATTCAATCGCAAGGCGATATCCGGGGGCTGCTAAGCTCGCCTCCCCTTGAGACTCATGGATAAAGCCAGATAAATAATAAGCGGCGGGATTTTGATAAGAATTCTTAAGGCTACGAGTCTCCTCATCGTCCAATAGATTAATTGGATACCCACTGATATTCTGAATACGACTAGTGGCACCACGTGTCTTTTGATTATTTTGCTGCTCTTGCTCCACATTTGCTACTGCTGCGACTTTACTCTGAATAAGCTCCTCGATCACTTTTTCTCGTTGCGCCATTTTTTTGGCTTCAACCATAGCATCGCTCCAACGACCCTGCGACAGATGATTTAATGCAATGGTTTGACTTAAGAGGCTCACTTCATATGGCTTTGGGTCGTAATTACTGCTGAAGCCTTCAGACAAGACATAAGAACTCACATCAGTAAAGGAGCGCTTGAGTTTATCGCTGGTGGTAATCTCCCATTGCCCCACCAATTGATCTGCTGCTAGTAAGCTCTGTGTGCTATTGGGGATTTGACTTGCACCCTGCAGTCTCTGGACCTCGCCCAATTCCAGGTAATACAGCGTATTTTTATCCTTAAATACGCTCTGAATAGTTGCGGCGGTACTTTGCATATTCCCGTTTTTGAATTGCTCCTTAGACTCATTCATTTTGATCTGCTGAGTCTGGGTTGCGCACCCCGTCAAAAAACAAGCGCCAATAAGTGCTGCAGTCAGACCGAGTTTAGAAAAGTCTAATACCGAAAATTTAATCAAATTTATTGGAATTGCTTTATTTAAAGACTGTTCTATATTCCATATCTATATAACGCTCTAAATAAGGATAAGCTGACATAGAAATAGCTTATTTAGGGCTCTAATTTGGCACCAGACTGTAGTACTACTCTACTCCACTTGCGAGACTCGGCTGCAATCAATTTAGAGAGGTCTCTAGGGCTTCCTGGGGCGGGGTCCAAGCCTCCTGCCAAGAGTCGATTTTTAACTTCAGGATTTTCTAACGCCTGATGGGTCAGTTGATTGAGGCGCTTTTGGGTTGCTGGGGGTAGGTTGGCAGGCGCCATTAGCGAAAACCAAGACACTGCCTCAAATCCAGGCAAACCCTGTTCAGCAAGAGTGGGAATTTCTGGGGCAGCTGGCGAGCGCTTTAAGGTTGTCACGCCTAAAGCCTGCACTTCCCCTGCTTTAATCAGTGGTAGTGATGAGGAAAGATTATCAAAGAGCATCGTAATACGTCCACTCACTAAATCGGGCAAAGATTGCGCACGTCCTTTATATGGAATATGGCGAATCTGAATACCTGCCATCTCTTTAAATAACTCACCGGACATATGCAAGGATGTCCCAATGCCTGAGGAACCAAAAGTAAGTTGATTAGGTTTGGCTTTTGCTAGCTCAATAAGCTCATGAACACTGGTAATCCCAGATTGCTTATTCACAATTAAGACATTGGGTGTACTTGCTAAAAAACTAATGGGCGTGAAATCTTTAACAGGATCAAAGGACATTTTTTCATAAAGCGCACCATTGATTGCATGAATACCTACCGTGCCAATGAGTAAGGTATAGCCATCAGGCTCACTTTTCGCAACTATGTCTGCGCCAATATTGCCACCATAGCCTGGGCGGTTTTCAACTAAAACTGGCACACCTAAATTTTGCTGCCAATGTTCAGCTAAAACGCGCGCCAAGATGTCGGGGGCGCCCCCTGGAGTGAAGGTCACAATGATCCGAATCGGCTGCTTTGGCCATGCGACTTTTGCTTCAGAGTGAGCATTAGATACACCAAGCCAAACAAACGTCAGAGCCAAGATGAACTTGGTTAGACCTGTAAATAATGTCATTGCTCTAGTTCAAACCAAATCGATTGCGGATCCAAAGCCAGCCATCATATTTCACAGGATCATCTACACATGGGCCGATGCCACATTCAAATAAAGTGGAGATCAAATTACCTGCCACTAATAAAATGAAAGTGATAACTAAAGTATTAGCAAGCATGGAGCGAGAGCGAACATCGCGATTGGGCAACATCAATAAGATACTAAAGCCCAGCAATAGGCCCATGAAACCTAGAAAGGCCCAAGTGTAAAAATGTAATTCTAGAAAAGTGGAGCCGTAGCCTTTGTCCCCAGGGAGGATATGTAAAAATACTTGGCGTAATGAAATCATCATTCCGATCAGGCCGCCAATAATGCCCCAACCGTAGTGTGCTGCGTGAGCACCACAGCGAATATTGAGAACTAAGGCGAAGCCGATGATCATAAATCCAATGCGCTGCATTAAACATAGTGGGCACGGCAATTCACCAAAATAAAATTGGTCTACGAAGGCATACGATAGAACGCCTATAACAGCGAGTAAAGCTAGTTGATTACCTAGCGCTGCTAAAGAAGGAAATGAAATCTTACTCACTTTGGCTTACAAACTAAGATTAAGGTGAGTCGTTGCATGGA
>Ga0007797_1000531_pt1 | contig 11481 bp, 9 predicted proteins | sample CryBogmetaGMA25M_FD_60364 | JGI IMG/M metagenome (GOLD analysis project Ga0007797, IMG submission 60364) | Freshwater microbial communities from Crystal Bog, Wisconsin, USA - MA2.5M | ecosystem: Environmental > Aquatic > Freshwater > Lake | place: Crystal Bog, Wisconsin, USA | collected 2009-07-06 | reverse complement strand
CCCGGAGTTGGACTCTTCCGTGCGGTTGTTCCCGGCTCCCTCGCCTGTCGAGGAGCCGGGATCAGCCGACGGTTCCCGGCAACATGCCGGGGCTGAGTGTGTGTCGTGGCGGCCGCCGGTGCAGGCGGCATCGTGGGCCGGATCTTCGGCTCGGCTTCGGCCGTGGAGCGGCACCGGCAGGTTGTCTTCGCCGAAGGCGATCACCCCGCGGCGGAGTGCACGGATGGGGCGTTTACCCCACATCCGCTCCTCGAACTCGAGGCCGATGAAGATGCCCAGCCGGAGGACCATCTGGCGAATCTTCTGGTTGGCGTTGCCGTCCTTCGCGAGTGCGGCCAGGTCGTCGAGCGTCGCCATCAGGGCATCGACCTGTGCCTCAGGCGTTATCGCCTTCGTCGTGGCCGGCGCTGGCGTAGCCAGTTCGGCGATCTGACGCTCGGCGGCGGCCTTTTCCGCGACGAGGTTGTCGAATGTCTTGGCGATAGCGGCGTAGCGGGTGTCGTCCTTCTCGGTAGCCATGCGCCGCTCGGCGGTCGCGATGTTTTGTTCGAGGTCGACCACTCGCTCGCGGAGTTGCCGGAGCATGGCAGGTTCCTCGGCCTCGGCCTCGGTATCAGCCTCGGCGTATGCCTTCGTCAGCAGCCGCTCACGAATGGCCTCGCGGCCGCCGGCCTTGTTGACGAGTTCGACCAGGGCGTTGATAAGCATGGCCGTGACCGCAGGTGCCTCGACCGTGTTGTGGCTGCACTCGGTATAGCCGCTGTTGCTGTAGCGGCCGCAGACATACTTCAGCTTGTCGCCGTAGGGGATGCCGTGCATCACGCTGCCACAGCCATCGGTCAGGTCGACAACCCGCGTTGAAAGCGGATAGCGATCAGGATTGGTCGCCTTCAGGCCATTCGTCCTACGCAACTCGCTGACCGGCATCTTCTTCGGCTGCAGAGCCCGCCATCGATTCAGATCGAATTTGGCGTCGCCACCGCTGGCCCCTCGTACCCGCACCTCCTCCGGGTTCTCCAGCAGCTTCGGCTGTCCGTCTGGGCGGAGGTCGTGCTCCTCGAGTTCCCGCGGCCCGCCGATGCCCACGCGGCGATATCGGCCTTCGGACCGCCGCCCATACTCCTTGATGCCTGCGATGATCGGGTTCGCGCAGAGGTCGCGGACGGTGTTGGCGTGCCACTTCCCCGGCACGCGGTGCGTCGAGCCGTGATCGCGCCGGACGCGGCCGGCATCGGGCGACGGAATGCCCATCCCGTTGAGCCGGGCAGCGATCCTCTTGCAGCTCTCGCCGGCCGCCCGCCACTCGAGCATCATGCACCAGATCGCGATCTTCTCTTCTTCGTGCGGCAGGAATCGGACGTGATGGCCGGCACGACGAATGTTCTCGCCATCCTCGAGCCACTGCACAAACTCGTCGCTTGGGCCCACGAGAGCCCGACGGAAGCCGTAGGGCGCGCGGCCGCCCGTGCTCAGCCCTCGAGCGGCCATGCTCTGCTGCACAAACACGATGCGGTCGCCGAGTCGCGGCGAGAATCGGCCGTGCTCCTGATACTCGACCAAGCCCGCGATGAGGTACATCATCTCGTTGGCTTTGAGGTCTTCGGGCGTGTAGATGTGGTCGTGGGTGACAAGCGTCACACCGCTGGCGATCAGCTCCTGCTCGAGCTTCATCATGTCGAGCAGGGCCTGCGGGCGGCCGAGGCGGTCGCGTTTGAAGACCAGAACGTGAGACACGCTCGTGTCGGCGATGGCTTCTTTGAGGAACATGCGGAAGCCAGGGCGGGTCAGGTCGCCGCCGCTGATCGCGTCATCGAGAAAGATGTCGTGCTTGTGGCTCAGGCGTTTCCGCTGCATCTCCTCGACGTCGGCGTAGGTTCCGCGGAAGGGGACGCCTATCGACTCCGACTTGGCCTTGGCCCAGTCGAACTGCTGTTTGAGCGAGGCCTATTGGCCGTCGTCGCTGCGGCGCTCGTACATGAGCGCCCGGTTTTTCGGTCGGCTCTTCATGGCTGGGCTCCATCGGCTGGTGTGTGGAGAATCCCACGGACGTTCCAGAGAAAGTCGGCGAGGGCATCGGCGAGGTCTGACGAAGTCTCGGTGACGCGGACGTGGGCCTTCAGGCTCCGCCAGGCCGACGTCACCGTGTGGTTCTGCCACCACGTCATCATCCGTACGAGCGTGTAGTCCATCGCCGGCGAGCGGATGTACTCCTTCGGCGAGGCGGCGATTCGACGCCGCAGGTCGATCATCAGCGCCGTGGGATGCCACACATTCAGTTCCTGCGGCGTAACGAGCCCGATCTCGAACCATCGGGTCATCTGCGCGATGGTCATCAGCTCGAGCTCGTAGGCTTCATGAACGAGCTGGTGCAGCCGCTTGCGGCCGATCTTGTCGTCGAAGCCGAGCCGCTTCAGTTGGATCTCGGCGTCTGCTTCGATGGCAGTCTTGAAGTCGAGATCGGCGGCGGTGGGGGCAGGCAGTTGCTGCGGCATCATGTCCCGTTCCTTGAGACGCGTGGCTATCCGTATGGCTGTGGCCAAACGTTCATTATCCAAAGTCGAACGCGTCGAGGCAAGCGACTTCGGCCAATTCTTGCTGCTGCAATGCGTGCCAGAACAATCATCTGGGAACGCATGTGTGCAGGATGATGAAGAGGCCCGGCAGGCCGGCGAGCGGCCTGCCGGGCGATCGATCACGAATCGTTTTCATTGTTGGAATTTTTAGGGCCGCGACGTTCGGCTTGGATCTGCCGAGCGATCATTTCGGCGAGAAGCTCGCGAAAACGCTTCAATTTGGCCGGGAAACTCGACCCATACGGCGGGTCGGCATCGATCCGATCCAGTCCGGGTTCGCGGTCGTTGTCTTCGGGGGGCAGGGGATTCTTTGGGTTCTTGGTCATTGGGTTTTGGGTGTCGAGAGGAATGAAAAAACCGGCGGCGTGCCCGGGAGCCGCATTGGCCCCGGTCGGCACGCCGCCGGTCAGGAAAGGCCGGTTGACGTGCTGGATCAGGCAACCCGCCGGCGTCGACGGCAGCGGCGATGCACCCGTGAGTTGTCGTGACAGTCCCAATCCAGGCCGGCGACCACGGCCAAATCGACGGCATCGGTTTCGGCGGCATCGTCCGAGATGGTCGGATCCTCGCCGTCGGGGATCGACTCGTCGCCGTTGAAGACCACGATCTCGGCCAGTTGGAAACCACGGTTGCGGACCAGGCTCCGGGATACACCGAGGGCCCGAGACGCGGCAGCGATAAGGTCACGATCGTTTTCGACATAGAGCATCTGCGCACTCCATTCCCGGATGGCCGGGAGGCAAAGGAAATGCCGACGGCGAGAAGAGCCGGCAGCACGAACAAGAAGGCCGCGTGGAAACGCTCCACGAGACCGTGCCTGCCGTCAGAGGCGACGGCATGCGGAGATCAATTGCACCGCCGCAATGGCAGTGATCAGCGGCTTTCAGCCGAGCAGTCGCACGTCGCCCATGAATCGCTCGAGCAATGTTCCCGCATGGGCCACCAGCAACGCCCGCACGATCGGCGGGCACCGTTCGTAGCCGAGGAAGCTGGGCTTGAGGTCAACGGGCTCGCCGTGCGGAGGGCTTGTGTGAGCCTCGTAGTCGGTGGCGTCCCAGACGACGGCGCCGACGCCACCGGGCTGAATGATCGCCGCCTGATAGACAACGAAGGAATCATCGTATGCGCTGGACGGGCCAGCAGGTCTGCAGTAGATCGCAGGGCCTTCGACTTGGAAGTCGGTAAGCCCGAGTATCGCCAGTTCGGCGAGTAAATCATTGATGCCGGGGATCGCGGCTTCGGCGCTTTCGAGGCCGATCCGGATCATCATCGCCAGCCGCGCGAGTTGTGCGGCGTGCTTCGTGAGAGAGTCGTGCATTGCACATTCCTTGGAGAGAACGGCGGCCGATACCAGTAGGCCGCTCAAGAAATATGCCGCGTTTTCAACGACTATTTAGCCGCCCGCTAGGACCTCTGTGTGCCGATCGCTCGCGATCACTTTGGCTTCCTCATTCGCTTGCGATGATCGGACTCGGCTTTCATTTGCTCGATAGGGTCAGCTCGGTTTGCAGTTTTCGTTGCCCACTCTATCCAGCGGATGGAGTCGGGGTGAAGTTTCGAACCGCCCTCGCGGTCTATGGCCGCGGCCCGTACTGCTTCGATGAACTCCCGAAGAGTCTGTGTGCGTCGCCATTGCTCTGCCGTTCGAAAAAGCTCTTCCCGCTGCTCTCGACGCTCGCGTAGTTGAGCTTCGCGACGAGCCTTTCTGGCTGCCGCTTCTGCCTCTCGCTCGCGGATCTCGTCTTGCCGACGTTGCTCCTCTGCTCGCCGCGCTTCCTCGCGTCGATACTCGTCGATGACGAGCAGCATCTTGCAGGGCAGTTCCTTCACATAGTCTTCAACCTTTTTCCTCGTGCTGTCTCGGCACACGCGGGTCGAACGATAGATCATGAAGTCGATTTCCAGCTGCAGTTCTCCCGTGAGCACCAGGTCGTACCGCGGCCCCCACGAGTGTGGCTTGGGGTTGATCTGTCGCTTCGCTGGCTCCCGCACCCTGAATGTGAACTCGTATCCATGGCCGATGGCGGCCGTGCCGGGGTGCCATGAGTTCTCAGACTTGCGGGATGTGTAGCCGCGCTTCTCAAGACCCTTGAGCAGTGCATCCATGATTCGCAGTGCCCGGGTTAGCGTGCCTTTGCTGCACACGACATCGAGGATGTGCGCGCCGTCACGCTTCTCGGGATAGAGATGGCCGGCGATCCGACTCCATTGGCTAGGCTTGACATCCGCAAGGGCGGCGCGGGTGCAAGCCACAAGCGGATGCGGAGACCGCAGAGAATCGCTGACCGTGATTGGCTCGGACTGACTCTCCTGCTCGTAGAGCGCGCGGATCTCGGGGTCGAAGAAGCCATCGTCCTGCTCCGTCTTCATCTCGCGCGGGGCAAAGACGATCTTTTGCAACTTCTCGTCATCGCAGCGAGGCAGCGGTACGCGCTTCGCCTTTCCGCCGGCGGCCTTCTTCGCCCAGTAGCCGTACGAGGGCCTGGGGATATCGAACCGCTGGCACGTCTTCGCCAGCCCCACGTCGGAGAGACCGAACCGCTTGCATAGGTGCCGCGTGGGCGTCTCCCAGACGAGTTCGTAGAGTTCCTGGCGAGAGACTTCGACCGTACTCATTGTCGTTTGCCGAAGTGGCCCTCCGAAGGGTGTCGACCAATTTTGCGGGGTGTGGCTGGAACGGCCTTTCTTCATCGATCGGCCGGGCTTGGCTGCAACAAACCTCACCGACTAATCTACCGACCAGTCCAGGGCCGGCTCGGCGCCGGTATGGCTGGGCCGATGACAAAGACTTGGGTAGCCGCCATGCCGCGTAGCCACGACGCATGTGAAGCCTCTGGGCTGAGGCTGCTATCGCGGCAGCGGCATCTGCTTGCGCTCCTGCATGCGTTGGGCGAAGGCGTGCCGAAGCTTGATTTCCAGAAGTTTCTTTTCCTGTACTCGCAGACACGAGGCGACAACGCTCCATACGAGTTCGTTCCGTATCGGTTCGGGGCGTTTTCCTTCACCTCGTACGCCGACCGGCGCAAGCTCACGGAGCGCGGCTTGCTGGCGGACGAGGACACGTGGCAATTGACCTCCGAGGGGCGGCGACTCGCTGTCACGATCGACCTTCCCGCGGTGGGCGATTTCGTCGAGTCGCATCGACACCTTGGCGGCGACGCGCTTGTTGCGGAGTCGTATCGTCGCTTCCCGTACTTTGCCTCGCGAAGCGAGATCGCCACGAAGGTGCTTGGTCGGGATATAGCCGCACGGCGCCGAATCACCGCAGCCATGCCACGGCCTAACGGCGCCCCACTTATGACGATCGGCTACGAGGGGCGGTCGCTGGAGAGTTACATCAACGTCTTGCTGACGCACGGCGTGAACGTGCTCTGTGATGTCCGGCGCAACCCGATTAGCCGCAAGTACGGCTTTTCGAAACGAACGCTCACCACGGCGTGCGAGGGCGTAGGTGTCCGCTACGCTCACCTTCCGGAACTGGGCATCGTCGGCGATCGTCGCCAAAGCTTGGAGACGCAGGCTGATTACGACCGCCTGTTTGAGGAGTACGAACGAAACGATCTCCCTCGCCAGGCCGAGGCCATCGAATCGATTCGCCGCATGCTCGAGTCGGGCGAACGTGTCGCCCTCACGTGTTACGAGCAGCTGCCACATCAATGCCACCGGCATTGTGTCGCGGAGGCAGTCGAGCGGTGCGGGAAGAAGCCGCTGACGGCCGTCCATCTTTGATGTGCCATGGAAAAGCAGCGGATTCTCATCACCGTCAAGACGTATCCTCAGCTCTCGGCGAAGTACGGCGAAACGGTGTGCACCGCCGGCCTCCGAGAGGATGGATCGTGGATTCGGCTGTATCCGGTTCCGTTCCGCCGGCTTGAGGAAGGCCAGCAGTACAGCAAGTACGACTGGATCGAATGCCGGGTTCAACGTCGAACGAAGGATCATCGTCCGGAAAGCTATAGCCCTGTTGATCTTTCGGAACTGCAGCCCGCGGGGCATCTGGATACGTCAGCGAACTGGCGGGAACGGCGGCGCCTGGTGCTCGGCAGCGCAACGGTGTTCGATCGAATGATGCCATTGATTGCGGCTGCTCATGCCAACGAGCGTTCGCTGGCCGTCTTCAAGCCCACGAAGGTGCTCGACTGGAAGGTCGAGGAAGACGATCGAGAGTGGGATCCACGCAAACTGGAGTCGATGCGACAGAACACCCTTCAGCTGGAACTTTTTGACGACAACTCGTGGCGTCAGACGTTCGAGGTGGTGCGAAAAGTGCCGTGGAAGTTCTCGTATCGCTTCGAAGATGCGGATGGTCGAGAGAGCACGCTGCAAGTGCTCGACTGGGAGGCCGGGGCGCTGTATTGGAACTGCGTTCGCAGCAGTGAGGGAGATGAGTCAGCGGCACTTCGAAAGGTGCGGCAGAAGTATTTCGACGACTTCATGAAGACCAATCTGCACTTCTTCCTCGGGACGATTGCCTCGTTTCACAGCTTTGCCCCGAATCCGTGGGTTATCGTGGGAGCTTTCCCGGTGCCGCACGAGTCGCAGCGGGATCTTTTTTAACGCACAGCAGTTCGTCGTAGGACTTACGCGCGGCTGGATCAGACGCCGTCGATTCAACGGTCGGCGAATGTGTGGAGTGCGCACGAAGCAGGGGCGCACGGGTGGCCATCGCCGTGCATCGCATGGCTATTCACGAAAGACCAGAATCGCCTCACGATTCTGCACCGGCTATTACCCATACCTAGCGCTTGCCATCCTGCCGCGAAAATCCTCCGCGGACGTCACCTGGGACCACTCGGTTCCATAAAGAACGCGAAAGAGCACTGTCCTGGCCAGCATGACCAACTCCGTGACGCGCGATGGAACCATTGTGATGTCGCCAGAGTGAACAGCTGCCGACCGTCGCGAGTAGAGATCACGGATATCGCTCTCCACTTCAAGGCACCGGGCGACACCTCCGCCGATTATCCGTGCGGCTGATTCACTGAGCACGCCAACTTTTGATGGAGGGCATGGGCCGACGTGCTGGTAGAGCAAGCACTCCAATGCCGTCGCAGCCTTCACGGCGGCAGCGCCGGGGTCATCGGCCACGAACGCCGCCCCTAGCCATCTTGCGGATTTCAGAAGCGTCTTCTCCCATGTACTCGGCCTGTCGGCTGTCGTAAGCGACCATAGTCGCTCCATCGCGGGCTCAGGCATCAAGAGCACCTTGTCATCGAGCGGCAGAAGTTCTACCGGGCCGATCTTGTGGAAGTTCTGGACGACCGAGTTATCCGCAAAGGCTACCGTCGGGCGCCAGTATTCCGCGTGTTCAGATGCTATCGAAATGCGGCGATGGTCACGACGCACAGGAAAAGACAGGGCGACCAGCGATTCCAGTAGACGAAAGCTCTCGTCGGCTGTGGCGAAGGCCGTTTTATCATCAGCTGCGACAACGTCGCACGAAACGACCACGCCTTCTTCCGTGATGAACCCAGGTGGTTCTCCCCAACACGCATTTTTCAACTGCACTTGATGCTTGCTCGTAGAAAAGAACGTGTAGCATCCGAGCGTTAACGGATCGTTGGTGCGCGTGAGCTCGCCACCATACACCTTTTGAATCACTCGATAGGGCTTCGCAGGCAACGATCGCACATGCGAGATCAGTGATTCGCACTCCTTCGAGCTGACTTGCGTGCCATCAGTGCGGCACCGCAATAGGCATTTCAGTATCTCATCCTGCATGCGAGATCTCGCGGGCAGAGGAGCCCTATTCGTTAGCTCATGAAGCTGATCGACGGCTTTCGCTAGATCATGCATCGATTCCCCGCCGGACAGGCCTATCTCGCCGAGGCCTTCAAAGCCTGCCGTGATGCTGGGGCATTGCAACGCGTCGCCAGAAAACGGTGACCAGATCGCTTGCGATTGGAGCCGCTTTATCCCCTCGAGCAGATTTCGCACTTTATCGCTTGGCATCGTTGCGAAGTATCCCGTTCAACTTGCAGATAGCACTTCCAATAATTCTGCGACGACGCGGAGGTCCCCGTCGTTCAGGTTTTCCAGCACGATTGGCGCGAAGGATGGGTCGGTGGAGTCGGGTTTGAGGGTGACGCGGGAATGCCGCCAGCCGCGGTCGGCATCCGCTACCTTCTCGGACTCGTAGATCTTCACGGTGTAGCGGCCGATGAGATCGGAGTCGTTGATGTCGGGGTGCTCGGCGATTACGACCGAGCCGTTTCTCGTGCCCGTGGGATTCGCCCTCCAGACGCACCAGGCGCCGTTGGGGATGCGGCGGTTCATGGATTCGCCGATGACCTGAGCCACGAAGAGGCCCTCGGCGGGCTTCACGCGGCCGTCGATCTCCACCCACTCGACTTCGCCGTCTACGCCGGCCTGTGACTCGCTGAAGAAGCCGGCAGCGGCTTTCAACGGCAGCAGCGGGAGGCACGTGCGGTAGCAGTCCTTCGGCTTGGGCTGGACGATGCGGAAGGGCCGGGCCTCTTGATCGGCAGCCTGCTGCGGGGCGGCGGTCGGCTGGCCGGCAGGGGCTGTGGCACGGTCGAACCAGGTCGTGTCGTCCTTCAGCGACCGCTGCTTTTCCTTGCCGACGAGGTACTTGGCGATGCGGGCGATGGCTGACACGACTGCCGACCGATCATCCAACTCGAATGACCGCACGACGACGACCTCGTAGTTCATCGCGTTCAGCTTCGCTCGGATTGCATCGTCCTTTTGCTTCTGTTCCGGGTTGCCGTGGATGTGGCCGGCCATGCCGTCCACGTACACGCAGAGGCCGGGCTCGTCGTCGTCCGCCCCGTCGTAGAAGAAGTCGGGAATCGTGCCGCCGTAGCCGGCACCGAGGTCGATTGGGTGCTGGCACTTGGGGTCGGGCAATCCAGCGGCAGTTAGCAGCCGCTTGAACCTAGCCTCGACGTGGGTTTGCGACTGGCCGGTCGTTGTGGCGGTCGCCGGTAGTTTCTCAGGGATCGGGTGCGAGACGACCAGCGGGCCGCTTGCGGCAGATAGCACCTGCTGCGCTTTGTGCCGGTCAAGGAACTCATGGTAGAAGCGGTTGCGATACGTCTGCAGGCAATCGATGCAGGACCGCTCGCAGGCACTCGGACAATCCTTGAGCAGCTCAATCGCAGCGTCCCGGACCTCGACCCAACGCTCAGCCAGATGCTCGAGAAGCCCTGAACCGCCGGGCATCGGGTCGTAGAGCAGGATGTCACATCGGTCTTCGCCGGCTTTTCCGATGGCGAGTAGCTGCAGATCCTCGATCTCCATGTCCAGCACGCGGGCAGCGCCCATGCGGAGCGCTTCCATCACGCTGAAGCCCACGCAGCGATCTTCGACGTCGTGCAGGCCCAGGACGTCCACCTCCACCGTCGCATAGAAGCCTGTTGGCTGGACGACGTGGCGGCATTTTTCCTGATGGCTTTTTTCAAACTCCTCGCGGGCCGCACGGCTGCTGAACGGTGAGAGCGATTGGCCGCAGGCCAGGCACAGCGGGAAGCCCAGCCGCTGCTGTTCGACTTCCTTGCGGGGCCCGACGTTCACGAGCCGCAGCTCAACGCCACGGCGGAAGCGAACGTCGAGGTCGCCCCATGTCCAAGCCTGGCCGCCCCGGTGGAAGCCCCTCTCCTGCCCGTAGGTGGCAACCGCCATCTGGAACCGGAACTCCTCTTCGTCGGAAATCTGTGATGCCGACGGCATGCTCACGTCACAGACAGGGACGGCACGCAGTTCCAAGGCCCCGAGCGGTTGCTGGGCACCGTCTACTCCGAGGTCCTGAACCACCTGCTGCTCGGCAATGACGCGGAACCGGATCGTGTCCTCTGCCGTGAGGTGAAACCGCCGCGGGACAAACCGGAATCCATTGGCGTAGATCGCGTTGCCGGGCACATATTCCCGAAGAGCCATCGTCGGCGGCCGCGGGAGGTCGAAGTCGGCGAGGCCCTGTGTCATCCGCGGCGGCTCGGCGCTGCCGATGATGCTGCCTGACTCGAGGCCGTAGCCCGGCAGGAAACCCTCGCGGGCGAGGGCACCGAATGTGTCGGAGTCGTCGGGACCGCCCTGCGCCTGCGACCGGGATCGTGGCTGTGTGCCCTTCAGCCGGGCGATGATCTTCTTGCAGCGGCGCTCGTGCGCGCTGTCTTCGGGATCCAGATCACCCTGCCGCTGCTGCTTCGTGTGCAAGGTCGCCAGTTCGCTCCGTGCCCAATCCAGCCGCCGCTTGAACCGACGGAGGACGGCGTGCAGGGCGGCTGCCATCCCGTCGATCAGCTTTTCGAGCGTGGCGGGATCGACGGCTGCCTTGTCCTCGGCGGGCCACGACTCAGCAAATGCTCGCGTCACGGCCGACACGACCGAAGGACGATCCGCCCGAATCAGCGATCTGAGAGGCGACACGTCGAGTACGTGCTCACGCACCTCACCGCCCGGGGTGAAGAGGTACGATCCCAGCGTCGGCGGGAAGCACCGTGCCAGTTCCGCTTCGATATCGCGTCGCTTGTCGTCTGCCGACTTCCGGGCGATGTCGTGGAGCGACGTCAGCACCGCCGCATGCACGTGCTTGGCGATCATCACCTCGTTTCGCAGATTGAACCGAGGCGGCTCGACCTGCCCGCCGAGCAGCCGCAGCGGGTCGCGGAAGTAGGCCTGATCGAAGCCTGCGGCCTGGGCGTATGTGACGTCCACAGCCATGCGATGCCGCCGACCGGCTCGACCAGCCCGCTGCCAGTAGTTCGCCGCCGTCGGCGGGACGTTTCGCATCAGCACTGCATCGAGAGCGCCGATGTCGACGCCGAGTTCGAGCGTGGGCGTACAGACGAGCGTGTTGAGCTGCTCGCCCTTTCCTTTGAACTGGTTCTCTATCCGCTCTCGGGCGGTGTGCGGCACCTGAGCCGAATGCTCGGCCACGCGGAGCATG
>Ga0007797_1000527_pt1 | contig 11538 bp, 7 predicted proteins | sample CryBogmetaGMA25M_FD_60364 | JGI IMG/M metagenome (GOLD analysis project Ga0007797, IMG submission 60364) | Freshwater microbial communities from Crystal Bog, Wisconsin, USA - MA2.5M | ecosystem: Environmental > Aquatic > Freshwater > Lake | place: Crystal Bog, Wisconsin, USA | collected 2009-07-06 | reverse complement strand
TTGCGGCCCACCGCCTGCAGCGCCAGGCGGATCTCCTTCTGGATCTCGGGGTACGAGGCGATCGCCTCCTTCGACTCACTGGTGAACGGCACCCAGACGCTCGCCACGTGGACCATCGCGGTGACCGGCCCATTGGGCAGGCCGCCGCGCGATTGCGAGAGGCCGTACGACCGCCAGTTGGTCGAGGTGATCGTCTGCGTGACCGCGCAGGCTGCGGGCTGGAACTGGAGCGGCACGCGGTTGGCGTAGCGCAGCACGTTCATGCTCTGCCCCTCGTCCACGTTGACGTGCTGCATGGCGCCGTGCAGGGCGTCGAGCTGCGGCTTCTTGAGTTTCGACGGGCTCTGTCGCGGAGCGAGCTGGGCCTCGGCGAGAATCTTGTCGGCCGCCTCGCCTCCCATGCCGCTGAAGGTGGTGGTGAGGAACTGCCGCAGGCTGCGGGCATCGCTCTCCGAGGCGAGTTCGGCGAGCCCGTCGCGGCTGATCTTCTGCGCCGCCACGCCGCCCCCGTAGGCGAGCGCCGCCTCGATCACGAAGGGGTTGCCCCGGTAGACCGAAGGCGGACGCGTGGCCGCGGTGAAGAACTCGCCGGGCACGACCTGCCGGAGGCCGGCCAGGAGCCGCTGTTCGCCGATCGGCACCACGCAGTCGGTGGCCGGCGGGGGAATCTTCGTGTCCTGGATGGCCTTGAAGAGGGCGTCGGCCTCGCCGCGGCCGAGCTTGCCGGTGGTCACGCGGGAGGAGAGCTTGGCGGTGTCGCAGATCTTCTTGGCCGTGCCGTGCGAGACGCGGGAGAACGACTGCGTGAGGAACTGCGCGAGCGTGATCTTGGGATGCTCCTGGAGCATCGTCACCAGCCGGCCGAGCTCCACGCCGTAGGGATGCGGCTTGATCTCCTTGGGCTCCGGCGGGAGATCGTGGGTCGACCGCTCCAGGATCCGCTCCGGGCCGTCGGGGCCCTGGAAGTGGAGCCGCGCGTGGGGATTGGCGATCGCCGTCTGCTCGAGATACTCCTCGACGCTGCCTCTGCCGCGCTGGAACTTCGCCTCCATCTCGATGGTCACGCGGGTGCCGTGCTCGATCGGTTCGCCCAGGTCGTTCTCGGCGACCCACTCGATCGAGTGCTTCGTCATCAACTCCGCGCCGCCCTTGCCTGCGGGGATGTCGACGCCGTCACCCTTGCCGTTCAAGATCTCCGGCTGATTGGTCTTGGTGTCGATCCGCAGCTCGGAGTAGTGGGCGGGGTGCTTGGCGTCGATCTTGGAGATGATCTTCACCGGCTTGCCGGTGGTGAGCACGCCGTACATGCCGGCGGCCGAGATGCCGATGCCCTGCTGGCCGCGGCTCATCCGCAGCCGATGGAACTTCGAGCCGTAGAGCAGCTTGCCGAAGATCAGCGGGATCTGCTTGCTGACGATGCCCGGGCCGTTGTCCTGCACGCCCATCCGGTAGCGGGTGCCACTCTCGCCCACCTGCTCGATGTGCACCCAGATCTCGGGGAGGATGCCGGCCTCCTCGCAGGCGTCGAGGGAGTTGTCCACCGCCTCCTTGACGCTCGTGAGCAGCGCCTTGCGGGGCGAGTCGAAGCCGAGGAGGTGGCGGTTCTTGGCGAAGAACTCGCTCACGGAGATGTCGCGCTGGCCGGCGGCGAGGCTCTGGGCGGTGGCCCGACGCTTCGTCGCAGCCTTGGGAGGCGACGCGGCATCGTCGGCCGCGGCCGGTGCCGCCGCCGGCTCCGCGCTCGACGGCTTCTCGGGCGTGGCCTTGGCGGCCTTCTTCGCGGCTGGGCGTGTGGCGGTCTTGGCCATGGGTTTTTCCGGGGTTTTCGGCCCCCAGACTGTGATCCCGGATGGCAGGCTTGGCAAGTGGGGCCGGCTTTGCCGGTCGCGGGCTCTGTGCTGCGCGTGGCCTTCGAGCGGAACGATCGCGGGCCCCGGCGAAGGCTGCGAAAGAAATGCCTGTCGGGCAGAACCGGCATCCGCGGCATGAGCGGAGTGATGCGCAGGACGCGTTCCGGCCGAAGTTCCGGGTGTCGGGGTGATCCCGGCAACGTCCGGCTCCGTCCACGAGGTGCTCCGATGCTGCGTGCCTGCTCGATCCGGCCCTGGATGCTGGCGACCGTCCTCGTCGCCGAGGTGCTTGCCGCCGCTTCCGCCTTCGCGATCCCGATCGACGGCGGCGTCGAAGCGCCCACGCCCGACGTCTTCTACAACTTCTACGTGCCGCCGGTGCCGGCGGGGGGCTATCCCGGCATGGGCGCGCAGCTCTACGTGTCGCCGCGGCCCGTGCCGCCGCGCGTGGGCCACACCTGGAACACCTACCCGCCCTTCATGCCGCACGAGTTCCTCTACAAGCACCGCCGCCGCTACATCCGCCCCGCGGGCGTGACCGGCATGCGGACCGACGTGCACGCCTACTGGTATTGATCCCGGAGAACCTCCCATCATGGATCGCCGCATCCTCACCACCACGCTCGTCGCGGGCTGCCTCGCCCTCGTCACCACGGGCCTCGGGCTCGCGCTGGCCGGCGACCACTTCGGCCATGGCATGCATGCCCCGGGCTGCGCCGGCCAGTGCGGCGGCTCGGGCCAGTGCGGCCCCGCGGGCTGCGGGACCTGCGGCCGCGGTCCGTGCCATGGGCATTGCGGCCACGGCCTCTGTGGCAAGCACTGCGGCGCCTGCAATGGCTGCGGGAAGTGCGGTCACTGTGGGAAGTGCGGCCACTGCGGATCGCCGGTGGGCGGCCCGTGCGGCTACGGCAAGACCGGCGGCCTTGGAGAGGACTGCAAGTACAACGCCTGGGAGAAGCGCTACTTTCTCCGCTCCCAGGGGAAGAGCTGGCACAGCGCCTGGTATGACCCCGCGGAGGGTCGGCCGATCGCGCTGGTCGTGCCGCCGACGAGCGAGTTCATGACCCAGTATTCGTGGGGCGTGCCGAGTTCCCGCGTGGCTCCCATCTACCACCAGTTCCGCCGACCGTATCCGGGCGCCGGCGGCGCGGCCGGCTCCGGGAGCGGTGGCTTCCTGCCCACGCCCAACCAGCCGAGTGACACGGTGCAGTTCGGCGTGAACGCGGTCCGCGGCCCGTGGGGCGCGTACTGACCCACGCCGAGTGGCCGTAGGTTTTCAACCTGCGGTGCTCGAAAGTGGCCGCAGGTTTTCAACCTGCGGATTCTGCTCCTGACGGATGACCCCGCTCGGGGCTACCCGTGCCCCGTCGCCGGACGTTCGCCGCGGCCCTCCAGGCCGCGGCTCTCTGCATGTCCGCGGCGCTTCAGCATCCTGCCTCCGCTTGCTCCCATAGCCCGGCTCCCGGGCACGGGCAGCCCCTCGCTGGCCCACGACTGCCGCATTCCGGAAGCCCAATCGCGTCAGCGATGGGGATGCCGTGTCCTGAACGTGGCTGCAGGTTTTCAACCTGCGGTCCCTCACCGCTGCTCGTCGAGCCGTGAGCGGGCGAGGGTGGCCCAGGGGCTGTCCGGGGCCAGAGCGAGAAACCGGTGGAGATGATGATTCGCGTCGGCTGCGAGGCCCATCTCGCGAAGCACGCCCGCGATGTGCCAGTGGGCGTCGGCGTAGTCGGGCTCTTGGCGGAGCACCCCTTCGAGCGCTGCCACGGCGAGGTCGTGCTCGCCGAGCTCGGCGAGCACGCAGCCGAGGCTCGCACGGGCCTGAAGGTGGTCGGGGTCGATCTCGATCACCGCGTAGTACCGCTCGCGGGCGGCGGTCAGGTCGCCGGAACGGTAGAGCAGTTCGGCCAGCATGAAGACGAGACGAGCCGAAGGCCCGCGGGCTTGGAGCACCGCCCGCAGGGCCTCCGCCGCTTCCACAAACTCGCCGGCCGCCTCGAGGTCGTCGGCCAGATCGAGGATCTCCGCCGCGTCGGTGCCCGGGGCCGGCAGGTCGCTCGGCGGCGCGGCCGGTGCCTGCGGGGCGGCGGCTGGCGGCGGCCGAATGCCGACGATCGCAGGCTCCCCAGCCACATCGTCGTCCGCCGGCGCGTCGGCCAGCGACGAGGTGTAGAAGCCGAGCTGCAGCTGGCGGCCGGGAGCCAAGAGCCGGCCGCCGTCGTCGAGGCTCAGCCGCCGGCCGTCGAGCCGCACCCGTGCGGCGGCCTCCGCCGCGGCCCGCGCCCCACCGGGCACGAGGCCGCCGAGCTTGGCGTCGATCTCGCGGAGGGAGAGCCCGGCTGCCAGCAGCCGAGCGAGATGCCGGCCTACGACCAGCTGCGGGAAGTCGAACCACTCGACCGAGCCGGCGACGTGCGCCGGCGCGAGCAGGCCGCCGCGCGACCAGTGGCGGATCGCGGCCGGGGGCACGCCGAGCACGTCGGCCATCATCGCCGCCGTGTGGAGCCGATGGACGCCGGGCGGGTCGGCGGGGGCGTCGTCGAGGAGCAGCGGCTGCCGTGAACTCCGACGCCGCTCGGAGGCCGCCGCGGATGATCGACGCCCCGGTTCCGGCGTCTCGTCGTCCGTGAACTCGGGGGGCATGCGCGAAACCTGAGAAGGATCGCGGGAATGTACTCCGCGCGCCGGCGCCTGCCAATCGTCGGACGTGAATCCCGTGCGCGGGTCCGCGGTCGTGTCGCGCGACTCGCGCGGTCCGCCGGAAGGTGGTCGCAGCCCCGGCGTTTTCGAGCCGGGCCTCAGGGTTTCGTGTACGCCGGGCCTCGTCTCGTATACACTTTGTTGAGTTCCGGAGGCATGGCATGATTTCGCTCCGCCGATCCCCACCTGTCAGCACCAGAGCAGACCCCATGCGCACGCCCACCACCCCCCCTAAGCGTTCGCTGGCCGTTCGGGAGATGATCGAGGAGCGGATCGCCGACGGCCGTTATCCGCCGGGCATGCGGCTCGACGAGGTGGCTCTCGCCAACGAGTTTGGCGTCTCCCGGACGCCGATCCGCGAGACGCTGATCCAGCTGAGTTCCTCGGGCATGGTCGAACTCCGCCCGCGGCGGGGGGCCGTGGTGGCGGATGCCAGCCCGCACCGGATCTGCGAGATGTTCGAGGTGATGGCGGAACTCGAGGCGATGTGTGCCCGCTTGGCCGCCCGCCGGATCACCGACGAGGAGCAGGCCGCCCTCGTCGCGGCCCACAAGGCCTGCGAGCGGGCCCGTGACAAGGGATCGGCCGACGACTACTTCGTCGAGAACGAGACCTTCCACCAGACGATCTATCAGGCCGCCCACAATGCCTTTCTCGCGGAACAAGCGGTCCAGCTGCAGCGGCGGCTGCGGCCGTTTCGCCGGCTTCAGCTCCGCATCCGCAATCGCGTGGGGACGTCGTTCGCCGAGCACCAGGGAATCGTCGATGCGATCCTGGCGGGGGATGGCGAGAAGGCAGCCCGGCTGCTCCGCGACCACGTGATCGTGCAGGGCGAGCGGTATGGCGACCTCGTGGCGTCGATCAGTCACATGAAAGCGGCTGCCCCGCCCACCCGAGGGCCCGCCCGTGCCAAGCCGGTGAAGCGGGCTGCGGCGGCCCGGCGTGCGCGAAAATAGCCGGATCGGGAGCAACCAGATGGCGATGGCCGTGCCGGGCGGACGTTGGATCGTGGTCGCGGCGCTGGCCGGTGTGCCGGCCGCCTGCGCGGCCGCAACGCCGGCGGGCGGACGGCTGGTCGAGGCCGCCGTCAAACCGGGCAAGCCCTTCGTGCCCCAGCCCACGATCACGCTCGCCGACCTGCCGCCGGTGCCGCTCGACGCGCCGCTCGATTCCTACGGCGGCTTCGAATCCCGCCGCGTGCGGGGCACGGGGTTCTTCCGCGCCGAGCGGCTCGATGGCCGGTGGTGGCTCGTCGATCCGGATGGGTCGCTCTTCATCAGCCGCGGGATGAACTCCGTGACCCCCGTGCGGACCGCCGGCGGTCGCGAGGCCCTCGAAAGGCGATTCGGCTCCGAGCAACGCTGGGCGGTCGCCGCGACGACGCAGCTTCGCGACGCGGGATTCAACACTGCCGGCGCCTGGTCGGCGCACGAGCTCCTCGACGAGGCGGTCAAGCCCTTGGCCACCACCCGCCTGTGGAGCTTCATGGCGGCGTATGGCAAGAAGCGCGGCGGCACGTTCATGCAGGCGGGGCACGTCGGGTATCCCGGCGACTGTCCGTTCATCTTCGACCCGGAGTTTCCGGCGTTCAGCGCGGAGCATGCCCGGCAGCTCGCCGCGCACCGTGACGACCCGCTCGTGCTCGGGCACTTCTCCGACAACGAGATGCCCTGGAGCCGGGCGATGCTCGAGAACTACCTCCGTCTGCCCGTCACCGACCCGGGCCACGTCGCCGCGCGCGACTGGCTCGCCACCCGGCGGGGCGGGGCGGCGTTGGGCGAGATCACCGACGCCGACCGTTCGGCGTTTCTCGAGTTTGCCGTGGACCATTACCTCGCGACCGTCGCGGCCGCGATCCGCGCCGTCGATCCGAACCACCTCTTTCTGGGCGTGCGGCTCCACGAACCGGTGTTCGACCTGCCGGAGGTGTTTCGGGCTGCGGGCCGGCACTGCGACGTCGTGTGCGTGAACTACTACCGCGTCTGGACGCCGTCCGAGGCCCAGATGGCGATGTGGGTCCGCGAGTCGGGCCGGCCCTTCATGGTCACCGAGCACTACGCGAAGGGCGCCGACAGCGGTCTCGGCAACACCGGCGGGGCCGGCTGGCTCGTTCATGGCCAGCGCGACCGAGGCCTCTTCTACCAGAACTTTGCCGTCGGGCTCTTGAAGACGAAGAACTGCGTGGGGTGGCACTGGCACCGCTACGCGGACAACGACCCCGACGACACGAAGGTCGACCCGTCGAATCGCGACTCCAACAAGGGAATCGTCTCGTCTCGGTATGAGCCATGGACGCCCCTGATCGAGGAGATGACGGCGGTCAATCAGCGGGTCTACGGGCTCGCCGATGCCTTCGACGGCAGGGTCTCCACCGCGGATCGCCGGGTTGCCGCGAAGCCTGCCGCGAAGAAGCCCGCGGCCGAGACGCCCGTCGAGAAGAAGAAGGAGCGGACGGTCGTGTTTCCCGACGACGTGCGCGTGGAGCGGGACGTGGCCTACCTGCCCGCCGATCGCAAGCAGAAGGCCGACCTCTATTTCCCGCGGGAGGTGCCGCAGGGCGGGCGGCTGCCGGCGGTGATCATCATCCACGGCGGCGGCTTCAACGACGGCGACAAGGATCGCCGCCGCGAGATCAACATCGGCTCCCACCTGGCCCGCCACGGCTACGTGGGCATGAGCATCGATTACCAGCTCTGGTCGAAGGGCATCCAGAAGCCCACCTGGCCGCGGAGCCTGCAAGACGCCAAGACGGCGGTCCGCTGGCTGCGGGAGAACGCCGACCGCCTCGGCATCGACCCCGAGCGGATCGGGGTGATCGGCGGCTCCGCCGGGGGCAATCTCGCCGCGATGCTGGCGGTGACCGGGCCGAAGGACGGCCTGGAACCGCCGGACGGCGACGGCGCCCCCACGAGCGTGCGGTGCGCGGTCGATCTCTACGGCGTCGCCGACCTGATGAACTACCACGACATGAAGATGTTTCTGAAGACGAGGGAAGAGGATCCGGAGAGCTATCGCCGGGCTTCACCGATCGGGTACTGCGACCGGGGTGACGCGCCGGTGCTCCTGATCCACGGCACGGGCGACGAGGTCGTGGACGTCTCGCAGAGCAGGACCTTTGCGGCGGCGCTGGCGAAGGGGGACGTGGAGCACGAACTGATCGAGATTCCCGACGCCCCGCATACCTTCGATCTCGACTACGAACCGTTCGACGTGAAGGCGGCCGTCTTTCGGTTCCTCGATCGTCACCTCAAGCACGCGCAGGGCTCACCCTGAGGGGAGCCCAAGGAGACGCATGACGATGTCCACGAAACCGCTGTCCGGGATCCGCGTCCTCGACCTCACGCGGGTGCTCGCCGGCCCGTTCTGCACCATGGTCTTGGCCGATCTGGGGGCGGAGGTCGTGAAGGTCGAGCGGCCCGACGGCGGCGACGACGCCCGCCAGTTCGGCCCCTTTTTGCCGAGCGGGGAGAGCGGCTATTTCGCTAGCATCAATCGCGGCAAGAAGAGCCTCACGCTCGATCTCAAGGATCCGGACGACCGGCAGACGTTTCTCGAACTCGTCGATCGGGCCGACGTGCTCGTGGAAAACTTCAGGCCCGGCACGATGGAGCGGCTCGGCTTCGGCAGCGCGGAGCTGCGGGCCCGCAACCCGCGGCTGGTGTATGCCTCGGCCACCGGGTTTGGCCGCACGGGGCCCGACGCGGGGATGGCGGCCTATGACGTGATCGTGCAGGCCCGCAGCGGCCTGATGAGCCTCACGGGGCACGCGGCCGACGAGCCTGCCCGCGTCGGCTCGTCGATCAGCGACATCCTCGCCGGGCTCTACACGGCGACCGGCGTATGCGCCGCCCTGCGGGAGCGGGAGCGGACCGGCAAGGGCTGCGACCTCGATCTGGCGATGCTCGACTGCTCGGTGAGCGTGCTCGAGAACGCGGTGGCCCGGTATGCGGTCTCGGGCGAGGTGCCCGCGCCGCTGGGCACGCGGCATCCCTCGATCGCTCCCTTCCAGGCGTTTCGGGCGGCCGACGGGCAGTTCGTGATCGCGGCCGGCAACGACCTGCTGTGGCGGACGCTCTGCCGGGCCCTGGGCGACGAGTCGCTCGCCGATGATCCGCTGCTCGCCACCAACCGGGATCGCTGCGCCAACGCCGGCTACCTCGAGTTGGAGGTCAACGCCCGGCTCGCCGTCCGCCCCGTCGCCGAATGGCTGGCGATCCTGGAGCGGGCCCGGGTGCCGGCCGCGGCGATCAACGACATGTCGCACGTGCTCGCCGATCCCCAGCTCGCGGCCCGCGGCATGTGGCATCCGCTCGTCGATCGGGACGGCGGTGAACTGCTCACGGTGGGCACGCCGTTCCGGATGGACGGCGAGAAGCCCACCCTCGAGGGGCGGTGGCCGCGGCTCGGGGAGCACGACGCCGAGGTCCGGGCGGCGTGGCTGGGGGCGGCAGAGGACGGCGGCAGGCCGGCCTCTGCCCGCACGGCCGCTGTCGCCGACGAGCCGTCTCATCCGGCGGCGGCTCGCTCCTGAGCGGGAATGCCGAGGGAATCAGCCCTCCCATCTGGCCGCCGATCCCTGTATACTTGACGATGTCTTGGGCATACATTGTGGTCCGCGGCGCATCGGCCGCTCGGGAGGGGTTTCGATGTCGATACCGTGCTTCAGACGGCATGCCATGACGCGATCCGTGCGTGGCTTCACGCTCGTGGAACTGCTCGTGGTGATCGCGATCATCGCCACGCTCATCGGGCTCTTGCTCCCGGCCGTGCAGTCGGCCCGGGAAGCGGCTCGGAGATCATCGTGCCAAAACAGCCTCAAGCAGATCGGCCTGGGTTTTCTCAATCACGAGAGTGCCAAGCGGAAGCTCCCCGCCGGCCATCAGCACATCACGGGCAACGATGCGGCGTGGGGCTGGGCGGTGTTCATCATGCCCTACACCGAGAATGCGGGGCTGTTCACCACGCTGAGCCCGGGATCGAAAACCTTGACCTCGGCCTGCGCCGAGGTCAGGACTGGAACGTCGGCCGTCGCGCAGGCCCTGAAGACCAAGATTCCGATGTATCGCTGTGCTTCCGATCCGACGCCCGACCTGAACGTGCTGTCTGACTTCGGCAAGACGCAGGTTCACCTCAGCGCCGCCCAGGGTCAGTATCTGGCCACGTCCAACTACGTCGGCAGCGCCGCTGACGGAAGCATGAACACGGCCGGGACCGCTTCGAACGGGCCGCTCAACTACCACGATTCCAACGGCGCTCTCTTCGGCTCGCGAGCGTATCCCAACGACAAACCCTCGACCGATCCCAAGACGCCGGATTTCGGAATGCTCGGGCTCGGCATCAACAAGATCACCGACGGCACGACCAAGACCTGGCTGGTCGGCGAACGCTGTGGTGCGGTGGACGTCACGAGCGCCCAGGCGTACGTGCCCGCGCGGGGCAGCTTCGCCGCCGTGTGGGCCGGTGTGGGCTGCTCGACGGACGGCACGTCGGAGGCGGGAGCTGGCCGCAACTATGGAAGAACCTCGCTGCTCACGTCGGCGAGCCCCGTCTTTCTCAATACCTACGACTCCAGCCACAGCGGGAAGTTCTTCAACAGCTTCCACTCCGGCGTCTGTCAGTTCTTGATGTGCGATGGATCCGTCATGTCGCTCGGCGACGACACCGATCCGACGATCCTCTACAACTTCGCCCATCGGGCCAACGGAAACTAGGCCGCGCGGGCTCAGGAAGCCCAAGCGCGTAAGCGATGGGGATCGTCCGGCGTCGTTCAGAGCACCGCCCAGCAGACGACCGCGCCGACGACCGTCATCGCCAGGCCCCAGGCGAGGCCCTGACGGTAGAGCAGCCGACGCAGCGCCTCGTCGGGGCAGGCCGCCACGCAGAGGGCGCCGATCGTGGACATGCTCGAGACGTCCACTACGTTGCTGCCGACGTTGATCGCGGTGGCTGCGGCGAGCAGCGCGGCCGTGGTCGGCTCCTGGCCCGTCTGCCGGATCACCTCGGGCACGGTCGGGAGGAACGTGGGCAGCACCACCCCCGACGTGCTGCTGAACACCGACACAAGGCCCGTGAGCCCCGCCAGCCAGGCCGTGAGCGTGCCGGGGGTGGCCCAGGCCGCGATCCAGCCGCTGATCACCGCCACCGCGCCGGTCTTCTCGCAGAGCGCCACCAGCATGCTCATCCCGCAGACCATCAGGATCACGCCCCAGGGCATCTCCCGGAGCACCCGCGGTTCGTCCCCCGCACCGAGCATGAGCAGCAGCGTGGCGGCGGCGAGGGCCGCGAAGCCGACGTGCGCCCCGAAGACCGCCGCGGCAACGATCACGGCGGCGATGGCGGCGAGGGTGAGCCAGTGCCGGGCTTCGACGTGAAACGATGCCGCATCATCTGGCGCCGCGGCCGAGGTTCGCGGGGCGACGGTTCGCCAGCCGCGGAGCACCAGGTAGCCGCCGGCGGCGACCAGCGCGTTGACGAGCACGTTCATCCCGAAGGTGTAGCCGGCGTGACCGGCGAGGCCCATGTCGGCGAGTTTTTCGTCGGCGACCACGCCCATCGGCGTGATCGGCGACAGGCCGCCGCCGATCGCCCCGTGGCCCACCATCACCATCATCACCAGCGGCGACACGCCCGCCCGCAGGGCCGCGAGCATCGCCGGTGGTGCGAGCACGGCCGCCGTCGGCACGTTGCCCGCCCCGGCCGCCGACACGGCCACGGCCAGCAAGAAGAACAGTGGCCCGAGGGCCGCCGGTGCGGAGCCGCAGAGTCGCTCGGCGGCCTGCGTCACCAGTCCGAGCGTGCCGTTGGCCCGGGCGGCCGCGAACAGCATGGTCACGCCGAGGAGCGTGAGGAAGAGATCAGCCGGGAAGAAGCCGGCCACCGCCTTGGAGGAGAGCTCGAGGCCGTAGGCGGGCGCTACGAACACGCCGATCAGCCAGGCCAGCACGACGGCGAGCAGACCGACGTTCGTGCTGCTGGCGCAGCTCACCGC
>Ga0007797_1000526_pt1 | contig 11542 bp, 3 predicted proteins | sample CryBogmetaGMA25M_FD_60364 | JGI IMG/M metagenome (GOLD analysis project Ga0007797, IMG submission 60364) | Freshwater microbial communities from Crystal Bog, Wisconsin, USA - MA2.5M | ecosystem: Environmental > Aquatic > Freshwater > Lake | place: Crystal Bog, Wisconsin, USA | collected 2009-07-06 | reverse complement strand
CGCCGCCAACTTCCTCGCCGGCGGCAAGTTCGACACCGGTAGCCCGGCCTCCTGGAACGAGGGCGACTTCACCTACGACGGCGTGGTGGACATCCTCGACGCCGCGAGCTTCCTCTCCAACGGCCTGTTCGACGCCGGCCCCTACAATCCGCCGGCCGGCCAGGCCGGGGCGATCGCCGCGGTACCGGAGCCGACGGGTGTGGCCCTGGCTGCGGCAGGCCTCGTCGCCGCGGTGGCCTTCGCGGTCCGCCGCCCGCTCAGCCGCCGTGCCGCCTCCTGAGGTCGTCGATCACCACGCGGCCCGCGGGCGTGTCGGCGACGTTGCGGGTCTCCGCCGGATCGACGTCGTGGTCGTAGAGTTCGTGCACCGGGCTGGCGAGCGGCATCCCGGTCCATTCGACCCAGCGGTAGCGAGCCGTGCGCACGGCCCGACCCTGAATCGCGCCGCCGAGCTCGGGCGCCTGCTTGGCGATCAGGCTGCGGGCCACGTTGGGCCAGTCGCAGGCCGGCTCGTCGAGCAGTGGGGCGAGGCTGCGGCCCTCCAGCTTCGGCGGGAGCGGCAGGCTGCAGAGTTCCACGAGCGTGGGGTAGATGTCGAGGAGTTCCACGATCGCCGGCACGCTCGCGCCCCCCGTGCCGCGGCCGGGGCAGCGGATCACCAGCGGCACCCGCGTGGCGACCTCCCACGTGGTCCGCTTCGTCCAGGTGCCGTGGTCGCCGAGGTGATATCCGTGATCGGCCCAGAGCACCACGACGGTCGAGTCGGCGAGGCCGAGGCGGTCGAGTTCGTCGAGCACGCGGCCCACCTGCGCGTCCACGTAGCTCACGCAGGCGTGGTAGCCGTGGATCAGCCTGCGGGCTTCGGCTTCGGTGACCGGCGGCCCCTGCTTCGGGATGCCCTTGTAGCGGCGGAGTTCCGCCGAGTCGTTGCTGGCGAACGGGGGAGCGCCCTCCGGCAGCCGTGAGGTCGAGGGAAGCGACAGCCTGGCAGGATCGTAGCGGTCCCAGTACGGCCGCGGGGCGACGAACGGCAGGTGCGGCTTGTGGAAGCCGACCGCGAGAAAAAACGGCCGGTCCTTCAGCTCGCCGAGCGCCCCGATCGCCTTCGTGGCGATCTTGCCATCGGCGAGATCTTCATCGGCTCCCGCGAACGCCATGGCCGGCTCGTCGGCGGAGTGGTCGGCCGTCTCGTCCACCGGGCCTTCGCCCGCGCCCGCGACCGGCGTCACCCGCTTGCGAGCCGGCCACGGCGGCACGCTCCACGACCGCTCGTCGTCGTGGTTGCCGTTGGTGACGTGAAAGATCTTGCCGTAGCTGCGGGTCTCGTACCCGTGCGTCCGGAAGTGCTCGGGGAGCGTGATCACGTCGGGATTGCCGTCCCGGAGAAACTTCGCCAGCGTGAACACCCCGAGGGTTTCAGGGCGGCGGCCAGCGAGCAGTGACGACCGCGACGGGTTGCAGAGGGCGAACTGGCAGTAGGCCCGGTCGAAGCGGGTGGCCGTGGCCGCGAAGGCGTCGATCCGCGGCGATTGCACGCGGTCGTCGCCATAGCAGCCGAGCATCGGCCGCAGATCGTCAACCGCGACGAACAGCACGTTGGGCCGCGGCGGCTCGCCATGGGCCGCATTCCGGATGCAGGCCACGACGCCCGCTGCCACAATCAGGGCCTTCACCACGCGTCTCATCGGATGCTCCCGTGACTCGACCATCGATCGCTGTTCTGGCGCTCGCCACCGCCATCATCGCGGCATCCGCAGACGTTTCACAAGCCGCCCCGCCGAAGGAGTCGCAACGCGACGTCGTGCCCGAGGTGCTCGATCCGGCACCGTTCGGCGGCGAGCACCCGCTGCTCGACGGCTGGGCCACGGGTGCCTGGTGGACCGACGCACGGGCCGTGCCCGGCGACGGCCGCCGCGGCGCGAAGGCTGCCCGGCCGTTCCCGCTCGACGTGCCGCGGCGCGACGTGATCGCCTTCGCGGTCTACGCGGTGAGCCTCGAGCCGAGGGCCACCACGGGCGTGCTCAAGCTCACCGCCCAGTTGTTTCCGCTGAAGCCCGGCGAGCCGATTGAGGCGCGGCTGGAGGTCGACCGCGGCGTCGGCTGGGAGGAGGTGGCCCGCGCCCCGGTGCTCTATCCCGGGTGGGACGCCCACTTCCGCGTCGCCGACTGGGATGCCTCGCGCCCCGCCGCCTACCGGGTGTGCCACGGCGGCGAGGCCACCTTCACGGGCACGATCCGCCGTGATCCTGCCGACCGGGAGCGGCTCTGCGTCGCCGTGCTCTCCTGCAACTCGTCGAGCACGATCGGCCCGCGGGATGAGCTGGTCGCGAACCTCCGGACGCTCGATCCCGACCTCCTGTTCTTCGCGGGCGATCAGACCTACCGCCACACGCAGCACACCGTGGGCTGGATCGAGTTTGGCCTCCAGTTCCGCGACGTCCTCCGCGACCGGCCGACGGTCACGATCCCCGACGACCACGACGTGGGCCATCCGAATCTCTGGGGTGCCTCGGGAAAGCGGGCTCTGGAGAAGACCGGCTCCGACGGCGGCTACTACTATCCGGCGGCCTACGTGAACATGGTGCAGCGGCAGCAGACCTGGCACCTCCCCGACCCCGTCGATCCCGCACCGGTCGAGCAGGGGATCACGGTCTACTTCACGCGGCTGGTGCTCGGTGGCCTGGATCTCGCGATCCTCGAGGACCGCAAGTTCAAGACCGGTCCCAAGGGCACGATCCCGCAGCTCGGGCCCCGCCCCGACCACATCACCGATCCGGCCTACGACCGCGCGGCGATCGACGTCCCGGGCCTGGAGCTGCTCGGACGGCGGCAGCTCGACTGGCTCGACCGCTGGTCCCGCGACACGCACGGGATCCGGGCCAAGGCCGTGCTCTCGCAGACCGCGTTCTGCGGTGCCGTCCACATGCACGGCAAGGCCGACGAGCGGCTGCTGGCCGACCTCGACTGCAACGGCTGGCCACAGTCGGGCCGGAACGCGGCCCTGCGGTTGCTCAAGCAGGCCGGCGCCGTGCATCTCTGCGGCGACCAGCACCTCGCCGTGGTCGTGCAGCATGGCATCGACACGTTTCGCGACGGCCCCTGGGCCTTCACCGCGCCTGCGATCGTCAACACGATCTACGGCCGCTGGTGGCACCCCGAGAACGAGCAGCCCGGTCCGAATCCGATCGCCGACTCGCCGCTCCCGTGGACGGGCGACTACGAAGACGGCCTCGGCAACAAGCTCACGATGGTCGCCTATGCCAACCCCGTCGATCCCACCGATGAACGGCAGCGGGGCGACGGCTTCGGCACGGCCGTCTGGGACTTTCCCGCGAAGGCGATCGTGTTTCACTGCGTACCGCGGTTCGCCGCGCTGCACAACGGCCAGCCGGACGAGTATCCCGGCTGGCCCGTGACGGTGCCGCTGGAGGTGCCGTGGAAGCACGCGGTGAAAGACACCGTGCCCGCGCGGTTTCTGGTGCCGGGTCACGACCGCCCGATGCGACTCCTCGACGAGATGCACGCGCTCCACCTGCCCGGGGCCTTCATTCCGTGCACGCTCTGGGACGCCTGGCTGCCGCGATCGTCGCTCTGGACAGGCCCGTCGTTTCGCGACCGCTACCGCCAGGCCTTCCGCGGCAAGCGGATCGACGCCGCCGGCTCCGTGGCGATGCAGCAGCACCGCGGCCTCGCCCATGCCGACGGCTGGCCGTTTCCCACGTGGCAGCAGGGGGGCGGCGCGGGCTGGCATTTCTCCGTCGCCGGCGACGAGTGGGGAGTGCAGGCCGTCGGGCTCAGGCCGCTCAAGTCGTGGAAGCGATTCGACATCGAGGGGGCCGAGGTTTCGGCCCTCGATCCAGCCGCCGGACTCGTGATCACGACGACGGGCACGGCCGCGACGATCACGACGCCCACCTGCTCCTGCCCGGCGGTCGTCTGCCCGTTCGTGCGGGTCGAGTGGGCCGTGAAAACCCCCGCCGGCTCGCAGCCGCGGGCCCGGCTCGACTGGCAGGCCGCGGGCGTCGATGGCTGGCCGCCGCAGCGGTCGGCGGCGATCCCGCTCACCGCCGACGGCGCGATGCACTACGACCACGTGCCGCTGCCAACGCCGGCCGCCAACGCGCCGCCGCTGACGCGGTTTCGCCTGGCCGTCGAGGCGCCAGCCGGCACGCACATCACGCTCAAGAGCCTGATCTCGGCGGTCGACAGCCGGCACCCCAACACGGGCAGCCTGTTCGTGCACGGCGCGAGTGACACGTTTCTCTGGACGCGCGACGTCGAGTACCTCCGCGGCGTGATCGGGGCCATGCGGCAGGCGGTGCGTTTCACCCTCGACGAGTTCGACGTCCGCACGGGCCACCACGTGTGCGTGCCGTGGGTGGGCCACGAAGGCACGAGCGGCTGCTCGGTCGCCACCGACGGCACGCGGACGGTGCACGTGGGCCGTGGCGTGGGCAGCAACTACTGGGACCTCCTGCCGTTCGGCGGCCACGACGCCTTCGCCACGCTCGGCCTCTGGCAGGCGCTCGGCCGATACGCGGTGGTGGAGCAGGGGATCGACGACCACCCCGAGTGGTCGATCGCCGCCGCGGGTCGGCCGCTCTCCCCGGCGGAGATCCGCACGCTCCGCGACGCGATCCGCCATGACTTCCAGACGCGGTTCTGGAATGCAGGCACCGGCCGATTCGTCGGCTGGATCGACCGCGAGGGCACCCCGCAGGACTACGGCTTCACGTTCCTCAACACCGAGGCCGTGGCCGCGGGCATCGCCACCGACGAGCAGGCCCGCAGCATCCTCGACTGGCTCGACGGCCGGCGGCTGGTGGCCGGCGATACGTCGCAGGGGCCCGACATCTACCACTGGCGCTTCGGCCCGCGATCCACCACCCGGCGCAACGTCGAAACCTACATGTGGTCGTGGGCGCGGCCCGACGCCATCCCGTGGGGCGACCAGGTGCAGGACGGCGGCGGGGTGCTCGGCTTCGCGGCGTTCGACCTGCTCGCCCGGCTCCGGACGCGGTCAGCCGACGACGCGGAGGCACGCCTCGACGCCATCCTTCGCTGGTTCGACGACGTGCAGGCAGAGGGGGGCTACCGCGCCTTCTATGCGAAGCCCGGCCGGGGCACGCTCCAGGGGGGCGGCACCGCCGGCGGGCTCGGCCTCGACCAGGAGTTTCTCGAGAGCATCCTCGTGCCCCAGGTGATGCTGGAGGGCTTCCTCGGGTTCGAGCCCGGCGTCGATGACTTCTCGGTGAAACCCCGGCTGCCGGCAGCGTGGCCCGCGCTCACCGTCCGCGGCATCCACTTCCACGACCGCGTGCTCGACGTCACGGCGAAGGCCGACGGCACCGTCGTCGTGGACGAGCGGTCAGCCCGCTGAGCATGATCGCGGCCACGCCGACGAGGGGCGTGACCGGCTCGGGGACCGCGGCCACGGCCGCCGCCCGCTCGTAAAACCCGGCATCGAACAGCCCCGTACTCGTGAGGTCGGCTGCGTCGAGGATGTCCACCATGCCGTCGTAGTTGAAGTCGCCCTGGTTCCAGGTCGCGGGCTGCACGGTATCGAAGAGCCCGGGGGCCACGAAGTTGGCGGCATCGAGCACGTCCACGAGGTCGTCGAGGTTCGTGTCGCCCGGGGCGGCGTAGCCGACCGTGAAGCCGCCGCTGCCCGCGTCGAGCCAGCCCACCGCTCGGGATTGCCCCGCCACGATCGCGGCGGCCGCGGCCGACGACGTGATCCCGCTGGTGCCGGTCCAGGTGCCGTCGCCACGGCCCTCGACGATCCGAGCCACGAGCCCGGCGGCCGTCATGCCGGTGGTCACGGTCAGCTGCCCCGTGGTCAGGTCCACGAGCCCCGACGATGCGAGGCCGAGGCTGCCGATCGTCGCCGCACGCTGGGGCGCCACGCCGAGCGTCGCGCCGGAGGCCACCGCGACGCTGCCGGACGAGAGGGCCGTGGCCCCCGCCATCACCAGGCGGCCCTCCAGGATCCGCGTGCCGCCCGTGAACGTGCCACTGCCGGCCATCGTCAGCGTGTTGGGGCCGAGCTTGACGAGCCCGCGCTGCGAGCCGGGACTCGAGGCGTAGGTGAAGTCGCCTGCCGACGTGTCGATGCCCACGTTCGCCAGCGGATCCATGTCGACGCGGGCGAGCGTGCCCGCGCCGGTACCGCTGAAGAACAGCTGGTCAACGTTGGAGGCCACCCACGAGCCGCTCGTGCCGCCGACGCCGAGCGCGAGCGTCGCCCCGGCCGCCACCGCCGTCCGGCCCGTCGTGGGGCGAGCCGCCGTCACGGCGAACACGAGCGTGCCGGCTGACACCGTGCCGCCGCCGGTGTAGGAACTCGTGCCCTGGAGCACGAGCGTGCCCGTGCCCGACTTGGCCATAAAGCCGCCCGTGCCCGACTGCCCGACGCCTCCCGCGAACGTGGTCGGGCTGTCCACGGCGATTGCCCGTGAGCCGCTGAGCGTGACGGCTGCGGCGAAGGTGAGCGGCGCGGCCAGATACGCATCGCCGAGAAACGCCGTTCCGGTGATGCTCACGGGGTTGAGAATCGTCCGCGGGGTGGCGGCATCGAGCCCGCTGAGCCGGCCGCTCGCGAGGATCACCGGCCCGGTTCCGAACGCGCCGGCCGTGACCGCCCCAACGCTCCCTTCCGCGGCGACCCCGATCCGTACTCCGCCGGAGCCCAGGTCGACAGTCGTCGTGCCCGAATAGGTGTTGCGGCCGGTGAGGCCCAGGCTGCTCGCGCCGACGCCCGTAAGGGAGAGCCCGCCGGTGCCGGTGATGGCCGACGTGATCGAGGCGGCCACGGCGCCAGTATCGCCGAGGCGGATCGCGGTCGAGCCCGTCAGGCGGATACCGCCGGCCACGGTGTCGCCCGACGCGAACCGCAGCGCCCAGCCGGTGCCGCTCACACCCGCGCCGGCGAGCGTGAGCGGATTCGCGTAGGTGACGCCGTAGCCCCGCAGGTCGAGCGTGCTGCCGTTCTGCACGGCCACCGCGGCGCTCCCCGCCGACCCAGCGAACGCGAACTCGACCCGCACCCGATCGACGAGCTGCAGCGTGCCGGAGAGGGCGTTCGAGCCCGACAGCGGCCAGAGGTTGAGCTGGTTGTCCACCGTCGTGCCCGAGCCTCGGAGCACGAGGTTCGTGGCGGTGATCCGCGAGCGGATCGTGGCCGACACCCCGACGTCCAGCTTGACTTCCGGCGTGCCGACGAGCGTGATGTCGCTCTGGGCCAGCGCCGTTCCGAGCTGGAACCCGGCATTCTCGAAGCGGATCTTCTCTGCCGACGTGCCCGCGGCCGGCACCACCTGGCCGCCTGCGCCCGTGAACACCGCCGTCGTGCCCACCGCGGACGAGCCGCTCGCGTAAGTCGTGGCCGAGCCGTAGATCGCCCCCGACCGCCAGGTGGTGCTGGCCGCGTCCCACGTGCCGCCACCGCCGCGCACGCCGTTGCCCGCCCAGTAATACTCGCCGGGTGCGTACGAGGGCGTGCTGAAATAGACGCCGATGTTGTTGCCCACCGCCCGCTCGCTCCCATCGGAAGGCGTGTTGAGTACCTGGGCCTTGTTGGTGCCCGATGCGGCGGGATTCCACCAGGCCATCGTGGTCGAGCCACCCCCATCGACGTACACGCCGTTGGCGGCGCCGAAGTAGAGGAGCCACTCCCCGACCTGCCGATTCGTCGCCCCGATCGACGAGGAAGACCGCCCGTCCACCGTCATCATGTACACATACCGCGTGTCATTCGAGACGCCGAGCCCGGTCCGCGGCTGCGGGTCGGTACCCGAGAGCTGCGGCACGCCGCCGGTGAGGCAACGGTAGATCCCCGTGACGGCGTTCCACTTGTCGGCCACGGGCGTGCTGTCGTCGGTGGTCACGATCGAGCCGGCGTTCGACCGCGTCAGCGAGAAGGTCGAGTGCTCCTGGCCGCCGGGCGCGGCCCCGGGCGACACGAGCGTGCCGTTGGAGACGTTGAAGCCCTCGAGCGTGGTCGTCGGAGAGAGGGCGATGTTGAACAGGTCGCCGTTGACCGCGGCCACGACCTTCGTCGCCGTCGTCTGGGACGTGAGCAGAAAGTTCGACGTGGTCTGCCGGACCGTCTCGGCCGTGCCCGACACCCAGGGGTTCGCCCGCGGCGTGGTCAGGAAGTTGATGCCGGGAGTGAGCGTGTCGATCCGCAGGCAGTTGACCTTCAGCGGCGCCGTGCCGGTGATCTGCACGAACGCACGGTCCACGCCGCCGTAGAGCGTGGAAGCGGCCGACCAGTCATAGGAGCCGCTCTGGGCGACCGCCGGCCGCTGCCCGGCCGCGACCACCGCGAGGACGACGAGCAACGCGACCTCGGGTTCCGCGGCCACCCTCAAGCGGCCGCGACATCCGCGACGTCGCCACCACCCACCCGCGACACCCGACAGGATCGCGAGGGCCGTGACCACGAACGAGCCGCCACCGGGCTCGGGAACGGCCACGAGGCGCGCCGCAGCCGGAGCGTACCAGCCGGCGTCGTACAGCCCCGTCCCGAGCATGTCGGCCACGTCGAGCACGTCCACCATGCCGTCGTAGTTGGTGTCGCCCTGCGACCAGACCGAGCCACCCCCACGGTCATACCGAGCCGCCGAGAGGATGTCGGCCGCATCGAGCACATCCACCAGCCCGTCGAGATTCGTGTCGCCGTAGGCCGCCCAGGCCACGCCGGCCGACCCGTCTCCTCCGACGACATAGCCCACGCCGCTCCACGCGCCCCCGAGACTCGTGCCGATCCCGGTGGCGCCGTTCCAGGATCCATCGCCGCGGCCCGCGAGGATCGCGGTCCGCAGCGCGGCCTCGCTGACGCCGCCGGCGGCGACCTCCAGGCGGCCCGCCCCGAGGTCGATCCGCCCGCCACCTGGGCCCGTCTCGATCGTCAGGCTCGCCACCGGCAGCGTGGCGGGGACGGCGGTCGTGAAGGACACGCTTCCACCCCGACGCACGGTGAGCGCCGCGAGGCCGGTCGCTCCGGGCAGAGCCGCCGCCGCCGCCACGTCACCCGTCGCCGCCGACACCACGAGCGCCCCGATCGTCACTCCGGTCGGCACGCTGCCCGCCACGCTCAGCTGCTTCGCCGAGACCGCCGGGGCATTCTCGAGCGCACCGGAGCCGAGCACGAGCCGATCGACCCGAATGACGTTGCCCGTCGCATCGAACGTGCCTCCGGTGACGCAGAGTGTCGCCGTGTTGATCCCGTTGGCGCCGGGCCCGACGTCACCTGTCACGGAGACCCGGCCGCCGCGGACGTCGAGCGTGGCCGCGTTGCCGCAGTCGCCGAGCACCACCTCGCCCGAGATGCCCACGCTGCCCCCCGTGACCGTGAACGACGAGCCGCTGCTCGTGCCCCCCGCGGCGGTGGCGATCGCGAGTTCGCGGATCGCGAGGCTGCCGCCGGAGACGACCGCCGTGCTGGCTCCGCCACCCGACGTCTCGGAGACGAACTCACCCACCACGAACCGGTCACAGCTGACGCTGCCTCCCGACTGCCGGTAATCGCCCCGGCCGCCGGCCTCGCGGCCGACGTCGATCGTGTGCACGACCTGGAGCGTGCCTCCGGCGATCACGAGCGCCCCGGAACCCGCGGCCGTGCCGAGCCCGAGCGAATGGACCGACACGAGGCCGCTCGCCGCATCCACCGTCGCCCGCCGCCCGGCGTCGACGATCGCGAACGAGTCGCCGCCCGGGGCCGTTCCGGAGGCCCAGTTGCCCGGCGCCCAGCCCCCGTCGGTCGCGGCGAACCGCGCGGTGGCGGGGGCCACGAAGGTCGGAATGAAGTCGAGCGACCGCACTTCCGACGCGGCCAGGTTGTTGAACGGCGGTCGCTGCTCGAACACCGACAGCACGCCCGTCGAGCGGAACAGGTCTCGGTCGGCGACGGAATCCGAGAGGAAGTTGGCCTCTGTGTCGACGAGGGTCCAGTCGGTCCAGTTGGAGGCCTTCGTGGCCGCGAACACCCGCAGTGAGCCGTCGGCGAGCACCGCCACCGCGTTGTCGTTGCCGTCGAAATACAACCGGGGCCGCGCCCCGGTGCAGTCGAAGGGCACCTGGTTGCGATGCCAGTTGCCGAGGCCGTCCCGCCAGTAGTGGAAATAGCTCGACGCGCTCGGCGTGAAGGTGCCCACGGTGGTGGCACTCTTCGCCGTGTCGCGATGGTACATGAGCGCGTGAACGTGACCGCTGGCATCGACGTCCTGACCCTGCGTGTTCATCAGGCCGCTCCCCTGGGGAATCGGCCGCACCACCAGCCCGGGCGACGCGATCGAGATCTTCGTACCGGCCGCCTGCGAGGCGATCACCGCGCCGGCATTGTTCCGCCAGGTCAGCCCCTTGTCGTCCGAGTAGGCGTAGCAGAGGTCGTGGTTGGTGCCGTCGCCGCCGCCGTTCACGTCCTCCCGCCAGACGAACGTCATGTGGTAGCGGTTGGTGCGGTCCACGGAGAATCCGTTGGGGTAGGCGGTCCGCGCCGCGCTGCCGGTGCCGGGATCGGTGCCCGTCCCGGAGTCGTACACGAAGGCGCTGCTCCACGAGGGCGTGGCGGTGGTGCCGTCGTAGTCGCGGGTCTGCCAGTAACCGGTCGAACTCGTCCCGTAGCGGTAGAAGAAGCCCAGCGAGCCGTTCGCGTCGCGGACGAAGTTCGGGTAGGTGACGCCCGAGAGGGTCTGGCCGCCCATCTTCGACGTCTCCGTGCCGAACACGGCCGCCGACCAGGCACCCGGCGTACCGGTCGTGACGTTGGCCGGCGACGCCCGGTAGCGGAGAGTCTTGTTGTGCATGTCCCAGGCGAGGTGCAGCTTGTTGTTGTTGAGGTCGATGCCCAGGGCGATCGCGCAATGCGAGTTCCAGGGCACCCCGCCGCTCAGGCCGTTGACGAACGCGGAGGTGGTGAGATTGGCCACCTCCCAGCTGCCGCCGGGCGTGGCGGCCGTCGGAGCCCGTCGTCGCGCGGCGGCGACGTAGTAGGACGTGCCGCTGGTGGTGTCCTTCACGTAGTAGGCGGTGTACTGGTAGCCGTTGGCCGAGACGATCACGTCGTTGGCACTCACGCCGCCGTTGATCATGATGCCGTAGGTGGCATTGAGCGCCAGCGTCATGCCGCGGGCGTCGATCAGGCTGTCGGCCTGCTTGACGATCGTGGCCGGCGGGGCGGCCATCACGGCCGACGTGAGCAGGCCGCCCCACACAACCGCGACCAGAGCCCGGCCGGCAGCGAACGGCGACGCGATCATCCCGGCCATCGTGATCCCGGCCATCGTGACGGACCTCGAGCCCACACCACCCGCCGCCTCGGCGCCGGTCGTGGACGTCATCTGGTTCTACCCTCCGTCACGCCGCCGCTGCCATGCCGGGACTAGCCAGGGGCGTCCGCCGCCAAAAACGTAAAAACGTCGAGGTTCCTCGGAACAGGCGGCTCGATCACGCGGCTCGCTGGTCAGCGGGTAGAGTGAGTGGATGGGCGAGTCACATCCGGAACGGTCCAGGAGCGGGGTTGCCACGACCGCGGGCGGGA
>Ga0007797_1000523_pt1 | contig 11569 bp, 10 predicted proteins | sample CryBogmetaGMA25M_FD_60364 | JGI IMG/M metagenome (GOLD analysis project Ga0007797, IMG submission 60364) | Freshwater microbial communities from Crystal Bog, Wisconsin, USA - MA2.5M | ecosystem: Environmental > Aquatic > Freshwater > Lake | place: Crystal Bog, Wisconsin, USA | collected 2009-07-06 | reverse complement strand
ACTGATGATTCTCTAAATTCCGGTGAATATATTTTTTGTTTCTTATCGGACATTTTATTATGTTTCCTTTCTCTCAAATTTACTTCATCTAAACTGTCCGGCTTAGTATAGCCACATCATTTTAATGATATCTTACAGCAACAAGGTATTGAAAAGGGAGGAAATGAAATCAAAGTGTTATTTGCCCCTGTGATCAACGACCTTAATCGTTATAGTGATAAGGAAGTAGCTATTATAGCTGACTATGAACAGTTTAGAGGTGAAAGTAGCAACATTAATTTATTCTTAATCAATAACCAGCATTTACATGACAGCTTGCTCAAGTTCAATCCTAAATATGATATGGCTATCATTCGAGAAAAACTCATTGATCTCAAGGATAGAACAAGAGAAGAACTGTTGAAGCACGAGCTCTGTAAGGAGATGAGACCTTGCGTTGAGAATGCTTTAGAGCAATTTAAAAATGATAAGCTAAATAGTAAGGATATTAACGAGTTTTTAGCAATCTCAACAAAAGAAAAGGAATTCTGTGCAAACATACATAGAGATCATGAAGTGGCTGTAAAGCTTTTATGGCAAGAAGGTTATGGCGATCTATCTTCCAGACATTATCAGTATGAGACTAATCCGAAGGTTCTTGATAATTTAAAGAAATATTATCATGACGCGGTAAGATTTAATGCAGGCCTCCCAGGGCTGATGATGATAGAGATAATAAGGGATGGAATGTTTTTGAACAATACATGCGATAATATTTTTAGGAAATGTAATCATCATGTAGTTAATGAAGTCAAAACAGATCTAGAGTCCATAACAACTGATGGTGCAATCACCAAAGGCGATAAGGAGTTTACTAATCATAGCAGTTACTTGGAACATGTAATGCATGATGAGGTGATAAGGCCTTATGTCAATGATTTTGCTAAAACTAAACTTTTTGAGATTAATCGAGCTGCTTGCTTGCAAAGGTTAGTTGTATATAAAGAACAAAAGCAAACACGTCTTATAGAGCAAGCTCAACAATTAGAACAACAAAAAGTCCTGGAGTTAGAAAAAGAGCATGAACACACTTATAACAAAGTGCGGTAACATACACATGCCAATATTTACACCAGGACCAAGGCGTTATCAGGGTTTTTCTAAAAAAAAGAAAACTATTATCTTAAAACTAATTAGAAAGTATAGAGGTATTATTATAATTTCTATTAGCTTTTTGATTATTATATCTACTTGGTGCTTGTATATAAGTTAACTTCAAAAACACTAAGAAAAAAATATATTAGATTAAATTAAAAGAGTGATTAACAAAAGAATTTGGCACAATAATCAGAACGAGGCTTACCCTAAATTATGAAACTTAGTGCAAAAGATTTTTTAGCTCATCAACGGATAAATCAGTAATTTTAGCAATTGCTTTATTTTTTTCACCTTCTAACTTACCTTCTAGTTTGCCTTCTTGTAATTTCTGTGAAGCAATTTGGTCTATGGTTTTTAAAGCTTCTGCTCTGCCTTCGGCTCTTAACTCTTCTGCTATTGTCATAATCTTATCCCTTTTCTCTGGCGGTGCTATTTCTTGAAAAAGTGAAAGTATCATTTTTTTACTCTTACTTTCTGCTTTCTCAAAAATATAGTATAGCATATCTTCAGCATATTGAAAATCCTCTTTCATTACTACTTTAAAAATTGATGATTTTTCTAATAAATAAGAATAGATATCTTCTTCTAGTATATGCTTCATTAAATATAGCATTACTCCACTACGGTACTTTTTTACAAGCTCCTCATTCAATATCTCTGATTGATATTACCGTTAACTCCTCGGTTAAAAACTTTTTAGCAAGTTCTGGGTCATCAAACAGATCATAAAATGATTTTGGAGCATTATATTTTGTTTTACCGGTATAAAAAATGATAGGATATATGAGCGGGAATTTACTGCCTGGGTTTTTTCTTAAATGCTCATCACATATTCTCAATATGTACTTTTGAATACGAAAAGTCATATCTTTATCCGGGTTTGACTGGTGCTCTAGCAAAATCGATAGATACCCTTCCTTACCTCTAAACTTTACCTTATAAAGAAAATCTACTATACCTTCTCCAAGAATATTGCTTAGCAATTTAGTATTACATTGCTGTAATGTATTTAAGTCAATTAACTTTCTTACTTCGCTTGGTAAATATGAATCAAGAATCTCTTTTGAGACATAATCTCTTGCCATCGCCTTTGCAACAAAATGATCATGAGATTTTATTTTTTGTTCGGGCATAATATAACCTCATCTACTTTGCTGTTTTCCTGCTAACTTTAGGTTTATTGAGCTTTTAAATACTTTAATTTTACAAATTTCTATCATTTTTTCTCTGGCTTGTAAATGTCTAAGCCTTTTTCACCCCAAATAGTAACAGGGCTTTTATCTATGTAAATGTTTTTTGCTGCATCAATGGTAACGTTGTATGGCGACGGCATTTGAGCAAGTGTAAAATAGCAACCAGCTACAGACACAATAGTCGACACTATGGCTACCACAAGCATTGTCATCCAAGTCTTTCTAATACAAAACTTACTTAATTGCTGTGACTTCTCAAGAAGCTGATCCATCGATTTATTTGCCTGATCACTTTGCGTACTAATAAATTTTTTTGCTTCCTCTGAAAGTGATTTGAGATTATTTTGGCATATTTTGATGTTGTCATTAAACCCAATCAACAAATCGGTATGAATAGTTTGTATTTCCTTGCCAATTTCTGGCACTATGGCTCGAAGTTTCTCTTGCATTCTCTCTGGCAGTTTACGTAAAATAAAAGTCTCCCCATGCAGATCCTGCACTACCTTACTTCCTTGATTATTAAATCTTTCTATATCTTTAGCTAATTTATCCATATCTCGTACTAAATGTGTTAATTCTTTACTGCTACCAATAATCGCATCATTACACTGAGTAAGTTTTTCTAAATTGGTTTGCTTAGGACTAAAAATTGTTTCTATTTCTGCTTGAGTAGTCTTGTCATTAATATTGGTAACATCAGTATTGTTATCTTCTTCTGTCATTTTTGATTTACTCCTATTTTAAATTGTTAGTTATGGTTAATCCTTGGTCTTGAACTTCATGCTCAAATTCTTCAAGTTTGTTGAGGTCTTCTAAATTTTCTTGATCTTTAGGACTTTTATGATTTGATGACTTATTTTTAAGATCATTTATAAACTTCTGTTCCACTTGAAATTTAGTGTCATCAGTAATTGTAACTCTTTGAGTATCCGTTACATGCGTATTAGATGCACCATGCTCACTCATAATAAAGCCTGGATGAATGTCCTTGATTCTCTTAACTAGCGGGACTTTGATTCTAGCAATTCTAATTTTAGGCTCAGGTAGACCAACGAAACACTCATTATCGGCAAGTGATGCAAGATTATCTGTGGTGATTAGAGTTTTATGCCTTTGTTGCTGCGTATAGCTAATGCCATCACGAAACTCATTAGCTCCAAATGAGGTGTTTTTTTGTTGGTGACTATATTCAAGCTCCCCAAAGATACTAGAGATGATTTTAGCGGATGTTGGATCATCGCTGCGAAATAAAAACTTAGTAGCAAATTGGCCAAAGATATGATTTGCTGTGTGAGTACCAAAATTCTCTAGTAGTTGATTTATTGATTGAGTAGCAGCTAGGACACAACCTCCATATTTTCTACTTTCAGACATTAGAGTAGAAAAGCCATTTAATCTGCCTAAACTAGCAAGTTCATCAATAACAAACCACATTCTTCTATTGTGATTAATACCCATTCCTATCAAATATGAGACTGAAAGTTCAAACATACAGGCAATTAGCGGCATTGTTACTTCCCTGAGATCAGGAGGAGATGAAAGAAATAGCCATTTGTTACTACCTGCCTTTACTTCGTCAAAATATTGTTTCAAGGAAAATTGCTCGCCAAATTGTGTTAGTAAGTTAAGTGGCTTGGTGTTAGTTGCCATCACTGACAAAATAGAACTTGCTGTTGTTTTGTTACTCTTGGTTAAATATCTTACGGCGTTAGTGTTCTCAAGTTTCTGTGCCAATTCCTCAAGGTTCATGACGCTGAGCATATTTTGGAGTTCATTAATTAATCTCATATCTTTTTTTAGAAGATACTGGACGCAAGCAACAAATATGACCTCAGCACTATTATCCCAAAATGGATCACTACCTGAATATGGTGTTTTACCATATTTGAATAATACTTTAGCAAACTTCTCAAGTCTTGAGTTAGATTGGTTACTTGAGTATGTATCACTAGCATTATCTGCCCAGAAATCCCAACTATGAGATCTACTGTCTAGGGGATTGAAGATAATATCACCTCGATCCGGGTTATAGTACCGGGCAATCATCTCTCCTGTTTGATCAACAATTAGTGCCGGTCGTGCAGTCTTAATTAACTGCGGAAGAAGATTATGAATAAGATTAGTCTTACCAGAACCAGTAGTACCGGTAATTAGTAGATGTTTAGTCTCAGAGTCTTTAACCAGTGGCATATCACCAATTACTAAAGGACTTACCTTGTTAATTGATCTTAAATACCTGGCTACTTCCTTAGCAGTTTTAATAGTTGCACCTGAGATATGTTTTTCTTCTTTAATATCTCTACCAAATCTTGACCACATGACAAAAATCAGGATGAAGATGCCAGTAATAATACCAAGACCAATTAATAGTCGCATATAGATAAAATCTATTACTGCAAAATAAGCTGTTTTAAACAAATGCGACTTGATTATTTTACGAGGATCAATATCTCGTGCGTAGACACCACGTTTATCAAAAGCATCTATTTTAGTATAATTATTAGAATTTGGATTGACCGCTGTTCTAATTCCACTAAGAGCATCGTCAAGCGAGTCAGCAAATAATGCTTTCTGATAAGTCATTGCCGCCATTATGTCTAATTGCCCAGCAGGCTTATATGAAATTGCGCTGAGAATCACGATCGTTACAATCAGCGAAGTTGTAAAAGATCGATTAAGTACCTGCACAAACATCCTTATTTTGTGAAGAAAGATCTGACCACCACCAGTAAAATCATTTAACATATTTTTCCATTATCAATTTGCTGCTTTCCTATATAGCCAGTTCTGTAAGTAACTTTGAGCTATGTTGTGATCATTAATGATTAAGACATTCTCAGCATTTCTTGTATCTGCGGCAACTGTGAAATTAAAACTCCCGGTAATCGTAGTAGTATTGTCTATAATTATGATTTTGTTATGAGCAATGCCAGGCACCTTATCAATTACGATTTCAATGCCAACTTCTGCTAATTCTTTCATTCTAGAGTATTTTTGTGTCAAGTTACTACGATCAAGCAGTATTCTTACATCAACTCCTCTTTGCTTGGCTTTAATTAAGGCATCTATTATCTTAGGATGAGTAAGACCATAAGCTTGCATATAAATTGTGTTTTTAGCTTGGTTTATTTGCTCTACAACCATCTGTCCACAATTTGCACTTGGTGGGGTAAAACAAAGTCTGATGTTAGAGCTATCTAATTCAATTTGATTAACTTTGCTTACGGTTTCACTGTTAGGAAAGTCTGTAAACTTATTGATTACCAACTGAAGATCACTGTGATAAGTACCACCTATTGCTATACCTAATAATAATATAATTAATGTTTGACCAAATTTATTCATTTTATGCCCCTAACCATGAAATTAAAACTTTACGTGAATATTGCTTATAGCGCTCTGGTTTGCCTGAATGATAGTATCTCACTGCCTTTTGCCAAGTACCATGCTGTTTGTAAAGCTCGCTTAAAAGCTTTGCTCCATAATTGATATTACGGGAAGGAGTAAGCATCTCTTCAATATTCTTAAAATGCTTGCCATGCCAGTAAAAGTTGAGTTGCATTACTCCTAGATCAATATTGCTTCGTCCTTGATCAAGATAATGACGGGCTACAACTACTGCTTTTTGTTTTGAAGTCGCAATTACTGCTTTCCCACCAATATTTAACGCGTATGGCCTGTTGCTTGACTCAATTGGCTATCGCCAGTAATAAGCCTCTAGGAATTAAATATCGATCTTCTGCTTGAGTAATCAACGGTAATAAATCATTAGCTGAGCAAGTTGATGCAAAACATTCTATAGTGGTAATTAACAAAACAGTAGTTATTACCTTGAGAGCCTTCTTAAATCGTGCTAGAATTAAATATATAAATGTAGTTAAGATAGATTCATAAGCAACTACAGGAAAAGTTATGAAAAACTTCATTAAAGCACGTTTAAATCGAGATAATTTCTGGAACCTAATGCTATGGTTCGGTATAAGTTTTAGCTGGCCTGTAATATTGTTTGTTGGCAAACCTGTTATAGATAGTGGTGCATGGACCTTCCTCTTGGTAATATTATTTGTAGTACCGTACCTTGCTGCACAAGGAGCAAAAGTTAGTTTTGATAAAGAAAAAGGCTTTTTAAACAAAGAAGGCAAGTCATTAAAGAATGTGTACCCTAGAAAATTTGGGATGGTAATATTTTTAACTATCTTATCACCAGTATTGATATTGTTTTTAGCCGGAATGCTCCAAAGCGATATACTGATTTTTCTAGTTATTGGGTTTTTACTACCGCTTGTTTTGCTAACTCCAACTTTATATTTCATCATAAAAAACTGTCCTATTACTATTTTATTTAATAAAAATGCCTGGTGTGAAGAAGTTACTGGCATGAGACAAATGACTCCAGAAGAGCGTGCTAGATTTGATTCGATTAGCTCTAAAAGAAGCGACGATTCTAATAAATATCGTACTTCTCCTGCCTATAGACATTTGATAAGCAATATTCATCACAGAAATTAATGCCAGCAATTTTACTTCTTCTTAATTAAGTTGTTATTAGCTTTTTGTTGTTCTACTTGTTCAGGAGCCATATCTACTTTAACAGCTTCATTGATTATATCTGCTGCTTGACTCTTATTAGTCAGGGTTTCTACTGGAATTTCAGTGGCCCCAGGCGCACTACGTGGATCACTTTGCAGCGTATTAATCGCTGTTTGTTGACCTTCTTGTTCAGCAGAAGTAATTTCAGCTTGAGTGCGATGATCATAAGGAGATAAGGTTTTATCTGGACCACCAATGATATTATCCATTACACCAAATTTATTAAGAAATCTTGTTGCCCCTTTAGCTACCTTACCTTGCCCAATCCTATCTTCCTCATATTTATCAGCTAGTTTTTGTAATCCTGTTTCTTCCTTCTCGTTAGTATTTTTTACTTCTGCATACTGAGCTGCATTTTCTGTAGTCATTTCCTGATGCATTTGTGCTAATATGCGTTTGTGCTCTTTGATATTATTTTCGAAATTATCAATATCTAAACCTTGATTTGTTGCATGTTCTTTTACTTTCTGGCTGGTAGCATCTTGGTTAATCTGTTGGTCATGCTCATTAGTAAATAGTGCAAGCTGTTGATCTGAAACATCTCCTGATACTTGATCCCTTTGATTACTGATAGTATTTACCAAATTTTGAACAAAATGATCTTCATTCTGTAATTTCTGCCATACCTTCTGGGCTGTTGGTGTACGTTGGTCTGCCATTTTATGGGCAGTACGAGCATCAACACCGTATTGTTGTTTGATACCATCAACTACTTCTTGATACATATCCTTACTACTGCTTGCTCCTTGTGACTCAACAATACTTTTTGCCTGATGCCAGTCATCTACTTTTTGTTTACTGATCGAGGCTTGTTGCTCAAATCTTTGTTGTTCTTCGTAGCTTTCTCTGACTGAGTCGCTATACCCACTATCAATACTATGCTCTTTAGCCCATACTTCGTTAGAAGCAGCTTTTATCAAATTATTATAATGTTCTTCAGCATTATTATCTCTATTGATGTTAGTGTTATCATCAAGGCCTTGATTGCTAAAATTCTCAGCAGACACTTTACCAGACACGCCAATCCCAGCTTCTAACCCTATCATATTTGATATAAACCCTCCTTTTGGATTAGATCCTTTTAAACCCATATTTGCTTCTATAGAAGCTGAGGCAGCCTGCTGCCAGCTATAACCATTCTTCTCATGAAGCTGTTTAGAATGATTGACTGCTTGACGCATTGCTTCACCCTGCTCACCCATCGAGTCATAATTAAAGCTTTCACCAGCATGTTCTCTTTGAACTAAATGTGATATATAATCAGCTGTTTTAGAAAGGGTGCTGCTCTTAGCATTTGAAGCTGATTTCATATCTTGCAGGTGTAATGCTTCTTGTTGTTGCACTCCTTCATTTACCTGGCCGTGTCTTGAGTCTTCTTGCTTATAAGCAGTTGAACCACCTGAAGCAGTAAAACCTATACCACTTTGGATTAAAACGTTACCACCAGCCGTGACCTTCTCCATGGATCCATCTTGAAGTTGAGTAGAACTTGCTCCTGCTGTATATGACTCGTTCCAATCGGTTTTAAAACCACTTCGATTGTAAAGCTGCTGGTTGCCTACTGAGTAATTATCAAAACCCTTATTGCCAGTCACCACTTCGTTAGCAGCTTGAGAAGCGGCTCCTTGAGATGCACCGGTAATATTACCTGCCAGGTGAATAAAACCCCCTACTCCACCTTGAATAATACTAAAAGCAAGAAACGGTATTGACATCTGTAAGCCAGATGCCACAACTACAATCTTATCAGTATAGCTGCCTATTTTGGAAATAGTGCTAAAACTAACAATGTGATTTGCAATACCAAATAGGGTAGAGCTGGTATAGGTGTCAATAAACATGTTAAGCACTGAATTTAACGGCGCCCATAGCTGCAAAGAAGCAATAAGAGTAATCCAGTTGAGGTATTTCATCCAACCACCGCTCATCAGTAGAAGCGGCAGTAGGAACACAAACGAACTATAGACCAGACCTTTAAATACAGTTAACAAAATAGGCAAGTAGGTGCTGGCTAGTTCCCCAGCAATATGCCAGTTTGATTCCTGAGTAGCACTTGCCCTGGCAAAACCGTACTCATCGGTTTGAACATTTTTTTTAATCGCATTTATCATCATTTGTTGACGCATGAGCTTATCAGCACCTGCATTACTGCCAACATAACTTTTAAAACTCAAGCTTATGTTTTTTTTGAAGTTAGTGCGCAGAGCTTTAAACGCTCTTGCACCCCAATTAGTTGAACCAGCTTCACCAAACGACGTATCGGCGTAGCGAGCTTCCAACTTTTCAAGTTCTGATTGAAATGCTGGTTCTAGAACAGCCTTAGCTGCATCTTTACAAGACATCAATGTTCTTTCATAGCCAACTCGCATGCTAACCTTACGAATAACAGCAGCATTTACAGTAACTAAATCCCAGATATCATCACTTTGTAATAACTCAGCTGGTGTATACCAATGCCCTACCATTGAGTCAAACATCACACAGCGATTAATGAAATTATCCATATTCTCACGGAACTCAGGCGAACTGATTTTCCAGTTTCTTGATTCCTGTACCAGTCTTGCACCAAACAACATTCCGTAGTCATGAAAGTTAGTGCTCTGCCCAGGTGGAGTAAAAGCTTGTTCAAAACCAATTGTTAACAAATCACCAAAACTCTCAATTATACCAATAGGTAAGGCAAAGCCCAACGGTAAATTATCAACCTTCTCTCTTTTCTTCGACACATGATCACGAATTGTCATATTGGCAACTGGAGATAGTAGGAAGATTACCATTGCAATCATACCTACTATTTTACCAAGAAAAACCTTTGATCTTACCGTGCCGTCATAAGAAATGCGCATGGCATAATATACAGTCGATGCCATCACCATCAAAGCAATGATCGTTTGACCAAGACCACTTTTTATCAACATCGCAACGCCATTTAGAATATAAAACATTGCGTCGATATGGCCGTAGCTATATATTGTTAAATCCATTTTTTTATTCCTTTTTTGGTTTTCATCAGTCCTCGCTATGCTCAACAAATCTACTATATCCAGCGCCGAATGACCTTTGTTGTTGCACTAGACGTTCCTTCACTTGGGTGATAACTTGTAGTCGCTTAAAAGCAGCAAACTTTGAGTCAGTAATAAATCTTCTGACTTCCGTAATTTGAGCAGTAAAGTTCTTAATTACCCTGTTATCAAGCTGAGCATACTCAAGCGCCCCTACTGCTGCATTTGCTTGAGTAATCATGCTAGCAAGAAAGTTTGTCACCACGTCATAACAAACTACCTCAAGAAACTCAGCGGTTCTTATTGACATATCTTCGATTTTAGCTTTAGACACAATCTCCATCTCAATTAACGGTATGAGGGGAATGGAAGAAAAGGCCACTACCATTTCTTCTTCATCACTGAGTTCAGGCTTACCTTCAAGAATCTTAGGAACTAAGGTCTCGAGGATTCTGGATACATTGCCGTAAATGGTATCTTTTGGCTGTAATGTTATTTCTTTTTCTTGTGGGATAAGACATTTTTCTTCACTATCGCAAGCATAGAGCTTCACTTTACTTGGACCTTTATGCACTCCAATATAACTCTCTAGCAGATCATTACTAAGTACCAGCGATGACTTATTAGTAAAATGAAAACTACCATCAACTTTACGACCAATGATCGTACCGCTAATACTCATAATCAACTCTTTAAAATCAGTAGCGTTCTTTGGATCTTTGCCAAGAGCTTTCCATACTAAATTAAACTCATTACCAAGTAGTGATTTAAGCTCATCTTCTTCACCCTTGTTACCATGACGGTCGGGATTGGTTTTACATTGATCAGTGGCCTCATACATATCTTTGTTAGTGTTGTGAATGTTGCCTTGCATCATGCATTTTTGCTGATTGCCAGCAGTAAGAGTATTAAAGATGCCACCAGCAATGGCCTGACTTGCACTACATTGATCCATCATTAAGCCATTAATGTCCCTGGAGATTGTCTCTAGGTACGACATAATATCTTCACATTGTGGACATGCTGATTTAATAAACATCTTGACCGCATAAGCTCCAGTTGCAGTACCAAGCTTCTTAAAAAACTCTGTAAACTCTTTACCCGAGATATAACTTAAGCCACCAAAACGAAAATCAGCAGAGCCAGTACATGCGTCATAAGCAAATTTAGGAGTTTGAATAATAAGTGGCTGAAGAGTTTGTGGTCTTGGCCCTCGCAGGATCACTGAGCCACCGGTCATATAACCACCTTGTTGATCATTGACGATCTCTGCCTTATTGACATTACTCATTGTTCCATCAGGAGAGGCATATTTCATTAAACTCTCAACTCCACTTGCTTGCACAATCATTGAATAGAAATTTATTACAATAACAGTAAGCAATAATGGTAAGATTTTAATCATCAAATTATGTTTCATAATGCCCCGTTGTTTTGAATTAAACTAGTTGTAGGCGGCTGTGGATTGTTACGATTTTCTAGATGCTTGATCATAAGCAGACTATATTCCTCGAGTTCAGAGATAGTGACGTATGATATGGCAAGAGTTTTCCGGACAAATTATTAAGCAGCTTTTTGTATTAGCTCATATTCTGTTGGTGATAAATAATCATTAGTAGAATGGATTCTAATACGATTATAAAATAC
>Ga0007797_1000522_pt1 | contig 11585 bp, 11 predicted proteins | sample CryBogmetaGMA25M_FD_60364 | JGI IMG/M metagenome (GOLD analysis project Ga0007797, IMG submission 60364) | Freshwater microbial communities from Crystal Bog, Wisconsin, USA - MA2.5M | ecosystem: Environmental > Aquatic > Freshwater > Lake | place: Crystal Bog, Wisconsin, USA | collected 2009-07-06 | reverse complement strand
ATTAGAGAGTTTAGATCTTTAAAAACTATTTACTTGAAATTTAGGATTATTCATATTATTTGAATAGTAATGATTATTTATAATGAAGGATGAAATTATGAGAAGAGTTGTTATAACTGGTGTTGGGCTTGTAACTCCATTAGGCGTTGGTGTTGAAGCAAATTGGAGTAAGCTTATTGCTAGTAAATCTGCTATATCTTGTATCGAACGTTTTGATACTACTTATTTGCCTTGCAAAGTAGCTGGGGAAATAAAGCATGGTGAGTTAGAAGGACAATTCAATCCTTTAAACTATCTTCCTGTTAAAGAATTAAAAAAAATGGACTATTTCATTACTTATGGAATGATAGCAGCAATAGCGGCAATAGAAGATGCTGGTTGGATGCCAACAGATCAAGATGAACTAGATATGACCGGTGTTTTAATTGGCTCTGGTATAGGTGGCCTTCCTGGAATTGAAGAAACTTCAATTATGCTATCTAAAACTCCAGATAAAAGAGTAAGTCCTTTTTTCATACCAGCAAGTTTGATTAATCTAGTTTCAGGTAATCTTTCAATTAAATATGGTTTTTCAGGACCAAATCATGCGGTAGTTACTGCTTGTTCAACTGGCGCCCATGCCATTGGTGATGCTGCTCGTTTAATTCAATATGGTGATGCAGACGTGATGGTTGCCGGTGGAACGGAAGGAACTATTTGTAATGTTGGAATGACAGGATTTGCTGCAGCTAAAGCCTTATCTACAAGCTTTAATGATACTCCTACTAAGGCTTCTCGTCCTTGGGATAGGGACCGTGACGGTTTCGTTATGGGTGAAGGTTCAGGCATTGTTGTTTTAGAAGAATTAGAGCATGCTAAAAAGCGTGGCGCTAAAATATATGGTGAAATAGTTGGTTATGGATTAACTGGTGATGGTTTTCATATCACTTCACCGCATCCAGAAGGAAGGGGTGGTTTCCGCGCTATGCAAATGGCAATGAAAAAAGCTGGCTTAAATATTGATCAGATTGATTATATTAATGCTCATGGTACTTCAACTCCTATGGGTGATGAAATTGAGCTTGGCGCTGTTCAACGCTTATTTGGTGATAATGCTAAGAAAATGGCGATGTCATCTACTAAATCTTCAATTGGACATTTACTTGGTGCTGCTGGCAGTGTTGAAGCAATTTATTCGTTACTTGCAATAAATAATAATATTGTGCCACCAACTTTAAATTTAGATAATCCTCCAGAAGGAACAATTATTGACTTAGTGGCTCATAAAGCTAAAGAAAAGAAAGTTGATGTAGCTCTATCAAATTCATTTGGTTTTGGTGGGACTAATGCTTCTCTAATTTTCAAGCGTTATGAATAGTCGTAATTTATTATCAATTGCATTATTTATAATGTTACTAGGTTCAAGTTTGCTTTATTTAAACTTGAGTCATTACATTGATGCAGAAAGTAGTAACGAAGCTCCAATAACTTTAATTATTCAACGTGGTTATTCGGTTAAAAAAATAGGTAAAGAGCTAGCAGAGCGTAATTTGATAGCTCAGCCCAAGATTTTTTGTTTAGTCCATAAATTATTTTTTAAAGCCACTCCTTTACAAGCTGGTGAATATGAAATTCCTCCTCATGCTAGTATTCGTGATATCATAAATCTTATGCATGAAGGAAAAGTTATTGTTCATAAGTTAACATTACCTGAGGGGATTACTAATAAGGAAATAGTTGATAGTATTCTGAACGAACCAATGTTGGTTGGTAGTGTTACTAAAGAATTTCATGAAGGAGATTTCTTAGCTGATACTTATTATTATACTTATGGTGAAAGTAAGATGATGTTGCTTAATCGGATTTATAATAAAAGCCAAACAATTATAAATGAATTATGGGAGAAACGAGCAAATAATCTTCCTTTAGCTAATAAAAATGAAGCGGTTGCTTTAGCTTCCATTATAGAAAAAGAAACTGGTATTGCTAGTGAAAGGCCTAGAATAGCTGGAGTGTTTATTAATCGTTTACGTAAAAAGATGAGGCTCCAAGCTGACCCAACAGTTATTTATGCTGTTACAAAAGGAGAATATCTCTTTACAAGAAGTATAACTAGAGCTGATTTGAAAATTGATTCTCCCTATAATACCTATTTATATATTGGTCTTCCTCCAACTGCAATTGCAAGCCCTGGTATAGCTGCGATTGAAGCTGCTTTAAATCCATTAGAAACGACAGAGTTATATTTCGTTGTAAATGGTAATGGTGGACATAATTTCTCTAGCAATCTTGCCGAACATAATAACCATGTCAGTAATTACCGCAATGCTAAGTGAATATTTAATTTTAATAATGGCTTACTTGATTGGATCTATTCCATTTGGATTAGTGATAAGTTTTTTAGCTGGTCATGGAGATATTCGTAAAATTGGTTCAGGAAATATTGGCACTACCAATGTATTACGCACGGGAAGTAAAGTGCTTGCTCTTCTTACCTTACTTGCAGATAGTGGAAAAATTATTATCGCTATTTTGCTTGCGCATAAATTAGGGTTTTATGAGGATTATTATATAGCAACAGCAGGATTTATTGGTCATTTATTTCCGGTTTGGCTTAAATTCAAGGGTGGAAAAGGTGTGGCTAGTTTTCTTGGGCTTAGCTTATATCTATTTCCAGATATTGCTTTTGTTCTTATTATAGTTTGGATTATTACCTTTGTTATTACTCGTTATTCATCTCTTGCAGCGATTATGGCAGCAGGAGCTGGAATAATTTCTTTAATCTCACTTAAGCCATTGGATGGAAATTTATTATTGGTTTTAGGTTTGATTATCCTTATACTCATAAAACATAAAGATAATATTGTTAGGTTATTAAAAGGCCAAGAATCTAAATTTAAGAAAGGATAGTTAATTATGAAAAGCAAATTTTTTAGTTTGAAACTTATTGTTACCATATTTGTAATTTTATTAGGTTTGGGTATGGCTTATTTATCCTCTGCACCAAAATATCAAGTTCAAGAAGTTCACAAGGAAATTCAGTTGCCAAAAAAATGAATATAATTGATAATTTTCTTGAAATGCTAGCGGCAGAAAGGGCTGCTACCAATAACACCATTTCAGCTTATAAATTGGATCTAGAAGCCTTTGCGGAATTTATTACTCCTCAGGATTTGGCTTCAGTAAAGCTAGATAATTGCCGTAACTATATTCAATATCTGCAAAAACAAAGCTATAGTGCCAGGTCTATTAATCGTAAAATTTCTTCGATGAAGCAATTTTATCAATTTCTCTCTTCAGAAGAAATTATCACTGATAATCCAACTATTGAAATAGATTTACAAAAGCAGCCACAAAATCTTCCTAAAATGTTACAAGTTGAGGAAGTGGATAAACTTTTTGCATATCTTAAAGAAGGTGATAGCCCTGAAATAACTAGGCTTAGCTGTATGTTAGCTATTTTATATTCAGCTGGGCTTAGAGTTTCAGAATTGGTTAGTTTAAAACTGGCTAACTTTGAATATGAGGGAGCTTACATAAAGCCTATATTTCATGTTATTGGTAAGGGTAACAAAGAGCGTGTATGCATTTTGAATGAACGAGCGCAGAATTTAATGCTCAAATATTTAACGATTCGTGAGTTTTTTATTCCAAAAAAACAAACTAAATATTGTCTTTGGCTTTTTCCATCCATGGGGGAGCAAGGTTATATTACTCGTAATCGCTTCGGTCAATTATTGAAGGAGCTTGCACTTAAAGCAGGGTTAGATCCAGAAAATATCTCACCTCACGTGTTGCGCCATTCTTTTGCTAGTCACTTACTGGCCAATGGAGCGGATTTAAGATCTATTCAAGAGCTGTTGGGGCATAGTTCCATTAATACCACCCAAATATATACTCATTTGGCAAATAACAAGCTTCGACAAGTGATTGATGAGTGTCATCCATTAAGTGGTATAAAATAATAATTCTAATAATAGCTTAGGTCTTTTACTTTTCCCCAGAAAACTCGATATGCAAATATGGTATAGCCAATGATGAATGGTAATACAATTGCTACTCCGAATAGAATAACCTTTAAAGATTCAGGAGAACTAGCTGCTTCCCAGATAGTTAATTGATTTGGTACTATATAAGGATAGAAGCTATATGCTAATCCTAAAAATCCTAAAATAAATATTCCGATGCTGCCAATAAATGGTACCCAGCAATATGCATCCTGAGTTTTTGGGAGTTTACGGAGTATAACTTCTAACAAAATGATTAAGGCCCCAGTTATTAAAGGAATTGGCAATAAATAAAAGAAATTAGGAAATGAGAACCATTTATTAAATATGCGTTCGTTTAATAAGGGAGTGGCTGTTGATACCAATAGCATACCAAATGCTGAGATCCATAAAGCGGATTTTGCCCATTTTACTGCTTTAATTTGTAATTCACCTTCAGTTTTCATAATTAACCATGATGCTCCAACCATACTATAACCAGCAACAAGGCAAGTACCTGTAAGTAAACTAAACGCTACTGTTAGAATCGTATAATCAAAACTCATAATATACATACCAAGCATAAATCCTTGCGACATTGTAGTTATGAAAGATCCGGTTATGAAAGCTCTATCCCAAAGATATTTATATTCAATTTCAGCTTTTGCTCTAAAATCAAACGATACTCCACGTAAAATTAAACCAAAAAGCATTATTGCTACTGGAATATAAAGGGCTGTGAGGATTATTCCATGTGCATCTGGAAATGCTACTAATAAAATTCCTACACTTAACACTAGCCAAGTTTCATTTGCATCCCAGAAAGGGCCTATTGATGCAATCATCTTGTCTTTTTCTTTAACTTCAACTAAGCTCATTAACATGCCTACGCCAAGATCATAACCGTCTAATATTGTATAAGCAAGAATAGCAGCTCCCATTAAAATTACGAATACTAAAGGTAGCCATTGTCCATTTGCAAAAATTTCCATATTTTATACTCCGTTTTTAAGCGTATTTAACTCTATTTCGCTAGCTCTACGCGCCAGTTGGAAAACTAAAAATATAAAAGCAATAACTAAAAAGATATAAAGAGACAAATACATAGTTAAGGTAGTGCCAAGCATTCCGCTATTTACGTTGGTAGCTCTAGCTTCGGCGGTAGTTAGAATTCCTTGAACTAACCATGGTTGACGGCCTATTTCAGTGACGTACCAACCGGATAAGGTTGCTATCCATCCAGAGAATGACATGCAAACTAAAGCTCTAGCAAGCCATTTTCGTGGTTGTTGATTGCGGATCAATTGCCAACTACCTATCCAAGCTACTAATAGCATTAATATTCCTACTCCAACCATAATTCTGAAAGCAAAAAATAATGGTATAACCGGTGGATGATCTTTGAAATCGTTTAATCCTTTAACTTTGCCATCAAATGAGTGAGTTAGAATAAGGCTACCTATTTTTGGGAGAGCAATTTCATAATGATTAAGGTGATTTATTTCGTCTGGCAATGCGAATAATAATAGTGGAACATCTTTTTTGGTTTCCCAAATAGCTTCCATTGCTGCGATTTTAGCTGGTTGATACTTGAGTGTATTTAATCCATGTGCATCTCCAACAAATATTTGTAATGGGATGAGGACGGAAGCAGTAAATATACCTGTTTTCATAGCAGATATTACACTAGTAGATTTATCTCCTTTAAGCCATCTATAAGCAGAAATTCCTGCAATTAGAAAAGAAGCTGTTAAACCAGATGCTATCAACATATGTGTGAGTCTGTAATGCATTGAAGGGTTAAAGATAACCTCTAACCAACTGGTAACATGAGCTTTGCCATCAATCATTTCAAATCCAGTTGGAGTTTGCATCCAAGAATTTAGAACGATAATCCAAAAAGCTGAGAAGCTGGTTCCTATGGCCACTAACATAGTAGCTATAGTATGTGTTTTATTGGAGACTTTATGAAATCCAAACAACATAATGCCAAGGAAAGTAGCTTCTAGAAAGAAGGCGGTTAAAACTTCATAAGCGAGCAAAGGTCCAGCAATATTACCAACTTTCTTCATATATCCAGGCCAATTAGTTCCAAATTGGAAAGACATGGTAATTCCTGATACAACTCCTAAGGCGAAACATAAAGCAAAAATCTTTACCCAAAATTTATAAGCATCCATCCATTTACTATCATTACTGCGGTCAAACCTAAGTTTGAAAAATAGTAATATCCAAGCCATTGCAATGGTGATGGTAGGAAATAGAATATGAAAAGTGATGTTAGCAGCAAATTGAATCCTTGCTAGTATTAGAACATCCATTATCTTTCCTTACAATATAAAAATTGCCGATATTTAAGTTTATCGATAACTATAACATAAGCAACTAGAATGATTACATGTTTTGTAATTTTTTTATTACTTGAGGGATTTGCTCAAGTAAATCTTCTGAGATTAATCCAGCTCCAAATAATTTAGCAGCTTCAGAGTGAACATAACAAGCTATACAGCTTGCCATAAATCCACTAACTCCTTGAGCCATAAAGCCTACAACTAGCCCTGCTAAAACGTCTCCACTACCTGCAGTAGCTAAAAAAGCTGGAGCATTTTTATTAATAACATAGCTACCATCAGGAGACGCAATAATACTATCATGACCTTTGAGTAAAATAGTAGTATTGCTTAAGCGGGCTGCATTAACTGCAGAAGCTAATCTATTAGACTCTAGAGAAAATAGTCGACTAAATTCCCCTTCATGAGGAGTAAGCACAACATCATTATTAATCGCATTAAAAAGTTCACAAGGATCATTCTGAAAAATGGAGAGTGCATCAGCATCTAAGACAAGATTTTTTTGAAGATTTAGTGCTTCTAGAACATTATTTTTAGTGGAGTGATTTGTTCCATTGCCAGGTCCAATTAATATTGATTTAACTTTTTTCTCTTTAATTAAATTAGAGAATTCAGATTTGTGATTGATTATTTTTACCATTACAGAACTCATAGAGCTTGCATAAATTGGTGCGGTTTCCTTGTCACAAGTGATGCTTACTAAACCAGCTCCACTACGCAAAGCTGCATAAGCTGCAAGTTTACTAGCTCCAGTGGAGCCAGAGGAAATATTAGACCCAGCGATCACTGCATATCCACGATCATATTTATGATCATTCTCTTTGACGTTAGGAAAATATTTTAACCAAAGGGCTGGTGAATTAATCTCTTGCATAAAACACTCTCTCTAATTATTGTCTAAAATAGTTATTTAATTTTTCAGTGATTACTTATTATGATACTAGACGTTCCACAAGAAAAGCAAATTATTATTAATTCTATTAGAGCAAAAAATAATGTTTGTGTTACTGGCGCTGCTGGTACAGGTAAATCTTTTTTATTATCTATGATAAAAGAGCATTTTCCTCATGTGCATGTAACTGCTAGTACAGGAGTTGCCGCGGTGAATGTTGGAGGGGTGACGATTCATTCTTGGGCAGGCATTGGTAATGCTTCATTACCAGTAGAAGAAATAGTTAGGTTTATTAATTCTGGTCCTGGAACCAAAATAAGAAGGCAGCTCAAGAAAGCAAAGCTTTTAGCTATTGATGAAATTTCAATGATTTCGGCATCAGTATTTAATTTACTTAATCAAGTTTTTCAAATGGTAAAGCAAAATGAGTTACCGTTTGGGGGTATACAGTTAATTATATTAGGAGATTTTTTCCAACTCTCTCCTGTTTCTAAAGATAAACAAGTGGAATTTTGTTTTAGTTCGGATGCTTGGGATGGAGGTGAATTTAAAGTTTTTGAATTGACAGAAATCTTTCGTCAGTCTGATCTAAGATTTATCCAGTTACTTAACAATATTCGTCATGCCGCTCTTAATGAACAAGATGTTGAGTTACTCCGCGCTAGAGAATGTTTACCAGCGGAAGATTTAAGTCCAACTATATTGGTTACTCATAATTATCAAGCTGATAAAATTAATATAGAAATGTTAGATAAGCTTGCGGGCGAAGAATCAGTAACTTTTAAAATGAAAGAACATGGTCGAGATACTGGTATAGCGTTTTTAAAGAAAAATTGTTTAGCGCAAGTTGAATTAACTTTAAAGCGTGGCGCTCAAGTAATGATGTTAAAAAATAGTTTGCAAAAACAAGGCATTATCAATGGTTCTATAGGAATTATTACTGGTTTTACTAAAAATGACTTTCCAATTGTAAAGTTTCATAACGGGGAAGTATGTATGATTAGTCCGGAAGATTGGAATATTGAAGTTTTTAATGAAACTACTCAAGAAGTTGAAATTACGGCTTCAATTAAACAAATTCCTTTGGCATTAGCTTGGGCAATAACAATTCATAAATCTCAAGGAATGACTTTAGATAATGTATTATGTGATTTATCACAGGTATTTGCTGAAGGACAAGCTTATGTAGCATTATCTAGAGTTAGGTCTTTAGAAGGATTGCATCTTAAGGGATTTAAGCCTGGATTGCTAAAAGTTAATCCTAGAGTAAGAGAATTTTATAGCTCTAATCACTCATAAAGAATTAATTATCTAGGCTTAATTTTTTAGTGAGTAAACCTTTCTGAGTTAAGTATCCATTTTGACCTAGGCTATTAGGGCTGGTTAGTTCAGTAATAAATTCTGCTAAACTAGGTAATAGTTTTAGATGATCGTTATTGATATAAATAAATAATGGTCTAGCAAGAGGATATTTTTCATTAATTATAGACTCTTTGGTAGGAGAAATATTACGAATAGTAGCTGCTTTAATTTTAGAATTTTCATTTAATAAGCTGAAGCTAATTATTCCTAGAGCCTGTTTATTATTAAGCAATTTATGGATAATTAAATTATCATTTTCTGGCATTTCTATATAATTCCCATCTTCGCGAATTTCCTTACAGGCAGAGTTATTACAAAATTCGTGCATTACGAGTTCTATAAATGCATCTCTGGTTCCTGAAGTAAAAGATGGACCATAAACTTCAATTTTATTATTTGGAAGTTTAGGATTTATTTGTTTCCAGGTTTTATAATAATTATCTACTAGCGTACCATCTTTAGGAATTTTCTTTGCTAGCGCTAAAAATAACTCTTTTTTACTAAGGTTTAGATCAGGGGCTTCTACTGACTCCGCTATAACTATCCCATCATAACCGATCATAATTTCTTTCACATTTAATACGCCATGTTTCTTGCATAAAGCCTGTTCACTAGGTTTAATTGGTCTTGATGCATTAACAATATCTGGGTAATGAAGAGAATTACCTGAGCAAAATAAATGGATCCCTCCACCAGTTCCAGTTGCTTCAACCACAGGAGTTCGTCCAGAAATTTTACCAAATTTTTCAGCTGCTATAGTAATAAAAGGATATAGAGTGGATGACCCAACGATATGTATCTGCTCTCTAGCTTGAGCAGAAAGACTAAATAATAATGATAAAATAATTAGGATAATTTTCATTTTTTATCTACGTGAAGCATGAATTCTTGCATTTTCTAAATCTTCCGGAACATCAACTGATATTGGTGTGTCATTAGTTAATCCGACTCTAATCGTCATACCATTTTCTAATGCTCTTAGTTGCTCCAATTTCTCACTAATTTCAAGACGGCTTGGTGGCAAGTTTACATATTTTTCTATAGCTGCGCGTCGATAAGCATAAATACCTATATGATGATAATATTCGGTTGGAGAATCTTGCATCGAAAAAGGAATAGGGCATCTAGAAAAATAAATTGCATGTTGATTGATATCAAAAACCGCTTTAACATAATTCGGGTTATGAACATCTTCTAGATTATGAAAAGGGGCTAGCATAGTAGTTATATCAGCTGCTGGATCTTTGTATAATTCTAGAACTACAGAGATAATCGTTTCAGGTGCAACAAATGGTATATCACCTTGTAAATTAATTATATATTCAAAGTTATTATCTGGATCTATGAGCTGCAGAGCCTCATAAGATCTATCTGATCCAGATTGATGATCAAGGCTGGTCATAATTGCTTTAGCGCCATAATCTTCTATCAATTTAAAATGATCTGGATGGTCACAAGCAATAAAAATATTAGTTAAGTTAGTTTCTCTAGCCCGATCAATAACATGATGAATCATTGGTTTTCCGGCAATATCCGCGTGAAATTTACCAGGTAAACGAGTTGAGGACATGCGAATTGGAATAATAATTGCAGTTTTATCATTAAAATTATTCATTTCCTTACGATCCTTATTAGGCTAGATATACATGTTTCGCTTGAAGTATGGCAATAAACTTTAATTGAGTCAATAGCACTTTTTCTTTTATAGTTTTATCTAAAATCTTAAGCATATTTTAAGAAGTTATAGTTAAAATGCTTCTAATAAATATTGAGAATAAACAATGGCTAATATTAATCTTTATCATGTTTTTTATAAAATGCCAGCTCTACACAAAGAAGATATGTATGTGGAGCTAGAAGAGCTTGCAGAAAGTTTAGTGAATTCCGGTTTATTAAGAATCGATGCGGAGCCTAAGCAGAATTTTGTTCGATTTTCTCAACCGACTCGTAATGTCCATATTGTTTTTAGTAAACGAGAATTATATGAAGAGCATTTATATCAGAGAACTTATAAACAGTTACATAAAGCTTTAGCTGATGCTGGACAGCGTGATAATATTGATAATCGCATCGCTAAAGAAATAGCTAAGCTTAAAGAGCTATTTAAAAGACATGTAGAAGTGGAATTAGAATTAGAGATGCAATTAGCTAGGATTTTAGTTCAATCAGCGCATCCAGTGGTTTTTTTAATGATCATATTAGAACAAGTGCAAGTATTTGTATCTTATGGGCATAATATTGGTGAAGTGATGGACATGGTGTCTTGGCAGCAAGCTGGTACCAATAGTGGGATGCAAAGCACTGATGGAAAGAATGTAGCAGTTTTTGTTTCTTGTGGAGGAGATCCTCTATTATTAGATCCAATTCCACTGGAGAGAAATAATATAACAGAGCAGTTACAAGAAGAAGCCAAGACTTATGGCGATGGCACGCCAGCTTTAGCTAGAATGATGGGTATTGCTGGTCAAGAAACAGGACATTATAGTGATATAATTCATGATAGTTGGGGGCGACAAATAGGGCGTTATTCAGCTAATTTTAGTGGCACGAAAGCTAATGCAAGGGTTGATTTGGCTCGTAATACTGATATGAAGAATATTGATACTTATTGGAAGTTATTGAGCGATATAGGACTTAGCAATTTGCTTGATGTAGAAAAAGAAGTTCAATTTATAAGGCGAAATCCAGCAAGATCTTTAAGATATTATTTTAAACTTCTAGCAATGACTATAACTCGTAAAAGATTTATCTATCTTGCGCGTAAAATGAAATTTTGGCCAATAGAAGATGTAAAAGATAAAGATTATTTGGGTTTAAGATTGCAGGAATTATTTGGTGATATGGCCTTTAACTTAGCGCCAGAAGCTGATGTATATAGTAGCTCTGATAAAAATGTGGAAATCGCGATAGCATGTATTGAGGCTTTAGCAAGAGTTCCTCAACAAGTAAATAAATGGGGGCATAAAGCAACCTTATTCTTTTGGCGTAATTTATATAAATTTTATTATTATAAAC
>Ga0007797_1000516_pt1 | contig 11640 bp, 12 predicted proteins | sample CryBogmetaGMA25M_FD_60364 | JGI IMG/M metagenome (GOLD analysis project Ga0007797, IMG submission 60364) | Freshwater microbial communities from Crystal Bog, Wisconsin, USA - MA2.5M | ecosystem: Environmental > Aquatic > Freshwater > Lake | place: Crystal Bog, Wisconsin, USA | collected 2009-07-06 | reverse complement strand
ATCACTGGCTTGCGCGCTACGCCCTCCGTCGTCTTACCGTCAAAGTGCTCGTTGTCGGCATCTGCGTCGGCGCGGGTATGATGGACAACGCCGTCGCGATGGTTTGGCGGCGCGTAGATAGTAAGGAGCTTCAGCGGAACACTGCCGGTATTGATGATGTTGTGAGGCACCCCGGCCGGGACGACAATCATGCTGCCCATGCGGATGGCCGTCCGAACGCCGTTGAGCACGGTCTCGCCGGTTCCCTCCTCCACGTAGAGGCATTGGTCGAGCGTGTGGACTTCCGCCCCGATATCTTCCTGGGGCTTGAGTGCCATGACAACGAGCTGGCAGTGCGTTGCGGTGTAGAGTACCCGGCGAAAATCCTCATTCGTGATGGCGATACTCGCAATGTCGTTCACATAGCCGTCCATAATGACTCCTTATTTCTTCATGTGCCCCATTGGGGCGTTCAACATCCAGGGCTAGTGCAAAGTCTCCGGCGACTCAAGTCGCGTCGCGGGGCCTATGGCCGACCGACCGCCTACGCGGGCGGTTCCGGCGTCGGCGAAGGCCAACGCCCCGCTGATCACCATGTAAAAACCACGCTGCGGTGTTGCGCACCAGCGCAACACCGCAGCGTGGTTTGTGATCATTCCTGGCTATTTGTTGATGTTCTGACGAGCCTTGCCCTTCCGGGCTTCCACTTTGCCTTCCGCCTCTAGATGATCGTCGCCTGTCAGGGTGCCGACGGCATGTTTGGCCTCGCCCGCGAGTTCCTCGCCCGCGCCCTTGACCCGCTCCTGCGCCTTCGCGAGTTCCTGGCGGGACTGCCCTTCAATCTGCTCGGCGTGGCCTTCCGTATGCATCTGATCGTTATGGGTCAGATCGCCGACGGTCGCCTTCACCGCCCCTTTGATCTCCTCCATCTTCCCCTTCACCCGTTCGGTTCCGTTGCTCATTATCAAGACCTTTCTGTTGAATATGTTCAGGATTCTCTAGCGCGGCGCCGTATTGTTCCGTCAATCCAGCGCGGCGCAGTATGCGGACACGTAGGTTGCGATATACCACAACCTCCGTCATATCACACGAACCGTGGTCGAATGATTGACCAATCGCGCTACGTCAGGCGTCCACGGCGGACGAGATGGACGACGCCCAGAAGAATGATCGCGCCGACCAGCGAGATGAGCATGGCGTTCAGGCTAAAGACGTTCTGGTTAATCGTCGGCCCGCCCAAGAGGAATCCGCCAATCATGGCACCCACGACACCAACGATGATATTGACCAGGACGCTGTTGCGCTCGCCCAACACGAGACCTGCGGCCCAGCCGATCACCGCGCCGACGATGAGCCATACGATGAGATTAATCATCCATTTGTCCTCTCAACGGCATAAGCCGTTGGATATACGCACACAGTTGCGAGAGAAATGTGGTGGTGTGTACTGGTGAGTATAGCTTCCGCGAGCCAGTGCCGGTAGCCGACAAACTCTGTCTCTCGTATCAGGGGTATCCCTCACGCTGTCAGGGATACCCCTGATACGAGAGACGGAGTTTGCCCTGGGGAACGCGGATCGGACTCATATATTTATTGGCAACATACCCGTTACTTTTTGGTATGTATCGCGACGTAGAATGTAGAGGCGCGTGAGGAACCATTATTTCATCCCCCTCATCGCTCTCGTTTCTATCCTTGACCAGAGTGCCATATGATGGCGAAAGGGCAGACAGAATGAATACTCGCACACTACGTATGTTCTCGTCTATGCTTGTGGCTATTGTGCTGATGTTCGCGGGCGATGTGGTTTGGAATTTTTTCGACGACACAACCAGTGCCGTTGAGACGACCACCTACGCGATCTCGCTTACTCAGGCGAGTTCCATCGCACACGACACCGAGCCGCACGCGGTGATCGCCGGGGATGCGACACTGACAAGCTACCAGGGAACTGTCGCCTACGCTGTGCCGATGAATGTGGGGATGATCTACGTGGAAGCAGACACCGGGCGGATTTTGGCCAATACGACAACGGAGGTGGTCGGCGTCGGGACGAGCAAGAAGACCAACCAATAAGTAGTAGAATAGCGCGCAGTGTACCCTTCAGTCACCCGAGTACGCTCATGTCCATCAAGTACCTGCGCGCTACACCATCCGCCGCCACGATTAACCCACCTCTCGCCGCCCAGATCCGCCGCGACTTTGGCGCTCTCGTTGATCCATTTCTTTTGCACGCGCCCGTGCCCGCGCTCCTGGCCGGGGTCTGGATGGCCTGCCGCGAGAGTGAACTCGTCGGGCATGTGCCACGGGCCACCAAGGAGGCGGTTGCCGCCGCCGTCTCGCGCACGAACCAGTGTCCCTACTGCGTTGATGCCCATGCGGTGATGTTACATGCGGTAGATAGCCATCATGCTGCCGATCACCTGCGCACCGGGCGCAGCGCCCAGCCCATCACTCCCGCTCTGCGCGAGGTGGTCGCATGGGCAACAGCCACCCGCACCCCCGGCGCGCCCATCCTCAGCACCCCACCCTTTTCCCCTCACGACGCACCAGAAATTATCGGAACCGCCGTCTTCTACCACTACATCAACCGTATGGTGAGCGTGCTGCTGAAGCAGAGTCCGCTGCCGCTGGTGCCTGCGCCGCTCACAGGGACCACCGCACGGCTGGCGGGTTGGTGGTTCGCACGGGCGGCGCGGCGCACAAAGACTTCCGGTACGGCGCTCACGCTGCTGCCGACGGCGGATCTTCCCCCTGACATGGCCTGGGCCACGGGATCTCCGACCATTGCCGGAGCCTTCGCCCGCTTTGCTGCGGCGGTTGAGTCTGCTGGTGATCGCGTTCTCCCCGAACCAGTGCGGGCGCTGGCGCAGCGCGAGATTGGCGCATGGCGCGGTGGTCAGCCTGGCCTGGGGCGAGTATGGCTAGAAACACCACTTCTCGACATTCCGGTAGAGCATTGTCCCGCCGGGAGGCTGGTGCTGCTCACCGCGCTGGCCCCCACTCAGGTGGACGCGACCGTTATCACGGCGTTTCAGGAAAACTACCCCGACGATGCGGCTCTGATCAGTGCGCTGGCGTGGGCGAGCCTTACGGCAGCACGCCAGATCGGAACCTGGCTCTAACTATAGCAATCCCATCGGTTATAAAGGAGGAGTCAAGGCTTCAGCCGGCTGAAGCCTTGACTCCTCCTTTATAACCGATGGGATTGCTCTATAGCAGTCTTATTCCGGTTGTGAAGAGGAGTCAAGGCTTTAGCCGGATAAGGCCGGCTAAAGCCTTGACTCCACACAATAACCCCAAGAGGATTGCTCTATTTCTGTGTCTTTTTGTGTCTTTCTATGGCCGTGAATGAGGAAAAATTGTTTCGTAGATTGGAAAACGATAAAAATGCTCGTCTCTTATACCAAGACTTCTTTAAGAATAGAGCGACATAAGATCGCTATCCTTGTGTTGATGGTCTTATGAGTATTTACTTGGTTTACGCCACGGTTTAGTGGGCGTTTCTTTAGATTTCCTCGTGACTTTCTGGTATCAGATACGACAGAGTAAAGGCAATGTTGTATTTTTGATACGGGAGGCCACCATGCGTTTATCCTTTCGCCCTACAGACGTTTATACGCGGGGTGCACACTACCCGATAAAAGTGGCCCTGGCACTGTGCGCCCTTGTCTTCGTATTAAGCATCGGCGTCAGTGCGATCACCACGCGGCGATCCCTTCCGACATGGGCAACGACGGCGCATTCTCCTGATCGTGGCGTTGCTGACTGGACAGTCCTTGTCTATATGGCCAGTGACAACGACCTCGAACCCTCCGCACTCGCCGATTTGCGCGAGATTGCCCAGGTAGGTTCGTCCGCACGGGTTACGGTTGTTGCTCAGGTTGACCGGATGACGTCGTCCCAAGGGTGGGATAGCCCAACCGCCGGTAACTGGAATGGTACAAAACGCTTCCTGATCGAGCCAGGGATGGAGCCTGATGCCGCAATGGCCATCGCGTGTCTGAATGAACTGAATACGGGCGACCCGGATACTCTGTCTGATTTCATCGCGTGGGGGATGGATACCTACCCGGCCTCACACTACGCCCTGATCCTCTGGTCGCATGGTGGGTCGTGGATGGGCTTGGCCAGCGACGAAACCTCTGGCGGCGATAGCCTCTCCTTGCCCGAATTGAGTGCCGCCCTTGCCAGCGCCCAGATCCGATCCGGTGGCGTGACGCTCGATCTGATCGGCTTTGACGCCTGCCTGATGGGTCAACTCGATGTCTTCCAGACGATTGCGCCGTATGCCCAAGTAGCTGTGGCCTCCGCCGAGATCGAACCAACCCAGGGCTGGGCCTGGGATGTATGGCTGCGGGCGCTCACGGCCAACCCAGACCAGGACGCATCCAGCATTGCGGGGATCATTGTTGATAGCTACGTTCATTCGTATCAGGGCGGTGATGATGTCACCCTGGCCGCCTTTGATCTGACCCAGGTGGGCCAGATCAGCGCAGATCTCGACCGTTTGACCAGTGCGCTGCTCACGGGGACATCGGCAGAGGGGAGCCGAATCTCTCTGGCGCGCACGGCGGCGGCGACATATGCACCCAGTACCCCTGATGCGTATAATGCGGTTGATCTCGGTGATCTCATCCAACGTCTGGGGACCAACGGGGCACCGCACGAGGTGGTGGTGGCAGCCGAGGAGACGAAGCACGCGATCCAGCAGGCACGTCTGGCCTACGGGGCGGGGCAGTCGCACAACAACGGCAGCGGAATCTCCATCTATTTCCCGCCAACGGCGGCGCAGTATCTGCACTCCTACGAGCATGAATCGCCGCTAACGCATTGGGCCGACTTCCTCAAGGCATACCACAACAGCAATGACCGGCTCGCTTGGCGAGCAGGGAATGGGAAATTATGAGCGAAGAACCAATTATCACCCGTGCAGCCACCCACAACCGCCTGATCGCAGCACGATCTGCCCTGTATGACACCGTTGCGGGCGAGACCGACACGACCTTGGGATTTCGGATGGTGACGCCAGAGTGGACGGCGCTCGACATCCTGCGTCATATCGGTGTCTGGAACGAACTCTGCACGCGCTGCCTCGATGATTGGCTCGGCAGCCGTGACTGGATCCTCACCTTCGCCGCCGAAGACCAGTTCAATGTAGAGATGGTCGCTGCCCGTGCTGGTATTTCGCTTGCACAGGCGCTTGCTGCCATTGAAAAGGCATATAACGCCTACGAACAAACCATTACCGAGTGTCGCGACGAACAACTGGCCGAGCAAGCCCCCGCGCCCTGGGGGCAGATGGTTCCCCGCATCGGGCTCATCTGGTTTGAGGTCGAACACGATATGACGCATATCAACCAGATGCGCGTTGCTCTCGGCAAGGCAGCGGTTTAGCACAACCCTACTCAAGCCAGAGTCGAGCGATGACTCGGCCCTTGCAACGCACTATCAGGCAACCATCCGATTCGCGCACAATACCCGATGAAATGGCCGCTGATGCCCGACTATCGGCTATCGGCTATGTTCACATCAGTTGCCCGTCTCTCCATCGGAGAAGGACGCATGCCACTGTCGAAGCTGGAGGTGGCACGGCTGTCCTTCGGCTACGAGGGCGGCCTGGTAGCCAGATCCAGGGTCAAGGGTATGGACACTCCAGCGGGTGGTCTCCGCCGACTCGTCTGGGGCGTAGAGGAGCCTGGCAGGCTCATCTGGGCCAAGGGTGACGGCAAAGTGGTCTAGGGGCATTGTCAGGCCGACACCACGGGCTTTGATATACGCTTCCTTGCGGGCCCACCCACGAAAAAAGGCCACCGTTCGCTCCTCTTGGGGCAGGGCGCAGAGAGACACATACTCGCCCGGCGCGAAGAAGTGTGCGGCGATCTCCATCGTGGAAACTGCTGGATCGATATGGGCAAGGTCAACCCCAAGGGCTCGGTGCCACGCGAAGGCAAAGAGCGCCAGACCCCCCGCGTGACTCAGGTTGAAGCTCAGGGGCGTGTGATCCGGCGGCTGCACGAGAAAAGGCTTGCCGTAATCCCCATAGGTGAAGCGCAGTTCCCTTGGATCTTGCTGCATATAGTGGCCAAGAAGGCTCCTCACCACCCCTCTGGCCACCGTGAAGCGCTGCTGATCGCGGGGAAAATGGAAGCGTCTGGCCCGCTCCAACTCGTCGGTGCTGAGGAGACGCTGGTGGCGCTGCACCTCATCACGCGGCACATCGAGGGTTGCCCGCCAGACATGGATCGCCGTGGGCGTGAGTGCGGGTACAGGCAATCTCTGCACCCACCCGTCGGTCTCCCCGCGATCCTCCTGCGGTCTCAGCCCCATCGTGCCCGCTCCCTCGTCGGCCTTATCTATCTGCCGCGCTCCCGCGTTATCGCCCAGCGGGCCAGGTTTGCCAACCGGTTCCCGAGTCACCGGGACGCAAGCCCACACCCGTCACCTATTTTCAGATCCCTGTACTGGCCGGTAGCTGCCAAGTTCGGCAGGCAGGCCCACGCCGTAGGCCCGCAGTTGCTGCACCCGGTAGAGATAGGCAGCCCCGGTGAGGATCTGGCGAGCTACGTCGGCAGCGTGGCGGGACTCGGGGGTCTCCAGGTAGGAGCCACGTACCCAGTCGTTGAAGGCACCCATGGCTGGCCCGCACCAGATCTGGTAATCCATTTCGCGCCCCGGCTCGCCGCTGGTCGTCCAGCGCGACGATAGGCCCAGGTACCAGCGGAAGACTAGGGCCATCCGGCGCTTGGGGTTGTTTGCCGCCCGCCGGATCTGGTCAGGATCGCGCTCGGCAAAGAACGCCTCCGTCTCCTGCCAGATCGCCTCCAGCGGCCTGCGGAAAATCTGGCGCTCTAGCTGATCGCGCTCGGCAGGCGGGATCGCCTCCAGCGAGGCGTATTTCTGGTACATGTCGTAGAGTTTTTGGGCGCGCATGGGGAAGAAAGTGCCGCGCTTGAGCAGTTGGACTTTGACACCTAGCTCGAACATGTCGGCGGCGGGAGCCATGATCACGTCGGCCATACCGGCTTCAGCCAGCAGTCGGCGGGCGTGGGGTGAGGCTCCCGACTCGACGCAGGCTTGGTTGACCGAGCCGGTGACCACGTAGGCTGCGCCCATCATGAAGGCGGCCAGGGCCGCCGCAGGCGTGCCGATCCCCCCGCCCGCCCCGACGCGCACGGCATAAGGGTAGCCCTGCTGCGCCTGAATCTCGTCGCGCAGGGCGATGATGGAGGGCAGCAGACACACCAGGGGCCGGTTATCGGTGTGGCCACCGGAATCGGCCTCCACGGTGATGTCATCAGCCATCGGCACCTGGGCAGCCAGCCGGGCCTGGAGCGGCGTAATCGTGCCAGATTCCACCAACGAGGCGAGCAGCGTGTCGGGGGCTGGACGCATAAACGGCTCAGCTACCTCACGGCGTGAGATTTTGGCGATCACGCGGTTGCTGATCGTGATTGCGCCGCTGGGATCAAGGCTCAGTCCGGCGGCGCGGTAGTGGACGATGTGCGGTGTCAGGTGCAGGAATGCCGATGCCTCGACGGTACGTACCACGTAGCGCAGGTAAAGCTCAACAGCACGTGACTCTAACGCCTCTTCGCTCGGGCTATGGATGAGGTTGAAGGCATACGGCCCGACGGGCAGAGCGGCTTGGATGCGCCGAATAGCATCCTCGACGCGGGCGGGGACCAGTCCGGCAGCGCCGAACGAGGTCATCATCCCAGCCTGGCCCAGGGCGATCACCAGCTCAACCGAAGAGATACCGTTGGCCATAGCCCCGGCGGCGTAGGCGTAGCGCACCCCGTGGGCGGCGCGGAAGGCCGGGTCGCCGAGATGCTCAATCGGCAGAGGCGGCAGTGTGCCGAGCAGTTCTACCCCACCCGCTGCCTGCCCGTAGGCGGGCTGACCCGCCGCCGTCAACCCAACCTGCCCCCCGGCCCGGACGATATAGCAGGGTTGCGACAGGTCGGACAGCCGCCCGCGAACACCTGCGGCGTCAAAGGCAATTGTGTTGGTCGGGCCTATCCAGCCCTGGCTGGGTATCGCCGCTGTCCCGGCGCTGAGGATGGGGATGTTGAAATCGGGCATGATGATGAGCCTTAGTAATGATAACGTGCTTGAATGAAATCTATTCGATCATCGCTGATCACGGCATCGCGCTGTTTCGGCGGCTCGCCTGGCATGTCACTCAACGTCATGCAGGTTGACCTCAGCCCGGAGCTGATCGAGGGTTTGTGGCGTACCGACGCGCTGACGCACCCGGTTGAGCGCATTCAGCAGGCGCTCCGCATTTGCGGGTGACCGTAGGAGGTGAACCGTCTCTAACAAACCAGTAAGCTCATCCGCCGCAATCATCGCGACATCCGCTGCCCCACGACGCTGGACGATCACAATTTCGCGATCATTCGTTACCTGATCCAGCAGGCTGGCGAGCTGCGCACGGGCATGGGTGTAGGTTGTCTGGATGGTCATGGCGAGGCTCCTTTTGTACAGAGGTACGGTACGGTAAAAGGTGCCTAGCTGTCAAACCAGGGCTGATCTCATGTTGACGAACAAGAAAGGCTCTCGTATTATCTAGACAGACTAGACAGGAGAAATACTATGACCCGAAAATGGCAACTGCAAGAGGCCAAAAATAAATTGAGTGAGGTCGTTGATGAGGCGCTCACAAACGGCCCCCAAATCATCACCAAACGCGGGATAGACACCGTCATCGTGCTGTCCTATGCAGAATATCGCAAGATGCTACGTGTAAGGCAGCCGCTCTCTACATTCTTCCGTGACTCACCCCTTGCTGAAGCGTCGCTCGATCTTACGCGGATCACCGGCGGCCTGCGTGACGATATCAACCTATGAATTACCTGCTTGACACCAATGTCATTTCGGAACTGGTTGCGAAACAGCCCAACCCGAAGGTTATTGACTGGATTGACGCATTAGACCCTACCGCCGTTTACCTGAGCGTTGTTACTATTGGCGAGATTAGGAAAGGCATCGAAAAATTACCGCCATCAGCGCGCAAAGATGCGCTGATGGCATGGCTTGAATACGATCTGCTGGTGCGTTTTGATGGTCAGATCGCCAGTATCACCACAAACGTGATGCTGCGCTGGGGTACGCTCGTTGGTCAGCTAGAACTTCAGGGACGTATCATCGCCGCTATCGACTCGCTCATCGCCGCGATTGCGCTTGAGAGCGACTTCACCCTTGTGACACGGAATGAGCAGGATTTCCACGGGACTGGGGTGCGGATGATCAACCCTTGGGAAGATTAACTTTCCACTATCGCTAGCCCCAGGTCGCGCACTTCGTAGATCCGCATCTGGTCGCGCCAGAGGCTGGCGTCGGCGAGGATGATGATCTGGTTGCTGCGCCGCTCGATCCGGCTGATGTGAACTTCTAGGCGCATCACCCCGGCGCTGGGCAGGATCTGGCCGCGATATTTCCAGATGGTGCGCTGGCCCACGGGCGCAGCGAAGTGCGGTGAGCGCAGTTCGCGGCCTAGCCCGGTGTGCAGCGCGTAGACCTGCATGGCCTCCAGAATCGCCTCTACCCCCAGCGACCCCGGCATCACCGGGTCGCTATGGAAGTGGCAGGGGAAGAACCAACTCGCCGGGTTGACCTTCTTTTCGGCGTAGACGTAGCCTTCGCCATGTTGGCCACCCTGCGCAATAACCAGGGCGTGGTCGAGCAGGCCGAATTGGCCACCGGCCAGGCGTTCGTGGACGCGACCGGGCTGGGCGCGGAAGAGTGGGTGTGCGTCGCTGCGTAGGTCAATCTGTGCGCCGCCCGCCGTGCCCGCCGACTCGTACCAGGCTGGTTTGACCCGCCCACCGTCGAGTCCGGTCTGGTTGGCCAGCACCGGCGCGCTGAAGAATCCAAAGACCGCATCACCGACGTAGAAATCGGTATCGTCGAGGGTCAGGGCAAAATCAAACTTCTGAATGATCATACCCGTGATTGCGTTGGAGGAGGTCAAGCTGGCCCGTGCGGCGATCCGTCGGCCCCGGATGTCCACCTCTCGCAGCAGGTGGCCGCTGCCGTCGAGGTTGCGGAAGTAGAAATCCTGATTGGGATCGGTCAACGTTGTACCGAGGGCGCTGGTGAGAAATCCGCAGGGCTGGAGGGCGATCTCCATCAGCACGGAATACGGCGCGGTGGGGTAGCTGTTGTTGCGGCAGAACCAGGGGTTGGCCGGGACGTCGTACTCGGCCCGCAGATGTGCGCCAGGGACGATCTCGCCCCGCTTTCCGTCTAACGAGACCACCCGGCTGATCAGTTGCAGGTCGCCGTTGGGGTTACGCGGGGCGCGGCGGTGGTCGTAGATCGCGTACTCAGGGCCGAAACATGCGGCGATTGAGCCGGTGGTGAACTGCTGAATGTGGGCCTCGTCGTAGCGCGGCATCTGCGCGGCGGCGGGCCGCTCCAGGGTAGCGGGCGGGACAAGGCGCGGGTCTTTTTCCACAAGCTGAAGGGCCAGATCGCGGAATCGCACCACCACCCGCCCCTCTAGGATGACATCAATATTGGCGTAGGCGAAGGGCTGCGGCTCCAGCCCGAGGGCCGTCACCTCTAGCCGGTAGGTGAGGGTGGCGGTGGTGGGCTGAACCTGGCCTCGGCAGCGCACCACCTGGGCCACACCGGGCACTGGCTGAAAACGGGCATCGAAAGTGTACGCCTGGAGACCGAGGGCGAGCATGTAGATTTGAAGTAACTGGCTACAGCCCTCGGCCATCAACGACCCAGCCATGACCTGATCGTCCTGGAAGTGGCATGGAAAGAACCAGCTTTCGGGAGTCAGATCCTGCTCGCCAATTACCAGGCCCAAACCCCAATCGCCGCCCTGGGGGTTAATATTCGCCACCCGGCTGAGCATGAGCATTTGGCGGGCGGGCAGGCGCAGGGAAGGATTGCGTCCGCGCTGGTCGTACGTCGGGCCGAAACAATCCGCAATCCGCCCGGCAATCAACAGATCCAGGTCGGCATCGCTTAGGGCGCGGCGGGTGATAGGCAGAGGTGCGGCGAAGGTCTGGCGGAGAGCGCGGCGGCGCTGATCACTATCGTCACGAGAGTCAACCACGCCGCGCCCGCCATCCAACTCGGCATCGGTGAAGAACCCGGCGCAGCCGCCATCCATCTTCAACACCATACGCTCGCCGACAAAACATTCGTAGCTAAAGAAGAAAAGCAGGGTTTCGCCGCTACGGGCAAACGAGTTAATGCTGATGTCGTAGCGCAGAGTCTGGCCGTCCTTGGGCAGTTCGTCCAAGAAGGTCAGAGTGCAATCGAGCAGGCGATAGACCCGCTCGCCCCGGCAGGAAAAATCAATCCCGAGGTAGCTGATCAGCAGCAGATCGCACTGGCCAGACTCAACCGCGATAGCGATAGGTGGCTGGCCATCAACCGAATACCACGCGCCGTAGGGAATATCGTACTCGGTGGTAACGGTAGAGGGCCGAAATTCACCGCGCTCGGCAGCGAGCTTGGTAATCCGGCTGACCAGCAGATAAGGCGGCAAGGGCAAGCGCACCCGGCGAGCATAGCCGTCAATAACCGCGTACTCCGGGCCGAAAACGTTACCAATCCGGCCACCGGCAAACTCCAGGAGGTCGGCGGTATCCCAGATAGGACGATCCTATCTGGGATACCGCCGACCTCCTGGAG
>Ga0007797_1000514_pt1 | contig 11648 bp, 11 predicted proteins | sample CryBogmetaGMA25M_FD_60364 | JGI IMG/M metagenome (GOLD analysis project Ga0007797, IMG submission 60364) | Freshwater microbial communities from Crystal Bog, Wisconsin, USA - MA2.5M | ecosystem: Environmental > Aquatic > Freshwater > Lake | place: Crystal Bog, Wisconsin, USA | collected 2009-07-06 | reverse complement strand
GGGTAGGGGCGGGTGTAATCGCGATGCTGACATTCGCATGGGATCCAGACAAAGCCGAGCGTAACGAGCAAAAGCACGGAGTCTCGTTCAGCGAAGCGGGCACCGTCTTTGGCGATCCACTAAGCATAACGGTTTACGATCCGGATCACTCCGAGGGCGAAGACCGCTACATTATCGTCGGAACATCGAACCGTGACCGGCTGTTGATGGTGGCCTATACCGAGCGTGGCACCAGCACCCGCATCATCAGCGCCCGGCCCCTCACGAGAGCGGAGCGTAAAGCCTATGGCGAGCGAACCGAGTAAGCAAGAGCCAGAGGATGAGCTGCGGCCAGAGTACGACCTTGCCCAGCTCCTTACGGGCGGCGTGCGGGGCAAGTATGCCGAGCGCTACCGCGAGGGGACGAACCTAGTGCTATTGGCCCCCGATGTCGCCCAGGCATTCCCCACCGCCGAGGCGGTAAACGAGGCCCTGCGGCTCGTGATCAGGCTCAGCGAGATCCAGCGGCGGGCGGCCAGCTAACCAAAATTGGCGGCGAACTGGCCAGGGGCGGGCAACACGCAGAAAGGGAACCGCGATGACCACGGTTGAGGAGATAAAAACGGCTATCACCCACTTGTCTGAGGAAGAGCTTCGTGAATTGCGGGCATGGTATGAGCAGAGGGATGCTCAGCAGTGGGATGACCAACTGGCGGATGATGTTGCAGCAGGACGCCTAGACGCTCTGGCGGATGCCGCCATTCATGCCTTTCAGACGGGCAAAACCACAGAATTATGAAGCATTTTGCAAGCCCTCAATTTTGGGGGCACTATGCAGATTTGCCCAGCGCGATTCAGCACCTTGCGGACAAAAACTACGCCCTGCTCAAAGAGAACCCTCAGCATCCGTCACTGCACTTCAAACAGATTGGGCGGTTCTGGAGTGTTCGTGTTGGGCTAGGGTATCGGGCCTTAGCGGTGGAAGTCCCCGCCGGGTTGGTTTGGTTTTGGATCGGGTCTCACACGGACTATGATCGGTTGCTTAGCCGGGGCTAAAGCCGTAGGCCGGGGGCGAACTGGACAGGGGCGGGCAACCGGCGGAAGTGCAGATGCACTTCCGCCGGTTGTGGTTTGAGGGGGGGTAACATTAGGTAACAGGTGTTGGGTAACAACTTTGTCGCCCATGGGCGACAAAGTTGTTGTGGTTTGGGGAATTTGACGCCAATTGGCGTCAAACTCACACGGGCGGGGCTTTGTCCCCAATTGGGGACAAAGTCATGCCTACTTGCATGCCCGTGAGTGGATGAAACCAGGTGGTATTGAGTGGTTCCCAAGTGGTATTGAGGTGGTATTGAGTGGTTCCCAAGTGGTTCCCAAGTGGTATTGACAACCTGTGTCTGATACTGGTACTGAGGCGTCACAATAACTCAGAACCACTTTCGTGTGTATGGAGAAAAAAAGTCATATCATGGGGCATCATGTTACTGACTGATTCGCACGGCTTCGCCTTGCGAGCGCACGGGCCAGACGCTGCTTTCGCTGGGTAATCTGTCGCTTGCTATTTTGTCGGCGACGGGTAATCTCTTCTCGGGTAAGCAGCGCCATTTCTTCAAGAAGCATGACTTTTTGTGTGATTTCTTTCAGCGATAACGTTTCTAACTTACCGACATAGACGCGCTCAACACGTTTATTATGTGCTTGCCAGTTATAAGCATACCAATAATAGCGAGTCTCACGTCGCTCCTTATAGAATACACAGCGCGTATTATCTGTATAGAAACTAAACGTATCACTATCCAAAAGCCACTCATACCAATCGAGAGAACAAATCTCAACGTAGCGCCTATGTCTTCCGATAAAACCCCGTGTTTCTATGATGAGGTATTCTCCCTCAATCCAAGCACGCTCTTCACCGAATAGAAACAACCATATCCATGCAGGTATGATTATTTCCGTTTTGTTTTGATGTTGTTTACTCATTCTTTCATTACCTTTGATGTCCGTAAAGCCGGTTGACCATGCCGGATACATCATACACCGTGCATATATCCACCACGTAGATTGAGCAGCTTCACCGGCTGAGAATTTGTTGCCAATTGGCGACAAATTCTTAGCCGGTTGAGACCCACGGGTCTCATAACTCTCATCAGCGCAACGCCTGCGCAATCACCGCGCCCCGTCGTTAGCTGTGAGCGATGCGAGCGGCGCGGGCGGCGTGAGCGTTACATACCTGCGCCTCGGCCTGGGCCTCTGCCTCAGTGGCATAGCTCCGTTTCCCTACAGAACCGTCAGGCGCAATTACGCACCAGTTCGGCGGGCCATTGATGGCGCGATTGATGACCGAGTATCTGGCGGGAATCGGCGCGGCGGGCGGGCTGCCAGAAGTGCCAGAAATGCCAGAAGTGCCAGAAATGCCAGAATTTGGGTCAAGATGGTTCAATGCAGCAGAAAGAACCGACTCGGCATACGTGCGAACGTCGGGGTCAATCGGCGCGGCAGGTTCGTGCGAAATGTCAGAGAGCGTCCTATTAGTCCTATTAATCCTATTATTGTCCTCAATCGCAGGCGTGAAGCTCGCGCCGTTTGTATTTAAAGGATTAATAGGACTAATAGGACTATGTAGCGGGTTTACTTCGTACTTTGGTGAAGGTGTGCGACCTTTAGATTTGCGCTCAGACAAAAGCAAGCGGATGTACCCATGCCGCATTAGCAGACTGATCGGCGCATCGAGATCGTCGGCGGTGTTAAACGAGCTTCCTTTACGCAACCCCTGCCATACATCAGAGCGTGACACTGTATCTACTCCCCTCTGCTCAATCCACCGCCACACCTTCTGAGCCTGTGCTATCTGAGGGTCTGCGCCAATCAGACCAAAGGCTGCCTGTGCGTGCGCAAGGAAGTAACGCCCGACATGCACGGCATTGGACATGGTGGGGCCGTCTATCTGGTTCCCTATCCCCTCAGGGCCGTGTAGGGCCATATGTAACAGACCCGCGATACGAGCGACCGCGCCTAGCAGCTTACCGGCCCAGTCGGCAAGGTTTCCCAGCTCTCCCTCTTCACCCAGTTGAGGCTCTAACCAGTTGTGAAGGCTGCGCAGTTCGGCTACGGCGTCCGCCGTTAGGGTCAACATATCCGTTGCTACCCCATTGATAGAACTGACAGAACTGATAGAACGAGCCATAAGGGCCGTGATGTGGCGATCATAGTCGGCGCTTACCCGTGAAGGGATGGTAGGCGCGTCAAACGCCCGACCGCCCACAGGTGAGGCAGGCAGACAGTACAGCAGCCGTCCGAGCAAACCACGGCCACGAAACGAGGGCGAGTCGGCCAGACCGTCGAGTACCGCCGGTTGCACGGCCAGACCGAGAGTAAGGGCAGGCGCGGCGATAAACTCCGGAGTCCGCGATCCGCGATCAACCCGAAGCGGCGTTGACCCGGAATGACCTTTCAGGACTACGTCTATGTTGGGCGAGCCATTGGAGTACCGGCCCGCCAGGATGTCGAAAAAACCACCTTCATCATCCAAGACTGCCATCCGCCCGTCCTGCTCACACAGCATCGTTGCGAGCTTCTCGGGGGTAACATCGGCCACGATGTACCGGGGAAGGGCCGGTACCCGAAACATCGCAATCTCAGCAGCAATATCGCGGGCATCCTGCTGTGCAATGGCTTGTGATGCAATATCTGCGCTAGACTTCTTTCGCCCGCCCGCATCTTTTTGCGCATCCTTCAGTCGGGCTTCAAGCACCGCAAGATCGGAGAGTGAGCTAGACCGTTCAGGCGCTACCCGTGCGAGCTGTTCGGCTTCGTATGCTTCGACGGGCCTCACCAGTGAGGCAAACACGGCGCTTTTACGGTTGGCGGGCGGCATCGCGACAAGGGTGTACAGATTGAGCGGTTCGCTCCAGTCAGGGCGGATTTGCACTCGCGTGCGCCGCTGGCAGGTAACAGCAATCACGGCCAGGGCCAGGGTTGCCGCCATATCGGGTGGTGTCTGCGTTGCCGTAGCCACGGCTTCGACATATGCCCGAAGCCATGCCGGTAGCGCCTCGGTCGGGAAGGGCGGTAGCTCCTCGGTCGTGCGGCCTAGGGGTAGCGGCGGTTCCCACGGCTCAGGGGTGTCATCGTCACTAGGTGGCAGGTGCATGGCGCTGGTGATGGCCGGGGCCGCGCTGGGCAGGTCGGGACAGGAGAAAAGATCGCCGACGGCGTGATCTTCATGCAGGCGGCAGAAGTCGGCGAGGTCAAAGCCGTCACTGCCGCCCAGATCGACCGCCCGTACCTCAATGCCCGCACGGGTAAGTTGCTGGTGTTGGCCAGCGGCACACCGTCGCCCGGTGGCGTCACAGTCGAGGGCGATCAGCACCAGGCCATCCCAGGCGCTGCGTAGCTCTTCTAGTAGTTCAGGGGGAATGCTCGTCTTCTCGCCGCTGGTGACAGCACAGGCAGAGATACCACGGGTCTGAGCAGCAATGGTCGAGATTTCGCCGTTCGTAATCACCAGCTCGCCCGTTGTTTCGGCCAGGACGACGGCTTCCGTTAGGCCGTACCAGCAAGGGTGATAGCCGAGCGGGCTGTCATACTTGCGCCCAGCGGCGGTTTCGTCGGCATAGCGGCGGCGCGCGCCGCCCTTTGTGGGGTAGGTAAAGCACAGGTGCCCATTATGGCGGGTCTCTTGCCAGCCCCACGCGGCCAGGAGAACCACATCAATGCCGTGGGCCTGGGCATAGTCGGTTAGGCTGTCGTAGCGTGGCTTAGGGGCAGGTGTGGGCTTTGCAGGCTCTTCGGCTTGCGAGAGAGATACACTCGATCCGAGATATTCCGTACCGGACGATGTGCCGTTAGAGTCATACTCCTTGTAACTGCATTGATTGCAGTTCCAGAACGGATCGCCGCCATGTTTTGGCCGTGACACGCGGTAGAATCGGTCGTGTCCGCCACATCGAGGGCAGGGCTGGTGCATGCGATCAGCCATCACCGCCTCCTATCTTGACCGCGTGCGTTGGTAGCGGCGTGTACTACGGCGTTGCCTGTGAGAGCGAAAACCTCCGACTTCGGGCTATTCTCTGCTAAAATGAGTTCCGCATAAGAAAGCCCTAGCGACACGTTCCGATTTCCGGCCAAAAAGCCAAATTCTAACGTGGCGTTAACACTGGAAGGCACCGACACGGGTGTTTACAGCGTACTATGGGAGTACACGTAGACGCCGCCCTGCGGCGATGAGAAGGAGTCCGTTATGCTTCCACGTCAATCACGGCGGCCCGATGGCCCGCAATCTGGCGGCCCGAGCATGTTCGGCGGTCCAGGAATGCGCTGGCTGATGCTGCTGCTTGGCCTGACGCTGGTTTGGAATATCTTTACGCTACGCCCGACAACCCCGATGATCGATCTGCCCTATAGCAGTTTTCTGGATCAGGTGCAGGCGGGGAATGTGACTAAAGTTGATCTGAATGATCAGCAGGTGCGGGGAGTGCTGGCGACGGCGATCAATGTGCCAGCGGGTACGTCGGTGAGCGGCGGGACGCTCTTCGGTAGCGCGCCGACGAAGGCCGATCAGTTCACGAGTACGATCCCGGCGGTGGGCGACCTGAGCCTGCTGCCGCTATTGCGCGAGAAGAAGGTCGAGGTTGTTGCCTCGGTGCAGAACCCGTCGCTCTTCTGGAATATTCTGCTCTCCTTTGGGCCAGTGCTGCTCATTGGTGGCCTCTTTATCTTTATGATGCGCCAGCAGACGCGGGGCCAGCAGAACGTCTTCAGCTTTGGCAAATCGCGGGCAAAGTCGCATACGGGCGATAAGCCGACGGTGAAGTTCGCTGATGTTGCCGGGGCCGAGGAGGCCAAGCGTGAGCTGAGCGAGGTAGTAGACTTTTTGAAGAGTCCGGATCGCTACAAGCGGCTCGGCGCGAAGATCCCACGCGGCGTGCTGTTGGTTGGCCCTCCCGGAACCGGCAAGACGCTGCTGGCGAAGGCGGTGGCGGGCGAGGCCGAGGTGCCGTTCTTTAGCACGAGCGCCAGCGAGTTTGTGGAATTGTTTGTCGGCGTGGGTGCCTCCCGCGTGCGCGATCTGTTCGATCAGGCCCGGCGCAACGGCCCGGCGATTGTGTTTATTGATGAACTGGACGCAATCGGTCGGCAGCGCGGCGCGGGGATGGGCGGCGGTAACGATGAGCGCGAGCAGACCTTGAACCAGATCCTGGTGGAGATGGACGGGTTTGAGACCAGTCCCACCCCGGTGATCATTATTGCGGCGACGAACCGGCCTGATGTACTCGACCCGGCGCTGCTGCGGCCAGGGCGTTTTGATCGTCAGGTGACGGTGGGCCTGCCCGATGTACGTGGGCGCGAGGCGATCCTGCGCATTCACATGCGGGGTAAGCCGGTGGCCACAGATGTAGATCCGTCTATCGTGGCGCGGCAGACGCCAGGTTTCGCCGGGGCCGACCTAGCGAACCTCGTGAATGAGGCCGCAATCCACGCGGCACGACACACGGCCCGCCAAGTGACGGCGCAGCACTTCCGCGAAGCCCTGGACAAGATTGTCCTGGGGACAGAGCGCCCGGTGCTGATGAGCGAGCAGGAGCGAGCGGTGATCGCCTACCACGAAGCTGGTCACGCCCTGGTGTCGAGCCTTGTGCCAGAGTCTGATCCGGTGAATAAGGTGACGATCATCCCGCGTGGGCGGGCGCTGGGCGTCACCGAGTATCTGCCGGAGGGCGACCGATTCAACTACTCGCGACAGTTTCTGCGCTCGCAACTGGCGACGCTGTTTGGCGGACGGGCAGCGGAGCAGGTGGCAATCGGTGAGATCACCACCGGCGCGGAGAACGACCTCCAGCGGGCGACGCAATTGGCTCGGCGTATGGTGGGGCGTTGGGGCATGAGTGACGAGATGGGGCTGCTCTTCGCCAGCGAGGGCACCGAGAACCCGTTCCTGGGCCGCGAGATGGCGGGGCCACGCGACCATAGTGAGGCTACGGCGGCCCGCCTTGATGACGCGGTTCGCACGCTGCTCGATGAGCGCATGCACACGGCGATTAGGCTGCTGACCGAGAACCGGAGTACGCTCGACCGGCTGGCGCTGACGCTGCTGGAGTACGAGACGCTCGACCGCAGCCAGGTGGAGGCTATCGTGCGCGGCGAAGAGTTGCCCCCGCCGCCGAAGGACACAACGGTGCCCGCCACGATCCCGCCAAGCGACCGACCGACTCCGCGACCACGGCCCGGTATCCTGCCGGCGTAGGTTTTTGTTAGCGCGAATAAGTCCTGGGTTAAGTTGTATGGCGCTGGGAGTGCGGGCGTCCCGCCCGCCGAGGTTCTGGCGGGCGGGACGCCCGCACTCCCAGGTTGACCCAGAACTTATTCGCGCTAAGACATGGTTCAATCCCGCTTTACAGTTTGGGATGCGCATCTGGCGGGCTTCCAGCCCGCCAGATGCGCGTTGGCAGGCTGGAAGCCTGCACTACGAACTGTAAACCTAACCTGGCACCTGAAACCTTGTCTAACAGGTTTTTTCTGTCGTATGATGAAGCCGCCCCCAATGGGGCGGCTTCGTGCATATGTGGGGAATATGATCATGATCAAGCATGCGCTTGCGGGCATCCATGTGGTCGAGGTGGCGATGTATATTCCGGGACCGGCGTGTACGCAAATCCTGGCGGGGATGGGCGCACGGGTGACGAAGGTGGAGCGTCCTGGGGGCGATCCGATGCGGGTGATGCCGCCGCTGGATGCGGCGGGCCAGAGCCCGCAGTTTGTGGCTCTGAACAGCGGGAAGCAGAGCGTGTCTCTCGATCTGAAATCGGCGGCGGGCGCGGCGGCTCTGCGTGATCTGGCACGCACGGCGGATGTGCTGGTGGACGGGTTTAGGCCGGGGGTCCTCGACCGGCTCGGGGTGGGGGCGGCGGCACTGCGAGCGAAGAACCCGCATCTGATCTATTGTGCGATTAGCGGGTTCGGGGCCGCAGCGGACGATAGCGGAATGGCGGGCCACGATCTCAATTTTGTGGCCCGCTCAGGATTCCTGGCGATGACCACGGCAGGGGGGGAGCCGGCGATGCCGGGGGCGCAGTTGGCTGATCTTACCAGCGGGTTGGTGGCAGCGACGGCGATCCTGGCGGCACTGCACGCCCGCGAACGCACAGGCGCAGGAGCCTTCTTAGATGTGCCTATGGATGATTCTGCGCGCTGGTTGATGGAACCCTGGTACGCCGTCTCTCAGGCGGGGATCACGGTGGATGCCGAGAAAGGGCACATGATCTCGGGAAACATGGCCTGCTACCGGGTCTATCCGACCGCCGACGGGCGACATTTGGCAGTGGCCGCCCTAGAGCGCCACTTTTGGGATCGGTTCTGCGCAACGATTGGTCGCCCCGACCTGGCCCCACGCCACGAAGATCTCGATCAGCCCGCGCTGATTGCAGAGGTGGCGGTCGAGATCGCCCGCCGCCCGCTGACCGAGTGGGCAACCATCTTTGCCGAGGTTGACGCCTGCGTGTCTCCGGTGCGGACAGTGGCGGAGGCGGCGCACGGCCCGGCGTCGGTGAAACTGCCGGTGAGGTGAGGGTGTGTGTCAGGTTTTGGTGGCTTCGCCGCCAAAACCTGACACACTGAGGGAAGACGCGATGGGCAGGGAGATGGTGAATGTCGTGCCTTGGCCGAGGGTAGATTCAACGGAGATAGTCCCACCGTGGGCGTCAATAATGGCCTTGGCTATCGCCAAGCCAAGGCCAGAGGCACCACTGTCGTCTCGCTGGCGGGCCTTGTCGGCGCGGTAAAAGCGGTCGAAGATATGCGGCAGATCCTCGGGAGCGATGCCGCTGCCGGTATCGCTCACCTGCAAGAGAACGTGCGAGTCCTGCTGACTCACCGAGAGACTGATCGCGCCATGCGTGGTGTGACGCAGGGCGTTAGAGACAAGGTTATTGAGTACCTGGGTTATGCGGTCGGTGTCAACCAGGATGGAGGGCAGATCACAGACAGAGGTGACGTTCAAGGCGAGGCCACTCTGCTCGGCCTGGACGATATAGGCCAACCCGGCACGCTCAATCAGGGCGCTCGGGTCAATCGCACGCCGGTTAAGAGGGAGCTCACCGGCGTCGGCCAGAGAGAGTATGCGCAGATCATCAACCAGATGCCGTAGATGTTCTACCTCACGGTGCATCACGCCGTAGAGGGTGGCGCTGCCCTGGATACGGCCATCTTTCAGACCCTCGGTATAGCCGCGCAGGATCGTGAGCGGCGTGCGCAGATCGTGGGCGAGGTCGGCGGTCATCTGGCGGCGGGCCTGGCTGGCCTGGGCAAGATCGCTGGTCATCCGGTTGAATGAAGCGGCAAGCTGACCAATCTCGTCACGCGAGCGCACGCGCACCTGCTGATCGAACTTACCGGCAGCCATTGCTTGGGTGGCAGCGGTAAGCTCGCGGACGGGACGGGTGAGGGTGCGCGCCAGGAGGCTACCAAGAACGAGGGCGATCAGGGCAGCTACTCCGGCACTGACGGCGGCAGCCCAGGCTACCCGCTCAAGGAAGGCCATCTCAGGCAACGGGTGATTCTCGGTCGTGGAACGCACAAAGCGGTCTATCTGAGGCACAAGCACATAGCCAACAATGCGACCGCTCACGCTGATCGGCTGGCCACCAACTGATTCAGCGTCGGAGATGGAGTCGCCCTCGTGGTAGGAGCGACCGCCGAGGACAACCGTATGGTTGGCATCGAGCAGGGTGATCCGGCGGCTGTAGAAGGCGGTACGCGGGTCGTCGGCCAGCGACTCCTCAACTCCGAGCCAGTTTGTGTGGTTGGTGTAGTAGCTGGTAAGGGTCTGGGAGATGGCTTCCTGATCACGCGAGGAGAGGAAACGATCAAACTCAAAGCGGGTGCGCAGACCCGTCAGCAGGGCAACAAGTATCGCGCCGACCACGCCGATCAGCAGGAAGGAGAGCGTGAGTTTGACCGCGAGGGAGTGGATCATGGGGATTGCCGATTGCCGATTGCCGATTGCCGATTGGGTCTACCCGCTAGATATTTTAGGCAGGGCGAAGCGGTAGCCCATGCCATAGACCGTCTCAATATACTTGGGGTGGCGCGGGTCGAGTTCAATCTTGGTGCGCAGGTTGCGAATATGAACATCAATCGTGCGCTCGTAGCCCTCAAAGGTGTTGCCTGAGATCCGATCCATCAGGTCGAGGCGCGAGAAGACCTGCCCCGGCGCAGCCATCAGCGTACTGAGCAACTCAAACTCCGAGGGCGTCAGATCAACATATTGGTCGCGGATACGCACGGTACACCCGGCCCGATCAACAATGATGTCGGCGGCGCGCAGGATATCGGGTTCGATTGCGGGGCGCTGGGTGCGACGGATCACCGCACGGACACGGGCGATCAGCTCGCGGACGTTGAAGGGCTTGGTGACGTAATCGTCAGCGCCAAGCTCCAGCCCGAGGATCTTGTCCTCGTCGTCCACTTTTGCCGTGAGCATGATCACCGGGGCGACGCCCTCTTTGCGGTACGCATTCATAAACTCGTAGCCGCCCATCTCCGGCATCATCAGATCGAGGATGATCAGGTCGGGCTTTTCGATGCGCGCCACGTAAAGAGCTTCACGGCCATTGGCAGCCTGAACGACATGGTACATCTCCTGCTCCAGGTAGACCCGGATCATGTCGCGCAGGTTCCGCTCGTCATCAACGATGAGGATGGTCTGTGTCATAACTGTCTAGCGCCGTCGTAAGCGGCGACGGCCACCGGCTTGGGTGAACAACGAGACGAAGGCGATAATCACGGCCATGACCACCAGGTTTTTTAGCAACTCAAAGGCGGAGAACATGCCGCCGCCCGCGTGTCCGCGATCACGCCCGCTACCTTCAGCACCTGAGGGAGCGCCCGGTCGACTCTGACCCTCAACAAAGCCTGCGGGCGGCTGACGCTCAAACCCGTCGCGACCACCTGATGTGGGGAGAATGCCCGAGGAGGCAAAGGCCAGCGTGGCCCCGACAACAAGCAGGGCAGCAAACAAGATCACCAGGGTACGGAGGATGATCTTCATCACGATACCTCCTGCTGCGTTGCAGATTTGGGTATCCTGAAGCCAAACAGGCGCGCCGTCGTCTTGAGTGTCCACTGCCAGTGCAGGGCGAGGTGCAAACCGACCATCAGCACCCCGAGGTTTGAAGTAAGGCTATGCAGACCGCGCCAAAGCGAACTGGGCGCGGGGCGGATGCCGAAGAGCGGCAGGGCAACCTGCGAGATCATCAGGCCGGTGAAGGTGAGCAGGGTGACATCAATGAAGAGGGCCAGGTTAAGTATGTAGCCTAGACGTACCTGCGTACGCGCCTTGCGCAGCATCGTCTTGCTCAAGGCGATGATCCACTGCCAGTGCAGCAGCATGTGAACAATGATCGCAACGGCAAAGGCAACACTGAGCCACTCGTGAATAGCGATCCCGCTGAACCGAGGGGCAGTGGCGATGAGGAAGGCGATAAAGGCGGCAATGTCAATCAGGAGGTTGGTGCGTGCCCGGATATGGTGTCGGTGTTCCTGTTTCATGATTCCAACTCTTGTTGGCGGATAGTGATGTCATCATGGTAGCAGGATGATCTTTAGGCATTGTTAAGGCGAGGGCTCAAGGGCATGGCTGATGCAAAGACAGTACGCCCCCTCTCCCCCTGCCC
>Ga0007797_1000513_pt1 | contig 11651 bp, 4 predicted proteins | sample CryBogmetaGMA25M_FD_60364 | JGI IMG/M metagenome (GOLD analysis project Ga0007797, IMG submission 60364) | Freshwater microbial communities from Crystal Bog, Wisconsin, USA - MA2.5M | ecosystem: Environmental > Aquatic > Freshwater > Lake | place: Crystal Bog, Wisconsin, USA | collected 2009-07-06 | reverse complement strand
CCGAGCTGAGGTGGGCATGGGTGTTCCCTTCGTTCAGGCTGATTCGTCTTGGCACGCAAATCATACTGATTGTTGGCGTCCTGTCCACCTCAAATCAAAAAGTGACACCTGGTGAGGGGTTCAGCCCCACGGCGGGTGGCACCGCACAGGGTGACTCTTACACTATTGCCACAAAACCTTTTCCCCAGTTGCCAAACTGGCTCGCCTTAGGTATAGTGAGAGGCGCAGGGGGCTGTAGCTCAGATGGATAGAGCAGCGACCTTCTAAGTCGTTGGTCGTGCGTTCGAGTCGCACCAGCCCCGCCAGCGTTGGGACTGCCCGTTGTCAGAAAGGAGTATAACGCCCGACAGAAAGGAGTATCACGATTGCCAGAAACTGGTATATCGCACGCTACTCTCGGGCGCTTTACCGCATCAACATCAGGTAAACAGTCAGCCTTCGCGGCGATGCTGGAAACTTGATCGAGGTGCTTTCTGCAACGGTCATGGCAACGGCTGGCATTTGACGCATCGCGTCAAATGCCAGCCGTTGCCATTTCTAAGAGTGCGGAGGCATCCCTAAGTGGCTCAGTCAGGGAGCTTGAAGCTGAGCACGTGCTCGATCATCGAACGAGTGATCAGACGATCTTCACGAGAACGAGGGCCGAGCAGCCGGTTAAAGTGTCGGGCGCGCGTGTCAATACTCTTCCAGTCCCCCTTGGTAACTGCCCAGAAGCGTCGAGCGATCACCTTGAAATGCTGGTCTAACGCTGGCTCAAAGGATGCGCCGATATCCTTGAACACCGGAGTGAGCACTGCGTGGTGGAACTCCTGTTCGACCAGCGGCCGCAACTCGATCGGCTGCTCCACGTCAGATTCGTCAATGCGTGCCTGTGTGAACAGTCGTCCCATTGGCTCGTCCTGCCCTTCACTTGGCTGTAGCTCCGCACCGAAGATCATGCCGATCTGGTTGTTGAGACGAGCCCGCATCCGAAACAGCAACTTGACCGTCTTCGCATCGAGACGGTGGGCGTTGTCGATGATAAGGGTACGCACATCAAGGCGCTTTAGCTCCAGACAGATCTCCCCGAAAAGCCAGAGCATCTGGCGTGATGAGTAGAGGGACTGCTCCTCACGGTACCACCGAGGCAACGCACGATTGCCGCCGACCTGCCGTGCGAGCTGAGCAAGGCTGAACATAATTGACGACAGCATGGTCGCGGTGATCGGGGCGGTTGTATCGGCACCAAGCGTATTCTTCTCCGTCTCATCGTAGTCAGCATAGAGTACGGGCGCTCGGTGAATATCAATACCGCAAACCTGCTGGCGGTACTCCGTCGCAAAATACTTCAGCAGAAACGATTTCCCCGCACCTGCCTTGCCGAGAAGGGTCATGACTAAGAGCAGATCGAAGCTCGTGCCCGCGTTGAGTGCGCTGAGAATTGCATTGGTGTCCGGGTACGCAGCATCCGGCGTGGTCTTATCAACCTGATTCTTGTGAGGGATAAACCCGCGAAGCCCGAGCATTATGGTTTCGCCTTGCGCTGCATTTCCGCAATAAAGTTGGGAATGTCACTATCGTCTTCGGCCTCTGGTGGTGTCACTGGTGCTGGTTGAGATGCCGCCTTACCACGTTTCCGCTCCCCTCCACTGCGACCTTTTGCTCCCGAGGGTTCCTGTACTGCCTTCGTATCTCCTTGTCCTGGCGAAGTAGCTTCAATAACGGGTAGCTTGATCTCAGACGAAGTCGTCTCTGGTGCAATCTGCGGCACAACCTCAGTCGGATCCTGCCCCGGCTGCGCTCCATCAGCATTGGGTGAAGGAGGGGCCATATCAGCGCTACCATCTGTTGGTGAGGTCGTCCCGGTCGGAACCTGCGGCACAACCGCAGCCGGATCCTGGCCCGGCTGCGCTCCATCAGCATTGGATGAAGGAGGTGCCATATCAGCGCTATCAGCGGCTGCTAGCGGTATGTCACGTTCGCCGCCAGTGTTGCCTACATCTATCCCATCCAGGCTCTCGGCAGACCCATGTGGGTAGAACTGGCGGTTTCGGCGTAGCCCATCGATAACCAGCGGGGCATTGGCGCTCCTAAGAATAGCCCGCATGAAGAAATCGCCCAGCTCAGCGCTATCGCCATGCTCAAGGCGATGCTCGACATCCATCAGCATCTTGTTATGGCGTTGCCACGAGAGACTACGCGATTCTGCGGGCACGGCAAGTTCCCACGTCTCTTCATCGTCAAGGCTAAAGAGGACAAGCCGCTGTGGGGGAGTACCTCCGAACTCGAAGATACACAGCTTGATATCGGCCTCCTGCCTTTTCTTTGCTTCGAGTTTAGAGCGCCGAATCGAAAGAGAAGCAAATCGTTCATAAAGATCCGGATCGGGCCTGGCACCCACATATGCAATAGTATCTAGTGAGAACCAGCGATCAGGGTCTTGCCGAGGCTCACGTGTCTCGCGTCGTTGGCTTAAGGCGAACATTGCAAGGTTTGTCGGCGATGGAGCCGTCAGCATGAGATTTGGCCCCGCATTCCAGCGTTCGATGCGCGAAGGCCCACCTTTGGGATCCTTATCGTTATTCCAATGCCATACATACTGGGCAAAATCTGTCCGCAGGAACGCAGCAGTCTTGAGATTCTTACGGCTTTTCTTCCTGCTGCGGCGAAAGGTTCGCTCACGGACATAATATGGTCGTGTCTTGAGAAAGCCGTCAATAATCTGCTGGCCAACTTCAATACCACCCCCTCCTCGTGGTCGATATCTCCGTCGGTAGACGATACGCGTGGGATCTTCACCGGGAGCAACCATAAAATGCTGGTGACGCTTGATCTCTTTAAACCCGTTATCCGCATAGTACGTACGGTAGCGTCCATCTATCTCAAGGCAAGAACGCGCCACAGTTGCGCGGCACATCTGTCCATCAAAGTTCTGGGTTTGTTTCTCACCCTCATCGTCAATGAATGTGACAAACACCAATTCCCAGCCTATAATCCGCTCAGTGGCATCATCGATTACAAACATTCCGTGAACAGTTGTCTCGGCACCGTCATTATCTACGACAACTGAGAAAGGTCGAATATCAAACTGACAACGATCTCCCGGACCTCGCACCTTCGCACGATTCGCAATAGCAGGGAGGTGCTCTTGAAGCACCGAAGCATCACCCTCATCAGCGACGGCAACCCGAGCCGCATAACGCTCCTCGTAGTCCTTGATAATGCGATATGTTGTTCGCTGGCTATGAACCAAGCCGTATGTCTGCTCAACAAACGAATGGATCAACCGCTTCTCAATAACATTGTCAATTTCACTGTAGTTGCCATCACCATCACGTGAGAGCCACTTGCGATTCACGCGAGCCTTCTCAATGGTGTCAATAACCTCAGGAGGTGATTGCCGGCCTTTTGCGCGGCCAACAGGCTTTGGTGTATGGGCGCGCACATAGTCATGATCGGGGAAGAGTTCGCAGTATGCTCGCTGTCCATCGATGCTTTTACTGATCCATACTTCAGAGTAGCCATGCGCTTGGGCCACTTCGGCAAGTATTCCGGGCGGCAACTGGCCAAGGGTGTCTTGCACGTGCCGAAGATTGAAGATGGCATCTGCGAAAGCCTCGATGCGATCTCGCTCACCCTTATCAATGATAAGTGCGAGTTCGATACCCGGGCGAGGTGGTTTTCGCTCTGCTGATCGGTTTGCTGGCTGTTGTTTGTCGAAGGATGCCGGCTTCGCCTTCCTTCGCTGGAATTCCCGAGGGATAGGAGTAAACGCATTCGCCGGGTGTTCACCCGTATGCGCTGCATGGTATCTCTGGTAGTGAGCCATAGCTTCACGTACCTCAACCAGAGTCAGGTGGAACTGCACGGTCGCTTGTTCCACGGCTTCATCCACGAGCGCGCTGCCCTGCTTCTGTTCGGCATCCACAAGGGCTTGGATACATACAGCATAGGTAATGAGCGAATCGCGCTCGCGCTTCGTCAGCTTGGAGATATCCGTCCGGCGATGTGGACCAAGTTGTTTGCCACGGTTGCTCTTGCCCACTGCTTTCGTGAGGTGACGATGCTTTGCCATACCACAAGCTCCTATCGCTCGCGTAGATAGTGTAGTTCTGCTCCCAGAGCACTTGGCAGTTCGACAAAGAGACCTCTGCTCGTCGGCACGTTGCGTGGTAGCGGTGCCGGTAACGGATACTCTCGACCATGAAGAAACATGCGCTCGTATTGCTGAAGGCCAGAGCCCTCATATCGTCGTCCAAGCCTTGTTATCGCACCTTGAACGACTTCAACTGTCTCCCCAATGTGCGGTAGCAGCCACCCCGCCGCAGGAGTATCGTGACCGGGCATCACCACGCCATGCCGAGCGATCTCATTCCAGACGGGGGATGGGCTATGTCCTAGGAAGAACGTTTTGAGGATCCACAGCTCTAGAACACGCATCACGCGGCTCGGTGTGCGCTCGTCAGGCCGCAGCTCTTTCGTGATCTCCGCGACGCCCGTGTTCGTCATTTTCTTCAGGAGCGTGCCGATCTTGCCCTTCACCAGCTGTGATCGCGGCTGAATCAGCACGTCACCGAGCAGGTAGTCGGCGGCGCGATCAAGGTCGGCTCGGTCGCCGACGAGCAACTCCTCAGACACGACAACCTGCTCTGGGAGGCCCTTGACAGGCCAGTTCTCCGCGCCAGGGTGCCAGATCGCTTGATAGAGCGCCAGGCATATCTCACGAATGGTGGGCACCTCAACGCTCGGCCAGACCGCGAGCGGAAGGGCACCATTGGCCTCGATCACGAGCGTCAGGTGACTGTCAGTACCAACCGGACGACTGAGCGCATCACACAGGGGGGATGGTGCGGGAAGGGAGATGATGAACCACCGCTCGTGCAGCCTTGATGCGCTAGCCAGGGTGAGGGTGCCGCGCTGACGCAGCCGCACCGTCGCTTCGCCCTGACCTCCGTGCCAGAACGCTGGGCGGGGGATGGCATTGAACACGGCGCGGGCAAGGAGCTGTGAGATCGGGTTGGGCAGGCCCAGCGCCCGTCGGTACGTATCGAGCTGCGCCATCAGACGGGGCCAGGGCACGCGCCCGTCAAGTCGACCATACTTGATCAGCCGGAGCCACGAGCGCACTCGCGGGTCAAGACAGTGCATGCGTTGATTGCGGGGCAGCAGGCCTAGGGCACCGTAGGTAATCAGCTCGCGTAGGCGGGCGGTTGCATCGTCTTCTTCCAGGTTGCTTCGCTCAGCAAATGCCTGGATGAGCGTCGTAGCCGGATTCGGTTGGAGCGTCTTTTTGGACTTGGGGTACGGGGCGCTTCTACGGCCTGGTTTTCGCCGCACACGCTTCTGCGTGCGCCGCCTCATCATCGCCGCGAGCCCGAAGCGAAAGCGCCGGCTCACCCGAATGCGCCTCGGGCTAGAGGGGTGTTCGGTAAGTAGTGGCACGAGCGAAAACGCCACCCCGCTGCTACGGATTGCCGCCTGAAGATGGAATACGAGGGCCTCGATGGACGCCCGGTCGTCTTTAGCCAGCGCGGCGTAGAGCCCATCGAGGACGCGCTGTAGCTGGAGCTGCTCGTAGCGCTCGATGACAAGCGACAGGTTGTCGCTATGGCTGCGGTAGGCAACCAGTTCGCTGAGTCCACCGTGCAGCGTATGTGTAACCAGCGCCTGCGCTTCGGTGCCGGTATAGCCGTGTTCCTCAACGAGCACCTGGGTAACCGCATCGCGGCGGCGTGTGCCAAAGGTTTGTGCAACCCGCTTTCGATACTCACTGTTCGCTGGCTCGCTGAGCAGCCGGACGCACCAGACTTTGGGTTCGGTCGCCTTCCATGCACGTGCGAGGGCTACCGTATCGATGTGGAGTTGCGCCCAGACGGCTGGTGACGATAGCTCAGCGATGCGTTCCCGATGCGATTGCAGGAGCAGCAGTTCATCGGCATAGGCATAGTCAGAACGTGTGAGGAGGCCAACATCGCCGTGCGCGAGGTAGGCGAGCACGACTCCGCGTGCCAACCCGGCGGTGCGCCGCTCACAACGCCGCCATGCCTCAACAACAAGCCTTGCTGTCTCCTTGTCGCGACAGAATTGGCGTATCACCAGTTCGCTCTCTCGGTGGACATGGTGCGGGATAGACTGGAGTAGGTCATGCACGCGTTTGATGACCTGATCTGCGGGAGGGCGCTGTCGTTTGCGGGTCGCCGAGTCAATGATGTCGAAGCTGCCCGTTCGATACAACTGGTGGAGGATGGTTGTCGCAGCGACCTGCTCCAGATCGAGATCGCGGGCGAGCGGGAGCAGAAACTCGTCCAGCCAGCTATCACGCCCATGGCTTCGCGTGGCAAAGTCCGGCGATGACGTGCGGCGCACCGCGTATTCAAGCTGAACAAGCCAGCACTGGTGATCCAGTGCGCGACCGATCATCAATGCATCGGGAGCCATCTGCCAGCGCTCAAGATGCTCCCGGACAATCGGCCTGCGTGCCTCAATGATCGACCAGGCGGTTGCGTCAAACATCTGACCATTGGATTGATCGAGTTGGGCCATGTATTGTCAATTCAATGATGGGAGAAGGGGCTACCAGAATGATACGCATGCATGTTCCCTTCGTCAACCACAAATGCTCGTAGTGTATGAATCACCAGCCCGTCTCTCCGGTTACAGACTTGCTGCTCAAATCCCGGCCCGATCGATAGCGTCGCGCAGATCATCGTCGTCCGGGACGGTGTAGATGCCGGTGGTGCTCAGGCGCGAGTGGCCAAGGACGCGCTGCACCTCACTGAGGTCAGCGCCGCGCCGGAGCATGCGCCGGGCCAAGGAGTGGCGCAGGGCGTGAGGCGAGGCGACATCGAGCTGAGTCGCCATAAACGTTACCTTCTCGGCCCGCTCGACACGTGGCTCCTTCTTCGCCGCACTTCGCAATTGCTCGGCGGCACGCTGACACAGCACGGCGATGCGATGACGAACCAGACGCGTACTCATCCCCGGCACGAGCGGATGCCCCCGTTTCGTCCGATCCTGGGCGACCAATAACGGTTCGCGTTCGGCATCGCTGCCGATGGTCGGCATCCCGTCGGGGCAGCGCAATTCGCTGAGGTAGCGGCGGAGCATGGCCACCGCATCGCGATGGAGCGGGACACGCCGCGACTTCCGGCCCTTGCCCCGCCGGACGATCACATTCCCTGCATCCATGTCGAGATCGCGCACCTGCACGTCGCACGCCTCCTGTGAGCGCAGGCCCGCGTAGGCGAGCAGTGCGAGCAGCGCACCGTCGCGCAGCCGGATGTGCGGTTCCTCTTCGGCCTGCACGGCGCGCAGCACGGCATCGACCGCATCGTCGGGCAGGGAGCGCGGGCCGTGCTCCTCCAGGAGCAGATCGCGCACGCCCTTGGCCGGGTTCTCCCTGAGCAGATGCTCAGCTACGAGCCACTCCCCGAATCGGCGCAGCGTCGAGAGGCCACGGTTGATCGTCGCCGGCTTGCGCTCTTCATCATCCTGGCGGTGACGTACCCAGGCAGTGATGTCTTTCGCCAGAAGCTGTGTCGGGTCGAAGGCCCGCCCGCGCTGTTCTTCCCACCAGCGCGCGAACGTCGCCAGGTCGGCGCGGGCGGCGCGCTGTGAGGCGGGCTCGTGCAGGGTCGCCAGATAGCGGTCGGTGGCTTCGTTCATAGTCGGCTCCTGCTGTGCTCCGCTCGGTCAGTGGTGATGGGCGCGGAAGATTGCCCATTGCATCTTATCGGCAATGGAAATATAGCACAGGGAAGCCAGAAAAGCAACACCTTACCGGCAGCGTAAGCCGGTCATAGCGTGTTTTCGCAGCCGATAAGGGTACTTACCGGCTGCGAGATCCTTGAGCCGACTATCAGTTTGGGCACAGGTAGGTTAAACAGACTCATCGTCGGAGCGAGCCCGGGATTCCTCACGTTCAGCCTCACGCTCATAGGAAGTGGCCAGATCCTGGAGGGAGCTTGCTAGGCGAAGGTAGCCTTGTAATTCTATTTCATCTGCCTGCGATCTGTATCTTTGTGCTAACTCGCGTTCTTCCTTCCCTACGGCACTCTCATTAATCCAATACACCCCCCATCTATTGAATAGGCCGATTTGGAATCCGTGGCGTAGAGCGTCAGCATCTTTCGCATCGAGTGCTGCTGCCGCGGCGTGATGTAGCCAGAGACCGCCTGGATCAGGGGGGACAAAGATGAGTACCCGACCAGCCATCGAGAGAGCCTCTTCCAGATGGCCAGACTCTTTACTGGATGCTTTGACATACTCCAGCCATGGTGCCAGCGCACCGCCGTTATATGACCCATCACGCTGCATTCCGGGAGGTGTCCTCCAGTTGTTGAGTAATAGATATCCGTTCGTCGCAAGACTTTCCTGTTGAGGGGAAAGCTCCTCGCTAACACGATCTCGATGCTTTGAGCGAAAGATGGCGCGAATAACCTCACGGAAGAACGCAGGATCGTCCGCTAGTCGCTGCTCCAGAAATTGTGGACGTGCGCCACGGTGATGATCAAGGAGCGAAAGAAATGACCACTCGATAGGGAGCATCTCAGTGGGCGCGATCATAGGATCATCTTGTAGCGCCGTGATAATAGTTATGATAGCCTGCTCATCCATCGTCTGAGCATTTTGCGATTCGCGAAGCACGGCGTGGAGTACCTGGATCGCTTGGCCACTGTCTAGCGATAGCTTACCGTGAATAAGCCGTTCGAGGCACCTCACTGCCGCACTTACCCGCCCATAGTTTACGAGACGATCGATGGCAAATGCGAGTCCATCAGTTGCATGGTAGGGATTTACATTTGCCTTGGACCAGTAAGCCGATTCATCATCACTTACGAGGTACTGCGTAACCCGGATCCAAGTGTCTTCTGTGAAGGGCAAGTAGGCAAAAAGTTGGCCGATTTGTGACGCTGCCCATTGGGATACGGCGAGGGAGTCAACCCACTGCCACCCCTTCCAGCGGAATCTGCCCCAGATAAATCCACCGGCAAACTGTGTAAGCGCTTTGGTTTGTGACTCAAGTAATGATGGAAGAATCGCTGCATCAGAAACATCAGTTCCAATTGTCCCGAAACTCACACCAACACGCCAAGGTGCTTCAGCAGTCATTGCAAGCTCTAGTAGTGCCTCTACCCCTCCCGCAGCGAAAACTTCAGTGACGGCATTTTGACGACGGGCTTCAAGCATTTGCTCCTGTTCCTGAAAGTTCCCCTTCTGCTCATACAGATCATGGTCACGTTCACTGAAGAGACGCTGATGCCGATCCTGTGGCTCATTAGGAGTGAGTTGTTCAGCCACTTCCGCAATAGCTTGCAGAGTCTCCGACTTCATTGCCCATTTGGCATTAGCGAATTTGCGGTGTTGAGCGACCAGATCTACAAGTTGAGTCCACACCTTCAGCCGATCTGCTCGTGGCATTGAAGTGACGGTATCTGAACGTAGGTGTACCAGAAGTTGATCTTGAGCAGGAGGAGGGAGATCACCAAACCGTGCGATCAGCGCTGTCAGTTTGGAAGGATCCTGCTGTGCTGCGCGAATGGTGAGATCAGCGTATCCAGTGATTTGCTCCAGATAGACCTGTAGTATTACCCCGTCAGTCCACTCATCGGGGATAATTGATCGCCATGCTGGTCTGCGCGACCGCATAGACATCTGGTATGTGGCGGGCAGGAGGGTAAGGAGGAGATGCCAAGCGACATCTGGATACTCGCGTTGCAGCGTTGTAATAGCGGCTTGCCGTTTAGGAATAGACGCACATGTTTGGGGCAACCAAGGTAGCAGGATGGTTGATAATGAACTGGCTGGACGGTTCGCCCAACTCCCGCCGGGATCTTTTGCGGCAAGCTCCCCGAGAAGTAAAACGACCCGGGTGAAGTAGGCAGAATCCCATGCGAGAGTCTCAAGAGCCCAGAGCAGCCCTGTCATATAGGTGTGACCGGTAACTCCGCCGCGCTCTTGTGTGAAGAGGGTGTCAAAAGGGGAAGGATTGGGAATAAGTGCTCGTTCGACAGCATCTAAGAATTCGACAGGGGCGGCTTCCGCCAGCAATGGCAGGCAGTCATTAAGGCTAGCCCATTGCACCCAATCGTCATCTGCCAAAATCTCTCGTACCGCAAGAATGGCCGTTTCCTCTGCCTTACCTAAGGAACATGAGGTGAGGGCTTTTGGGTGACTGCCGAAGAGAGCGAGGCTTTCTGCGAGACCTTTTCGAAGCACACGCGAATGAATAAGCACTTTATTGTATAGATCTGCCTTATAGCGATCCTCAGGGGGCTGATCAAACTGTGGATCCCGCTCGTGTAGAACCTGAACTGCGACTTCTCGGAACCGTTCGAGATGCTCGTCAAATAGTCTTGGCCCGAGTGCATACCATCCTTCGTAGCGTGCTGTCACCTTCCAAGTACCGTCTTGCTGCGTTAGGGGAGTGCCCGAACTGAGCGCGATATCACGCATCGTTCCGATCCACTCCCCGTAGGAGTTTCCCGAGAGCCGCTCCGCAATTGTCCGGTCTGCCTCAGAGGCATCTCTCCATCCGCCCAGCAGCTCTGCAATCGCGAGCTCTGCTGCGTCCGTGTTCTGTGCCCACTCGGGCATTAGCGAAAGGTTTTGCAGGCACCTGAGGAGTGAACTCAGATTGCCTCCGCTCTTCTGCGCAAGAATACGTGCACGTTCCTCATTGTAGCCTGCCTGCTCCAGTGCTGCCTTGAGCTGCTCGCTCTTCGGGTTAGGAATATCGATCCGGTTCGGGTGTGGGATGCCACCTGGTCTACTTGCAAAGATTACCCGGTGTCCTGATCGACGTGCACGCTCAAGTAGCCTTGTAGCTGTCGCATCACTTTCGTCTAACTCAAAATCTGCAATGAGGACGTGCTGCTCGCGAAGAATACTTATTGCGCTCCAAGCCTCGTGATTAGAAATCACAAGGCAGCGACCAATAGAATCCAATCTAGTTTCTTCATCGAGGCTAGCGATATAGGCAGTAACAAAATCTGCGGATTGGTCAGGGAAGTGCGTGTCAAGTTGGAGTTGAATCGATTTCCCTGAAAAAATCTCAGACAGTCTTTCGCAAGCGGTCTGACGATTTGCAAGAAACACATGTGGCGTAAGCGGTGGTGGGGCACCAATTGTTCGCAGTTCAGCCCAGCACTGTTCGGGAGTCTGTAGATGTCGTGCGGGAAAGCCCATAATCTCAGCGAGCCAATGCTCGACGGCAGGAAAATGTCGCAGCCAGTCTATTAGACCAGATCCATCAATGACACGAACATCAAGCCATTCATGATGTTCACGACGCTTCTTAAGCCAAATGGCCTGAGCATCATCTTTCCATGTATTGGGCCAGTCTCTTCTACCAGACAGAGGAGTTACGAAAATGAACGTCGACTCATGTCGCACCAGTTCAGGAATTGATGCTGTCAATTCTCGGTAGTCGGATGTCGCTTTGTCTCCAGCATTGATACCAGTGCCAATTTCCCAAAATGATCGCCCTTCCGGGACAAATGGATCGAAGCCAAAATCAGTAGTCAAGATGCCATCTGGCCCTGGCTGACCAATACTGTCCCCAAGCGGGAAGCGGCGTTCTTTAGGTCTTGGTGAGGCTGCCGCAACAAGGCGATATACAAGCCCGACAATTACACCTTGAGCATCACGGGCATGGCTTCGCACCCATTCAT
>Ga0007797_1000512_pt1 | contig 11664 bp, 9 predicted proteins | sample CryBogmetaGMA25M_FD_60364 | JGI IMG/M metagenome (GOLD analysis project Ga0007797, IMG submission 60364) | Freshwater microbial communities from Crystal Bog, Wisconsin, USA - MA2.5M | ecosystem: Environmental > Aquatic > Freshwater > Lake | place: Crystal Bog, Wisconsin, USA | collected 2009-07-06 | reverse complement strand
TTGAACTCCACGCTCTTCCAGAGGATGCCGGCGCAGCCCTCGGGACTGATCACGCTGTAGTAGGCATGCTCGAGCACGGCCACCCGGTCACCGACCCCGATGCCGAGCGCCCCGCCGGAGCCCCCTTCGCCGATCACCACGCAGACGATCGGCACCGGGAGCGTGGCCATGAGGAACATGCTCTCGGCGATCACCTGGGCCTGGCCGCGTTCCTCCGCCCCCACGCCGGGATACGCGCCGGGGGTGTCGATCAGGCAGATCACCGGCAGGCCGTACTTGGCCGCGAGCCGCATCTTGCCCATCGCCTTACGGTAGCCCTCCGGATGGGCGCAACCGAAGTGACAGGCCTGCCGCTCGGCGAGCGTTTTTCCCTTTTGGTGCCCGATCACCAGCACCTTGTATTGGTCGAGCTTGGCGAAGCCCGTGAGCATCGCCCGATCATCCCCGAACGACTTGTCGCCGTGGAGCTCCACGAACTCGTCGAACACGAGGTCGAGGTAGTCGCTCGTCTTGGGGCGATCGGGATGCCGCGAGACCTCGACGGTCTGCCAGGGGTCGAGGCTCCCGAAGACTTTCTTCTGGACCTCGACGAGTTCCCGCTTCAGCCGCCGGAGTTCCTCCTGCTGCTGGCCGCCGAGGGGCGCGGCCTCCAGCGCGGCGATCCGGTCCTCGATCTCGTAGATCGGCTTTTCGAGCGGCAGGCGGCGCAGTCCGGCGGCCATCGGCGGCAGGCTCCGGGAAGGGTTGGATTCGGACCCCAGAGTGTCGCCGCCCGGGAAATCCCGCGTCAACCGCGGAAATCCGCCCCCCGATCGGGCCGGCCGACGGCTACACGGCCGCCCGTTCGACGAGCCGGATCGAGCGGAGCTGCTGCAGCACCTCCTTCATCGAGCCCGGGCGATCGGCGGGCTTCTTGGCGAGCATCTGGCGGAGAACCTTGGTCGCGGCGCCGGTGGCGAGCTTGTTGAAGGTGTCCACCGCCGGGATCGTCGCCGAGACGTGCTTGTTGAGCAGGTCGTTGGTGTCGGTGCCCGTGTAGGGCGGACGACCGGAAATCAGCTCGAAGATCACGCACCCGAACGAGTAGATGTCGCTTCGGGCGTCGAGCGGCTCGCCGCGAATCTGCTCCGGCGACATGTAGCTCGGCGACCCCTGGGCGGGAGTCTTGCTGCCCAAGAGCTTGCCCAGGAATCCCGACGACTTGGCGGCGATGGCCAGGTCGATCAGCTTCACCTGGCCATCCTCGGCGGCCAGGATGTTGTCCGGCTTCACGTCACGATGCACCCAGCCCCGGGCGTGCATGTGGTCGAGGGCGAGGGCCGTCTCCGTGACGATCCGCTGGAGCCTCGGCACGAGCGTCTCCACGCCCGCCGCGATCTGCTTCTTGAGATTCGCCGCCGGGAAATACTCCATCACGAGGTGCGGCAGCCCCCCCTCCTCGGTCAGCCGGTCGATCTTGATGATCGTGGGATGATCGAGCGACTGGGCCACCTTGAGTTCGTGCTCGAGCAGCTTCCGCTGGCCGGCATCGTTGGCCATCGCCGGCACGATCACCTTCACGGCCACCTTCTTGCGGGCCTTGGTGTCGAGCCCCTCCCAGACCTGGCAGTGCTTGCCGAGGCCGATCTGCTGGACGAGCTTGACCGGGCCGAGTTGTTCAGGAATCGGGGGCATGAGCGGAAGTCCGTCAGGAGTGGGCCATCGGCCAGGCGGCCCCGAGGTCGATCGCCACGAGCACGAGCCCCTGCGGCGGCGCCGTCGGGCCCGCGGCGGGCCGGCTGCGGGCGGCCAGGGCCTCGCCGAGCCACTCGGGAGACCGCCGCCCCGCGCCGACCATCACCAGCGAACCGGCGATGATCCGGACCATGTTGTACAAAAAACCGTTGCCCTCGACCTCGATCCAGGTCTCCGCCCCGGCTGCGTCGTCGGTCAGCGGCGGCCGGAACACCTCGAGGGCGTGGATGGTGCGGACCTTCGAGACCCGCGTGGACGGGGTGGTTTCGAAGCTCGTGAAGTCGTGCTCGCCGACGAGGGAAGCCGCCGCCGTCCGCATCCGCTCCTCGTCGAGCCGGCCCCGCCACCGCCAGACGAGGTGGCGGTCGAGCACCGGCTTCCAGGCGGCGTCGTGGATCCGGTAGCGATACCGCTTGCGGCGGGCCGCCGTCACCGGGTCGAAGTCGGGACCCACCTCCCGCGCCTCGCGGACGGTGATGTCGGCGGGGAGCCTGGCGTTGAGCGCCCTTTCCCAGACCTCCGCCGCATGGCCGCTCGTCGAGGTGAAGGCCGCCACCTGGTCGAGGGCATGCACGCCGGCGTCGGTCCGGCTCGCCCCCTTCGGCACCAGTTCCTCCCCGGAGATCTCCCGAATCGCCGCGGCGACCGCCCCCTGCACCGTCGCCCGGCCGGGCTGCGATTGCCAGCCCGAGTAGCGTGTGCCTTCGTAGGCGATCCGCACCGCGATCCGCCGGGCGGCGGTGATCTCGTCGGGCCCGGGCGCCGAGCTCATGACCGGCCCGCGTGCCCCGCTCCCTTGAGGCCGTGCTTCGCCAGATACTCGGCGATCTGGACGGCGTTGGTGGCCGCCCCCTTGCGGAGGTTGTCGGACACGCACCACAGCGCGATGCCGTTCGGGCACGAGATGTCTTCGCGGATGCGGCCCACGAACACCTCGTCGCGGCCGCTGGCCGTCCGCGGCTGCGGATACTTCTTCGCGGCGAGGTCGTCCTCGACGACGATCCCCGGAAACGCGGCCAGCAGCTTCCGCGCCTCGGCGGCGGTGAGCTTCTTCTCGGTCTCGATCAAGATCGACTCGCTGTGGCCGTTGGCCACGGGCACGCGGACGCACGTGGCGCTCACGGCGATCGACTCGTCGCCGAGAATCTTTCGCGTCTCGAGAACCATCTTCATCTCCTCGCTCGTGAACCCGTTGGGCCGCGGCGAGCCGATCTGCGGGATCAGGTTGGCGGCGATCGGATGCGGGAACACCTGCTTCGTCTCCGCTTCCCGCGCGAGCCAGGCGGCGGTCGCCTGCTCGAGTTCGCGGGTCGCGGCGAGGCCCGCGCCGCTCACCGCCTGGTAGGTGCTCACGATCACCCGCGTCACGCGGGCCGCGTCGTGCAGCGGCTTCATCACCATCACCATCTGCGTCGTCGAACAGTTGGGGCTGGCGATGATGCCCCTGTGGGTCGCGATGGCTTCGGGGTTGACCTCGGGGATCACCAGGGGCACCTCCGGATTCATCCGGTAGAACGCGCTCTCGTCGACCACCACGGTGCCCCGCTCCACGGCCCAGGGAACGAACTCCGCCGCCACCTCGTCGGGGGTGCTGCCGATCGCCACATCCACGCCGGTGAAGGAGTCGGGCGTGAGCACCTCGACGTCGTGCATCGCGTCGCCGACGCGGACGGGTGTGCCGGCGGAGCGGGCCGATGCCAACAGCTTGAGCCGCTTCGCGGGAAACTTCCGCGCGGCGAGCAGGTCGAGGATGATGCGGCCCACGGCGCCGGTGGCGCCGACAACGGCGAGCGTGTCGATCATGGAAGGTCCGAAGGGGTTCCTGGAAGGGGTTGAGGGGACGTGCCGAAGCGGGAGGTGAACGGATGCAGCAGCGTCGCCAGCGTGGCGGCCGGCACGAACGCCACGTTGGCGGCGATCATGGCCAGGCCGAACTCCATCATGCCCATGGCGAGACCGATCCCCAAGTGGACCAGCACCGCCATCGCCAGGCAAAGCCGCCGCGTGAGCCGGGGCCAGACGAGGGCGGCATACCCCACTTCCCACCACAGGGTGCCGAGCGTGAGGGCGTTGACCAGGAGTGGATGGCCCGCGAGGCCCCGCAGGTCGAGGGTCCGGTAGCGGTCGTTGGCGACCGCGCCCCAGAGGGCCGTGCCCTCCCACCAGCTGGCCCCGAAGAGCTTGCCGGCCCCGGAAAAGAAATACACCACGCAGAGGTGCACCTGGAGGAGCCGCAGGGCGATGGTCGCCCGGATCGACGGCTCCCCTCCCCTGCCCCGCTCCGGCCCGGCCAGAAGTCGATCGACCGACAGCCGCGCCCCGCTCGGACCGATCACCAGCGGCACCAGCAGCATCCCGAGCGTGTCGTCGAGGCCGAACACGTTGAGCGGCGCGCGGTTGGCCGCGCTCACCAGACCGAGAAACGCCACGACCGCCGCGAGCGGGGTCGCCAGGCCGATCGTCAGCAGGATTGCCGCCACCAGCGTCAGGCCGGCGACCACGCGGATCATCGTCGGCGACGAGGCGACGAAGTAGCCGCTCCACTGCCAGGGCTGATCGTTCACCCGCCAGACCTGATCGGGCCGCAGCCAGCCACGGTCGCCGAAGAAGGCGTCGGCATCGAGCAGCCAGACGACGCTCGACCACGCGAGGATCAGGCCGGTGGCGATCCGGATCACGGCGAGCGGCAAGGGATCGCTGGGCGTGAACCAGAACCCGCTCCAGGCCGCGGCCCAGTCGGCGAGCCAGCCGCGGGATGGCACGACCGGGGCCGCGGGGGTCCGGTTCGGAGCCCGCCGCCCGGGGATCGAGCGGACGGCGGTCATGGCTGCGGCTCCGCCCAGGCGTAGGAGCCGAGCGGTGTGACCGCATCGGCGAACGTGCCGCTCGCGAGCACCTCGGCGGGATCGGGGAGGTAGTGCTCGACCGTCTCGAGCGTCACACTCAAGCCCCCCTCGCGGCGCAGCAGGTTCGTGGCCACGCCCTTCACGAGCGGCTGCCAGTCGCGCTTCGCCCGCTCGCGGACCTCGGGCGGCGCGTCGGCCGGCGGCACGAGCGCCGAGATCTTCTCGCTCACCATGAAGCGGCGGTGGTAGAGAAGCCGCGGCCGGTCGAGCGTGTCGTCGGGAATCCGGCCCGACCGGAGGGAGCCGTCGGGCATGGTCATCGTCCAGCGGAGGGTGTGCCCGGGGCCGGGATTGGGCGCGAAGAACCGGTAGCCGTGGCCGAGGTAGAGCGCGCCCACCAGGGGCCGCAGCGGCTGGAGCACCCGGCCGGCCAGATCGCTCGCCGGCGCGGGGCCGGCCAGCGGTGGCACGACCACGGCCGCGAGGTAGCCGAGGATCGCCACGGAGGCGCAGGCCCGCGCCACGGGCGACCACCGACGCGCGTTTCCGCCGAGACCCTGCATGAGCACCATCACCGGAGGGGCATCCAGGGAGAGAATCGGATCGACCGGCCGACCACCTCCACTGCCGCTCTCGGCAACCGTAGGTCGCGTTTCTGCGGACGCGCCGGCGGCCCCCTTCCCTGCCGGCGCGGTGCGACCCTGCCGGTCGTGACGGTCAGGACCGGAAAAACGAAAATCCCCGCGTGGCACGGGGCCACGCGGGGATCTCGTGAACTCGCTCCGACTCCGCGGCTCAGTTGAGCGCGGCGGTCGTCTCGGCCGACGCGGTCCGGACGGCCGGGTCGAGGGTGAGATCGACGACGTCGCCGGCGGCGAGGTCGATCACCTTCGAGACCGTCCGCTCCTGGCCGTCGACGACGGTCGCGACGCGGATCTCGTAGCCCTTCCAGGTCTTCCCGGCGGGCAGGCTCGAGGTCTCGAACGTCCGCACGTCACCGGTGGACACGGTGGCGCTGCCGGCGAGCCAGACCTTGGCGTCGGCCGGCACGCGGAGGGTGACGCTCGTCTTCGGGGCCTCGACGGCCGCCGCGAACGAGACGGTCGACCGCTCACCGGCGGTCAGCGAGACGACCTTCGTCGCCTCCTTGCCGCCGTCGGTCGCCATCCGCACCACGAACTCATACTTCTGACCCGCGGTCAGGCCCCGCGAGAGGTAGCGGCGGACCGCACCCTGCGAGGTGGTCTTCGAACCGTTGACGTAGATCGTCGCGCCAACCGGCACCTCGACGACGAGCAGGGCTCCGTCGGCGGGGACGGTCTCGCGAGCGGTGGAATCGAGCATCCCCGGGACGGCCGTGGGCGTGCCGATGATCTCACCACCCGTCATCGACGGGGTCTCATTGATCACGCGGTACGACTCGATCGGCATGGCCGACGAGTAGCCCTCGACGGACGACGAGGTGGAGTAGCCACCGTAGGAGCCGCCGGCGGAACCGCCGTACGACCCGCCGGACGAACCACCCGAGGAACCGCCGCCGGACGAACCGTACGAGGCGGAGTAGCTACCGCCCGACGAGCCACCCGACGAGCCGTAGCTGCCGCCCGACGAGCCGTGCCGGGCCGCCCGCATCGCCCGCTTGTAGGCGTGGTGCGAACCCCAGCTGCCGCCCGACGAGCCATACGAACCGTAGGTGCCGTAGCTGCCACCGGACGAGCCGTAGCTGCCGCCCGACGAACCGCCGCCGTACGAGCTGAAGCTGCCGCCGGACGAACCGCCGGACGAGCCGCCGGACGAGCCACCCGACGAGCCGCCCGAGGAACCCCCGGACGACCCCGAGGAGCCGTAGCCGCGATAACGGTGATGCCAGCCGGCCTGCACGTCGCAGGCCGCCGCGACGACCGCGACGAACGAGACCAATCCAGCGATCCGAATCCAGCGACGCTGCGCCACCATGACGGTGAAACTCCCGAGGTATTTCGCGTGATGCTCCGGTCAGCCCCGAACCACTTCGGGGCAGAAAGCCGTGATGCCGGGCAAAGATAGTTTGCCGGCTGGGCAAATCAAGGAGTTTGGCGAAGATATTCGGGCAGGGTTGACTCGACCGCCGCTCGGCCTGCCGTCGGCTCCGTTCGACACCACCGCGAGCCCGCGGAGAACCAGCGTAAATCGCCGGGAAAAAAGGCTTTTTCTCGCACACCCCGCCGCGGTCGTCGGTCAGCGCGCCGCCCCTTCGAGCATCACGGCATCGACGTCGAACGTGCCGGTGGCACCGGCCATGCCGATCATGAGGCTGCCCTCCCTGGCCCAGGGCGGCACCTCGATCCGCTCATCCACGTCGATCCACTCGAAGTCGCCCGACCACGGTCCGACGAGGGCCGTCGTCGATCGGCGGCGTTCCGCATCGAGGAACCGGACCGCGACGCAGGGCCGCTCGTCGGGCGTGCGGCCCGCGATCACGTCGTGGCCCTGCACCTTCGCCCGCAGCCGTAGCCGGGAGACCTTCCCGCCATCCACCGCGAACCCCTGAAAGATCTGGGCCGGCCGGCCCGGCTCGGCGTTCCGCAGCCGCAGCGCGCGGCTCCCCTCCCCTGCCCCGTCGGTCAGCACCTCGCACTGCCGCCCGTAGTACCACGCCGCGGGCAGCGGCCCGCCGTCGAGCAGTTCCTCGAAACCACCGTTGCGGATCACCGGCCGGCTGCCGTCGGGCTGCACGCGCCGCGACTCCTCGGCGGCGCCCGTCATCGGCACGAACAGCGTGGGCTCGATCGTCTCGCGAACGAGTTCCGCGCCACGGCGGGTGATCCTGACGAGCCGCTGCTCGAACCGCTCGCCGACGGGAATCACCATCCGGCCACCGTCCGCAAGCTGGTCGAGCAGCGGCTGCGGCACGTTCTCCGGCGAGCAGGTGACGATGATGCCGTCGAAGGGGGCATGCTCGGCCCAGCCCTGGAAGCCGTCGCCCTGCTTCGTCACCACGTTGTCGTAGCCGAGGCGGCCGAGCGTGCGGGCCGCGCGATCGGCGAGCGGCTTCTCGATCTCGATCGAATAGACGGTGTTCACGAGCCGCGAGAGCACTGCCGCCTGGTAGCCGCTGCCGGTGCCGATCTCAAGCACGCGATCGCCGGGGCGCGGCTGAAGCTGCTCCGTCATCAGCGCCACCACCAGCGGGCCCGAGATCGTCTGCGCCTCGCCGATCGGCAGGGCCATGTCGAGATAGGCCTTCGCCCGCTGGGCCGCGGGCACGAACTCGTGCCGCGGCACCGCCCGCAGGCTCTCCAGCACCCGCGGATCGGTCACGCCGGCGGCGGCGATGTCGTCGCGAACCATCCGCTCGCGGGCGGCGATGAAGTCGGAAACCGGCGCGGCGGCCGAGGCCGCCGCCGCTCCCACGGCCACCAGCGCTGCCGCGACGCGAAGCATCATGCCTCCCACGGCCGCCTTATCGCGCGGGGGCGGGCTGGCTGCCGACGAGTTCGATCTCGAACACGAGCACCTCGTTGGGCTCGATCGTCGGCGGCGACCCTTCCTCGCCATACCCGAGTGCCGGCGGCAGGTGGATCCGCCACTTGGAGCCCGCCTTCATCAGCGGCAGGGCCTCCTGCCAGCCGGGAACCACGCCGCGGAGCGGAAACTCCGCCGGCGGCCCGGCCGGATCGGTGCCGTCGAACCGCGAGCCGTCGATGTGCGTGCCGGCGTAGTGAGCGGTGACCACGTGGTCGAGCGTCGGCGGCGGACCGCTGCCCTCCTTGAGCACCTCGTAGAGCAGGCCGCTCGGCAGCGCCTTCACCGTCGGCTCGGTGGCCTTCTTCTTGAGATACTCCGCCCCCTTCGCGAGATTGGCCGCCGCGGCCGCCTGCATCCTCGCGACGATCTCCCGCTGCTTCTGCCGCATTACGGCCTCGAGGCCGGTGAGCGCCGCGCGAAACTTCGGCTCATCGAGCTTCGGCTGCTTGCCCGTGACGGCATCGGCGAGGCCCGCCGCGAGGCCGGCGAGATCAACCGGCGAACCGATCTGCTTCTGCTCGGCGAAGATCTGCTGCCCGATCCGGAAGCCCATCGCGTAGCCCATGTCTTCGGCAGACGCCTGCGCCCCGGCCGGCGGCGCCGCCAGCGGCTCGAGCTTCACCTGCGCCCACGCCGCGCCACCGGCCCACACTCCCACCGCGCCCACCACACTCAGCCACGACGCGCTCCGCATGACGATCCTGCTCCCTCGTGTTTCACGACGACCGATCCGGGCACCCGCGAGGAAGCCCTGCTCGCGGAGAATAGCAGAACCGCCCCCCCCGCGTGCCGCTCACGGCTCCCCCGTCGGCCGGGCGAGCGCCCCGCGGGTGAGCTCCAGGAACGCCGTCTCCAGGTTCACTTCCTGCTCGCGGAGCGCCACGAGGCCGTGCCCATCGGTGACGAGGCGGGCGGCCAGCGCCGAGCCGTCGGGCACCCCCTCGGCCAGGGCCACCACCACCTCGCCGTCCTTGACCGTCACCGCGGCCGCCTCGGGGCAGCGTTCCAGCGCCTTCGCCGCCGCCTCCGGCGATCCCGCCACCCGGATCCGCACCGTCGGCCGGCCGCGCACCTGCGCGAGCAGATCCTGCACGTTGCCGCAGGCCAGCAGCCGCCCGTATTCGATGATGCCCACGCGATTGCAGATGTCGGCCAGCTCCGGAAGGATGTGGCTGGAGACGAGGATCGTCTTCCCCATGCCCTGGAGACGCTTGAGCAGATTTCGCATCTCGATGCGGGCGCGGGGGTCGAGCCCGCTGGCGGGCTCGTCGAGGAGCAGCACCTGCGGATCGTGGAGGAGCACCCGCGCCAGCCCGAGCCGCTGCGTCATCCCGCGCGACAGGCTCGTGACCAGTTCATCCCGCTTGGCGACCAGGTCGACGAGTTCGAGCGACCGCTCCGCCACCTGCCGCCGCTTCGGACCGTCGATCCGGTAGGCGGCCGCGAAGAACTCCAGGTATTCGATCACCCGCATGTCGTCGTAGACGCCGAAGATGTCGGGCATGTAGCCGATGGCGCGGCGGATCTCGCGGGGATGCGTGTAGATGGAGTGGCCGCAGACGTAGGCCTCGCCCCAGGTCGGCGAGAGCAGCGTGGAGAGGATTCGGATCGTGGTCGTCTTGCCCGCGCCGTTGGGGCCGATGAAGCCGAACAGGTCGCCCTGCTCGAGCTTCAGCGTGAGCGATTCGAGCGCGAAGAAATCGCCGTACTTCTTGGTGAGGTCGATCGTCTCGATCATGGAGCAGCCTCCGCGGCGACGGGGATCACGATCCGGCAGAGCGTGGAAACGGCGGCCGTCGTCGCCACCGGACCGCCGGCACCGGCCACGCCCCAGCGGGTCGCCGGCCCCCCCGCGGCCACGGTGCCCACGAGCACGGCCCGATCGACGGCGAGCAGCGGCGAGAGATCGAGACGGCCGAGCCGTCCGGCATCGAGGCCGGTGTAGGACACGCCCCCCGCGGCCCCGTGGAAGGCGGCCACCTCGATGATCCGGGCCACGTCGGTGCCGGTCGGATTCCAGGGCGTGCCGGCCTCGCGGTCCTTCGCGGCGGCGCGGCGGGTGAGCGCGCTGGCGAGCGACCGCGGCCCGCGGCCGGTCGCCGTCTCGTAGCGGTCGCCGGGGCGGAGCGTGCCGACGTCATAGAGCCAGCCGGCATGCAAGAGCCGGCAGTTCTCCAACGCGAACGGCAGGTGGTGCGACACCCCGCCGCTGAGCGTGGCCTGCGTGGTGACGGCGAGCGAGGAGTTCACCACGGGGAGCGGCCTGCCCCCCGACCACTCGGCCTCGAACAGCCGGCTCGCGGCGGCAGCCACAGGCACCTCATCGAGCGTGGCGAGCGAGTCGTCGTAGCGATAGTCGGCTGCGGCCAGCGACGGATGCGGCACGGCGGCATCGAGGCCGCCGAACCCGCGGCCCGCCACACCCCACCAGGTCACGGTGGCGGCCTGAGCGGCATTGCCCTCGTTCGCAGCCGGCGCCACCGTCACGTTGAATCGGTCGTTGTCCGGCGAGTGGACGGCCAGCCACGACGCGCCCCGCATGCGACCGGTCTCGGCATCGATATCGAGCACGTCGGCAGTCCGGGCCGTCGCGTCGCGGCTGCCTCCCCAATGGGCCTTCAAGCCCCACGCGGCGGCCGTGAAGCCCGCGGCCAGAACCGGGAGCGTGAGCCAGGCGATCCACGGTCGCCCCTGCTTCGACACGAACCACCAGTCGAGCGGATAGAGGCAGAGCACGTAGAGCAGACCGAGGCCGGCAATGACCTCGAACGGCACGGGCCTCCGCGTCTGGCTCGCGTCGGGCGGCCGGCCATCGCGGGCCGGAACCGCACCGGATCCCGACGGGTCGGCCGGCACGGTGTCGAGAGCGGCGTGCAGTTGGCCTGCGAGGTCAGGCATGCCTCCCTGCTCCGTGGGCCGCTGATCGAGCCCACCCCGCGATCGTCCTCCGAGGGCCGCCGCCAGCAGCGTGTCACACCCCGGCCAGCCGCGGAGCGGTTCGGCGTCGAGATCGAGGCCGAGCCAGGTGATGGTGCCGAGCCCATGCGCCCGTCGCGTGGCGACCGGCGCCGCCCCCGCCTCGGCCATCGCGACCAGCACGACCCCGGACGTCGGCCCCGAGAACCGCGGCGCCGCCACTCCGTCGGGCGGCATGCGATCACCGAGCCCAGCCGTTCGCGCGAAGGCCTCGATCGGCCCCGGTCGCCGCAGCCTCACGAGCTTCTCGAACGTGCCCGGCAGCCAGGCGGCCGTCGGAGGTCCCATCGCCCCCACCTCCGCGGCCGACGCGCCGCTGGCCAGCACGAGGCTGCCACCTCCCCGCACCCAGGCTTCTATCCCGAGTCGCACGTCGGCCGGCAGCCGCACCGCGGCGTTGCCGGTGACGACGACCGCATCGGCTGCATCGAACCCGCGCGGCGACGAACCCACGGCATGCGGAGGCGTGTCGGACACGACGACCGTGGTCGTGCCCCGATCACGATCGACGAGCCGCGCGGGTTCGATGCAGCCGATGCGGTCGTCGTCACCGGCAACGCCGCGGTGCGGCTGCCGGCCGACGTGCGACTCGGCATAGAGG
>Ga0007797_1000506_pt1 | contig 11759 bp, 9 predicted proteins | sample CryBogmetaGMA25M_FD_60364 | JGI IMG/M metagenome (GOLD analysis project Ga0007797, IMG submission 60364) | Freshwater microbial communities from Crystal Bog, Wisconsin, USA - MA2.5M | ecosystem: Environmental > Aquatic > Freshwater > Lake | place: Crystal Bog, Wisconsin, USA | collected 2009-07-06 | reverse complement strand
AGGAACACCTTATACGCCGGGTTCTCGCTCTGATCAACGTGGCGGTAGCCGAGGCGCTGGAGCGATTCGCGGAAGCGCCCCATATCGGTGGCGGGCACCTGGATACCGGCCAGCACGCGCCCGTGGGCGCTGCCGTGATTGCGGTAGTGGAACAGGCTGATGTTCCAGGATTCATCGAGGGATTCGAGAAACTGGAGCAGGGCACCGGGCCGCTCAGGGAACTCGAAGCTGTAGAGTCGCTCGTCCACTGCCTCGGGCGAGCGCCCGCCCACCAAATGCCGCAGGTGAACCACCGCCAGTTCATCGTTGGTCAGATCAAGCGCCTCGTAGCCGGCGGCGGTCAGATCGCTCAGCAGAGCGGTGCGCTGGTCGGCCCGTTCAAGCTGCACACCGACAAAAATGTGGGCCTCGGCACGCGGCGCGTAGCGGTAGTTGAATTCGGTGATGCTGCGCCCACCCAGCAGCCGACAGAAACGCTTGAATGAACCCGGACGCTCGGGGATGGTGACGGCCAACAGAGCCTCGCGATGCTCGCCGATCTCGGCCCGCTCCGCCACATGCTTCAGCCGCCCGAAGTTCATGTTCGCCCCGCAGGTTAGCGCCACCAGAGTCTCACCCCGCGTCCCTTGCTGCTCCACATAGCGTTTCAGCCCGGCCACCGCCAGCGCCCCGGCTGGCTCCTGCACCGCCCGCGTATCGTCAAAGACATCCTTGATCGCGGCGCATACGTCGTCCGTATTCACCCGCACAATGCTGTCCACGTAACGCTGCACCAGGCGGAAGGTGTGTTCACCCACGCGCCGCACCGCCACACCGTCCACAAAAATTCCCACCTGGGGCAGTGTCACCCGCTCGCCCGCGCCGATGCTCTGGAACATCGCGTCAGAATCATCCGGCTCCACACCGATGATCTCGACCTGCGGGCTGATGCTTTTGAGGAAGACGGCGATGCCAGAGATCAGGCCACCGCCGCCGATGGGCACAAAGACCTTGTAGCGCCCGGTGTGAATCTGCTGAGAGATCTCCAGGCCAATCGTACCCTGCCCGGCGATCACCAGCGGGTCGTCGTAGGGATGGACGAAGGTCATGCCGCTCTCGGCCTGGAGCCGGTAGGCGTGCGCCTCAGCGTCGCTGTAGCTATCGCCGTGCAGCACCACCTCGGCCCCACGGGCGCGGCAGGCGCTCACTTTGATCTCGGGCGTGGTCGCCGGCATCACAATCACCGTGCGCAGGCCGAGTCGCTGTCCGGCGTAGGCCACGCCCTGGGCGTGATTACCCGCCGAGGCGGTGATCACCGCCCGCTCCCGCTCCTCAGGCGTCATGTGCGCCATGCGGTTATAGGCTCCGCGCAGCTTGAACGAGAAGATCGGCTGGAGATCCTCGCGCTTGAACAGCACCTCGTTGCCCAGGCGGACAGAAAGCTGCGGCGCGGCCTGGAGTGGCGTCTCGTGGGCGACATCGTAGACACGGCTGGTGAGGATGCGCCGGAGGTAGTCGAGGTTCACGAAAAATCCTTTGCGTCGAAAGCGTCAGGCGCCTCGATTATGCGCCAATTCGCCCCAGTACGCAAGGAAGTGAGTCGGGCGGTAGGATTGCAACATCGCATGATTGCCGGACAGCCCTCACCCCCCTGCCCCCTCTCCCAGAACGGGAGAGGGGGAGTTGGGTAGGGGCGCGTCGCGACGCGCCCCTACGGTCCGTTTTCATTGGGTGCGGGAGAGGGGCAGGGGGTGAGGGGCGGGCGGCTATTGTACCGACACTACGGCGTGGGCGTCATCCTAGGAGTACCGCCAGGGCCGCCAGCGCCGCCAGGCCCGCCACCTACCTGGAGGGCAGTGGCCGCGAAGGTATCGCCGTTCTGGCTGCCGATGGCTACAACCCGATCACCAACCTTCACATCGGCGAGTGTGCCGTTGACCTGATGGCGCACCACGCCGTCGGCGGCGAGGTTGACCTTCATTGTCGAACCATCATTGAGGGTGAGAGTAACCGTATTGCTCTCGATTGAGGCAACGGTGCCGGACATCCCGCGCCCGCCGCCTTGCCCGCCTTGTCCGCCCTGCCCACCACCACCGCGCTGGGCGAAGAATCCCGCCGCCGCCGCCGAGCGGCTCTCCTGTCCCGTCGCAACACCCATCTGCCGTCCGCCGTAAAAGGCTGCCGCGCCCACTAATAGCACGGCTACCACCCACATGATGCGCTCCTGGCTCATGAATTATCCCCCTATTGAGATTACAGATTGCCGATTGTGAATTGTAGATTGCGCCTGTCGCCCGGTCTACTCATATCGTAGTGCCACAATTGGGTCGAGCCGGGCCGCGCTGCGCGCCGGGGCGATCCCGAAGAACAGGCCCACAGCCAGGGCAAAACCCAGGGCCATCAGGGCTGCGTCAAGGCTGAGTTGAGCCTGAAGCACCCCGCTCTGGCTCACCAGCAGGGCGATAGTCGCGCCCAGGGCGAGGCCCAGCAGCCCGCCTACCCCGCTCAGGGCCAGCGACTCGAACAGGAATTGGAGCATGATGTCGCCCTCACGTGCGCCCAGAGCCTTGCGCAGTCCGATCTCACGGGTGCGCTCACGCACCGACACCAGCATAATGTTCATGATCCCGATCCCGCCCACGAACAGCGAGATCGCCGCGATTGCCGACAGAAACAAGGTGAGCATCTGCGTGGTCTGCGTCACCGTCTGCAAAATGGCGGCCTGGTTAAGTACGCTGAACGTGTCGCCGCTGCCGTCCTGTGGTAGATTCTTGCGCTGGCGCAGCAACACGTTGATCTCACTTAGGGCGGCGTCGGTCTGGGTCGAACTGGCGGCCTGGACCACAATTGTCGAGACGCTCCACTCACCGCCGACCGCCGCACGCGCCCCGAAGAGCTTACGCTGGGCCGTGTTCAGCGGCACAATCACCCCGTCGTCAACTGAGCCGAAGCCGGAACCGCCCGAACTGGCCAGTATGCCAATTACCTGAAAGCTCTTGCCGTTCATACGCACTTGCTGGCCCAGGCCATCGCCGTTGGGGAAGAGGTTCGTCGCCACGTTGGCCCCCAGCACTACCACACTCGCCATTGCCCGGTTGTCTTCCTCGCTGACAAAGACACCCTCGGCTAGCGTATTGTTGTGTAGGCTCGGGTAGACCGGCAGGGCGCCGGTGACTCGGGCGCTGAGGTTGAGCGCACCGGCCACCAGTTGGGCGTTGCCGTTATACTCGGGTGAGACGAACGACGCATCGGGCACATTCTGTGGGTTCGCCAGGGCCGTGGCGTCAGCGACGGTCAGGGTTCCACCTTCGCCCACTGCGCCACGCACGCCGCCCTGCCCCGGCTGTCCCTGAGTCCTGATCGTGAGCAGGTTGGCCCCGTTGGCGGTGATCGAGGCGGTGATGGCCGTCTGTGAGCCACGCCCAATCGCCATCAGAGCCACTACCGAGGCCACGCCGATAAGCACGCCCAGGGCCGTCAGTACGGTGCGTAGTGGGTTAGCCCGTAGGCTAGCCAGCGACATCCCCAGCGTCTCAAACCAGCCGATCCCGCCCTCCCAAAGATCGTCCTCGGCCTGGGTCGTGATCTGAGGAAGAGCCTCGCGCTCCTCCTTCACCGCCCCGCGAATAAGAGGCTGCTCGTGCGCGCTCATGGATTCTTCCTCCAACGACTGGCCACCGGCAGCCGCCCCACCCGCCTCGCCCGCTCCACAGGTGTGGGCGCAAGATGGGGCATATGCGGATCGTGGGTCGTCCACGCCTCCGCCGTCGGCACATCGCGCTTCAGTTGGCCATCACGAATCTCCAGCAATCGTCGGGCGGAGTGGGCCACATCAGGCTCGTGAGTCACCAGCACCACCGTCATCCCGCTGCGGTTCAGGTCGGTCAGCAGATCCATCACCTCCGCGCTTGTGCGCGTGTCGAGGGCACCAGTCGGTTCATCGGCTAGCAGCAGGGCCGGTTGCGTCACTAGGGCACGAGCGATGGCCACGCGCTGCTGCTGCCCACCTGAGAGCTGCTGGGGCCGGTGATCCATACGGTCGCCCAGGCCAACACGCTCCAGCGATTCGGCGGCGCGGGCCATGCGCTCACTGGCCGGGATGCCGCCCCGGTAAGCCAGGGGCAGCGCCACGTTTTCAAGGGCTGTGCTGCGGGCCAGCAGGTGAAACTGCTGGAACACAAAGCCTATCTTGCGGTTACGCACCGCCGATAACTGCGGCGTCTCCAGTAGCTCTACCGCCAGCCCATCCAGAGTGTAGCTGCCCGTCGTCGGTGTATCTAGGCAGCCGATCATGTTCATCAGCGTACTCTTGCCTGAACCCGACGGCCCCATAATCGCGACAAACTCGCCGCGCTCAATCTCGAAGGAGATGCCGCGCAGTGCGTGAACCTCAATGTCGCCGGTGTGATAGACGCGGGTGAGATTATGCACGCTGATCATGCTACTCATGGAATTGGCCCCCGTCCGCCACCGCCACCGCCGCCGAAGCCGCCAATGCCGCTACGCTGTGTCGTGCTGCTGGTTGTTGTGGTGGCGATTACCAGCGTGTCACCTTCCCGAAGGCACTGGTCGTTGGTGTCCACGCAACTGATAATCTCTGTCTGCCCGTTTGAACTCAGGCCGGTTGTCACCGTCACCGGCACCGCTGGCTGACCGGCAGCCTGGCGCACTTGCACCGTCTGCGTGCCTCCACGGGTCTGGATGGCCCGACTCGGCACCAGGATGGCGTTATCGTGCTGCGTCACCACGATCAGGCCCGTGGCCGTCATGCCTACCTTGATCGGCGATTTGCCGGGGTCGAAGCGCACCCGTACCGGGTAGGTGACGACGTTCTGGGTCACGGTGGCCACCGGGGCGACGGTGTCAATCTTCCCGGTGATCTTTAGGTTTGGCACCGCGTCAAAGGTCAGTTGAACAGCCAAACCGGGCGTGATCTGGCTCACATCGGACTCGCCGAGGCTGATGTCAATATACATCTGGCTGGCGTCAATCACGGTGATCGTGCCAGCGGTAGCGGTCTCTCCCGCCAAAATGCCAACACTGGCCACCATCCCATCGAAGGGCGCGACCAGGGTTGCGTTCTCCAGATTGAGCTTGGCCGCCGCCACCTGCACCTGGGCCGAGGCCAGCGATGCCTCGGCACTGGCCAGACTCGCGACCGAGGCCGGGGTAGTCAGCTTCTCCAGATTGATCTTGGCCTGATCCACGCTGGCCTGGGCACTGACGAGATCATTCGCTGTCGCCGGATGCAGCAGCTTTTCGAGATTCGACTGGGCCGAGGCCACGCTGGCCTGGGCACTGGCCAGGTTCGCCGTGGTTGGGCCAGCCAGCAGCACATTCAGCTGCGTCTGGGCATCCTTCAGGCTCGACTCGGCCTGGGCCAAACCGGAAACCTCATCCTTCTTCGCCTGATCGAGGGCAGTTTGAGCCTGAGCGAGGCTGGCCTCCGCATTCGAGACAGCCCGCAGAGAGGCGGCTTCCTGATCCTTACTCGCCTGAGGCAGACCGCCGGGCGCACTCTCCTGCTGGCGGTTTGTCCAGTAGAGCGTGCTGTAACTCGTCTGAGCGTCGCGCAGATTGTTCGCCGCCGTCGTCAGCGCCGCCTGTGCCTTCGTCTTGGCAGCCGAGAGACTCTCACGCTGGCTGGCCAGAGTCAACTGAGCCTGGTAGACGCGGGTCTGGGATGTTGAGAGCGTGTCGGCAGTAGGCCCAGCCTTGAGCTGGGCCAGATTAGCCTGGGCAGACTGAAGCTGGGCGCGGGCGCTGACAATATCCTGCGCGGTAGCGGTGCCAGTTCGTGTGCGCTCATAGCTGGCTTGAGCAGATCTAAGGCTTGTCTGAGCACTGGCAATATCTTGCTCGGTAGCACCCTTACCTTGGGCGGCAGCAAGATTCGCCTCCGCCGCCTTGAGGCTCGCCTCGGTCTGCTGCACCTGGAGGGTGAGGGCGCGGCTATCAAGGCGAGCCAGGGGCTGCCCAGCCTTCACCACATCGCCAGCCTGCACCAGCACCGCATCAACCGTACCGGATACGCCGAAACTCATACTGCGACTCTGCACCGCCTGAGCGGGGCCGCTGCCGGTGACGCTGACGGCCAGACTGCCCTTCGTCACGGTTGCGGTTGTGGTCGAAGACGTTGCCGTACTCGTCTGCCGCAGTTGCCAGAACAGCACCCCGGCCACAATCAGCACCAGGGCGACAGGCAGCAGCAGCCAGGGCGACATACGCTTGCGCTTGCCAACGCGGCTACCGACCACCTTGCGCTCGGGCGCGGTTGAGGTAACGCTCATAGAATTCAAAGCTCCTGTGCGAAGCACTATCACTGAATCCAAATCATAGCGAAAGGATATGTAGAAATTGTTCAGGCAGGTTGAGCATACGCTAAGGGGGAAGAAAGAAAAGACAGCGACCTACGTATCACGTAGGTCGCTGTCGTGAAGAGTGCGAGCATCCGCCCTAAGAGACCGCTTCTCAGACACCAAACAGGTGTGTCAGGCCAGTGCTGGCCGCCCCGCCGAGGCTGAGCAACATCGCCAACTTGGCATTCGGTACCTGGTTCGGGCCAGCCTGACCCATCAATTGCTGCACAATCTCACACGTCTGGTAGAGCGCTGTTGCGCCCACGGGATGCCCACGCGCCTTTAACCCGCCGAGTGTTGAGAGCGGGAGTGTCCCGTCATGGCCGATCTGCCCGTTTGCGGCGAGACGCCAGCCCTGCCCCGGCTCGGCAAAGCCCACCGCTTCTAGCGCCAGGCATGACATGATGCTAAAGGCATCGTGAACCTCGAAGAGACTGATATCGTTACGGTGAATATTCGCCTTGCGAAAAGCATCCTGGGAGGAGCGGGCCGCAGCGTACAGGTGGAGCGGGTCAGTTCGATCGGCAACCCGAAACCAGTCCGTCGCCACGCTGGAACTGAGAATACGGATTGGCTGATCCGTGTAGGCACGGGCCTCGCTGGTGCGCGTAAGCACGACCGCCGCAGCCCCATCGCAGATCGGTGCGGCGTCGAATACCCGCAGCGGAGAATCAACGACCCGTGAATGATTGATCATCTCGCTCGTGACGTCCTTGTCCTTGAAGAGCGCGTATGGATTGGTTCGCGCATTGGCGTGTGCATTAAGCGAGAAGCCGGTAAAAGCATCAACGGGGACGTGGTAAGTGTCCATATAGCGCTGCATGAGGCGCGCATTCATCCCAAGCAACGTCGCGCCGGTAGGAATCTCGGTTTCCGCATCCAGGGCTTTGGCCAGGGACTGAGTGGCACCGCCGCCGCTCATTTTCTCGACGCCGAGAGCGACCGCGAGCCGGGCCTCACCGCTGGCCACGGCAAAGTACGCCATGCGCAGCGCCGCCGCACCCGTTGCGGTGGCGGCCTCCACCTGAAGCGCCTCGATACCGCGCATGCCGGCGGCGCTGGCGATCAGGGTAGCAAGGTGCTTCTGCCCCTGAAGATCGTCGGCAAGCATATTACCGACAAAGAGCGCATGAATGTGATCCACCCGTGCGTTCTGCATCGCCAACTGGAGCGCCTGCACCCCCATTTCGCGGAGTGATGCACCGTTCACTTTCTGCACCGGGATCTGGCCAATTCCGACAATGCTCACACTTCGTAGTCCATCGGACATAGCTGATAACTCCTTCTGGAATTGGGCATGGTTCAGAGCAGTTACAGTGTAACAGTTCGTAGTGGGTACTTCAGCGTCCAAGCGGCTGAAGCCGCTACTACGAACGGTCACTCTGAAACCTGGCACCTGAAACCTTGTCTCACAGCATCAACATTAGGACTCATCTTGGGACTTGCGGGTGGGAAGAGGAGGTGGGGCACTGTTAGTGTCGCGGGTATTCTTCTGCACCGTCACAGCGGCAAACATGCTGAGTGTGAAAGACATAGCATAAAAGCCCTTCTCGCTCAGGGTGAGGGAAGCGTTCCACAGGCCGATCACCAGGAGCGCCAGGGTGAGGATCACCGATGTCCACGCGAGGCCGAAATAGACCGGCGTGACAGGGATGTTCTCCATCCGGTCGCGGACACTCTTCTGGAGGGAGACTGCCGCAAACAGGCCGTACATAAGTACGGTGAAGTAGTACCCCTTCTCGTTCAGGGCCATGCTCGCATTCCATAGCCCTACGTTGTAGGCGATCCCCCCTGCGAAGAGCGCCGCCCACGAGGCCATGATAAAGGCGTTGGAAGGTCTGTTCGTTAGGGTGTTCATAGGCTGGTCGTCACCATGATAATAGTGAAGGTGAAGGTGCTGCGAGACACCGTTGCACTCATTATAATACACAGATCGGGCATGTATTGTTCGTATGACGATATTTTCACGCAGAATAGCCCGTGAAGCTCAGGGGGTGTCCTGGGATGTTCACCCGCCAACCTCAATCCCGCTCATGCGCTCGATTGCCTTCACGAGCGCGTGGTTGCCTTCGGCACCCAGACCGACCGCTTGGAGGCTGCGGTACATCTGGAAGATTGACGCCGTAGACAATACGGGTGCGCCCACCTGATCAGCTGCCTCTAGCACCAGGCGCAGATCCTTCTGCTGGAGATCAATCGTGAAGCCGGGTCGCCAGTCACGGGCGATGACCTGTGGACCACGGTTAGCCAGCATCCAACTCCCGGCTGCGCCAGGGGTCACAGCAGCCAGAGTCTTCTCTAGATCTACACCGCTGGCTTGGGCGAAGACCAGAGCCTCGCTAACCGCCAGCATCGAGCCCACCACCAGGATCTGGTTCACCAGCTTCACCGTCTGACCGGCACCGTGGTCGCCTACGTGAGTGATCACTTTGCCCATAGCCTGGAAGACGGGCAGCGCCCGCTCCACATCCGCCGCCGCACCGCCAACCATGATGGACAGCGTCCCCTTGGCGGCACCCTCACTGCCGCCGCTTACCGGGGCGTCCAGATGCGCCACGCCGCGCACCGCCAGCGCGGCAGCCATCTCGCGGGCGGCCTGTGGGCTAATCGTACTCATATCAATCACCAGCGCACCGGGCCGCGCCCCGTGGATCACCCCGTCCGCGCCCAGCGTCACTGCCAGTACATCGGGCGTGTCGCTCACGCACGTAATGGTGATATCGCAACTGTCCGCAACCACGGCGGGACTCGCCGCCGCCGTAGCCCCGGCGGCCACCAGATCATCCATACGGCTCGCCGTGCGGTTCCACACCGTCAGCATAAAACCGGCCCGCAGCAGATTATGCGCCATCCCCCGGCCCATCATTCCCAGTCCAATAAACCCAATCCGCTCACTCATCGTACATCCTCACATAGACAAGGTTTCAGGTGCTAGGTTTCAGGTTTCAGGTACAGCGCATCAGAGTGCCTTATAAGTACCCAAACTGTAAAGTACCTGCGAACCTTGTCTAAACTGTAAAGTATCTGTGAACCATGCCATACACGTCACATTTGCTATACCTGAAACCTGAAACCCGAAATCTGAAACCCGAAATCTGAAACCTGAAACCCGAAATCTGAAACCCGAAATCTGAAACCCGAAACCTGAAATCTGAAACCCGAAACCTAAAACCCAAAACCTAAAATCTAAAATCTCATACCCCCTGTCCATACACCTTCGTCACCGTTACTCGCACCGTAAGCCGGGGGGCGTCTGGACGAAGCTGGAGCCAGGAGGATGCGCCGTCTGCACCGAGATAACGGATCGCCAATCGCTCGCGTACGGTCGGGTCGGGTGACTCAACCACGGCGGTACCCTGGAGCGTCAGGTAGCGCCGGCCATTGGCAATAGCAATGCTCACCGTGGGGTTGCGGCGTAGGTTGCGCGCCTTCACACTGCTCGCACCGCAGCTAAAACAGATCTCCTCCTTATCATCCAGCAGGTACCAAACAACCGTCTGCTGGATTGAGTCATCAACATTAAGCGTGCCCACAACCGCGTAGTGGATTTCATTCAGGTAGGCACGTTGAAGATCGCTTAGGATCATTAAGGTGGAACCTTTCTCTCGGACGATCTGCCCGATCGCTGAAACAAGAGCGGCGGATCGAACTGAATTCACCGCCAGACAGCAGCCATTGTACCGCGTAATAATTCGTTAAAAGTTTGAAACCTATAACCAATCAGGGGGTTGACTTTAACCATTACATAATGCTATAGTAAATTTCAGAAAGTCCAATGGGGTGCCCCGTCTGCGTCCCTCCATTGCGTGTTTTGGCTTGGGGTTTGAGGGTCTTCTCTCAACCCCATCTTCTTGCCGTTAGACGGCGTACATCGGCATGAGGGGGCCTGGGCGTGGTAGAAAACATGCTCCGGCCTCTCGGTATCTCCACTTCAGATACGACGATGTATCGCAGAGTACGGCGGGTTTTCTATTGGCTTTGTAACGCGCTTGCGCCCTTGTGCGAGCCATAAGAGCATTTAGTATAATGGCTTGACAATGCGCGTATGCTGGTGTTAGTACCAGTGTGGCTCTCGAACCGCAAGTGTCGTGCAGCACTTCGGCATCGCAGTATCGTCAGGTCGTTTTACAGGCAAAGGATGACAACACTCATTCAGCAGCCCGTACAGGAGTTGGGATCGATGATGGAACGCTTACTTGAGATGGCCCGTGCGCGTGGCTATCTGACCTACAATGATATTCTGGAGGCGTTCCCACAGCCAGAGTTGCACGTGGCGGATGTCGATCATTTGTACGCCACAATGCAGGCCGAGGGTCTGAAGGTAGTCGAATCGACTGCAGAGCTTGAGACGAATCAGCCGAACGATGAGGATGCGGCCACGGAACTGCCCGACCTCGCCGATATCGCCTTCGACGACCCGGTACGCATGTACCTTCAGGAGATCGGCCAGGTGCCGTTGCTCACCGCCGAGAAGGAGGTCGTGCTTGCCAAAAGCATGGAGTCTGGCGACATCGCACGTCAGCGGATTGACCGCGAGGAATACCAGACGAGCCGCGAGCGTATCGAGCTTGAACGGGCCTACGCCCAAGGCTGTGAGTCGCGTCAGCATCTCATCCAGGCCAACCTGCGGCTGGTGGTGTCAATCGCCAAGAAGTACACATCCTATGGCCTGACGATGATGGATCTGGTGCAGGAGGGTAACATTGGCCTGATGCGTGCAGTCGAGAAGTTCGACTACACCAAGGGCCATAAGTTCTCCACCTACGCCACATGGTGGATCCGCCAGGCGATCACCCGCGCCATTGCCGATCAGAGCCGAACCATCCGCCTGCCCGTGCATATGGGCGAGGCGATCAGTCAGGTCAAGCGCACCTCGCACAAGCTCCAGCAATCAATGCAGCGTGAGCCAACCCCTGAGGAGATCGCTGAGGCGATGGGAATCTCTGCCGGTAAGGTGCGCCGCACTCTAGAGGCTAGCATGCACCCGCTCTCGCTGGAGATGCCGGTCGGCCAAGAGGGCGAGGGTCGTATGGGCGACTTCATTGAGGATGATCGAATCTCGACACCCTCCGAGGCCGCCGCTGCTGCGATGCTGCATGAGCAGATCGAGGAGGTTCTCCAGAAGCTCCCCGAGCGTGAGCGCAAGATTATCCAACTACGCTATGGACTCAAGGACGGGCGCTACCGCACCCTGGAGGAGGTCGGCGTGGAATTTGGGATCACCCGCGAGCGCATCCGCCAGATCGAGGCGGTGGCCCTGCGCAAGCTGCGCCACCCTCACCTTGGCAAGAAGTTGCGCGGCTACCTCGATTAGAACGGGAGGCAGGAGGCAGGAGGCAGGAGGCAGGAGGCAGGAGGCAGGAGGCAGGAGGCAGGAGGCAGGAGGCAGGAGGCAGGAGGCAGGAGGCAGGAGGCAGGAGG
>Ga0007797_1000504_pt1 | contig 11778 bp, 9 predicted proteins | sample CryBogmetaGMA25M_FD_60364 | JGI IMG/M metagenome (GOLD analysis project Ga0007797, IMG submission 60364) | Freshwater microbial communities from Crystal Bog, Wisconsin, USA - MA2.5M | ecosystem: Environmental > Aquatic > Freshwater > Lake | place: Crystal Bog, Wisconsin, USA | collected 2009-07-06 | reverse complement strand
TACAAGATAGTGTGACAAATCTATTTTATGCCAAGTATGTCATAAATATTGGTTACCTCAGTATAAAAAGATTTAATAACATAGGAGGTAGGAATACTATCAATATCAATAAATTTTATCTTTGCTTTGCTGAATTTTTCACCCATTCTATATTGTTGATATTGTTCATCTGGTGCAATGATATATGTATCATGACACATTTTACCATTAAACTTCGTGAAGCAATAATCATGGATAGCTTCATTAATGATTATCTGCCCCATCCAACCGTGAAAAAGGCTGGTATCAAAAGATGCTTTATCTGAAGAATATTTATTATTATAATCTGAGTAATGATCAATGAAGTTTGCAAATCTTCCTACCAGGTCATTAACTATTATACCATTTTTCTTCATTCCTATGATAGTGGCAGCTGCTAACGCTGCGTGCGGCTTGTCGCGGCCAAGATAATCATATTGATAAATAATGTAATGGTTATAGTGTTCATGAAGAAAATTTATGTTGGAATTGCATAAAATTGAGGCATCTATGCTTGCCCCCCCATACTTCTTTAGTGCTAAATATGACAAATAATCCTTTTTTACTGCCCAATCATAAGCTGGGATTTTGTCAAAAACTTTTCTATATTCTGGTGAATCTGCAAGTAAGGATTCATAATTATCATTAGTCCACATTTTATGTTCAAAACCATCTAATTTGCAAGATGAAGTGGTATATTTATATGGATCAGGTAATAGCTTGGGGCCAATCCAAAATTGATGGATGATTTTTTCGATCCTCGCATCTTTGGGTAAATTTTTATGGTCCTTGTGATATTCATGAAGAGCAATAAAATCCTTATAAAAAGGGTCGAAATTATGTTTGCTACTAGCAGATAAAGACACATTGCAGTTAAGTGCAAGGGTTATAATAAAAAATATTTTAAGGATTTTCCCCATTTCTTATACCTTTGGCTAAATTAGGATGTTATTTCTTTTTTTGAGATAATAATATCTCCAATAAAATTTTCCAGTTTGTCTAGCTCCGTTAATGCTTGAGGCACTCCATCCCTAATCATCCAAACTTTAAAGTCGTATTTTTGTGTTAGAGTGTTTAAATTTTCGACGGCATCTTTAAGGAGGGGATAGTTCCACTCAAGCAAAATAACGATTTCATCCTTAGATTCCTCTAGAACTCTTGTAGCGCCGTTTAAGGCAAGAAATTCAGCCCCTTCGATATCTAGTTTCATGAAATTAATTTTGGTGCCAGCTGGGATTGCATCATCTAGTTTAGACGATGACAATTTTACAAACTTGTCTAAATTATGAACATAGCTAGAATTTGTTGTAGGTGTGATTTTAGCTCCTCCAGTGTTAAATTCATCTGAATAAGTAAAAAGATACTCTTGGTTATCCTGGTCAGTAATAAGTTGATTAAAAATTTTAACAATGTTGTTTAAGCCATTTAATTCAACTGAGCGTTTTAGTAAGCCAAATACTTTAGGATTCGCTTCAAAGGCAAATAATTTCTCTTGAAGCTTACCATCTGAGTTTATTTTTTTGGCGAGTCTAAGAGTATGTGTTCCATAATTTGCTCCAAGATCAACTACCTTATCTCCTGGTTTAACAAATGTTAGCATCAGGTCAGATAACGAGTTTTCCCAACCATTGCCGATCATTAAATTATAACCAATAGTGATATCTTGCGTATTAAATAGGATTTTTAAATCATGATTTAAATTTGCTATCCCTGTGTTGTCTCCAATGAAGAGGTAGCTAGTTGAAGGATTGCTAAAAGAGTTTACTTTTACCTCATTGCTAGAAGCTACCGCCTTAGATTCACATTCTATATCTTTGAGTCTTTTCTTTATTTTGTAGATATTAAGCGAACTTGTTGTCACTAGTGCAAGCATAACAATATATAGCAGACTATTAAGGGAGAAAAGTTTATTCATGAGTTATCCTTTTTTAGTAATTGTTGAAATGAATTTGAGTTAAGTTTTATCGCAACTGCTTCGACATCGTTAACGCCAGCAAAAATAAATAAATTTTTGCCTTGCTTTAAAATACTGGAAATATATAAATGGTTAAGCATTCTAGCATAAGGAGCATAATTAAATAGAAGAGGAGCTTCAAGGGTTCTTTCTATGGCACAAGTTTCAATAGTATTTTTGCATATAATTTTAGAAGCGAAGACAAAATAATACCAATGCTTATGCTCTAAACTATCAGGAATGTGGGTATGTAAAAAACCTAGAAACTCGCCCTCCTTGATCTCAATGAAATTAGTTGAATTTCGAAGTTCACCAAACTGAAAATTTATATCATTTTTCTGAGTGACAACTACTTTACAGAAGCCAGTTTGAAGATCGGGCTTAAATATTATAAATTCAGGATCTATGGAATAAACTAAATATAACTCGTTTTTGAATATTAGGGGAGCCCAATTTTTTTCAGTTTGCTTGTTGAAAGGTGAAATAAGTCTGGTGACATTCTCAACAATATATTTCCCCTGCTCTGATACGATTTTAGCTATTTTCATTTCTCTATTAACTGAAATTTTCTTGTCAAGAATCTCAATGTCATAGTTGAAAATAGCATATAATTCATTATTCATGACGAATAGGCGCGCATCTTCAGCTCGGCAATTATTTAGAGAACACAAGCCTGATACTAATTTTTGTGGTTTTGAAATTAATTTTAAATCCAGATCAAATTCAGCTATAAGAATAAAGGTATTGTTTGCAATATCGGGGTTAAATTCATCTAGTCTAAACGACATTACAATCTTGTCTTTATAGATTACAGCGCTCGGATTATACACTAAAGAAGTTTCTTCAGTCATGTATATTTTTTTTATTTGCTCGACTAGCTCATCCTGTTTGCGAGAGAGGTCGTAATATTTTTCATTTGACCCAGGAATTTTGATCTGCTTAACCAGGTCTATAGTTTTTTGATATGAATCTCTGTCTAACTTTATTAGATTCATATTTTTGTCCAAATAATGGTTGGTAGCTAAATTTGCAAAAAGACGAGCTACTGGTCCATCAAAATATGGGGATCTTTTATATAAAGAGCTGGTATCGCCAAGGTTTTTTTGGATGAAGTCTAAATCATTATTTCTGGCAGCTTCGTACATTGCATCAAGAGGTAATACATTGTCCTGCTCTTTTAATTTTGTTGAATTTAGCGCCTGATGCAAATGATTGTTTTGCTCACTCAGGATCTTTAATTTCTTTTTGTGGCTATGATCGACTCTAATTAAAATTATTGCACATACCAAGAATGTAATGATGAAAATAAAAGTCTTGCTACAGATAAAGGCCTTACTCGAGTTTAAGTAATCTTTTGAAATATGCTTCACATGTTTTATTTTTTAAATTTAAAGTATAACATGTATATATATTTTTTGTAAAAAGTCAATTAACTTGCGTAATGGTTAAATAATATTATAAATGCTTAAATTAAGCTGACTTATTGTTAAGTCTTGGGTTAAGTGCTTCGATCTTTATCCCGCAATTCCCTAAAAAAATTCTGCAACATTTCCTTAGCCTCTTTCTCCATTATCCCGCCATAAATTTCAGGCTTATGATGAGCGCATGAATTGCTGAATATCCTAGGGCCATTTTCAACCCCGCCAGTTTTTTTATCAAAAGCGCCAAAATATAATCGTCTAATTTTGGCTAGTGAAATAGCATAAGCGCACATAGGGCAGGGTTCTAGTGTGACATAGAGATCACACTCTGATAAGTATGGTGATCCACGAGATTTTGCAGCTTTTCGTATGGCAGTGATTTCTGCATGAGATAGAGGGTCAGAATTCTTGATAGTGAGGTTATAGGCCTGCGCTATTACCTGATTAGTTTTGCTATCTACTATGACTGCTCCAACAGGTACTTCATCTGCTCCATAGGCTTTAGAAGCTTGCTTCAAAGCACGAAGCATAAAATTATTTTTTCTAAGCATCTAACTAATCTTGGTATCGTATCTCTTCGTCAATGCCGTCAGGGTCTTGGTGAATTATTATTTCAGCTTTTGGCATTTTTTCTAAAATCTTCGCCTCGAGCCCTTCTACAATTCCATGCACTTCAAGTAGCTGCATTGTGGGGGCGAGCACTATATGGAACTGAATGAAAGGCTTGTTGCCAGAATATCTGGTTTTCAAATCATGAAAATCAATCACACGATCGTAATTGACAATAATTTTCTTTATTACTTCCTTATCTACGTCACTAAGTTCTCTATCCATTAGATTATCAAATGCGCCGCTCATTAATTTCCATGAACCATACATTATATAACCAGAGATCAGAATGGCCAAAATAGGATCGGCAATTGGTAATTTAAAAAAAGTCGCCAGTACCAGTGCTAATATTGTTGCGCTATTAGTTGCTAAATCTATAACATAGTGTAGATGGTCAGCTTTTATTATGCTGGACTGGGTGATTCTTATCACGTGTCTTTGGTAGGTAACTAAGGCAATATTTAGAGTTATTGAAAATATCATCAAATAAATGCCAATCAAGCCATCCTCGATAGGCTCAACGCTGAAAAGCTTCTTAATTGATGTGCATAGAATTAGTAACCCTGTAATAGAGAAAAATATTGATTGAGTTAATACGGCCAAATCTTCAGCTTTACCATGCCCAAAGCGATGTTCGTTATCTGGTGGTTGCAGGGCATAGTGAATAGCGACTACATTTACCAAGGAGGCCGCAATATCAAGGACGGAATCAAATAAAGAGGCAAGTAAAGCTAGGGAACCAGTCAAAAATAAGGCAAAAACCTTAGCGATAATGCAGATTGCAGCCGATGTGACAGCAAAATAGGTTGCCCTTTTAATTAATTTTGAGGAAGTTATTTGGTAATCTTCGGTTGATATATCCATAAAGATTTATTAAGTAATAGTTAAAAGGTAAAGGTTGGTTTAATATAGTTTACTTTTACAGATAAAGATTGTATACTAATATGATCGAATAGTTTTTGTTTGTCATTAAATTTATTATGTGCGAGAGGGTAAAATGTTATTAAAGAAAATTTGTGTGTTTCTTGTTGTATCAATGATGGTTTCGGGCTGCCAAGATGGGGCTATGAGTAAACAGGGGGTCGGTACAGGACTAGGAGCAGTAGCCGGCGGGCTTCTTGGGTCAACTGTTGGTAAAGGAAATGGAAGAACTGCTGCTATTCTGCTAGGTGCTGTTGGCGGCGCATTTGCGGGTAATGCTATAGGGGCATCGCTAGATAGGGCAGATCGAGCTTATTACAATAATACAACTACCTCAAGTTTAGAATCTGTGCCTTCTGGTCAGACTAGTACTTGGAAAAATCCAGATTCAGGTAACTGGGGATCATTTACTCCAACTAAAACATACCAAGGTTCAAGCGGGCAATATTGCCGCGAATTTAGCCAAAAAATAGTTGTTGGTGGACAGGTGCAAGAAGGGTACGGAACCGCTTGCAGAGGTCCTGATGGTGCTTGGAAAGTAGTTCAGTAATTCAGATAGAAACTATCTTTTATCAAGATAAATTTTAATGTCCCCCCTTGGGGGGCATTTTTTTGCGCTAACAATACCAAGTACCACTTATAATCTTCCGTTCTCATGCTTCTGGTTCAGACTCTGTCACCTATGTTTAACTAGGCTCATCGTCTTCACCGCTTGAATTTCTTGTAAGATTTATAAGTGGTTCTTGATAAGAGATGGGCATCTGATAATTGACATTTGCGCATATCCTAATGTTACGCTAGGGAGCAAAACAATGAAACACTGCAATTTTATTGCTCTGCTTAAGAGAATTTAGTTGTTATTTTTCTTCGACACTCTCTTTACTTGTTCTACTACTCAGTGATATATTCACGAAAAGTTGCTAATTAAGCCTAGCATTAATAATTAAGCTGAGGAGTTCAAACATGTCTTTGATTCTAAAAAAAATTGGAATAACAAAATATTTTTTGATTGGTGGGATTTTTTCATATTTTCCCTATAATTTAGGTATAGTCCCTCTTGTTCTTACTGCCGCATTATGTCAAAAAAGTTCTTTTTGTTCAAAGGATGAATATGATGAAATAGCTGATGGGTTCTTTATATTTAATAGTGTAGATGCTTTGAAAACAGTATATCAAGGAGGCGGTTTTAGTATAGTATCCAGAATCAAAGACTTCACTTTTGATGATGCTCTTTTGGGTAAAGTAAAAGACTTGACTGTAGATTTAGCAAAAGAGCTATATGCTCCGTTTGTTCTAGAAGTAACTACATTGGGATCAGTGGCTTTAGCAAATGCAATGCATGAATGTAATAGCACCTGGAACTAAATTGAACTTCCCTTATTTACAATGCATTTCATTTATATTCCTCTCCACAAGAATTTAACTTCGCCATTGATTTTTGTCTGTAATTGATAGATATTAACTGACGAATTAATCTAAATTTTAGCGGAGTATTATGGAAGAAAACCACACAAATGAAGAAATTAAATTGCCAGAGGGTAATTTGATGCAAGGAAAGCGTGGTCTGATTATGGGTGTGGCAAATGATAAGTCGATTGCCTGGGGTATAGCCATGGCTTTATCTAAGCAGGGAGCTGAAATTGCTTTTGCATATCAAGGTGAGATAATGGCAAAAAGAGTGCTGCCACTTGCAAAATCATTGGGATCAGATTTTGTTGTATCATGTGATGTAAGCGATGAAAAAAGCCTTGATGACATGGTGTCAGAAATTAAGTCAAAATGGGGAACAATCGATTTTGTGGTCCATGCCATAGGATTTTCCGATAAAAACGAGCTAAGAGGAAGATATGTTGATACTAGTCTAAAAAATTTTCTTATGACTATGCATATTTCTTGTTTCTCATTCACTGATGTAGTTAAGAGACTAGAGCCACTCATGAATGATGGAGGTAGCTTCTTGACACTTTCTTACTATGGTGCGGAGAAAGTTATGCCGCATTATAACGTAATGGGCATTGCTAAATCAGCCCTAGAGACAAGTGTTGCATATCTTGCAAGTGATATTGGAAAGTCAAATTTAAGAGTAAATGCAATTTCTGCAGGTCCAATAAAAACTCTTGCAGCTTCGGGAATTGGAGATTTTAGATACATACTCAAATGGAATGAATATAATGCGCCTCTTCGCAGAAATACAACTATCTGGGATGTTGGTAAGGCTGCGCTTTATCTTCTAAGTGACCTTGGAAGTGGGACTACGGGAGAAGTTCTTCATGTTGATTCAGGTTACCATGTTATCGGCATGAAGCAAGTTGATGCGCCTGATATTGCAAAAGTATAAACTCAGGTAGTAAATGTCAGAATTAAAAGCGACCAATAGTATAAAACAAGAGGCTGTACAAATTACCGACCAGGAGGCCCTTGAATTTCATAGAATGGATTCACCAGGTAAGGTTAGTCTAAGGCCAACTAAGCCGTTAATGACGCAGAGAGATCTATCTCTCGCTTACTCGCCAGGAGTGGCGGTGCCTTGCCTTGAAATATTCAAAGATCCAGAGAAAGCCTATGAATATACTGCTAAGGGAAATTATGTAGCAGTAATTTCCAATGGCACAGCTGTGCTTGGACTTGGAAATCTTGGTTCTCTTGCATCTAAACCAGTGATGGAAGGTAAGGCGGTGCTTTTTAAGAGATTTGCAGATATAGATGCCGTAGATATTGAAGTCAGCACTGAGAATCCCGAAGAATTTATCAATTGTGTCAAATTTCTAGGCAATAGTTGGGGTGGGATCAATCTTGAAGATATTAAGGCCCCTGATTGCTTTATTATTGAAGATAAACTTAGAGAGTTAATGGATATCCCAGTATTCCATGATGATCAGCATGGCACGGCTATTATAACTTTGGCGGCGCTTATTAATGCTGCGCACATTACCGATAGAAAATTTTCTGAAATCAAAGTTGTGGTAAATGGAGCTGGAGCTGCAGGAATTGCTTGTCTTGAGCTGATTAAAGCATATGGTGTAGCGCATGAAAATGCCATTTTATGTGATACTATAGGTGTCATATATGAAGGCAGAACTGACAATATGAATAAGTGGAAAAGTCTGCATGCTGTAAACACAGACAAAAGAACTCTTGCAGAGGCTATAAAAGGCGCTGATGTATTTATGGGGCTGTCTGTGAAAAATGCTATTAACCGCGAAATGGTAGCCTCAATGGCAAAAAATCCAATCATATTTGCGATGGCAAATCCTGATCCAGAAATTACTCCAGAGGAAGTAAGAGCGGTAAGAGATGATGCAATAATTGCTACTGGTAGATCAGATTATCCCAATCAAGTTAACAATGTTATGGGATTTCCGTATATATTTAGGGGGGCGCTCGATGTCCATGCTAGGACTATTAACAATGAAATGAAAATAGCTGCTGCAGAGAGTATTGCCGCATTAGCCAGGGAAACCGTGCCTGAGGAAGTTGCGAATTCATATTCAGGACTCGAAATGAATTATGGAAGAGAATATATCATACCGGTGCCTTTTGATAGTAGATTGATTACCAAAATACCACCTGCGGTAGCTGAAGCTGCTATGAAGTCAGGCGTGGCTAGAAAGCCAATTGCTGATCTTGAGCTATATAAAGTGCAGCTCGGTGCAAGGCTTGATCCAGCTTATTCAAGCATGAATTTTATTTTTGAGAAAGTTAAAGCAAATCCCAAGAGAATTATTTTTTCTGAAGGAGAAGAAGAGCAAATTATTAGAACTGCAATTTTGTGGAAAAATAATGGCTATGGAACTCCCATTTTAGTAGGAAGAGAAGCGCAGATCAAAAAAGTTATCGAAAAGATTGGCTCAGTGAGTGATCTTCAGGGAATTGAGATATGGAATGCAAGTGACATAGATGAGGAGAAATTAACTAAATATATAGATTACTTCTATCAGAAAACTAATAGACAAGGTAACCTTTATCGAGACTGTATTAGAATGGTTAAAAATGCGCGTAACATTTTTGCTTCGTGTATGTTAGCCTGCGGAGATGGCGATGCTCTTGTTTCGGGAGTAACGCGTGGATATCATATAACCCTTGATGAAATAAAGTCAGTAATTAGTGTAAAAAAAGATTCGATATTATTTGGTTTCTCAATTTTGATTTCTGGTGGGAAGATAATTTTTATCTCCGATAGTACTGTAAATGAATTTCCTTCCTCAGAAGATCTTGCTGATATTACAATTGGCACAGCTGAGCAGGCAAGAAAATTTGGCCAAAATCCGCATGTCGCATTTTTATCATTCTCAAATTTTGGTAATCCAAAAAGGGCAAGGGCAGATAGGCTGCGTTCTGCTATCGAAATTCTAAATAATCGTAAAGTTGATTTTGAATTTGATGGTGAAATGACGGCTGATGTCGCACTTAACGAGAGCTTGCTTAAATTATATCCTTTTTGTAAATTATCAAAACCGGCAAATATTTTAATAATGCCGGCACTCCATTCTGCTAATATTTCATCGAAGTTACTGCAAGAGATTGGAGGGGGGATTGTTGTTGGCCCAATACTTAACGGGCTTGAAAAGTCAGTGCAAATTGTGCAGATGGGCTCTACTGTCTCAGAAATTATGAATATAACAGCCTTTGCGGCTGCTGCCTGTATAGATAATTAGGATAAAATTATGAAACCATTTCCAAAGAAATATGAACCTAAAGAAATAGAGAAAAAGTGGCAAGATTTTTGGCAAGAAAATAAGACCTATAAATGGGATAGTAGCTTTAAAAGAGAAGATACTTTTGTAATTGATACCCCGCCGCCTACAGTTTCAGGGCTTCTTCATATGGGCCATATTTTTAGCTATACTCAAGCAGATTTAGTGGCAAGATATAAGCGAATGAGTGGTAAAACCGTGTTTTACCCGATCGGGTTTGATGATAATGGTCTCCCTACCGAAAGACTTGTTGAAAAGCAAAGAAAGGTGAGAGGCTATAGCATGAACCGGGCTGAGTTCGTGTCAATATGCAAAGAGGTAGTTGCTGAATCTGAGGAAGAATTTACCAAATTATTTAAATCTATCGCTTTAAGTACCTCACCTGGGGAAGAATATCAGACCATTAGTGATAGGTCGAAAACCTTGTCGCAAATGTCATTTCTGGAAATTGTATCTAAGGGCGAGGCATATCGTAAGCTAGAGCCGGTATTATGGGATATAGTCGATGCTACTGCGCTTTCCCAGGCAGATATTGAGGATATCGAACTCTCCAGTCACATGAATTACGTTAAATTTGCGCTCGAAAATTCAAAAGAAGAAATTACCATAGCCACTTCAAGACCAGAATTGCTGCCAGCCTGTGTTGCCATGTTTGTAAATCCTGAAGATAAGCGATTTAAGCATCTAATAGGAACAAATGCGATTACTCCGCTTTTTGGGATAAAAGTGCCAATTTTAGCAGATGATAGAGTTGATATTGAGAAAGGTACCGGAGCGGTAATGTGCTGCACATTTGGAGACATTACAGATGTTTATTGGTGGAAGAAATATCAGCTTAATACCAAGATGATTATTGCTCAGTATGGAAAAATTCTCGAACTTGAAGATATTTTACCTTTTAAAGACTCTATCAACAGCGCTAAGGCAAAAGAATATGCTGCACAAATTGAGAATTTGAAGATCGATGCTGCAAGACAGAAAATTATAGAAATACTAAGGGATGAAGGCCTGCTACTAAAGCAGGAAGACATAACTCATCCCGTTAAATGTGGGGAGCGTTCTAAGGCACCTATCGAAATTTTAATTTCAAATCAGTGGTTTATAAAAGTTCTGGATAAGAAGCAAGCTCTGATTGAAAAAGCCAATGAATGTGTGTGGTATCCACCCTATATGAAAACTAGGCTGGAGATTTGGGTGAATGGTCTTAGTTTTGATTGGTGTATTTCTAGGCAGCGTTTCTTTGGCGTGCCTTTCCCTATTTGGTATTCAAAAAGGAAGGGGGAGGAAGGCAAGGTTCTAACACCTAGTTTAGAAGATCTTCCTGTTGATCCCCTAGTAGATTTACCAAAAGGTTATACAAGAGAAGAAGTAGAGGCAGATAAAGATGTAATGGATACCTGGGCAACAAGCTCTATTTCTCCGCAGCTCAATTCTCATGCGATAACCAAAGAATTTGCTATAGATTATGAGCGTCATAAACAATTATATCCGGCTGATCTAAGACCCCAGGCGCATGAAATTATTCGTACTTGGACATTTTCCACCATAGTTAAATCCCTAATTCATGAAAATTCTATTCCATGGAAAAATTTGATGATCAGTGGCTGGTGTTTAGCTGCCGATAAAACTAAGATGTCCAAATCTAAGGGAAATATAGTTACACCAATTAATTTAATAGAGGAAAAAGGTGCCGATACTATCAGATATTGGACTGCAACTTCCAAGCTTGGTTCTGATATTGCCTATTCTGAGGATGTGTTTGCTAATGGCAAAAGACTAATTAATAAATTATGGAATGCTGCTTCTTTCGCCTCGATTCACCTAGCAAATATTAAAGGTGAACCAGAAACTGTAACGAAAGATTTAGAGAAAAAAATAATTTTCGAAGAAATGGATAAATGGGCACTTTTAAAACTAAGGGAAGCTATAGAAAGAGCAACTTCAGAATTTGAAGAATATGAATATTCGATAGCTAGGCAAGCCATTGAGAATTTCTTCTGGAAAGACTTTTGCGACAATTATCTCGAAATTGCTAAAGCCAGGGCTTATAACGAGGATGGCAAAAACCCAGCTGGGCAGCAAAGCGCGATCTTCACGATTCATCATATCATGAAAACATTGTTACTACTTTTTGCTCCTTTTGTGCCTCATATCACTGAAG
>Ga0007797_1000500_pt1 | contig 11800 bp, 8 predicted proteins | sample CryBogmetaGMA25M_FD_60364 | JGI IMG/M metagenome (GOLD analysis project Ga0007797, IMG submission 60364) | Freshwater microbial communities from Crystal Bog, Wisconsin, USA - MA2.5M | ecosystem: Environmental > Aquatic > Freshwater > Lake | place: Crystal Bog, Wisconsin, USA | collected 2009-07-06 | reverse complement strand
CCACTAACAACCTGAAGGGGTTTTAGTAAGTTATCGCGAGAAGTGTTAACGAGTTGCATTGCTTTTAAATCCTTGTATATATCTTAGTAGTAATAGTAATAAGGCTTCTAATTTCAGTGGATAAGTCAAAAAAGCTAAATAAATCAACACAATAAAAGACAAAAAACCTGTGGAAAACTGCTGTATAAGCGCTGCATAAAACGGGGATAACTTTATTTCAGTCCCCTATTTTTGCACGAAGCTGAGTCTTTCCACAATTTATCCACACACAATCCATAGAGTTATCCCTAGCTTTATTCACACCCTTATCCACAGGCAAAAATTAGGCCTTAAGAGTTTGCTCTATTACATGAATTTCGTGGTTAAGGTGGCCGTCATGAGCCCTCTCATCTGCGATCTTACGAACAGCATGTAAAACCGTAGTGTGGTCTCTCCCGCCAAACAACTCCCCAATCTCAGGAAGACTCTTTTGAGTTAGCTCTTTGGCCATAAACATTGCAATTTGACGTGGCCGTGCGATATTAGCCGGCCGCTTCTTCGAATACATATCCGCAACCTTAATGCTGTAGAAGTCAGCGACCGCCTTCTGGATGTTTTCAACAGAAATCTGACGGTTTTGTATAGAAAGTAGATCTTTAAGGGCTATCCGAGCAACATCAATAGTGACCTCTCGTCCATGAAAACGCACAAAAGCTAAAATTTTTCTAAGTGCCCCCTCTAATTCTCGAACGTTTGAGCGAAGGTGTTTGGCCACAAAAAACGCCACATCCTCACTCATGGGAATTCCTTCGCTAATCGCCTTCTTCATCAAAATAGCAACCCGCATTTCCAATTCTGGCGGCTCGATAGCGACCGTTAGGCCCGAATCAAAGCGTGATATTAGGCGATCATCAATCCCCGCCATCTCCTTTGGATAGGTGTCGCTAGTAATAATGACTTGTGCTTTATTGCTTAAAAGTGCCTCAAAGGCATAAAAAAACTCTTCTTGTGTTCTGGATTTGCCGCTAAAGAATTGAATGTCGTCAATTAACAGCAGATCTAAAGAGTGGTAGTAGCGCTTAAAACGATCAAAAGCCTTTTGTTGATAGGCGCGCACAACATCCGACACGTATTGTTCTGCGTGGATATAGCGAATTCTGGCGTTCGGCTTCTCTTTTAATAAGTGATTACCAATGGCATGAATAAGGTGCGTTTTACCTAGGCCCACGCCGCCGTATAAAAACATAGGGTTATAAGAGCTGCCGGGGTTATGTGCCACCTGTATTGAGGCGGCCCTGGCCAGTTGATTTGCTTTACCGGTTACAAAAGTCTCAAAAGTGAGATTTGGGTTTAGCTTTGAGTGGTCCTCAATCTCAAATGCACTTTCCTCTAGGGAGGGCGTCGTCGTGTTGGGCGCATTTGTTTGTTGCGCCTCAGGGGTGCTGTTTTCTATGGCGGCTGTTGCGGCCGCTAGTGGCGAGCCAACCTCGACATCTAGTACAAAATTAACATTAATGGGAAGGCCAAAATATTCCGAGGCCAGCTCTTGAAAGCGGTCTGAAAAAGTTTTTTTGATCCAGTCAAGCTTAAATCGGTTGGGCGCACCAACAGTGAGTGAGTGATCACTCTCATCAAAACCCAACAATGTTAAAGGCTGAATCCAGGTTTTAAATTGCTGGGGAGATAATTCGCGGGAAAGGACGCTAACTGCGCCATCCCAAAAACCAAGGGGGCTAATTGAATTCAAGGCGGCGGGATTTTGTAGGTTGCTCATATTTTTAGAGGATCCATTGTAGCGATGCTACAAAGTTATCCACAAGCTATAAAAACGTGGAAAAACTGTGGATAACTTGTGTATAAGGGAAAAAAAAGCATTGAAATGAATGGCTTACAAAAAAACTAACCAGAAATAGAGAAAAACACCTATATATTCATCAAGATAGATTGACCTTTTGCTCTGCAACAAGGAAAATACTTGGTTTTGCAGGGATCTATCATGAAAAGAACATACCAACCATCAGTAACACGTCGTAAACGCACACACGGTTTTCGTATTCGTATGAAAACAAAAAGCGGTCGAGCTGTATTAAATGCACGACGCGCTAAAGGTCGCAAGCGTTTGGCAGTTTAATTTCGCCATTGAACAGCGCAAGGATTTCTGAATTATTAAAAATACGCCCCAAGACAAGTTTGTATTGGGGGATGTATGTTGCGCCCTCCCAAGATGTCGATAAGCCAGATTTGGGTGTTGCGGTGGCCAAGAAATTAGCCAAAAGAGCGGTCGACCGCAATCGCCTAAAGCGGATGATTCGCGAGCTAGTTTGGACGGCCCAAGCCAACACGTTAAACAAAGATGTCGTGGTCAAGCTAAAAAAGCAAATTGGACGCGAAACTCGCGGCAGGCTTAGAAAAAAAGAATGCGAGCTTTTACGCTCTCAGGTTTCGGAGTTAATTTAAGGTGCGCGCTTTAAATAATGCCGCAGTGAAGTTGGTAAAAATTTATCAACTAACTTTAAGTCCTTTCATGGGGATGCACTGTAAATATGCTCCAAGTTGCTCTCAATATGCTTGCGACTGCTTCAATCATTACGGGTTTTTTAAAAGCTTTGGCCTGGTTGTCTGGCGAATCCTGCGCTGCAACCCCTTGTCACGAGGCGGTTATGATCCTGCGGTAAAACAAACATCTCATTAAATTAAGTGAATGCAAATGGACTTTAAAAAAACAATTCTTTGGGCTGTGTTCTCCATGTCGGGGCTCATGCTCTACAACAATTGGCAAGTCCACGAAGGTAAGCCATCCCTCTTTGGGGGCTCGCCTGTAACCGCTACTGCTCCAGCTAACAAGGCCGACAGCAGCAATAAGATAGACGTGCCCAATCAAATATCTGGCGCACCAGTTATTGCCGCTACTCCCGCCATTAATTCTGGCGCGATCGAAAGCGCGGAAAAGTTTGTTTTGCAAAACGACGTTCTAGTTTTAGAAGTTAGCGCCAATGGCGCAAACGTGATTGATGCAAAATTATTAAAGGCCCTTACTGCTGAAAACAAACCGGTAGAGCTTTTTCAATACACTGCAAATCATAAATATTTTGCTCGCTCAGGCTTGATCTCTCTTGGCAATAACGACTTACCAAACCACACTAGCACTTTTAAATTAACCCAATCTGGAAAAGATGGGTCAGGTAGACCGTTTCTTGTGCTTGCTAGCGAGCGTAATGGCGTCAAGCTAGAAAAAACATTCATCCTTAATCCAGGAAGCTATGTGGTTGACGTTATGCATCGGGTTACTCAGTCTGGCCCAAATGCAACACCGTTGGTCCTCTACACGGAGTTAGTAAGAGATGGCAGTCAAGAGCAAAAAATTGGGCCATTTGATGGCGCTTTTTCAGCAAGCACATTTACTGGGCCCGCAGTCTACACAGACAAAGAAAAATTCAATAAGCTGGAATTCACAGCGATTGATAAAAATAAAATCACCATTCCAACCCAGGTTGCTGCTGGTGAACCATCTTGGATTGCAATGGTCCAGCATTATTTCGCTAGCGCATGGATACCGGGCGACAAGTTTGTACGCGACATTTATGCGAACAAAATAGATAACGGCTTATATCGCATTGGCATGCAAACGCCACTTGGCTTAGTTGCTCAAGGTTCAACGGTTGTTGAAAAATCTCGCCTCTTTGTTGGACCACAAGAAGAAAGCGTTTTAGAAACAATCGCCCCCGGTTTTGAGTTGCTAAAAGATTATGGCTACTTAACGATTTTGGCTAAACCTATTTTCTGGCTATTGGAAAAGATTCATGGCTACGTCGGTAATTGGGGTTGGGCGATTATTCTTCTTACAATTTTGATTAAGTTGGTGTTCTTCCCGCTTTCCGCTGCAAGCTACAAGTCGATGGCTCGAATGAAAGAGGTTCAGCCACGTTTAATGGCTATGAAAGAGCAGTACAAAGGGGAGCCGCAAAAACTGAATCAAGCGATGATGGAGATGTACCGTAAAGAGAAGATCAACCCGCTGGGCGGTTGTTTGCCGGTGGTAATTCAAATCCCAGTATTTATTTCTTTGTACTGGGTTTTGTTGTCATCTGTCGAAATGCGCGGTGCCCCATGGATTTTGTGGATTCATGACCTCTCTGTTCCAGACCCTTATTACATCTTGCCAGTCATTATGGCCGTGTCGATGTTCGTGCAAACCAAACTCAACCCAACCCCACCTGATCCAATTCAGGCAAAGGTGATGATGTATATGCCAATCGTATTCTCGGTTATGTTCTTCTTCTTCCCCGCGGGCTTAGTGCTTTACTGGGTGGTTAATAACCTGTTGTCGATTGGACAACAATGGCAGATTAACCAAATGTTTGGAAAAAAAGACGCCAAGTAATTTGCTAGCTGCATAGCACTTATCGGCAAACATACTGCAATGATTACCAGAAAGCTGCCTATCATTGCAGTAGCCACAGCGCCAGGTAAGGCTGGTGTCGGTGTGGTTAGGATTAGCGGACAAAACCTTAACTTGATTACGAAAGCGCTTTTTCAAAAAGAGCTTTCTCCAAGACAAGCGCACCTGCTAACTCTTCGCGATGCCGCCGGGGAGGCTATTGATCAACTTATTGCGATTTACTTTGTTTCCCCATCTTCATTTACTGGGGAAGATGTTTTAGAGCTTCAGTGTCATGGTGGACCTCAGCTCCTAGAGTTGGTGATGAGACGCTGTCTTGAGTTAGGCAAAGAAGATGGATTGGTCATTGCTGAGCCCGGTGAATTTACTCTGCGCGCCTACTTAAATAATAAAATTGATTTAGCCCAAGCCGAAGCCATTGCAGATTTAATTGACGCGCAAAGTGAGGCCGCCGTTCTTGGCGCAGCTCGCTCATTACAAGGGGCTTTCTCCGAGAATATTAACGACTTAATTGAAGAAATTACCCAACTACGCATCTTGGTTGAGTCAACGCTTGATTTTCCCGAAGAAGAAATTGAGTTTTTAGAGAACGCCCAAGCACGTGAACGTTTGGCCGCTGTAAAAATAAAGTTGCAGGCTTTGCATGACGGCGCCCAACAGGGAAAAATTTTGCGTGACGGAATTCAGCTAGTTTTGGCTGGGGCGCCAAACGTTGGCAAGAGCTCTTTACTAAATAGGCTTGCCGGCGAAGAGGTGGCAATTGTTACTCCAATTGCTGGCACTACGCGCGATCGCGTAAAAGAGAGCATTACCATTGCAGGGGTGCCCATGCACATTATTGATACTGCGGGTTTGCGTGAAACAAGCGATCTAGTTGAGGCAAAAGGGATCGAAAGGTCTTGGGATGCAATTCGCCTTGCCGACCTGGTGATTTTTCTGACAGACCCCAACTCTCATGAGGATGGCCTGCGGGAGCAAATTCTGCAAAAAATCCCCCCAAAATGTCCAGTTTTAGAGATTATTAATAAATCAGATTTAATGCTTTTGGATATGGCAAACGCTCCAAAAGAGGCGCTTTTGATATCCGCCAAAACTGGCGACGGAATCGATGGCTTAAAGCAAAAAATATTGGAAATGGTGGGCTGGCATGGCTCACAAGAGGGCGCGATTATTGCCCGCAGAAGACATTTGGACTGTATTGAGCGCGCATCAGAGCATATTGCAAAATCGGAGCAATTCGCAGCAAATGGCAATAATTCCCTGGAATTATTCGCCGAAGAGCTATTTTTAGCTCAAAATCATCTCGGACAAATCACCGGAAAACTGCTTCCAGATGACCTTTTAGGCAAAATCTTTAGCCAATTCTGTATTGGGAAATAAAGGGTTTGTGCGGTATTCGGGCTGGTCTTTGAATACCCCCAAAATGTTAAAATTGACGGATTAAAAATTAAATTTTCATAGGGAAACACATGAGCACAGCAACAGTAAATGTAAATGCACCAGAATATGTAAAAAATAAGCGCTTGGTCGAATGGGTGGCAGAAGTTGCAGCCCTTACAAAGCCAGACGCTATTCGTTGGTGTGATGGTTCGCAGGCTGAGTATGACGAGCTTTGCGAGCTTTTAGTTAAAGCTGGCGTGTTCAAGCGACTAAATCCAGCAAAGCGAAAAAATTCATTTTTAGCATTGTCAGACCCTGACGATGTGGCTCGCGTAGAGGACAGGACTTATATCTGCTCAGCAAAGCAAGAAGATGCTGGCCCAACAAATAACTGGGTAAACCCTACAGAAATGCGTGCAACTTTGCAGCCGCTATTCGACGGCTCAATGCGCGGCAGAACAATGTATGTAGTGCCATTTTCTATGGGCCCAATCGGCTCCCCTATCGCCCATATTGGCGTTGAGTTGTCTGACAGCCCATACGTCGCTATCAATATGCGTTTAATGACCCGTATGGGCAAGGCGGTTATTGATCAGCTAGGCACTGATGGCGATTTTGTTCCTTGTATTCATACTGTAGGCAAGCCATTAAGCCCTGGCGAAAAAGACATGGCTTGGCCCAATAACAAAACAAAATACATTGTTCACTATCCAGAGACTCGTGAAATTTGGTCCTTTGGCTCTGGCTACGGCGGCAACGCCTTGTTGGGCAAAAAGTGCTTTGCACTTCGTATCGCTTCCAACATGGGGCGCGAACAAGGCTGGCTTGCTGAGCACATGTTGATTTTGGGCGTAACTTCCCCAGAGGGTAAAAAACACCACGTGGCAGCGGCATTCCCATCTGCATGTGGCAAGACTAATTTCTCTATGATGATTCCTCCAGCAGGATTCGATGGTTGGAAGGTAACCACCATTGGAGACGACATTGCATGGATCAAGCCACGCAAAGACCCAGTTACTGGCAAAACACGCTTATTTGCAATCAATCCTGAGTCTGGATATTTTGGTGTTGCCCCGGGAACAAATCGCCTAACCAATCCAAACTGTATTGATTCATTGAATCAAGATGTCATCTTTACTAATGTTGGATTAACTGATGATGGCGATGTGTGGTGGGAAGGCTTGACTGAAACTCCCCCCGCGCATTTGATTGATTGGCAAGGCAAAGATTGGACTCCAGCAGATGGCGCCGCAGGACGTAAGGCTGCTCACCCAAATTCACGTTTCACTATGGCCGCTACCAATAACCCAGCGGTTGATCCTAAGTGGGATGATCCTGAAGGCGTTCCAATTGACGCATTCTTGTTCGGCGGCCGTCGTTCAACAACCGTACCTTTAGTTAGTGAGGCGCGCGATTGGGTTGAGGGTGTTTACATGGCGGCAACTATGGGATCCGAAACAACTGCTGCAATTACGGGACAAGTTGGCGTAGTTCGTCGTGACCCATTTGCAATGATTGCTTTTGCTGGCTACAACATGAGTGACTATTTCCAGCACTGGCTCAATATTGGTAAGAAGCTTCAAGCCGAAGGCGCAGTATTGCCCAAGATCTATTGCGTAAACTGGTTCCGCAAGGGTGATGATGGTAAGTTTGTTTGGCCTGGTTATGGTGAAAATATGCGCGTCCTTTCTTGGATTTTGGGTCGTGTGGAAGGCACCGCAAAAGGTGTTGAAACTGTATTTGGTATCTCGCCAGAGCACTCTGATTTGAATTGGAAAGGCTTGGACTTCTCACAAGACATGTTTGATAAAGTCATTACTGCCAAAGTTGACGATTGGAAAAATGAACTGAAATTACACAATGAATTATTTGCGCATCTAGGCGAACGTTTACCTAAAGAATTATTGGAAATGCGCGCAACAATTGAGAAGCGTTTGAATGCCTAGTTCGGTATTTTTATTTCACGCTTTAATTAGATTCATTTAATGACCAAACCCCAACACCATGAAATAGTGGTGATTGGGGCCGGTATTTGCGGAGCAACCATTGCGAATGAGTTGCTTTGCCGCGGTAAGTTGGTGTGCATTGTTGATGCCGCAAGCTCCCCTGCTACTGCTTGTTCAAGCCATTCCTATGCTATTGCCCATCCTCATATTGGCAGAGGCTCCCCTCGTTTATTGCGCCTAACGCGGATTGCTTTTTTGCTAGCAGAAGCAAGATGGGGAAGGGTTTGGAATCAACACGGGATCTTCCAGCCAAGTAAAAAAGATCGGCCATTTGATCGCGCAGAAATTAGCAGTCACTTGCGCTCATTAGATCTTGATGAAGAGATGGCAAGACCGCTGGATGCACAAGAGGCAGAAGAAGTCTGTGGCATTCAACAGTCTGGGGTGTGGCTTCCGCGCGGAGCATCCCTTAGCCTGTCTGACGCCAGCAAAATTCTTTTACAAGATCACGATCACTTAACTTGCCTTTGGAATACCAGAATTGCAAAGCTTGAAGAGTCTGGTGGAAAGTGGAATGTATTAAACGACTTAAACGAAGTCATTTTTTCGGCAGATAATGTCATTGTGGCAATTGCCATGGATAGCAAGCCTTTGCTAGCTACGATTGGGATTCGTTTGCCGCTAAGGCCGGTGCGTGGACAGCTTAGTATTTTTTCGATTAAAGCAGGTAATCCTTGGGCAGACAAACTGCCAAGGGTGGGAATATCTGGAGATGGATATTGTCTCCCAGCGGAGCAACTTGAGGACGGTACTTATCGTTGGATTGTGGGCTCTAGCTTTGATGAGGGTGAGGACGATCTTGAATCAAGGGATAGCAGCGATACATTCAATCGACAACAGGCGCAGGGCTTGGTAGGTTACTTCGAGGGAGACGCTCAAGGATTAATGAAGGCAGGTAATTTTGTGGGCGTGCGTTGTGTGGCTGGCGACCGCCTGCCAGTGATTGGTGCGCTGACTCAAAAACGCGGCATCTTTTTGGCTACTGCATTAGGCTCAAGAGGCATTTTATGGTCAGCCTTGGCGGCCAAATTAATCGCTGCTCAAGTACTGGATGATGACTTCGCTTTGCTTGCACGCTTTGGCTTTGCTACAGATTTGGTTGCAGCACTTGCGCCTGCTCGCTTCTTCGCAGGTGCCTTAGCTGCACCCGCAGCCTTGGCTTCAAATTCAAAACCAATTTTTCCTTCCGCACCCAAGGCTAAATAGGCTTTAAAGCCACGGCCAGTGCGGTTCGATTTGAAGTTAGTCAAGAGGTCAGTCTTACCCTCTTTCAGTAATTTTTGTACTTGCTCAGGCGTAATTTCTTGTTGTAAAACCACTTTACCTGTTTTGAAATCACATGTTTTGCTTGGCCCGGTGTTATTTTCACAAACGTAGCGCATACCATCTTCATATACAGCGCCCGAACATTTTGGACAAACTCCTAAAGCTTGGCGTCCAGTGAAATCAACAGCCTCAGTTTCCTCTTCTTGAGTATTGCCAAAATCAAACTCGAGCTTGAAGCCCGCATTTGGATAGTCAGCGTCATCCTCAGGTATCTCACTTAGTTTAATAATTGCTGCAAATGGACGTCCTATCTTGCTGCGGAAACCTTGAAGTGGTCCGATGGTTTTCTCGCGCAGCAATTCTTCTACCTCAGGATATTCAAAAGCACGACCACCAGGAGTTTTGCTAATCGTAAAGCCACACTTTTCACAAGCAAAACGACGGTAGTTTTCTTTCACTGGACCCTTGCAATGAGGGCATGGCGTAGCCATTGTTGCGTAGTCGCCAGGAATGGTATCACTGTCATATTCCTTTGCGCGCTTGACGATTCGCTGCGTCATCTGTGCAATTTCTTGCATAAATGTGTCGCGATTCATCTTCCCTTGCTCAATGAGAGAAAGTTTGTTTTCCCAGTTGCCGGTGAGATCAGGGCGTGTTAGTTCTTCTACATCGAGACCGCGTAATAAAGTCATCAACTGAAAAGCTTTTGCTGTTGGAATTAGCTCGCGAGCTTCGCGCACTATATATCTCTCTGCAAGCAGCCCCTCAATAATTGCTGCTCGGGTTGCGGGTGTTCCCAAACCTTTCTCTGCCATCGCCTCACGCATTTCATCATCATCAACCCACTTGCCCGCACTTTCCATGGCTGATAGTAAGGTTGCTTCTGTGTAGCGAGCAGGCGGTTTGGTTTTTAATGGGACTGCCGTAATAGATTCGCTTTGAACAGTTTCGCCTTCTTGTACTGGCACCAATTCATCATCAGCCTGGTTCGATTTGCCATATACGGTAAGCCAACCTGGATTCACCAGGACACGACCTTCAGTTTTGAAGTGGTGTCCTGAGGCCTCTGTAATCCGGGTAGTAACCCGGAATTCAGCGGCAGGATAAAACACAGCCAGGAAGCGACGTACAACCAAGTCATACAGCTTGGCTTCGGGCTCACTTAGAGTTTTGGGAGTCTCTAGTGTTGGAATGATCGCAAAGTGATCAGAAATTTTAGAGTTATCAAATATGCGCTTGTTAGGCTTGATCCAGCCATAACCTGCCTTTGCTTTTGGATCCTTTGGATCACCTTTAAGAATTTGCTTAGCAAACGCACGATAGTCGTGAGAATGTTCAGCAAGCGTTTCCATGGTTTGCTTAACTGTATCTAAGTAGTCCTCAGGAAGTGCTTTTGCATCAGTACGGGGATAGGTTAAAACCTTGTGGCGTTCATAGAGCGCTTGGGCAAGTCCCAAGGTATTTTTTGCTGAGAAACCAAAGCGCGCATTAGCCTCGCGTTGCAAACTGGTTAAGTCAAACAGTTGAGGAGCAAGCTGAGTGGCGGGCTTAGCCTCTTCTGTAACGCTGGCTTTTTTTCCTCGGCACGCCGCCACAATACTTTGTGCAGCAGCTTCACTCCATAGGCGATTTTCACGAGCATCTGGCTCTGCGACATCTTTCTTGAATTTTGGATCAAACCAGCGTCCTTCATAAACACCAGCTGCAGCTATAAACTCAGCCTTTACTTCCCAATAGTCTTTTGAAACAAACTTACGAATAAGCTCTTCGCGCTCCACAACAATGGAGAGCGTAGGGGTTTGAACACGCCCAACAGTGGTTAAGAAGAAGCCGCCACTTTTGCTATTGAAGGCAGTCATCGCACGAGTGCCATTAATTCCAACCAACCAGTCAGCTTCACTACGACAACGGGCTGCATCTGCTAGCGGTTGCATTTCAGCATCGGTACGCAAGCTTGCAAAGCCATCACGAATGGCTGCGGGCGTCATTGATTGCAACCAAAGTCGTTTGACGGTTTGCGATGCTTTTGCGTGTTGTGCAATGAGGCGGAAAATAAGCTCACCCTCACGTCCCGCGTCGCATGCGTTAATTAAAGAGTTAATGTCTTTGCGCTTAATGAGCCTTTGCAAAACCTTTAGGCGCGATTCGGTTTTTGCGATTGGACGCAAATCAAAATAAGGGGGTACTACTGGTAGGTTAGCAAAAGACCATTTGCCACGCTTTACATCGAATTCTTCTGGAGCGGCTATTTCTAGGAGGTGACCAACAGCAGATGAGATGACAAAGTCAGCGCTTTCAAAATAGTCTTCGTGCTTAGTGAACCCACCCAAAGCTTTAGCAATATCGTTTGCTACCGAGGGCTTTTCGGCAATGATGAGCGCCTTTGGGCTGTCCGTAGAAGGAGTTTTGGAGCTGCTTTTGGTAGATGCTTTAGCCACGCGTTTGCCTAAATTTGAGCCTGAAATGATGTTTTTTATAGGGGAAATGGGTGATTAATTTAAACCAAATCAGGGTTCGGTCAATTCCCCACCTCTTTTTTATTATTAACCGATAAATTGGGAAAAGTCCAAAAAGACCTGTTTTTAGGTTTTTGAGGTGATCCCATTCCAACCTAGTTTTTAGCACAAAACCCCATTTAAACTACTTTAAACATGGTTTTTATCAAAAAATAAGCTCCTCTAGGATATCGCCTGGCTCGCGTACCAGCTTTGCTCCTTGCTGAATTAAAAGGTTGCAGCCACTCGAAAGTGTGCTTTGAATTGCCCCCGGC
>Ga0007797_1000499_pt1 | contig 11823 bp, 8 predicted proteins | sample CryBogmetaGMA25M_FD_60364 | JGI IMG/M metagenome (GOLD analysis project Ga0007797, IMG submission 60364) | Freshwater microbial communities from Crystal Bog, Wisconsin, USA - MA2.5M | ecosystem: Environmental > Aquatic > Freshwater > Lake | place: Crystal Bog, Wisconsin, USA | collected 2009-07-06 | reverse complement strand
TTTGGAGTTTTGATGCCATTTCTTTAAGTTCTACAAGTTTCATCTTTATAAGTTTGCCACGCACAGTCGGCCATCCACCACCAGCTTGTCCAGGAAATGCATTAACTTGTCCACAACTTCCACATGCCATTTTTTATATAATATTATAAGATAATAAATGGCAAGTGAGGATGATCTTAAATTGATAGATAGCATGGTGCAAGAAAACAAAAAGGCAAAGATAATTACGAAATCGAAAGAGATGGAAAAGGCCTTTGATATCATAAGGAAATTCATCATAGATAATAATCTCATCATGTATGGAGGCCTTGCTCTAAACGAACTATTGCCGGATAATTTAAAATTCTATACAAAGGATGATGTGCCTGACTATGACTTTTATAGTCCGAGTGGTATGACGCATGCAGTAAATCTGGCAAATTTACTATATATGGCTGGCTATAATTATGTTGAAGTAAATTCGGCAATACACGAGAATACATTTAGGGTAAGTGTGAATTTCACTGTTGTCGCTGATATAACAAATTTATCTCAAGCTTTTTTCAAAAATTTGTATGCGATATCAAAGGTAGAGAAACATAGATACAAATTTGTAAAAAATGAAATGTTGATGACACCGATTAATTTATTAAAATTTGAATTATACAAAGAACTCGCCGAACCAAATAGTTTATTTAGGTGGCGCAAAATATATAATAGGATGGTTTTATTTTGCTCATATCACAAACTTCCTGAAAATACCGGAGTCAAACTATACAATGCATTAAAGTCCCAAAAGAAAAAATTCGTAAACACAACTAATTCGGATATTAAAATGCTCATTCATCGTGTATCCAAATACGTAAAGGAAAAGAAGCTACCCTTGATTGGAAATGCCGCCATAAGCATGCACTTCAAATCAAAACACTCGTTCATTAATTGTTGCCGCCTCGATGAGTTCTTTTCGATTTTTGAGATAATGAGCCTTGACAAGGAAAAAACATGCAAAGAAATGGAAGATATTTTCAATAGTTGTGCATTTAAGGAGGAATGGGAGATTATCATAGATCAGAGGTCGTATCATTCAGAAATTCTTCCAACCCGAAATAGAATATATATTCAAAACAAAAAGACGCTAGAAAAGGTCGCGTTAATGACGATATTTAGTAGCAACTTAAATTGTGTATCATATGTTACAATAAATGGTTATTCTGTTGGTGGGCTATACACCATATTATCATTTCTTTATGCCTACACATTATTGTATCATGTTTATGAGGCTGAAACAATTGTCAATATGGTATTTGAGATGATTGGAGCAGTCGAGATGTTTATAAAAAATGACATACACTCGTCAATTAAAGACACAATGATCACGCAATGTTTTGGTTTCAAAGGGAGTGTTACAGTATTGAAGAAACAGTCATTCAACAATACACTATTTAATTACAAGCCAAACACGAATGATAAATTGGTCAAGAAGAAAAAGTGAACTGGTTTAAAGAAATAATGTTTATTTGCAAAGCAAACAACAAACAAAAAACAACAAACAATAAATGTCAAACAATGTGGATGCGGATGTGTTTGAGAGGGCGACACAGCTTGCCAAGACGAGCACAATGACGCAAAAACATTCTGCAATCATCGTGTATCAAGGCAAGATCGTCGCGGAAGGCGTGAATCATATAGAAGAATACATGGCGCACTGCTATTCAATACACGCAGAGGTGGACGCTCTCTTTAAACTCAAACACAAAGGCAGGAAGTTTCTAGAAGATTGCACGATGATCTGCGTGCGTGTCGGGTCAAAGAATCAAGAATATCCGATAAAGCTATCGAGACCGTGCCCAAACTGCGAAAAAGCTATAAAACAAAGTGGATTGAAAAAGATATTCTATAGTGCCTAATTCAGAGTATAGTTAATTGATGAATATGTAGCACCCATATTATTATCTCCACTTTGTCCATCCGTTCTTGGACATTCGGTATATATATCTACAGTTTTATTAGTATTTGGTCCAATACTTACCTTACAATTATCAGTTCCTCTCGTTGGTATGACAATACATGATGTAATAGCGGAATTGGTCGCAATTGTTACAGATCTGGGGACCCCAGTATCCCCAGTTTGTATAGTTCCACTTGCCTGTGTATACGGAATTCCATTAATGGTACATGTGGGAACAGGCTTGCATCCTGTAGGTGGAGCTCCAGTAACAGTGCCAGTAACAGTATCACAAGTGAGCAAAGCACCCGAAGAATTGCCAGAATATCCAGATTCACATGCACCGCCTGAATATAAGACTGTATCACCTTGCAATAATCCCATTCCATATCCTGGATAACTTGGAAGAGGGCATGTTTTTGGAGCAACACATCCTGTCGGTCCACCAGGACTCGACCAAACCCCATTAGTGCATAGACCATATCCGCCGATAGCAGTTCCGTTATATCCCGTATCGCATGAGATTGCCTCACAATTTGTCCCACTATTTCCAGAACATTTCTTGATATATCCGGGTGAAGATGGAACCGTACATTTGGCAGGTGACGAACAACCACTCAAATTACTCTTTGAATACCGACCATTCAGGCATTGGATCGTACCTGAAGGTGTACCAGTAAAATTAGCGGTACAAGAAGTTGGTGCGCATGTTGACATTATACCCATCGGACCGGGACATGTCAAATTATACATAAAATCTGGACTCACACCACCGCATGGCCACGGACAATTGCTCTGATATATTAAATGACATTCATCAATTTGGGCAAGTGTATTTGAATCACCACAGCTTATCGGCGCCACGACTTCAACTTGACTCTGCCCCTGCAAATTGGACAATGTCGCTAATGCAACCTGAATATTGGCTTGCAATGTGCTAGTATTCATGCATGAATTTTTCGTATTATTATTCAGCTCTTTTTGCGTTTGCATAATCGCCGTACTTGATTGCGTAGTCGAGCTGGCTATAGACGTCTTGCATTTCAACAGATCATTGGTCAAATTGATTATATTGGTTGTATTATTATCTATTAAACGATTTAGATTCGTAATTACACCTTTGGCACCATGTAAATCATCATAACATGTGAGTTTATCGGAGGAGCATTGAGATGATGCATTCAAAACAACACCTATATTATTGGAGCACGATGTGTACATATCGGTGAGAGTGCCGAGGACATTCTTATTATTAGTTGTCCATTGATTGCAATCATTATTAGATGCATTAATCTTGAAATAACGTCTCTTTTCAGCATTTAAATTGCTCAACGTAATACGAACGGCTTCATCATATATCACAGTCTCACTCTTGCATTCCTGCAGAGTCGCATCATATATCTTCATTTGCGCAACATTAGAATTACAAGCTCTTAACAATTCCTGTTCACTAGTTATTTCCTCTTGTACCGTGGCAATATTCGCATGTAGAGTAGCGATATTACTCAAATATCTTGTATTAACATCCTTCAATGAAGCGATATACCCATTATAATTACCAATTAAGACCAACATATCCCCATTAAGTTTTTGCAGCAATGTATAAAGCGCTTCATTTTGAGACTGAGTCACCGCCAAACTCTGTATATTAGAAGTGTAAAGCGTGGTATTATTTGAGCATGTTTGATTGCGACCAATCAATGTTGTTATAATATCTACATTGCTATTCAAACTTACAATAGATTTTTGCGAAATTTGGTGCAAATTGTTTTTATACGGACCCGATATATTTGCCTGTATACCTTGTATATCCCGTCGAGCAATCGCAATATCCGCCTGACACTTTTCCATATCCACGGTGCATTGCGCGAGTTTCTGAGTTATATCAGTGAGCTCGTGCATATTACTTGCTATTATAGGCTCTAGATCATTGATCTGTTTTTGGGTCCTCGCGCCAAAAGCGTTGAAACTGGAAATTTCTTCAGTAACGTATTTCATATAAACAGCTTTAGCAGCCAAACACGAATTAACCTCTTGATTCCACTCATTATATAGATCAGAACAATGCGAATCACCGAATGCGTTCCAAAAGGCTGACAAATTCGCGGCACTCACTTTTGTTTTATCAATTTCAATTACGCATGAATTGATCGGCACGCCAAGAGCATAAGATTGGCTTGTATCAGAATACACATTCGTAATGAACGGAGTCCCCTTGAAATTCTTGTGTTGCAATGAACACGTTTGGTCACCAAGTAAATAATCTTGAACATTCTGAGCTAAATCATTATATATCATGCAATACGATTTATTACTATGTAGCTTTGACGCATCAACAGGTTTATATTTATTCATTCGCAACCCCCCGACATACTTTGAATTCATAATCATTGCATTCGCATCTAAATTTGGGAGCGTCAATGAATCGCATTTTTCCATACCATACTCACTTAAAGAGTATTTCATCATCGTAGGGGTCATTTCAGGATGATTCACAAATTGTTCTTTATGTTTTGCATGCTTTGCATGGCAAGCATACCATGCATACACTATACATATCATAATTACAATTACAATCACCATTAAACCTTTTTTATATGCCATTTAATATAAACATATAATATAAGATATGGCAAGATATGGCAGGTTGTGGCCGGTTCTAATACTTTTAGTTTTAATCAACATATTAGGCATATTGTTTGTTAAGAACAAGAGCATGCTACGCATGCCAAGCATGCCAAGCATGGAACACTTTTCGACCATATCAATCCCTGATGCATCACTAAAACCATTCGCAGCAAACTTTGTCAATTATGATACAAATGTGCCATATTCCCTTATAAACAATGTAATTTTCGATACCCCCGATCCATCCCATAGAACCGCCATGATAACGCAAATGAACAACATCAATGCTTTGCTCGGAAATTACATTCTTTCACAAATGCCTACTTGGATCCTTTTTTCAAATGCTGCCAATTTCGGTGGAACTCTCTTTTTCATCTACCCGACTAATGGAGTATTTGACATGAACAGCAAATTGCTACCATTGATGAATATATACAATGGACACTCTATATCATATTACATACCAGTTGAATACACCGTGACACTCACATATGATAAAACAGTACCAGATATACCAACGAATTCTCCAAAACCCGTAATGGATGCACAGATCGATGCGCTATCGCAAAAGACCGTATCATTGGTGGGCACCAACACAAACTATTTAATACCCGATTTATTCAACATTATTTCGATGACGGTTGCTCTTGTGTAATATTATTATTTGGTATTTTGGTAATCAAGTTCCTGATAGTATTAATAACCAAAAAAGCGATCAATATCATAAAGATCCATGTTATAGACTCACTAAACAGATTGAGCCACTTGAATTTCATTCGGTTGTAGAATATTTTGCTTATGATTTTTTTATTTGAAATAAAATAGCTAATGGTTTTATAAAGAGATGGAATGACAACATCATCAGCGATTGACTTGATGAAAACAGAGGTGGCGATACCAATCATGAAGCCAGCTGCTGTTAACAACACATTATTACCAAGAATGAATTGTTTAAAGTCCACAGCCAAGTTCTTTTGGGTCAGTAATACCAATGCCATTTATAAATAGGATATTTTTTATTATTGATATATCTTTTGCCCCTTGAAAATAACAAAAGCACCATCTTTATCAGTCCTTACAATCCGTTCCTGATTATTAATCTTTATAAACCTTTTTTTTTCCTTGTCTATTTTTTTCTCAACTTTATCCTTGAATAAAATACAATCGAATAAAGTGTTTCGCACAAATTCTGGCAGATTCGCGATATCCTCCGCGGTCTTTATGTTACAATAGTCCATGATCAGGATCCCCAGAGCAAAAGTGTCCACAACACAAAGGTTTTCAAAAATACTATTCGCATTCTTCACGATATTACCATCTTTTATTTCAAGTAATTTATTGAAAAGCACATCATAATAGTCGTGATATTTATTTAAACTATTTAAATTGTTAAAGGCCAATAACACCATATTTGCCATGTCAATAAAAGGCTTGCATCTGAACTTGTCACTAAACATGTTAAAGAATCTCTCGAAATTCGCCTTGTCTTCATCATATGTAAGCACCTGACCATTACCTGATTTAACCATTTCGATCAAAAAGTGCACAGGTGATATCACCGTATTGGACAGCATGATACTCGACATTTTAAAATCGTCCATACTCATTACCATTTCAAAATTTGACAAGACGAATTTATGCGTCACTGTATTAAGAGCAAAGTTGCCTTTCCTCACATTTAAAACCAAGTAATTATTCGAATGAATACTGTTCAATAGACTCGTACAATCTCTGCAGAAGTTCTCAATATTGCTCATATTGATTTGAAGTTGTTTCGTGATATTCCCCGTCTTGTATACCGGATAACTATGATCACCTCGTCGAACACCCGTAATCAACCTGCACAAGTAAGTATATTGCAAACTATCCTCGCAATTACATAGAGCCAACCTTAGATTTGTCGCACACCTTATCTCCTCATCAGACTGGCCAATGATGTAATTTTCCTTTATGCGGATATCCGGCTCATGTATTTCGGCTATAATATCTTCTAAAGAACAAAGCGGCAGAGGCAGGACAAAGCATGATAATGTTGACATGTCTGGTCTTAACCTATTTTGAACGACTTCTAATGTAAGATTAGAAGAATCATCATGAGTATTCATATTGTCCCAATTTAGTGGCTGCATAATATTACAATTAATAATAATTTATAAATCAAGTAATGACCGAGTCATCATCAGAATCTTTATCTTTTAGATCTTTTAGATCCAAGTCATCATCTTTCAGATCTTTCAGATCTAAGAGATCAATACATTTCTTATTCAAAACACACAATACCTGTAGATACTTCCAAACCATTTCCTTATTGTGATCGCTCAATTTAGGCCATTCTTGAATAATAAATGTATCGATCCCCGCGAAACTTTTATTGACACTAATAAACTCATGAAATATCTCTCCGGATCCCAAGAACTCGTCGTCTTTTAAAAACACAAAGTTTGAATATTGGCCAACATATATGTTGAAATACTTTTGCGGTAACTTTCTATTCAATGTTTTACACAGCTTGTATGCGGTATGAATGAGTTTAAGGAAACGTTGTTCGGGATATACCTTGACCAAGTCCCTAATAAACAATTTTGTATTTTTATTAAACTCTTTATGCAACTCTTTTATGCTAGCCATATTAATATATTTTAACTAATTATTAGTTATATACATGATGAACGCGACAAGGCATACATTATGGGCAAGTTTGTTTATTTTACTACTCTCATGTTTTCTTGTTGTAAAAGAGTATTTCATGGTGAGTTCAATGCCGGTTCTTGGCAATTTTACACCAGATGCAATAAGTAAAATAATGCCTGATCCAGCTTTCCCGACAAATATTATTGTAGTTGAAGACAATGACATGTAATACATTATTTCACTTTTCGCGGCCTACCCAATTTCTTCACAGTTGTCACAGAAGAAGAAGAAGCCACAACATTCCCAAACTTAATTTGACTCAGTTGCTTGATAGGATCTCGCTCGATATTAATAGATGAACTAAATCCCTGTTTCAAATCATCAAGATGTGAAACAATCACAATAGCATCATAAATATTCAACAATTCCTTAAGTACTACAGGAACATTCTCAAGATTTTCATTATCACACGCTGTAAACCCTTCATCAATGAACAATTGCTTATTCTTTATACCAACTGCCCCCAATCTCCCAAGAACAATCCGGATTGCCAAACTAATGGTAAATCTTTGGAACCCAGAAGCCTTTTCAATTGGCGGTGCGTTACACCCATCTCTTACAATCCAGTTGAATTGTCCATCATTGAATACACAATCCAATTGAATATTCCGATGATTTCTGCACATGCTCACAAGTAGTTTATTTACATGAAGTATCAGAACAGGAATAATTTTATATTGGAGCACCCAGTCTTTGAAATTGGCGAAATGATCCATAATTGCTTTCAAAGTAGAATGCGTATCTCTCATATCACCATGAACTTTCACCAATTCATCAATTTGCAATAGAATATTCTGACCTTTATCCGCAATTGCGACCAATTCTTTGATCTCAAAACTCAACTCATTTTTCTTAGCAATCAGAACCTGATTATTTTGCACAATATCATTGTATTTGTCATAAGAATCAATAACATTCAAAGCCTGCCCGACATCAACCAATCTTGCTGAAATAATCTGACGTTTTTTGGCCTCCTCTAGTGATTTTTCAACAACACTCAATTCCTTAAATACCATCCAAGCTTTCGCATCCATCAGCTTCTTATCCACCTCAAGTCCCAACTCGTTCCAAGTCCGCGCGTCCCCCCTGCAACGCTTTTGACTCTCATGTTCTTCCCTCATGGCAATAACATTTTGTTGAACGGCTGTAACAAGATCCATCATGTCATTCGTCCAATCATCATAAAACCCCCCAAGTTTTGCCACAAGTTTATCGCATTCCCCCAGTTTGCCACGACTCCCATCAATCGCCTTTTTATTCTCAATCAATTTGACATTAACATCTCTAGCCTTTACCTTGAGATCCGCACAAATCCTTTGCTTATTCAACATCACTGCATTCCACTCACCAAATGCCTTTTCCAAAATGACATGTTCCGACCAAAGCACATCAAGTTTATCCCATTCTTTCTGCATAGCCAAATGTTTTTTAGCATTAATATACTCGCTATCCGAAGTAATAACCGCACCAAAACGTTCAATCATGTCGTTTTTAATATTGTCAATCAAAACCCGCAAATCTTTGCATGCCTTTTCAAAATCATCAATCTTAAGTTTCCAAGGGTGACACATGCATGCCTTGCATTTTGGGTCAAAGTCATGTTTTTCGCAATCATTTAAAATCCCAAGTTTTTCATCAAGATTAGATTGAGCATTTCTGAGTTGAGCATCAAGCACCGGAAAAAATTCAACAATAGCAGAAACATGATTAATTTTATTGGTCTCTAGTGCAATTTTGAGCTTGTTGAAATGTTGAGTTTCTTTTAAACCCCAATACTTTGGAGCAACCGGTTTACAATGAAGGTGAGAAGTGAAATCCGATTCTGCCGCCTCCAGATCCTTATCAACACACACTTTTTCACTTTCCAGTTTTCCCACAATCAACATTAAAGCGTCGATACTTGATTGAATCTCCGATCTCGCATTAATATTATCATCAAGAACATTTTTTATAATATTCCCATCGCTAATATTGACAGATTTTAAAAGGGCATTCAGCCATTTGTTCAATCTTAGTTGCGTATTACTCAATTCAGCAAAAGACATGGTTGGTTTATCGATTGAATGCTCTATTGAAGACTCTATATTAAAGATGGACTCTTTCCAAATGTTGTATTCAGCTTCCGAAATATAAGGCACACATTCCTTAATCTTCATTTGAATCTCACAACGTTGAGTTTCCAGCGCCTGAATATCATTATATTCAATATCCGCTCCCATTCCGATCAAATCATCAAACTCTTTTTTGAGACGTCCTTTTTGTTCAATCAAACATTCCAAAGTTTGATCACTCTCAACACATGTTACAGTCAAATTAGATTGCTCATACGTCAGCCGAACTTTACCAACTTGTAGGATTTTTTCATTAACATCTTGCCAAACCAGTTTCAGATTTGAAGATTCAATAATACCCACCTCAATTTGTTTATCAATCTCACACAGACTCTCACGTTTAATATCAATAATATCAGAATCCCAATTCAAAGAATTAAGATCTTGCTTTCTTAATTCAATGATATTGAAGAATTTTTTAGATATGTCTTCATAAGCCAGACATGAGGTTTTCAGAACATTTTGAAAAAAAGATGATGAATCAAGTCTCAATCGTTTATCCAGAAAGGCTTTTTGATCAGGTTGTTTCTTACAGAAAAAGTCTTCATCGAATGTCTGCGTAATCATGCAGGATGTGAGAAAATCTTCCATATTGCCCAAGTAGTCCTTGATCCAATCTGAAGAAGCTGATAAGCCAGACTTCAATTCAATAAACATGTTTTTCTCAATATCAAAGACTTCAAGGACAACCTCCTTAGTATTCAGCTTATTGGAAGCCTTAATAATTTCAAACACTCTTTTAAGTTTAAATGTCACTTTATCCTTGATAAAAACAATAGATGTAAACGCCTTTGATTTCATTGGTTTTTGTTGGCAAATGATTGATGTGGAAAAGTGCTTATTAGTCCTGGAAGGTGAGCTGACCCCAAATAGAGCGATACAAATAGTTTCGAGGAAGCTTGTTTTCCCATGTCCATTCTTGCCGGCGATACAATGAACTTGACCTTTAAGGTCTTGAAAGTTAAAGTGGCAGTCTTCTTTAAAACAAAGAATATGCGCCCAATCCATGTATGCCAATTCAAAACTGGTATGATTACAACGATCTAAATCATCTCTGGCTTTTTTATAACCAGAAATAGCGTCATTGATTTTTTTGTTCTTGTCAGCAATATCCATATAATTATTAGGTTGGAACAGCAAAGTATCAGGTGAAACAATCCAAGACTTCCAATCCTTGTGACATAATTCTTTACTTGGAACAGTATTGGTTATATATTCACACCACGAGGTTGGATCATTAAACTGAGCAATATCGCCAGATATTAACTCATCACTCGTATCATCAATCTGATTCGTTATATTTATTGCTCTTGTGCTTTCAATCACCACATCATATTTAGCGAGATCCGTAAAGACATCTTGAATTGACAAACATGAAACATTATCATGAACGATCTTTAAACTCAAATTCTTCGGGAACCACCAAAGCTTAACAGCCTCCTCAATGGGTACCCATACATCTAACAATACATAGCACACATCATTAATATATTTGGCAGACACAAGTCCGAAATCATTCTTGACGTGAAAAGCATTTGCAGTCTTTACCCTCAAATCCCACATGATAAAACCATGACCTAGAAGAGACTCGCCAAAGTTCTGTTGAATCGTACTGCCAGGATAAGCCCACATAGGTTTATCACTATGCAAAGGAGAATAAGAATTCATCAACATTATATTGCTTTGATTGTCTTTTTTGCCTTGATTGCCTTGAATGCCTTTTTTGCCTTGAATGCCTTTGCAAGGCAAAGGCAAAGGCAAAGGCAAAGGCAAAGGCAAAGGCAATGGCAAAGGCAAAGGCAAAGGCAAAGGCAAACCATTATGAACTTGAAGTCGATGAAGATCTCCGAGAAGTACAAAATCAAAGTTATTATTCTCACAAATCCAATCAATTGAATAAGAACCGGGTACATCACCATGGAAAAGCGCGATTTTAGTTATATTTTTATTATCATCCAAACAAATGGGAAAATCAGGCAATATATCATTCCTCCCACAAGTATTGCCGGCTTTAAGTGCATCTTGAATGGCAACAAGTGAGAAAACCACATTAGCAGCCTGATAAAGTCCAGTTTTATTGAGATACATAATATTATCAAGTGGCCGCAAACCATCCATGAGCGAAAACAACATGTCTTGATCTTCAATAGATGACTGGTTATAATCATGGTTTCCTCTGATGAGATAAACCGGCGCCAATGCAGTCAGGCGGTACATGATATCATAGAACAACTGAATTGCGCTAGATCCGATTTTTTTATTATTATGCAAAATGTCCCCAGTGATGACAATAACAAAATCATGCGATGAATAATAGTTTTGTTCAAGAAAATCGCAAATACGCTGAAATACAGTGATATACTCTTGAAACCGAGTGTTTTTTTGGTCATTGTTGTCAATTCCAGCTCTAATGTGGATATCCGAGATGTGGCAAATATGGTTTATACGGCCACTTTTAGGAGCTGGAAG
>Ga0007797_1000494_pt1 | contig 11896 bp, 6 predicted proteins | sample CryBogmetaGMA25M_FD_60364 | JGI IMG/M metagenome (GOLD analysis project Ga0007797, IMG submission 60364) | Freshwater microbial communities from Crystal Bog, Wisconsin, USA - MA2.5M | ecosystem: Environmental > Aquatic > Freshwater > Lake | place: Crystal Bog, Wisconsin, USA | collected 2009-07-06 | reverse complement strand
GTTCGACGGCCCCAGCCTCGATACGTCGCGCTGGGTCGCGGGTACCTGGAACGGCGGCACGTATACCCCCACCTTCCTGAATGGGGCGGTGCAGGTGATCGGCTCCACCGGGGCGTCCCTGCGCTCCTCCTCCACCTTCACCACGCGCACCCTTGAGGGTGTGGCTGAGTTCGGTGCCGGTGCCTGGCAGCACCTGGGCTTCGGCAGCCTCGGTTTCTCGGGAGATCAGTACCTGCTGTTCAGTACCATCGGTACGAGTACCACCCTCTTCGCCCGCTCTAACAGCGGTGGCGGCGAGGTGCAAACGAACCTTGGCGCCATTCCGGTGGGCCGCCATACATATCGGATCGAGTGGACCCGCCTCGCCAACGGCCAAGACCAGATCCGCTATCTGATTGATGGCACTCTGCGCGCCACCCACACCGTCAACGCGGCTCCCGCTCTCTATGCCTACGCTTCCTACAACAGCGGCGGCAATGCGCCCGCGCTCCAGATAGACAGCCTGCGTGTCCTGCCGCCCTACGCCGCGAGCGGTACCTTCACCTCCTGCGCCCTTGATGCGAACCTCGGTAATACCTGGACGACCGTTAGCTGGATTGCCACCACTCCCGTTGGCACGAGTCTGAGTGTTGAGGTACGCACGTCAGCCGATGGCCTGACCTGGGGTAATTGGACGACGACAACTGCTGGCACCCAGATTGCCAGCCCGAACCGCTTCGTCCAGTATCGGCTCAACCTCGGCACCACTGATACGAGTCTGACTCCACTGGTCACGTCGCTCACCCTTAGCCGTGGCCAGCCGGCTTCGTCCACCAGCACGCCGATCTCCACCAGCACGTTGGCCCCGTCCACCAGCACGCCGATCTCCACCAGCACGTTGGCCCCGTCCACCAGCACGCCGATCTCCACCAGCACGTTGGCCCCGTCCACCAGCACGCCGATCTCCACCAGTACATCAGCCCCATCTACCAGCACACCGACATCCAGCAACACGCCCGTCCCGGCCACCAACACGCCCGTCCCACCGCCCAGTGACGTCGTGCATACGACCCTGGCCGACTTCCAGACGGCCTGCGTAGGAACTAATGGCACGCTGGCAACGCTCGACGGCGATGGGGCGGTCGGTCTCGACGGTGCCTTCCGTGATACTTTCGACGGCCCCAGCCTCGATACGACACGCTGGGTCGCGGGTACCTGGAACGGCGGCACGTATACCCCCACCTTCCTGAATGGGGCGGTGCAGGTGATCGGCTCCACCGGGGCATCCCTGCGATCCTCCTCCACCTTCACCACGCGCACCCTTGAGGGCGTGGCCGAGTTCGGTGCCGGTGCCTGGCAGCACCTGGGCTTCGGCAGCCTCGGTTTCTCGGGAGATCAGTACCTGCTGTTCAGTACCATCGGTACGAGCACCACCCTCTTCGCTCGCTCTAACAGCGGTGGCGGCGAGGTGCAAACGAACCTTGGCGCCATTCCGGTGGGCCGCCATACATATCGGATTGAGTGGATCCGCCTCGCCAGCGGCCAAGACCAGATCCGCTACCTGATTGACAATACGCTACGCGCCACTCACACCGTCAACGCGGCTCCTGCTCTCTATGCCTACGCTTCCTACAACAGCGGCGGCAGTGCGCCCGCGCTCCAGATAGACAGCCTGCGTGTCCTGCCGCCCTATGCTGCGAGCGGCACCTTCACCTCCTGTGCCCTTGATGCGAACTTGGGTAATACCTGGACGACCGCGAGCTGGATTGCCACCACACCCGTTGGCAGCAGCCTGAGTGTTGAGGTACGCACGTCAGCCGATGGTCTGACCTGGAGTACCTGGGCGACGACAACTACTGGCGCCCAGATCGCCAGCCCACAACGCTTCGTTCAGTACCGGCTCAACCTCGGCACTACCGATACCAGTCTGACTCCACTGGTTACGTCGCTCACCCTTAGCCGCGTTGCGGCCACTGGTCAATGATTGCAAGATCATGGCAACACTCGATCTCTCGATCATCATCGTCAGTTGGAACGTGCGCGACTTACTGATCCGTGCGCTGGAGTGTGTCTACGCGACCGTCCAGCGCAGCAGCTTTGAGGTGATCGTGCTTGATAACGCTTCCAGCGACGATAGTGTCGCCGTTGTGCGTGAGCGATTTCCAGCGGTGCGGATGATCGTCAACCAGGAGAATATCGGCTTTGGCAAAGCGAACAATCAGGGCGCGGCCATCGCGCATGGGCGCTACCTGCTGCTGCTCAACCCGGATGCCTTCGTCCATACGTACACGGTGGATCGGCTCGTCGCCTTTATGGATACCCACCCGGATGCGGGCAGCGCCGGCTGCAAATTGCTCTACGAGGATGGCAGTCTTCAACGCTCGGTGACAGCCTTCCCGACCGTACTCACCGAACTCTACACCACCCTCGGGCTGGATCGGGCCTTTCCACAGCACCCGGCTTTTGGTCACTATAAACTGACCTACTGGAACATGGACGACATGCGTCCGGTGGATGCGCTGATGGGGGCATGCCTCATTCTGCGTCGCTCGGTGATTGATCAGATCGGCCTCTTCGATGAACAGTTCTTTATGTACTCCGAGGAGGTTGATCTCTGCTATCGGCTACGCCGCGCTGGCTGGAAGAACTACTTTATCCCCGACGTTACGGCCACCCACATCTGGGGCGGTAGCTCGCGCTTAGTGCCACAGACAACCTTCCTACGCCTCTTTCGCAGCCGGGTGCAGTTCTTTCGCAAGCACTACGGATTGGCGAGCGTCGTCGCCTACAAGATTGTTTTGCTGACCGCCAGCGCCATGCGCGTCATCGGTGGGCCACTCATTTTCGCGCTACAGCGTGATCCGCACGTGATCCAGATAACCCAAAACTACGCATCGCTGCTGCGCGTCGTGCCTACTCTTTAAGGAGTGTCGCCCATGATCGGTACCCCAGCCTCGCCAGAGTACGCTGTCGTTCCGGATCGGGCACGTACGGCGCGGCGCTGGTACGATGTAAGTGAGCGATGGGTTGTTGGCGGGCTGATCGCGCTAGTGCTGGCGATCACCGCGTTGCCCTATCTCTACGGCTACCTGTCGAGCCCGCCCGAGCGACGCTTTCAGGGTATCGTTTTTGATGTGCCGGATACGGTGCAGTACTTCTCCTGGCTACGCGACCACCGTAGCGACTGGCTGGTGCCGAACCGGATGACCGCCGAGCCGAATCCGCCCGCGCTCTTCAACCTGCTCTGGCTGATTGTGGGTCGGCTCCAGGTTGTCACGGGATGGAGCATCCCGGCACTCTTCCAGGGGCTACGCCTCATCGCAAGTACGGCCCTGCTGCTGATGCTCTACCCGGTGATCGCACGCTTCACCAGCGGTCGTGCCGAGCGACTCAACGCCTACCTGCTGATCACCCTGGGTGCCGGGCTGGGTTGGATATGGGTGATCGTGAAGTATGCACGTGGCATGAGCGGCGTACCGTTCCCGCTCGATGTTTACGTGGCCGAGCCGAATACCCTGCTGGTGATCGCGGCCTTCCCGCACTTCGCCGTCGCCACAACCCTGATCCTGGCGATCTTCTGGTGCTTTCTGCGCATTCTGGATCAGCATAGCCGCCTAGTGGTGGTTGGTGCGGCCACACTCGCGCTGCTGCTCACCCTCCAGCACGCCTACGATCTGCTGATCATCAGCCTTGTGCCTGCCGGCGCCCTCGCCTTGATCTGGCTGCGCGACCGGCGCATCCCCTGGTTTGGCGGGGTGTCGCTGATGCTGATCGGCGGCGTGGCCGCTCCGCCCGCCCTCTACTTCACCTGGATCACCAGCCGCGACCCGCTGTGGCGTCAGGTGCTGGCGCAGTTTGCCAACGCCGGGGTTTACACGCCGTCGCCACTACATCTGCTGGTGCTGATCGGTCTACCGCTGCTCGTGGTGATTGGTACGGCGATCTATGGCATATTCACCACACGCGGTCGGCCAAAGATCGCTCACGCCTTGTCCACAGCCAGCAACGCCGATCTCCTGTTGCTATCCTGGCTACTGGTTGGATTCCTCCTACTCTACATTCCTAGCGATTTCCAGATTCACATGCTCACCGCGTGGCAGGTGCCGGTGGGAATATTCGCTGTGCGCCTGCTGCACCGCCGGATTATGCCTGCTGTCGCACGCAAACGGGCGCGTCTCGCTCAGATGCTGCCCGTTCTGCTCTTGCTCGCCGTCCTGCCCACCAACCTCTACCTGCTGACATGGCGCGGCTACGACCTGAATCGCCACGCTGCGCCCTACTACCTCAGCCGGGGCGAGGAATCTGCGCTGCGCTGGCTTGGTCAACAAACCACCCGTGCGGATGTGGTGCTGAGCGGGCTGGATGTCGGCCAGTATGTGCCGGTCTATAGCGATGCGCGCACATTTCTCGGCCATTGGGCGCAGACGGTTGCGTACTACGACAAGCAGGCTGACGTGTCACGCTTCTTCTCGGCGGCAACGCCCGAGGTTGAACGCAGTACACTGCTACGCCACTTTGCGGTGACGTATGTCGTCTACGGCACTGAGGAGCGCGCCCTGGGCCAGTTTGACCCAGACGGCTCCGCGCTGTTTGTCCCGGTCTTCCGCGCCGAGGACGTGACGATCTACGGAGTGCGGTAACCCCTGAACTGCTATAGCGACAGAATGTACACCCCCTCTTAAATTGATCGTACAAATCACGGTGGTGTCTTTCCATAATGCCTAAACAGTTTATCAACAAATGCTTAGGGCTAATTTAGGAGCATGTTACTGCCCTCTGCGATCATAGTGCTACTCCATCTCTGAGACCCTCCTGGCCGAACATTCCGTGCAATTGTGGCCACTAATGATCATAGGCTTGATGTTATACCCCACCATGCCTCTATCCTTATCGACTTGAGAGCAAAGGGAGTTGAAATCCATGAATGTAGGAAAGCAAGCCTATCGATCTCAGAAGAGATCGGTGGAGTACGCATTAAACCGCCCAAGGCAGATCGTGTCCCCATCGCAGCAACCATACGATACCGCAACTTGGCCGCTAGTCAGTGTTGTGATGCCATGCTACAACGAGGCAAAGACCCTGCCTGAGATTCTAGCTCGTGTCGCCTCCGTAGACATCCCCAAACAGATTATTTGCGTTGATGATTGTTCCACCGACGAGACCTACGCCATCTTGTGTGAAGCGGCCGAGATCAACTCGATCTTTACTGTCGTCCGTCACACGTGCAATCGAGGGAAGGGTGCCGCAGTGACCACAGGGCTTGCCTATGCCTGCGGTGAGGTGACAATCATCCAAGACTCCGACCTTGAGTATGACCCCAACGACTATTACGAACTTATCAAGCCGATCGCCGAAGGGCGTGTAGATGTGGTCTTTGGCAGTCGCTTTATGGGCAGTCACACTGGCATGTACTTCTGGAACGCCCTTGGGAACAAATGCCTGACCTTCCTGACTAACTTCCTCTTCAACTGCTGGATCTCGGATATGGAGACCTGCTACAAGGTGATGCGTACTGAGATCATCAAGAGTCTCAACTTGGAAAGTAGCGACTTTCGGTTAGAACCTGAGATCACGGCCAAAGTACTCAAGTGTGGACACCGCATCTTGGAGGTGCCAATCAGCTATATTGGTCGCACCTATGAGGAGGGCAAGAAGATGAACTCGAGACAGGGTTTCTATGCGATTTACGCGCTTCTTAAATACCGCTTTCAGCTATAGAGGTAAGTACGCATGGATTGTGAACGCCATCCATTAGCATTGACAACCCACAGGCGGTACGTAACGAGGACGTTTAGCGCCTTCAGCGCCGCTTTCCTGGTGCTACTCGGACTCTTCCTAGTACGTCAGCCGACCCTTCCGGCACCTTGGTTTGATGAAGGGCTGAATGTCAGCACGGCGGCGACGTTTGCTCGCACCGGACTCTACGCATTATCCGATGCTACAGGGCCACGGGTACTCGATCCAGCTATTCAGACCGGGCCAACGGTAATCGTCCCGCTTGCCGTTGTGTTTCGCCTCTTTGGTACAGGGTTGCTCCAGGCACGGTTGGTGGTGATCGCCTTTGCCCTCTTGGCTGTGGGCTGTTACTGGTGCTTAGCTCAGCGTCTGATAGGCACTCGAAGAGCCTTCCTCGCCCTACTCTTCCTGTTGGTTGGCACCAGCGAGCCAATGGCGAGCTTGCTCCCAATGAGCCGCCAGGTGTTGGGCGAAGTACCCGCGCTGGCTTACCTGTTACTCGGCGTATTGATCTGGCTTGGCGCAGTCGAACGACGTGACCAACGCTATTGGCCGCTGATCCTCAGCGGATTGGCTTGGGGCATAGCGCTAGTGACCAAATCACAGGTACTGATCACGTTCCCTGTCGCGCTAGGTGGAATGGCTTGCCTTGATCGGCTGTACTACCGGCAAGCAACGTGGCGGGCTTTTCTCGTGCCAGGAACAGTTGCCATTGGATGTGTGCTTACTTGGTACGCCGCGCAGATAGCTATGGTTGGCCCCGAGCGCTTCCAGCAGAATGCGATCATACTCCGTGAGGGGTTGCGCTTGCATGTACTCGGTATTGACTTCGCTCACTGGCGCAATGCCGTTGGCGCAATCTGGCGCACTGGCTTCTGGATCTGGGGCGGGCCAGCTCTGGTATGGGGCGTATGGCAAGCCCGACACCGCAACTTCACCGGCCTTCAGCACGCGGTGCTGCTCAGTATTACGTTGACCATGCTCGTGTGGTTTACGCTGCTCTCTATCGGTTGGGGCCGCTACCTCTTCTTCCCAGCGGTTCTGACCCCAATCTGGCTGGCGGGTTGTCTTGGCTGGTTGGCAAAGCAACCCCGGATGCGCTGGTTGCCTGTGTCATCGGCCAAATTGACTGCCACGCTGGCCTTGCTCTTTAGCTGCATCAACGCCCAATACCAGATCTACGGGCTTTTGTTTGCCCCCGATAGTGGCTACCAAGCGATGCGCAGCTACTTGGCAACCCAAGTACCGCCCCATGCGCGGATTGAGTCGTGGGAGTGGGAACTAAGCTTTGATGCACCGCAACCTTTCCATCATCCAACCACAAACATTACCAATGCCTATACCGTCTTCATAATGAGTCGGCGTGTCCCCCCCCGTCTGTATGATCCGCTTCAAGCCAATCCTGACTATATTCTCGTCGGCGGGTTCAACATGCTCACTGGAACCTATACCGCCACGGTGCAACAGTTTGCCGAGCAAGTTGCTTCATTCGGTACCTACCAACTCTATAAGGTACACACTACCGCCGTCAGTGACAAGAGTGACCTATCCGTTCAGGGAGATCCGCCTTGATCGCTATTACGCTCTAGCATCTTGTCGGCGAGAGATGGTTTTATCGCATCACAGCGCCATTCCAAGAAAGCTAATTTGGCGTTGCGACGCGGTCTTCCGGATTCTCTTCGCTAGGCTGCTCGCTGAACTCCCGCTGCGAATGGTTGTTTTGGCTAATAAAGAGGAAAGCCTTTCGAGTACGGATGACGCTTCAAAGTCATGCGTATTTTCTAAATGGATACACTTATGGTCCGGAAAACAGTAATGGAAATAGCTCCGCCCAAGGCTCATTCCATCGCCTTGTTCCTAGCTCGCGTGGGAACACAGACCCGGCGACGCGAAGCGGTTAGCTTTATCGGCCTTGCCCTCTTTGCTACGCTCCTGGCCTTCACCAACCTCGCTAACTTTCCCCGTCCCTGGATGGATGAGGGATCCATCATGACTCTTGCCCGTAGTGTCGCTGAAGATGGCGTCTATGCGGTGCAAAGCGCCGAAGGCTACCAGACGTTTGGTGCAGTCCAAAGTGTCGGCCCCCCTGTTGTATTGCCTATCGCCCTAGTTTTCAAATACTTTGGCCTTGGCTTGCTGCAGGGGCGTCTCGTGATAGGGCTTTACCTCGTACTGGCGATCATGTTGTATTACCGCCTAGCCTGTAGGCTTATGCCGACCGGTTTTGCGCTCTTGGGAACCCTCCTTTGTCTTGGTTCACCTGGCGGCCCAATCCTTTGGCATGGTCGTCAGGCGCTTGGTGATGTTCCGGCGCTAACGTTCTTTCTGGCCGGGATGCTTTGCCTTACCGATGCCTTTGAGACACCCCGCTACTGGCGGTTTATTATCGCCGGGGTACTCTTCGGCGGCGCGATGGTGACTAAAAGTCAGTACATCATCTTTCTTGCGCCCACGCTCGGTCTGCTATGCTTGCGCGATCTGTTCTTCCAACGGCAGGGCTTATCGCGTGGCCTTGCGCTGGTCGGTGTCATTAGCTACAGTGGCGCGTTTTTATGGACAATCTGGCAATATTTGTATTTCGGTTCCGAGATTTTCGCTGAAAATAGCATGAAACTCGGTGAACTTGCCCGTGCAATGATCGGCTTCAGCCCACAAATGACGCCGGGTGCGATCACCTACCTTGTCTCGCCTAGCACCAACCATTTCTTCTTCTTTTGGGGTGTGGTCGCTCTCCCATTCGCGCTGTACCGTAGCCGACAAGCCAGCCGGAGCGGTGTTGGCCTCACTTTTCTTTCGCTGTTCACAGTGCTCTGGTTGGGCTATTTCACGCTGTTTATGAAGCTTCCCTGGTTCGTCAGCAGCTACGCACCGATGACCTTTGTTCCGTTCTTTATCGGCTACCTGTGGGCGGAAATTTATGCACTCTGGCGCACGCTCCCCCGAGCCACCCCAAACGGGGAAGCCATCGAGTCACAAACAGCTCTACGGGCTACCAGCATCGCGCTCATCACTGTGATGTTGGGTACCACCCTTTACCCGCTACAGCAGCGTACGCGAGAGATTCTTGTAGCGGATGACGCTACCCGCGATGTACGTCAGACCGCCGCTCTACTTGAACAGATCGTACCTCCTGATGCGGTGGTTGAGACATGGGAACGGGAGTTGGGAATTTTCAGCAGGCTGCGCTATCACTTTCCCGACCAGATTTACCTTGCACAGACCCAGGCAATGGCGACCGGATTCGCTCCGGCAAAACCAATCCTCGGTGCGGAGTATTTTGCTCACTCCAACGCGACATATCTGGTAATCAGTTTCTATGCGCGTCATTATCATCTGTATGACCTCGCGTATGTCCGGCAGCATAGTTGTCTGGTCGGGGTTGTCGGCCAAGACGCGACAAGCTACGAAATTTTTCACTTGACGGCTATAGCGAAGTCGCAGTGCCCGCCGTTGAACTGACATTTCCATTCTAGCCTGATCGCGATAATGCACAAGGTTCCGCCTATGCGCCGCACCGCCGTCCTTTTCTGCCTGCTGCTGATCTGCTCCGCCTACACCCTGCCGCGCTGGGCCGATTGGAACCAGAACTCGCGGCTGGATCTGGTGCTGGCGATGGTGGACGATGGCACGGTCAGCATTGATCGTTATGTCGCCAACACCGGCGACTACGCCCTCTACCGGGGACACACCTACAGCGATAAGCCGCCGGGTCTCTCGCTGCTGGCGCTGCCCGCCTACATGGCCCTGAGCCCGATCCTCAATCTGCCGCCGGTGGCCGAACGTCTTTCTCGACTCGGTCGTGTCGGGGCGCTAGAGAGTAGCCTGCGCGCCGAAGGGAGTGGGCTGCGCGAGGATAAGCTGCGCGTGGCGCTGGTTCAGTACCTGCTTACCTTGCTGGCTGTGGCCACGCCTGCGGCGGCGCTGGGAGTCCTCTTCTACCGGCTCTTGCTGCGCCTGGGCGCGAGCGAGTCGCTGGCGGCTCTGGGAACTTTGGCCTATGGCCTGGGGACAACCGCCGCGCCCTACGCCGGTAATTTCTACAGCCATCAGCTCTGCGCGGCCCTGCTGTTCGGTGCCTTTACCCTCGCGTGGCCAGAAGACTCTGTCCGACGGCTTGATGGTGCGCGTGGCCTGCTCTGCGGGCTGCTGCTGGGCTGGGCCGTGATCAGCGAGTATCCCGTGGCCCTTGCGGCAACTGTGATCGGCGTCTACGCCCTGGTTCGGCGCGGGCCACGCTGGATTATTCCCCTCGCGGTCGGCGCTGCCTTGCCTGGATTATTGCTTGTTACTTATGATATAAGAGCCTTTGGGACGATCTTTCCGGTTGGCTACGCCTACTCGGCCCTCTGGCAGGATCAGCATCACACCGGCTTTATGAGTGTCACCTACCCGCACCCTGCGGCGCTGTGGGGACTCACGTTTGGCCTGTTCCGTGGGCTGTTTGTGCGCGCTCCCTGGCTGCTGCTGGCGCTCCCTGGTTTCCTCTCCTGGTGGCGCATGGGTCGCCTGCGGGCCGAGTGGTGGGCGTTGCTGCTGGTGGTTCTGCTCACCCTGCTCTTCTACGGCTCCTCGATGATGTGGTGGGGCGGATTTGCCGCCGGGCCGCGCTATATCGTGCCGATGATTCCCTTCTTGGCCATCCCCGCCGGATACTGGGTCGCCACGCACTGGCAGCGCTCGGCCCACCGTGCGTTGTCGGTGATCCTGATCGTCCTGTCGGTCGGTATGGTGTGGCTGGAGACATGCGCAGGCCAGAGTTTTCCACCGGACACGATCACAAATCCGTGGATCGGCTACGTGCTGCCTGCCTGGGTCACTGGCGATAGTGCCCGCAATCTGGGCATGGCCCTCGGGTTGCGCGGCCCGGCCAGCCTGTTGCCTTTGGTGGTGATCGTGATCAGTGCGGGTATGTTTCTGCTCTGGACAAGGCGCACTCTTGCGCCCACGACAGCATCCGCCGTCGCTGGAGAATAGATCCTTATGCAGATCCTCCTGCTCACCCAGGTGTTGCCCTACCCGCCCGACAGCGGGCCGAAGGTGAAGACCTACCACCTGCTGAGACATCTCGCGGCCCACCACGAGGTTACGCTGGTCTCCCTGGTGCGCTCGTCCGCTGAGGTTGCCCGCGCCCAGGAGTTGCGTGATCTCTGCGCCGAGGTTCATACGGTGTCGCTGCGCCGCTCGCGCCTGCGCGATGCCTACTACCTGGCCCGCAGCCTCCTGCGCGGTGAATCTTTTATTATCAGCCGCGACCACAGCGCCGAGTTGCACGCGCTTCTGGCCAAGATTACCGCCCAGCGCAGCTTCGATATTATCCACGCCGACCAGCTTAATATGGCCCAGTTCGCCGTGGGCCTGCCCGCTGGTGCGCGCATCCTCGATGAACACAATGCGGTCTGGACGATTGTGCGGCGTATGGCCGACCAAAGCCATAATCTGCTCCGGCGGATCTTCCTTGACATTGAGGCTCGTCGGCTACGTCGCTACGAGGCCGAGATCTGCGCCCGCTTTGATGGTATCTTGGCCGTGAGTGTACCCGACCGCTACGCTCTTGAACTGGCCGCCGTTGAAGCAGGTGTGTCCATGCCACCCATCGCGATCATCCCTATCGCTGTGGATGCCCGCACCGAGCCGCCAGTGCGCCGCGAGTCTGTGCCGAAAACGATCCTCAGCATCGCGACGATGTTCTGGCCCCCGAATGTGGACGGCGTCCTCTGGTTCGCCCGCGAGGTCTACCCCCTGGTGCGGCAGGCCGTACCCGATGTGCGCTTTGCCATTGTCGGTGCCCGCCCGCCCTCAAGCGTCACCCGCCTGGCTGAAGACGACCCGAGCATTGAGGTGACGGGCTATGTGGATGATCCCCAACCCTACCTTGAGCGTAGCGCGGCCCTGATCGTGCCTGTGCGCGCCGGTGGCGGCATGCGTGTAAAGATCCTGGAAGCACTAGCTCGTGGCGTGCCGGTCGTCTCCACAACGATTGGCTACGAGGGGATTGACCTCACCCCCGGCAGCGAGTTACTGGTGGGCGATACCCCCGCCGCGTTCGCCGCCGCCCTGATCTCCCTGCTCAACAACCCCGCCCTCGGTTGTCGTCTGGCCGCCGCCGGTCGCCGGGTGGCCGAGGATGTCTACGATTGGCGCGTGGTCAACCCGCAGGTAGACGCACTTTATAGACGCGCCC
>Ga0007797_1000487_pt1 | contig 11977 bp, 9 predicted proteins | sample CryBogmetaGMA25M_FD_60364 | JGI IMG/M metagenome (GOLD analysis project Ga0007797, IMG submission 60364) | Freshwater microbial communities from Crystal Bog, Wisconsin, USA - MA2.5M | ecosystem: Environmental > Aquatic > Freshwater > Lake | place: Crystal Bog, Wisconsin, USA | collected 2009-07-06 | reverse complement strand
CTCCTTGGCTAGAGATGGCTTCTGCGATTTGATTATTAACTAAACCACCATATTCAGCACGTTCGACATCCCTAAAGACGCCAATCGGAACATGTACCAACTCTGATCCAGATAGGCGCGACAGAGCGAATGCATATGAAGGATCCAGAGTATTCGCATTGTGCACCACGATTTCACTCTCTTGAACTGAATCAAGAGGAACAACTTTCATGGCTCCATTTACGAAAATAACACCATGCGTTTGAGACTTAATCGGCTCACCATGGACCAATTGCAGCGTTGCAGAGCCTTTTGTATCGGCATCTTTCACAATTTGGTAGGCATCATCATTGAAAATCGGGCAGTTCTGATAAATCTCAATAAGAGCCGAACCCTTATGCAACGAGGCAGCTCGCAACGTATCTGTCAGATGCTTGCGATCGCTATCAATAGAGCGGGCCACAAATGTTGCTTCGGCACCTAAAGCTAATGAAATTGGATTGAAAGGAGTATCTAACGAACCTGCAGGAGTTGATTTGGTTACTTTGCCAGTTTCACTTGTTGGAGAATACTGCCCTTTTGTTAATCCATAAATACGATTATTGAAAAGCAAAATTTTCAAATTAACATTTCTGCGAAGAGCATGAATCAGGTGATTTCCTCCAATAGAGAGAGCATCGCCATCGCCAGTAATAACAAAGACGGTTAAGTCAGGTCGGGAAATTGCTAGTCCTGTAGCAAGCGTTGGAGCGCGACCATGGATCGAGTGAATTCCGAATGTCTCCAAGTAATATGGAAAACGTGAGGAGCAACCAATTCCAGAAATAAATACGATGTTTTCACGTGGAAGACCAAGCTCTGGAAGGAAAGATTGAACGGTGGAAAGAATGGAGTAGTCACCACATCCAGGACACCATTTCACTTCTTGATCTGAAGTGAAGTCTTTCTTAGTTAGAGTCAAATCAGTCATTTAGCACCGCCATTGTTGCTTCAATTATTTCTAGAGTTGAGAACGGAAGTCCACGAACTTGGTTGTATCCAGTGATGTCTTTCATGTATTGCGAACGCAATAAGATCGCAAGCTGTCCCAAATTCATTTCCGGAACTACAACGCGGTCATATTTGGCGAGCACGTCACCAAGATTCTTTGGAAATGGGTTGATGTACTTCAGGTGTGCTTGCGCAACACTCTCTCCATTTTCCCGCAGTGCCTCAACGGCAGCAGCAATTGGACCAAATGTTGAACCCCATCCGAGTAGAAGTACTTTTGCATCACCTGTTGGGTCGTCCACTTCTAAGTCCGGGACGCTTACACCTGCAACTTTGGCTGCGCGCGTGCGGACCATAAAGTCATGGTTGGCTGGATCGTATGAAATTGCGCCAGTCTTATCTGCTTTTTCAACACCACCAATTCGGTGCTCAATTCCCTTTGTGCCCGGAATCGCCCACGGCCTAGCAAGTGTTTCTGGATTGCGGGCATATGGCAGGAAGTTCTCTTGAGTTCCTGCAAATTCCACACGTAAATCAGGCAGATCCGCTAGTTCTGGAATCTTCCAAGGCTCAGAACCATTTGCAATATATCCGTCTGAAAGAATGAAGACGGGTACGCGATATGTTGTTGCAATTCGCGCAGCCTCCATTGCAATGTTAAAACAATCCTTTGGGGTTGCCGGAGCTAGAACAACACAAGGGGATTCGCCATTTCTTCCATACATTGCTTGCAATAAATCAGCTTGTTCGGTCTTGGTTGGCAAACCAGTGGAAGGGCCGCCTCTTTGCACATCAATGACGATGAGCGGCAATTCAAGCATTACGGCTAGACCAATCATTTCTGCTTTTAGCGCAAGCCCCGGGCCTGATGTTGTTGTTACGCCAAGAGCTCCACCGTAGGCAGCACCTAAAGCAGAACCAACAGCAGCAATCTCATCTTCAGCCTGGAAAGTAACAACACCAAACTTCTTGTGCTTTGAGAGCTCGTGCAAGATATCTGAAGCAGGAGTGATTGGGTATGAACCTAAGAAAAGTTTTAATTCACTTTGTTTGGAAGCGGCAATCAAACCGTAAGCCATAGCTACATTTCCGCTGATATTGCGGTATTTACCCGGTGCCATTTTTGTGGGAGCAATTTCGTAAGAAACAGAAAAATCTTCAGTCGTTTCTCCATAGTTCCAACCAGTTTTAAATGCAAGAAGATTTGCCGCAAGAACTTCGGGCTTCTTTGCAAATTTTGCGTTTAGAAAATTTTCAGTTGATTCTGTTGGACGGTGGTACATCCAGGTGAGAAGTCCAAGGGCAAACATGTTCTTTGAACGCTCGGCTTCTTTTCGAGACAAGGTTAATTCCGAGAGCGCCGTGACAGTCATGCTTGTTAATGGAATTCCGTGGACCTTGTAACTATCAAGTGATCCGTCTTCCAATGGATTTGTTTCGTAACCAACTTTTGTCAGATTTCGAGTAGTGAACTCATCGCTATCTACAATAACCGTCGCCCCACGTGGCAAATCTTTTATATTGGCTTTTAAAGCTGCAGGATTCATCGCAACTAATACATCTGGGGCGTCACCAGGGGTCTGCACATGGTGATCCGCAAAATGTAATTGGAAGGAGGAGACTCCGGCGAGCGTTCCTTGGGGCGCTCGAATCTCCGCTGGAAAATTAGGAAGAGTCGAAAGATCGTTTCCAAGGCTTGCTGTATCCATTGTGAAACGGTCGCCTGTCAATTGCATTCCATCGCCGCTATCTCCAGCAAATCGAATTGTTACCTGGTGCAGCGAAACTACTGTTTTACTCACGCTTATATCCTGCCACTTTGCGGTGGAAATACTAGTGACGGGTAGATACTGAGCGATGATATGAGTCTCAATTATCAATTCAAGCAAGGGATAACACTCTTACAACTTGGACTTTTTACAATCTCTATTTCCCTGCAAATTGCTATGTGATAGGTAAAATTCCCCAATGAGAATTAAGCGGAAAAGTATGATTGCGGCCTGCCTTAGTGGGAGCTTATTAGTTTCCTTAATCGCAGCATCAGCAGCAAACGCGCACGTGGAATTCAATCCAGATAGCGTGGTGGCAAACAAGCACCAAGTTCTTTCGCTTGTAGTGCCACATGATTGCAGTGCTACTTCAAAAACGACGGAAATCAAGATTCAACTTCCTGGCAATTTTGATATTAAAACCTTCTCACCCGTTGGAGTTTTCCAACACGGAAAGGCTTTGAAGAGTTGGACTGAGAAGCTTGTGACATCTGGCGGTAAGTCCTACGTCGACATAAAAGGTCCAGGAATTATGGCTGGCCCAGATATGGGTGCTAACGCAGTAACATTGAAATTCAATGCAACGACTCCATCAACTAAAGGCGCTCAACTTAAATTCCCTGCAGTCCAATACTGCACTGGAGGAGGATCTGTCAGTTGGATTCAGCCACGCCCTACCGATGGATCAGATCCAGCCGAATCAGCTAAGCCAGTTCCTGTATTGAATCTTAAGTAACAAGAGTCTATGTTGAATAAGAGCGAGCAAAGCGCCTGTAAATATATTTACAAACTCTTCCTCGGACTCTGCTTGCTCTTTTCACTCGCACTTTTCGGTTCGCCATCTGCGTCAGCTCATGCCCAACTGGTTGCTACATATCCAGTTGATAATTCTGAGGTCACCTCTTCGCCTGAAGTCATAGTTCTATCGTGGGGCGAGGATGTGAGAACCAATGCAAGGCAATTTTCAATCACTCGTTCCGACGGCCATTCTCAGAAATTTTCCTTCAATTATCGCTTTGATGCCACAACTAGTGAGGGAAGTGCTTCGCTTGTTCCAGTGAAGAAACTTCCAACTGGTTCCTACATAGTTTCTTGGAAAGTGGTTAGCCATGACGGCCATCTCGTTGCAGGAGCAACAACTTTTGGCATCAACGTTTCTGCTGCAACAATAAAGAGTTCTAGTTCAACTTCATTATTTGATGAATTTTTGCAGGGATTTTTCTGGCTCCTCATAATTTTTACTTTTGGCGCAATTATGTCCGGTAGAAGAAGAATTTATTCACTCACTGCAAGACTTATAATATTGGTTGGATTAGCAAGGTTAATGAGTACCTATTTAGTCCTTCATGGCTCGTTCCTAACTACGGGTAGTGCCAAGATTTCTATTTGTGCATTCATAATTTTGCCGATAATCATCGTACTTCCAAAATCGAAATTAAGCGCTCATGGAGATACAAAGCTATATCAACTCATTCTTCTTTCAATTCTCTTTGCTTCACAACCATTTTTTGAGGGTCATCCATTGGATGTTATTCAACCTGGTTATCTCAAGTATTTATCAGCAGCGCACTTGTTATTCGCTCTGCTATGGACGGGATCGGTCATTGCCCTAGCTCTCAAAAGAGATGCCGCACAATATGAAATTACTCGTCGCATAAGCACCATAAGCATATTTTTGCTGCTCCTCTTTGGAGTAGCGCTTACCTATTTCCTCGCTCTTCCCTTAAATTTCGGAAGTAAGAGTGCGTGGGAAACCTTCATCATTGTAAAAATTGCTCTAGTAGTGACAACGCTATGCATCGGGGCTTTTCATCATTTTGCTGGCAAGAATGCCCTTGAATCTTCAAAGTTCCAAATTAGTAAGACGCTTCTTCTTGAATCAGTAACGATAATTAGCATTGTGACCACCACCGCTTTGTTGGTGGGATATACCCCTCCAAAAATTATTGCAAACCAATACAAAATTTCGCAAAGACTTACTTCGGCTAATTCTGGAAACGACTATCTGAATTTCCCAGTTAAATTCGATAACGGACTTACTGGCACTTTTTATATTCAAAAGGTAACTACGGGAAAACCAGCCATGATTATGCTCGCAGTAAAGTCTAAAAAATCTCTCAAATCTCCAATAGTTGATGTGTTCTTTTCCAATACAAAACTCAATATCATCGATTTGCATTCTAAACTTGCCGGTGCCTCCAATCAGTACATGTCGTACCTATCAATTCCGGGCAAAGGGAGTTGGCATTTAAGCATCCAAATTCTCATCGATGAATTTACACAAACTCAAGCCAACTTCAATGTCAATATCTAACGGAACTAAGTTAATCTAGTCCCATGCAAAGGCCAATAATCAAGGCAGTCATCCCTGCTGCGGGTATGGGCACACGTTTTCTACCGGCGACAAAAGCAATGCCCAAAGAAATGCTTCCGGTCGTAGATAAGCCAGCGATTCAATATGTAGTTGAAGAGGCAGCGACTGCAGGTCTCACCGAAATCATGATGGTGACAGGACGCAACAAACGGGCTCTTGAAGATCATTTTGACCGGGCAACTGAGCTCGAAGCACTCCTTGAAGAAAAAGGAAACCTTGAATTATTGGCAACCGTCCGGGAATCTACAAAATTGGCCAATATGCATTATGCCCGCCAAGCATTCCCACGTGGCCTAGGAGATGCAGTTTTAACGGCAGCGGGCTTTGTTGGAAAAGACTCTTTTGCAGTTCTTCTCGGAGATGACTTGATTGATGCGAGGAATCCCATCCTTCCAACAATGATTGCAGTTCATGAAAAATTTGGTGGAACAGTTTTGGCGCTCATGGAAGTTAGTCCAGAGAAGATTTCTTCTTATGGAGCAGCAGCGGTAGCACCAATCGCCCACGGAAGTGGTTTTGATAACGTTATGAGAATAACGGGATTGGTTGAGAAGCCAGCCAAGGAAAGTGCACCAAGCAACTACGCTGTTCTTGGCCGCTACCTGCTGACTAGCGAAATTTTTGATGTCTTGAGAGTGACTAAACCAGGAAAGAGCGGTGAAGTTCAATTAACTGATGCCATCGCCGAATTAACATCGCGCGAAGAGAAAGGTGGCCCAGTGCATGGAGTTATTTTTAACGGTCTTCGTTATGACACTGGTGACAAACTTGGATATTTACAAGCCACAATTCGATTAGCTTCAGAAAGAAGTGACCTCGGCCCAGATTTGCGCAAATGGTTGAGAGAGTTTGTAAAAGGATTACCTAACTAATTTATACACCAATAGTTGGCAAAAAGTATTTTCCGTACTTAAAGAAAATTGCAATCAGAATTATCGTGTAAACAGCTGTGACAATTACATGGTCCCAGCCTCGATCTAGAAAGTTAATAATCTTTTCTTGGCTTTCTGGTGCTCTATTAAAGGTGTTTTCTCGCAAATTAATCCTCAGCATTGTGGAAAAAACAGTTACGGTCGAGATAGTTACAAGTAGGCACCAAGGACAAAACGCCTTGATGACAAAGAAAGATTGCGAAAGCAACCAGAAAGCAAAAGCCAGGCCAAAGCCATAGACAACGAGCGCAGCCTTAAGGAACCATTTTGGAAATATCACCATTCCAAGACCAGCAACTGCAATCGAAATGACTACGGGTTCACAAATTAAACCAATGAATGAGTTTGGAAAACCAAGAAGACTTGATTGCCAAGATCGAGCTACTTTGCCACATGACACAACTGCGTTGACGTCGCACGAAAGTTTTGTTGCTGCATTCTTAGCGATAGCTATCGCGTCTACAGAAAGCACTAAAGAGGCTACAAGTGAGGCGAGGGAAGAAACCAGCATGAAAATGTAGGTCTTACGGTAACTCCGGGCTCGCTCGACCATAGAAAGCTCTGTCATATGCACAAGTCTATCGGAGACAGAGGGGGACTAATCCTGATGTGCAAGTGGGTAAAAATAAGGATAAAGTCGAAGAATGTCGATGACCCCACACGCGCAATGGCGAGCCCTTCGTAATGCCTCTACAGATCAGTCTGTAAAAGACCAGAAGCTGAAGGCAGGCACATTTAAGCGCATCGTGGGATTTGCAAAGCCATATAAGAAGCAATTGATAGTTTTTCTAGCCATGGTTGTACTTGATGCAATCCTGACTGTCGCTTCACCTCTGATTCTTAAACAACTTATAGATAAAGGTGTGGTCCCCCATAACGGACGTGTTGTCACCCAGCTCGCACTACTAGTCGCACTCTTTGCACTCTTCGACGCTGGTATCAATTTAGTTCTGCGCTGGCATTCAAGCCAAATTGGGGAAGGTCTTATCTATGATCTTCGGACACAAGTCTTTTCACATGTGCAAAAACAATCGATTGCATTCTTCACCCGTACTCAAACCGGCGCCCTGATTTCGCGATTGAACTCGGATGTAATCGGCGCGCAGCAAGCTTTTACTTCGACCCTTTCAGGAATAGTGAGCAATGTTTTGAGTTTAATTTTAGTTGTCGGCGCAATGCTTACATTGTCATGGCAGATTACCGTTGCATCTCTATTAATGATCCCATTCTTTATATTGCCCACTAAGTGGATAGGGAAGCGACTTCAAGGGCTTACCCGTGAATCTTTTAATGTCAATGCGGAAATGTCATCAACAATGACCGAGCGATTTAATGTTTCTGGCGCGCTTCTCGTGAATATCTATGGCGATGGAAAAGTTGAAGGAGAAAACTTTCGCTCCAAAGCACGCAAAGTTGCAGATATTGGAATTAAGAGTGCGGTTCTTAACCGCGCATTTTTTAGCGTACTCACAACAATCGCTGCTATCGCAACTGCATTTGCTTATGGAATCGGTGGACATCTTGCGATAAGCAAGACAATTACGATTGGCACCTTGCTGGCAATCACAACTCTTCTCGCTCGACTTTATGGACCACTGACATCCCTTTCAAGCGTCCGCGTGGATGTGATGATGGCTCTCATTTCATTTGAACGCGTATTTGAAGTTCTAGATCTGCAACCAATGGTAAAAGATCCTGAATTACCAAAGCATTTCTCAGAAGAGCAACCAAACGTAGAATTTAAAGAAGTTCGATTCTCCTATCCTCGAGCAGATGAAATTTCTTTGGCATCCCTTGAAGTGGTTGCAAAAAAAGAGATAGTGGAAAGTGGTGAAGTGCTCAAAGGCATTTCCTTTGAAGTGAAACCAGGTTCACTTACTGCCATTGTTGGCCCGTCAGGTGCTGGCAAAAGCACAATTTCTGGATTAGTTCCTCGTCTTTACGATGTTACTAGTGGAGCAATTTTGGTGAATGGTGTTGATATTCGGGATGTCTTAATCACAGAATTACGCTCGACAATTGGAGTTGTTACTCAAGACTCCCATATGTTTCACGACTCGATTAAAGCCAATCTCTTGTATGCACGCCACGATGCGAGTGAATCTGAGTTGTGGGCCGCCTGTGATGCTGCGCAAATTGGTGATTTCATTCGAACTCTCCCCAATGGGCTGGATACAGTCGTTGGTGAACGCGGGCACAGACTGTCAGGAGGAGAGAAGCAGCGTCTGGCAATTGCTCGCCTGCTCCTCAAAGCACCCAAGATTGTAATCTTGGATGAAGCGACCGCACATTTAGATTCTGAAAATGAAGCACAAGTACAGGAAGCTTTGAAAATAGCTTTGAAGGATCGTACAAGCATTGTGATCGCCCATCGCCTTTCGACAATCGTGCAGGCAGATCAAATCCTGGTTCTGGAAAATGGGTTAATCGCTGAGCGGGGCACACATGAAGAACTCGTTGCACGGCAGGGGTTGTATTTTGATTTGTACCAGCGCCAGTCTTTAACTCCCGCTGTTTAACGGATAGATTTGTCACCTTATGTATATTCCGAAACCATTTAAGATCGACGACTGGAAGGAGATTACTTCTTTTGTAAAACGTCATCCAGCTGTTGATCTTGTGACTGTCGGTAGTGGCGGTGAAATCTTTTCCACCCTTTTGCCCTGCGTATGGGATACAACAAATTTACGCTCCGGGTATTTTGGAACTCTTATTACTCATATTTCTCGTGGTAATGAACAATGGAAAAATATTCGTCAAAATCAAAATGCTCTAGCAATTGTCCATGGAGCGCAAGCATATATTTCACCAAGTAATTATGAAAACAAAAATACTGATCATAAAGTAGTTCCAACATGGAACTATCAAGCTGTCCAATTGAGTGGAACTCTCGAAGTAAGTGAAGATATTGAAACTCTAAGGAAAATCGTAACCGAGCTTACGGCTTTTCATGAAGCACACCGTGAAAGACCTTGGAGTGCTTCTGAGACAAATCCTGAATATATGGAAGCACAACTAAAAGGAATTGTTGCGATTACCATGACAGTTACGAAAGTTGAAGCAAAGTACAAACTCAGCCAGAATCGATCAAAACACGATCAACAAACCGTTGCAGAGGATCTTGCAAATTCAACGAAACTTGAAGAACGTGTAATCGCGACTGAAATGCAACGGAATTTAAATCAAGGATAAAGCCCGCGTAATTTGTGCGCTTCAGCAACGCGACCCACTCCAAGCATCATTGCGGCTTCTCGCCAAGTGACACCCTTGGAATCTGCCATTGCTTCAACTTCTCGAACTGACTTCATCAATATTTCATTGAGGTTTTGCTTCACTTCATCCGCAGTCCAGAAGTAATTTTGCTTATCCTGAACCCACTCGAAGTACGAAACAATAACTCCGCCCGCATTAGCGAGAATATCTGGGACGACAAGGATGTTCTTATCTTTCATAAGCGCATCTCCGGCTGGCGTTGTAGGCGCATTTGCACCTTCTACAACAATCTTGGCTTGAATTCCACCGGCAGATTTCTCTGTGATGGCATCAGAAAGTGCAGCAGGTATGAGTACATCGACCTTGAGGTGAAGCAATTCATCATTCGTAAGTTTTTCACTTCCAGGGATATTGATATTTCCATTTTCTTTAAAGTATTCCCACACTGCACCTATTGAGCTAAAGCCAGTAATGCCACCATGAACATCACTGACGGCCACAACTTTCATTCCCATTTGCTCACATGCAACAGCAGCCCAATAACCAACTTTTCCAAAACCCTGGATTGCAACCGTTGCACCGTGAGGATCGATCCCTTTTACTCGAAGGGCTTCGCGCGCGGAGATCGCAACGCCATCGCCGGTCGCCGATGTTCGACCTAGTGAACCACCTAAAACAATTGGCTTACCAGTAACGACTCCCGGAACTGAGAATCCTGCGTTAACTGAATATGTGTCCATCATCCAAGCCATATTGCGCTCGTCTGTACCTACATCGGGTGCTGGAATGTCGCGTTCTGGTCCGATGATTGGAAGAATTTCTGATGTGTATCTACGGGTTAATCGCTCATTCTCAGTAAGGGAAAGAGAACCGGCATCGACAGCAATCCCACCTTTTGCGCCGCCATATGGAAGATTGGTGAGTGCGCATTTCCATGTCATTAACATCGCAAGAGCAACAGTTTCATTCATATCGATGTCAGGATGGAAGCGAACGCCACCTTTCGATGGTCCGCGAGTTGTTGAGTATTGAACGCGATAACCGCGATACATCTCAACGTTTCCATTATCGCGTCGAAGCGGGACTGCAACTTCTAAGACGCGTCGTGGTGTGGAAAGGGTTTGCCAATCGTTCTCAGAAAGTCCAAGTTGAGAAACAGCTTGTTTGAGTTGAGATAAGGCAGTATCGAGTGCAGACTCCGTTGTCATGAAATTGAGCATACTCTCGCTAGAGTACCGTTGTGAATAACCTTGAAGTGAGAGAACTCATAACAATCGATGAACAATCGATGGCACGCGCAGTTTTTGACGAAGTGTGGCCAGTAATGGGTGGTGGCACTGAGGTCACCCCAAATTTAATGCAAGCAATGGTTCATAACGGTTCTTATTTAGCAGGGGCTTTTGTCGATGGGAAAATTGCAGGTGCTGCATTTGCATTTCCATCCGTAAAAGGTGAGCTTCACTTGCATTCTCATATGGCTGCAACTCTCTCTAAATTTCGTGATGCTGGAATTGGTTCCGCTTTAAAAATGCATCAGTACTCATGGGCTCGCCAAGAAGGCTACAAATCAATTCAATGGACTTTTGATCCACTCGTTCGTCGTAACGCAAAACTTAATATTGTGAAACTTGGCGTCGATGTTATTGGGTATTTCCCAAATTTCTATGGCGCTATGCCTGACATGTTAAACGCCGGAGATGAATCAGACCGCCTTATGGCCCGCTGGGATTTAACAGATGAAGAGCCACTCATCCGCCCACTCATTTCTAATATTCCTGAAGGGTCCATTCGTATTGCGATACCTGAGGATATTGTCACGCTTCGAGGGAATGATCCACAAAAGGCCAAAGAATGGCGCATGAACGTCCGCCAGGTCTTTATGAACGCCTTAAAAAATAACCGCGAACTTATTGGCTTTTCCGAGAACAACGAATACATTCTTGCTTAATGAAAATTCATGAGTTCGAACTTCGCACGATTCACCTTCCATTAGTTCGACCATTTCGCACATCATTTGGAACCCAGACTTCACGCGAACTCGTAGTTATCAAAGTAACTGATGAAAATGGAAACGTAGGATGGGCTGAAGATGTCGCTATGTCAGAGCCCCTGTATTCCCCCGAATATGTTGCGGGCAATCTTGATTTGATAAAGCGCTTTCTCATTCCGGAACTTTTCAAACGCTCAGAGTTTAAAGCAGAGGACGTTGCCGAAATTTTGGCACCATACTTAGGTGCTCCTATGGCAAAAGCTGCACTCGAAACAGCGATCCTTGATGCTCAACTTCGTAGTGAAAAGAGAAGTCTTTCTTCATATTTAGGTGCCACAAAAAGCAAAGTGGAGTGCGGTGTCTCGGTTGGGATTTCACCAACCATAGATCAACTCTTAGAAGAAGTTGCCTCTTATGTGGATGCTGGTTATCGCCGCATCAAACTTAAGATAGAACCTGGTTGGGATATTGAACCAGTGCGCGTAGTTCGAGAGACGTGGCCAACAATTCCTTTGCAGGTAGATGCAAACCAAGCATATTCGCGAGGCGATGGAGATCATCTTGCAAAGTTAGATCCTTTTGATTTACTCCTTATCGAACAACCACTTGATGAACATGACATCCTGGGACATGCGGACCTTGCAAAGAGAGTAAAGACGCCTATCTGCCTCGATGAATCAATAGTTTCACTTCGAGCTGCGCAGGATGCGCTCGCCCTAGAGGCCACAAC
>Ga0007797_1000485_pt1 | contig 11984 bp, 10 predicted proteins | sample CryBogmetaGMA25M_FD_60364 | JGI IMG/M metagenome (GOLD analysis project Ga0007797, IMG submission 60364) | Freshwater microbial communities from Crystal Bog, Wisconsin, USA - MA2.5M | ecosystem: Environmental > Aquatic > Freshwater > Lake | place: Crystal Bog, Wisconsin, USA | collected 2009-07-06 | reverse complement strand
AAGACACAGGTCTATGACGTGCTTATCCGTTTGTTTGGGCAGGGAATGGCTTGTGTAATGATGTATTTTGGAGTTGTGCGGTCTTATAGGGAGGCACTGCATGAGGTTCCGTACCATCAAATTGTGAATTCTGACACTGTTTGTTTGAATGAATTTCTATCCACTGCTGTCGAGTGCATTGCAACCTCGTTTTGTATCATGCCGTTGCTTCGTCCCGACAGTGTTGAAAACAAAGCAAGCAACCCGTCGTACAGCGTAACCTTTGCAGCGAAGGTCGACACGTCGCCTCCAAGGAATAAGGATTTATTCAACGCTGCAGTGTCGCTGGCGGTGATGCATGTGGTTTTGGATCGGTTGTTCCGGACTACTATGAATCCGTTCGTATTTTTTATGCATTGTGAGATTATGGGGCACGAATGCCAGGCAAGCGAATACTACAAGGTGTACCTTGCTCAGGTTGCTGGCTTGCTTGTTGCCGGGGTATACTCGTATAACTATTTACCACCACAGAAGGTTATAGCGTCGGCATTTGGGTCATAGAAGCTCGTTGGTGTCGCTGCTGGGAACAAACTTAATAAATTTGATTTTTTTAGCAATGTGTGTGGCTTCCGTATGGGGTACGGGTTGGCATTTGTGCTTCAGCGGTTCACTGTCGATTCCGCGACATAAATAAGATTTTTTTTCCCTTTTAATCCTAATTGTCTTTTCCTCCAAATATGCTTGTCTGGATTGTGTAAGGTCGAGCTTGGTTTCAATGGCAAAGTTTTTGTCTTTAAGCTTTTCCTTGTAAAATAATAAGTTGGCTTCCCAATTTAGATGCACGCTCATGTCAAGTATGTCAGTAAAATCTGGGATTACTATACTTGTGTTTAAGTCTATAGCACCTGGGTTGACCAATTTGTCATCAATTGAAATATATTCAAATCCATTTTCAGAACACAGTTGGACCAACGTGTTGTTATATATTTGCCTTAATTGGTCAGGGTGTGTGGTTTGAATGCTTTCAAGTATTTTTTGTTTGTTGTCTTGTGTTTCGGGTATAACACAGTAATGAACACATTGTTCATATGTTTTGCATGGTGGTGATCCATTTGGTTCCGCGCCTATTATTATGGTTTTGGTACCTTTTCCTTTAAAAAATGTGTGAACCTTTGAAACAAAATGGATATATTTTGTTGCACATTCAATCATGGTTTTTTGTGGATCTGGGATGTTGTGCTCTGTGCATAGTTTGTAATAGTACGAAAATTTGCAGTCTATGGTTCCAAACATCCAGATTATAGCCTCTGGTGATTCGTTGGAGTATTTGTGTGTAACTATATTCCATATCATTCTGCTGTTGTTGTTATCCTGACCTATACCTTTGGCAGTAGCACCTTTGAATCGATTTATTCTGAATCTTTCCTCTTGTGCAAGTGCAAATGTGTTAATAAGTGAAGAACCAAAGAAAAGAGAAATATCCCTATCCTTTGGTGTTAATGTCATTTAAGATTAAATTGAGATACTTAAATAACCAAGCTGGGTTTTTTAATATTCCGGCACCGGCAGCCCGAGGGCGCGGCGCATAACGATCCACTGGTTGATGAGTCCCGGGTCCAGCTCGATGGCGTGGTTGGGGTGCGGGGCCTTTGTGACCTTGCACATGCATTGGCCGCAGATGGCTTGGCCGCAGCACTTGAGGTAGGATGGTTTCTTGGTGGAGGTGTTGAACGCCATAAAGCAGATCTGGCAGGCGCCGCTGAGAGCGTCCATCCCCTCGTCGTCCTCGAACCTTGCGAAGCGGACCAGAGACGGGGCGTAGATTTGCATGAACTTGAGAAGGAGTTGCGGTGGAAGTTTCTTGGAATCTTCGTTGAGAATCGGGAGTATGATGTCGAACGCGCGGTTTACCTGGGCGATGTCGTTCGCGTCCTTGCGTGCCTTGGCTTCGCGCTCGATTTGCTCTCGCTGTGCTTGTGCCGCCTGTGTGGCGTGGTTGACAAGTGATATAGCTTCGAGAACCGCCGCCTCCATGCGCTCTTTAGCCTCTTGCTCGGCGTTTTCCTTCAGTTTCTTGGCCTCCTGTTCTGCTTTTTCTTTCAGTTTTTTGGCCTCTTGTTCAGCCTTTTCCTTGAGCTTCTTGGCCTCGCGGTCGGCTGCCTCTTTACGCGCCTTGATCTCCCGCTCCATTGCTTCTTTCATAGCCTTGGCTTCGAGTTCATCCTGCTCCTGCTTTCGTTTCTTGGCCAGTTCTTCTTCCTTTTGCTTTTTTGCAGCCCGCTCTTCTGCTTTGCGTTGTTTTTCGATGGCTTCTTCCAGATCCTTGCGCTCTGTTATCATGCGCTCCTCGAGCTCTTTGCGTTCGGTGATGAGCCTTGCCATGTGTTCCTCCGCGTCTCGAAGTGCCTTGGCCATGCGCTCGTTCTGTGCGGAATGTGAATCCACGGCGTCTCGTTGTTTTTTGGCCTTTGTCAGCTCCCTGCGCTTGGCAGTTCGGGATTTCTTGGATGATGCGGAGGATGTCGGCGAGTCCTCGCTGCTTTGCTCTTCCTCGCTCTCGGTGTCGTAGTTGCCTGGCTGCTCCGGTCCGTTTTCGGCGACTATTTCTTGGTTAACCCCATTAATCATGAGCGGTTGGAGAACTGGGACGCTTTCAGGAGCAAAAAGCATTGCAATCACCTCGGCTTGGTCCAGAACACTGCGCCACGATGCTTCGTCCAATGGTTCGTAGATGTACTTGAGAGGCCTGACCGACTTGAGGGACTCGATGGACTTGGAGATCGATTGCTTGTCGGTTGGGGTTTGAACTTGCATTTCCGCCGTTTCCAGGTTGTGAAGCGTGGTGTGCGTCCGGTCGAGCAACGATACAAACTCCTCGTTTTGAAGGCGTGCCTTGTACGATTCGAGGCTGTTGACCAGATGGCTGCGACTTTCACACAGTGAAATATTCTGCAGATAACGAGTTTCGAACACTGGTCCAGAAAGAGACATTTGCGAGGACTTAGCAAACCTGCGCGCTGCTGCGTGGAATATGGTGGTTGTGTAGAAGCATTTGATCACGCTCTGGTTGCGCGGATTTCTCTGTTGAAGTGGGTCGAGTCGGGCGTACATGGAGTATGCATCGAGGATTTCCAGCTCCAGTCTGAGCATCATGAAGATGGGTGATAGGTTGCAGTTCCACGGGTTGAAGGATTCATACCAGATGCGGTTTCCGATTTCGAACAGATTCATACCGGTCAATACTGAAGATGGCCACGACAAGATGATCTTTTTCAAGGTGCCATCGTTGTTTTCGACAAACCTTCCTATGGTGTCCATCATTGTGACGTCGTTAACTGTGGATTCCAGGGGCATGTAGTCGTTTTTGAAGTCACCAGCATAAAAAACCTGACCAAGCGCGCTGATGTGGTTTTGAAATTTGGTCCTGCTCTCTTCGAATCCTTCCCAGTTTTTCGCATTGACGTTGTTCGCGGCGGTCCATTCAAAAAACGTTAATTTACCAAGTTCTATGGCTTCTTTTGCTGTTTTCCAGTGAACTGGCATTGGTCCGTTGCAGCAATCATCGGGTCCAAACAAAAAGGATAGGCATCCCGTAAGAAAGGAATTGTTGACTGAATGATAAAACTCCTGTTCCTTTGGGATGCTCACACACCGTTGGCCGATACGTGCTGGTAGTATGGATGCTCTTGGGGACTTGGATTGAGCTCGCATGTCCTTGCCTCTGCCGTGGTGCATGGATGCTGTGGAGGTTTTGCTGTTGTCCTGTGTTGTGGAATTCTTTAAAAAGGCTGGATTTTAATTTTTTTTTCATTTCAGCTTGTGGACCGGCCCGCTGGAAGAACTTTTTTTTAATTCTGATTCCGGACGGGCTGTTAAAATAAATGGTTTTAATTGTTTTAGCTCAGTTGACCGTTAATTTTATGGAACTTTTCAAAGGGGTGGTTTTTGATATATTAGCATCCACTTGATTCGATGCCAGTTCGTTGCATTAGGTATAATGAAGATACTTATGTTATCCGTATGCATTAAAGTGATGTGGACGGTGGCTCAAGCATTTAATTCAAATTACAGTGACGTGTGTCCTTTAGCATGTTTGTGTTCAGACTGTGTGGTTTCCATGACTGCACATGTCACCTGCTCAGGCAATTCCACAACGCGAACCGCACGTGCAAGTCGTATCACGGATTGCATATGTATTGCTGGATACTTTGGTAATTGGTCTTTCGGTTGTGTTGAGTGTGTGAGTGCTGAGTATTGTCCGTTAGATAGTAGCGTTCCTATGAACTGCCCGGTTGGATACGAATGCACCACGTCTGTTGCCACACCGCTTCCGGGATTGTGGAGAAACAATTTTTCGACGTTTGAGCTTTGCCCTGGCGGTTTTGTGTGTTCTCGTAGTTGGGATAGAGAGCCCTTTCCATGTGTTGGAGGGACGTATTGCAATAATGGGTCTGACGCTTCTTTGGTGTGCCCCCCTTCGTTTTGGTGCAGTAACATGTCAGTTATTCCTACGGAGTGTCCGGCTCATTATTTTTGTCCTGAGGGGTCTTTGAACCCGTGGGAGTGTCCCGGGGGGTCATTTTGTATGGCTGGGGTTGATCGTCCTTTGGAATGCCTGCCCGGTTTTTTTTGTCCTGCTCAATCTTCCATGCCGGTAATTTGTCCTTTAGGGAAGCTTTGCAACGAAAGCGGAATGTCGGCTCCTTTAAAATGTCCTCTTGGTATGTTTTGCGTGGAAGGTTCGGCTTCACCCATTCCATGTATCGACGGGTTTGTGTGTTTGGAGGGAACTGGTGACCCCGTGCTCTGCCCTGCGGGATTTTATTGTATGTCGGGAATATCATCTCCAATCATTTGCCCAGTGGGTGAATACTGTGCTGCGGGGTCCTCGTTTCCTATTCCGTGCGAAGCTGGGTTTTACTGCGAAGAGGGTTCGATCTCACAAACGGTATGTCCTGCTGCTGCGTTTTGCAGTATTCAGTCGGGTAATTTTACTCCATGCCCATCGTCTTACTTTTGCCCTGAGGGGTCGCCGCTTCCCACGCTGTGTCCCACCGCCTCCGTGTGTCCTTTTCAATCTTCCATGTATGAGCCGTGCCCGGTTGGGTATATGTGCGATGTTGGTGTAAGTGCTGGCACGATCTGTCCCGTTGGTTTTTTCTGTGTTGCTAATGTTTCCTCGCCTGAAAAATGTGCGCCCGGTGTTCTGTGCATGGAGGGGTCTGGCGACGAATCTGTGACCTGTCCGGGTGGGATGTTGTGCAACGGGTCTGACATAGTGGCCTGCCCCCCTGGGTTTTACTGTGTTCCAGGATCTTTTGAAGGATTGCTGTGCGTGGAGGGGAGTTTTTGTTCCGCTGGATTGTCAGAGCCTATTCCCTGTGACCCAGGTGTGTTGTGTTTATCGGGGTCTGTGAATAACATGAATTTATGTCCGGCGGGGATGGTGTGCGTGGATGGCTTGGCGTCTTCGTGTCCCAGCACGTATTTTTGCCCCATGGGATCCTATGCTGGAGTGGGTTGCACGGCTGGTGGGTATTGTTTGGAGGGTTCTTCGGCTCCAATTGGGTGCCCTCCGTCTACATTTTGTCCACAGGGTGTAAGCGCACCGGTGTCGTGTCCTGCTGGGTCGTATTGCGAGGCAGATGCTGCGGAGCCAGTTCAGTGCCCGGAGTTGTTTTATTGTCCACATGAGTCAGAGTCTCCGCGCCCATGCCCGCTGGGTCGGGTTTGTCCAGCTGGGTCATCCTCAACTGATAATGCATGCCCGAATGGGTTGGTCTGTGCTGGTGGGTCCGTATTAGGACTCTGCCCTATGGCGTACTTCTGTATTCGAGGTGAAATTGAGATCTGTCCTGGCGGGTTCGTGTGCCCAGAAGGCACGAGCATTCCAAGTGTGTGTGAGGTTGGCACATACTGTCCGATTGGATCGTTTGAAACTTTACCGTGTCCTGAAAATTTTTACTGCCATGCTCAATCGGAAGAAATTGCGCCGTGTCCCAGTAATGCTATTTGCCCCGCGACGGTTGTTCGGCCGTGTGTTGGGGTTCCGACGCATTATGAAAATTTAACTCGGTTTTGTGCTTGGAACTGTGGATTTGGGTATTCGGAAAATGTGGATCACACTCGGTGTCTTGAGAAGAACGCAACTTCATTTGCTACGCTTCTGGATTTTACTATTGGCTCGGTAACGTTGAATGCAGAGATTTTACGCAACATTACCAGGCAGATTGAGGAAAAGAGCGGTTGTGGTGGTGTGTCTCAGTGTCAGGTGGTGATCTTATCTATCACGGAATCTAATGGGACTGTGATTTACTGTGATAGGGGTGTGTGCCCGGGATATGACACGGTGGATAATAATGTGAACCAATTTGCTGGCGTGTCAACTTTATTGGTAACAAATACGGTCGTTGTGAAAAATGCATCAAGCAGTAGTTTGGGAATTACAACAGTACCAACGTCCGTGAAGGCAATTGTGCAAACAACAAGCAGTGTGAATAACTCGCGCACTGGTACACTTTCATTTGTTCCGGTGACTAACATAACAGCAGAGGCAACCCCGCTTGTTGGATTGGAAATTATGGGTGCTAATTACCTCGGGCTTGAGACACCTTCTTACGGTGGAGATGTGCTCGTGGATGAAATAACTTCAACTGATTCCAATGACATGGAACAGCAGACGACATCAGATGTTGAGGATGCGATATTTGAAAACGGATTCGGAAGAAAACTGCTACAGGTGTCTGTATCTGCTGCGCCTATAGTGTCAGTTGGGGTTATTAGCAATGCACCAGTGCTTGAAAATATCACGTTTAACATTTCAATCGGAGGGGTTTCGCTACCTTACACCTCTGCGTTTAACATAGTTGTAAACAACAACATATTGGCGGATACAAAGGTGTTGGAAACTACCGTAAAGGATGTGATACAGGCTCTGAAGGAAAATCTGGCACCAGCATCACAGGGAACGCCTGTAACTTTGCTTATTGCATTGGCGGTGGGCGTGGTGGTGATGCTAGGGCTGGCTGTGTGTTTGTTGTGTTTCATCGCAAGGAAACTTCATATCAATGGGCGGGAGTATAGGGATTTACACGCAATGGTGGAAAATGGTCTTGCAGCAAACAAAGACCCTGCTGGTAGTGAGTTTTTTTCAGAGATGCCAGCCATGACTTCGTCGCTTATTCCCATAAGAATAACTCTTCCGTATCTTGCGCGGGAGGTTTCTCAAAAGATTAAATCTAGATAATACATGTCTGTGCTATAAAATGTGTGCGATGAGTGAATATGTTTAAGCATGGGTAGGTTAAAAAAAATGATGCAGGGTGTGTCAAATTACCGCACTGGTAACATTACGTTGTATTACAAAGATGACGATTACAAGTATAAGTTGAGTGGGGTATTTTCAACAAAACTCGTACGACTCCGACGCAAACTCAGGGGTGTGAAAGGTGGCGTGAGAGAGCACTTTGATCTTACTTTTGTGAATTTGTATCGTGCTCTCGGTGGGAAACTTGGGGATGGAACGTTTTCGTCGTCGCCGGGAACTGAGTTTTTCATGGCCATGTTCGATCCGTGTGTAACTGCATTTTTTGCTGACAGCAGTGCAAGTATGAACATATCCTTTCTAGCAGAAACAGTGTCACAAACCGATGTTGTAGTCGAAAGCTTTGAGACCGACAGAGAAAGTGAATCTGTTCGTTTTTGTAAGTATTATTTCAAATTTCAACTTGCTGCGGGGCTTGATGATGATTTATCAGAGTGATTGGTCAAAGCAGCGACGTTGCGAACAAACGATGTAAAAATGTGAGCCTTGTTGAAAACGCAGGACGCGATGTTGAACAGGACGTAAAACTGCCTGCGGTGGCTGACAATGTCGTGCTGTGGGTCTGTGTAGATCCATGGTGTGCTGAGTGTGAATATGATGTGTGAGCTGTTGTGCAATGTGCATGTGATTGTGAGCTGCTGCCGAAACTTGTTAAGGTCGGCTAAACACGTGTCTGTATCGTCCTCCTCGTCTAATGCGGCAATGCGTCTTTTGTTGTTGAGATCGACGGCAGTTTCGATGTCCTGGACAATGCCTGCGAATTCGTGTTCAAGAAGATTGTTTTCAATGCAAAAAAGGGGCTGGGTTTCGGCCATCAGGAGTTTGTACTCAATGTCGTGTGTGTATTGAGTTGTTAAGACAGACATGGGTGCCACTGTTTGTTTTTTATTAAATACTGCTCTAACAGATAATATGCGGAATGTTGATGCTACTGGCAGATGCAAATCCGAGTGTGATCAGAATACCGTCAAATACAGTGAGGAGGTTGTTGGACATGAAAAATCCGTTGTCGCACACACACGCTTGCACCTGGGACGAACCCGTTGGCGATGTTGAGTGTGGCGGACAGTTGACGCACGTGGTATAGTTTGACGCCATGTATGTGGTTGAAAAGGTGTTTGCCACACAGTTACTGCAAGTGGACGAGCCGTCGTAGGCCCACGTTCCGGCTGAGCACGAGTGGCACACCATAGCATTAGTGGCTCCCTCAATCGGAGAAGATGTGCCCCCTGGGCAATTTGTGCACGCACTAGCGCCTGCGTACGAGTAGGTTCCGGGGGTGCAGATGTCAACGAGAATTTCTTCGTTAATTGACTGGGAGATAGTTACCTGTTGCAAATTAGCTCGGGTCAGTTCCGCTGAGAGTTGATTCGCGAGAATGGGTGTGTTTTTATTGTTGATGTCCACGTCCACGGTGATTTGTTGCTGGGCAAGTGTGAATGACATGGAAACGGCAAGAAGAAAACATTGTGACATGAAATACATTGCTGCCTATTTATTGCGCGTGACCATTGCTTTTATACAACATTTCCTGTCTAGCACACACAAAACGGAAGGGGTTGGTTCAATCGGTTTTTGAGTCAATCATCTTGCACAGCTGTTCGATTTCGTCGTTGCGTTGCGTCAGCACAGTTTTAAGTCGTTCGATTTCCTGTGTCAGCTCGTCTGCCCGGCCCACGCGCATGGAACGACGCTTTGCTTCATCCTTGGCCTGGGCGTTCTTTTTCTCCTGGAGCTTAAGTCGACGCACTTTGCTCAGATAAACGTCGCGGTGGCGTTTGAGGTGAAATCGAATGCGGTTGATGAGATGACCCTGGAAGCGGTTGTCTAAGATGGATTGGACTTTTTCGTAACACAACTCCATTGCTTTTCGTGCTTCGCGTTCCTTGTTGAGTTCCTGTTGAAGGAGTTCAATCGTGGCCACCGCGCGAATGTACGGGGTTCCCATGATTTTTTTTTTTTGCTAGCGGTTTCCGTGTAGGGGTTGGTTTTTTTTGTTTTTTTGTATATTACCGAAACTCAAGTTTTAAATCAGAATGGACCTCGCGGCTGTCTACCAGTGTCGAAATCAGTATGAGGCCACGTCGGAAGTGTTGACGCGATTTCGTCATCATTATCCATCGGTGCCAGTTTTGATGATTAATGACGGCGGGGATGTAATAATGAAATGCATATCGGACATGTATCACACGGAATACGCCCCGTGCAGCAAAACATCGTGTGATGAGCTTGAATTCATATTTTCAGATCCTCATTCGGCGATTCAATACGTTGAGCGCATTCTATCGGGTATTCCGGGCGACGATTGCTTCGTTTTGTTGCTGGAAGACGATGTGTGGATTCGTGCGCAGGTTCCGCTGACTGATTTGCATTATGACTTTTCGGGTGGGCATGCCGGGTTGTATTTGTCGAAAGATCTGGCCGATGTTGTAAAGGCTGGGAGAAAGGGGTTTGAACGCACTAAACACATATTATTTGCTTATTCGGGAGGTGGTTTTTTAAAATCGTCGTTTATGAACACTGTTAGAGACAGCTCTAAGTGGAAACAATATGTGGATGCCTTATTTCTTGTCCAGTCGCGAATTTCGTCTGGGGAGTTGCTGTCGTGCTTGGTTCTTATGGCTGGTGGCACTGTTGGCCCGTATGCCGGTTACTACGAGCCTTGGTTTTTGACGTATAAAATTAAGAAAAAAATTGGTTGGGATGGTGGCGTTCGCATTTTAGGAAAGGAAAAAAGCTTAATAAAAAAAATTTAGTTTTTTGTTTCTTTGTGGAACGATGTCTGAGATTCGCATTCCAACTCCCGAAGCGTTTGTAGCATATGTTAACGAATTGGGCACACAAATGAAAGTACTTCGTACCGAAAATGAAACGTTAAAGCGTGAACTAAATTTCGAGAAAAATGAAGCCTCCGGGCTGCGGCATGTGGAGTTGCTGAAATGCATAGAAGAAATAAAAACATCGACTATGGTTGCTGTGGTGGGCGTGCATGCTAAGCTTGAAGAGTTGGAGGCTGATTTATCGAAGGCCTTGTCGGATCCACGGTTGAATGAGTTGGACCGAAAGCTGCTTCACCTTGGACGGGTTTTGAAAAGGAACGAGGGTGTTGATCGAGTTGTAATGGAGTTGGAGACAGAGAACGCATTTTTACACAATGAGCTGGAACTGATGAGTGCATCGATTAGGGAATTAATGATTTCGGAGGTTGAATGCAAAACTATCAATGAGGGGATTTTTGAAATAAACAGATGCCTGGAGCAGAAGATTAAGCTGTTGGAAGGGGTAATTGCTGAGTTACAGGAAGAACGGAAGCGCTCTGACGGTGGGTTGGCTGTACGGGGGCCGTCATCAGAGTGTAAGTTATTGTATTTGTATTTACGTTTATGCATTTTTATTTTGAGCAATGGATTCAAAACAGGAGATCGCCGAAACCGAGAAAATGTGTGAAGATTCGAAGCCGGGTTTACGTTTGATGATTTCAAAAGAAGCTGCTCCACATTCGCCTTTAATTTTTAATTCAGTGATGTGGGTGTGTTCGTGTATGCATGGGAGAAATTTTGAAAATAAATCGACACTGCGACTGGAGGCAATCAACATATGGAGGCTATTGCACAGTAGTTCCGAGAGTCGCGTTAAGAAGGGTGAATATGCCGCACGCCTGCCTTATTTGTTACGAATGATAACGCGCAAAGCGGGTGAACCGAATGTGTGTTCTGGCAAACTATCGGGGAATGTGTTGAGCTTTGAAGAAAATAAGAATTTGCATGTGTTACCGGGATTGTATGGGTGTCAGATTTGTGTGAAACTATCGAATCCAACGTGGAGGCTTTCGCCTTCCGAATGTGCTTTTATTGAGGGACGGGGTTCGTGTGCAGTAACAGTTTTTTTGTGTAATTTTTCGTTTGTGGGACCCATTCCAACCACACCCAGCACGATACTTGAGGTAACCGCTGCGATCAAACTGTGGGCGTTGTCAATCATTCATCCCGATGTTGCCCAGATTCAGAGCATGGTTGATGCCAGCCGCGCTAGCCCGTAGCAGATGGGAGGGGGGTCAGCTTCTTTTCGAGGTCGAGAACTTTTTTCTCAAGGCTGACTCGAATGGGGATGGGGAGTCCCGAAGCATTCAGTATTGGATTTCCATCTTCATCCATTTCGAGCTCGTTGTAATAAAGTGTTTGAAAACGTCTCCACTTGGGTTCACCATCGATTTCATAGTGTTCAGAATCATCGCAGCGGGATTTTTCCAGATCCTTTTCGAGGCTTTCAATACGGGCCTTCAAATCAAAGATTTCAGCGTCTTTAAATTCGAAAAGCTCGTATGACGCCTCGAGCTCCCCGTCCGATGCCAGTAGTCTCTGGTATTTGTCATATTCAGTGGCTGTGATTGATATTTTCCCGCCTGAGTCGCTTCGAAGTTCGTGTAGTTGACTTTTGAGCAGTTTGTTTTCTGATTGAATGGCTCTTAACTCCATTTGCGATTCCTTGGAGCGAAAATTGTCCTTGACTTTCCAGAGTTCCCGCTCGATGTCGTTGCGTTGGCGGATGGCCTTAAATTTATCCATGGCAAATTCCGCGACAACTTTTCCACACTGTTCCTCCAATTTCAAGTTCAAGTATGTTATTTCCTCCTTCTGAACCGAACTTTCTGATTTGAGTAGGTCCATATCAGCATACATGG
>Ga0007797_1000478_pt1 | contig 12068 bp, 10 predicted proteins | sample CryBogmetaGMA25M_FD_60364 | JGI IMG/M metagenome (GOLD analysis project Ga0007797, IMG submission 60364) | Freshwater microbial communities from Crystal Bog, Wisconsin, USA - MA2.5M | ecosystem: Environmental > Aquatic > Freshwater > Lake | place: Crystal Bog, Wisconsin, USA | collected 2009-07-06 | reverse complement strand
TTTTGCTAAAAAAGGAATTACCTTAGAGCTGGTTGAAACCAAGGGCGCGCAAGACAATATTGATCGCCTAGCAGATCGCAAAGATGAACTACAGGCCGCTTTTGTTCAAGCTGGAGTGGTTCATACCTCGGGTGTTTCTGGTATTGAGTCCTTAGGTGCCATTGCTTATGACCCTCTGTGGTTTTTCTATCGAGGCCCTGAACTTAAAGATAAAGATTTTAAAGGGGTTGATAGTCGTTTTAAGTATTTTCTAAGCAAAAAAATCTCTATTGGAATCGTGGGCAGCGGTACTCATACGCAAGCCATCAAAATATTGAAGCTTTCTGGATATGAGCCTGGGCCTGGATTTGTGAATCTGCCTGGAGAGCAGGCCATTCAGGCTATTCAAAAAGGTGAGATTGACGGGCTTTTTATGGTGGATGCATTCTATTCACCCAATGTACAGGCCTTGTTGAATGATCCTAATTTACATATTGGTACATTTGGGCGATCTGAAGCCTATGCCAAGCTTATTCCTTATCTGCACATACTAGACGTGCCTGAAGGGGCGTTTGATTTAAAGCGTAATCACCCTAGCAGCGATATGAAGATACTTGCTACAACCACCAATCTCTTGATTGATGATCGTATGCATCCGGCTATTCAGTATTTATTTTTGGAAGCTGCAAGAGAAATTAATGGTAGGGCGTCTTTCTTCGCTGCTCGAGGCGAGTTTCCTTCTTTCAAAAATACAATGCTTCCAGAAAGTCCAGTTGCAATTCATTACGAAAAGAATAGTTATCCATTCCTAGTAGCCTATTTGCCCTTTTGGCTAGCAGAGTTAGTCAATCGTCTTGTTTTTATTCTCTTACCATTTTTAGTGATCTCTTATCCACTCTTGCAGGCATTACCTGGTTACAGAACAAGGCGGATGCAGAACAAGATCAATCGCCTGTATTCAGACTTAAAAGGCTTTGAGCAAGAGTTACTTACCAATTTTGATCTCAGTCGTCGGGATGAGTATTTAAAGAGACTAGATGTGCTCGAGTACCAAGCTCTGACGATTCAGGTATCGCGACGTTTAGCGAGTGAGTGCTACTCTTTGCGAACTAGTATTGACTATGTTCGTAACTGCCTCAACAGAGGAGTTCAGCCCTATCAAATTAACGAGACATCGGTCGAGCTCGCAACTCAAGTGCTGAATAAGGTAGACACACTTCAGACTTCTGCGGCGGAGAAAACTCCTGAAACCCAGCAAAGCCCTGAAGTCGGGCAGCCACCTAAACCAGAGTTACTTTGATAATTTATTCCTTATCACCCGATTTGCTAGGGTATTTAAACGAGGCATAACGTACCACTGCATTCGCTATGGCTAGCACCAAGATTGTGATGCCCAAATATAGAATAGGGAGATCCGCTTCATGCTTAGTGTTTACCAAATCGATAATGAGACGTGTCACAGCAGTGATCGCCACATAGATCAAAAAACGCACTGGCATATGGTTGGTCTTGAAATAAATTCCAACCATTGCACCGATCTCTAGGTAGATAAAAAGTAAGAGTAAGTCTTCAATAGAGGCAGATCCCTTATGCGTCATCTCCATAAAGGCAACGGCAGCTGACCATACAGTTGCAGCACCTATTCCGAATAGGGCAATGCGATGAAATAGCGAGACAAATAAGTTGCCAATAGGTACTGTCCACTTCTCAACGACGGCCTCTATCTTTGAAGCATCTTTGGGTGAGTTTGGTGTCATGCTCATTTAAGTCTCCATTTTTACAATGTGTTTTTATTAGTATATTTCTCTATTGGATATAGATGGATAAAAAAAGAGGCCAGAGAGCCCCTTTTGGTCGAAGTGTTGATATAAATCAACCTAGGCTATCAGCCCAGATGTTGTGAGCCCAACCCCAGGCGTATACGCCTTCAAGGGTAGATGGCCCGGGAGATACTCCTCCTGAGCCAGGTACCGTTTTAAAGGTCTTTTCAGCAGCGTTATATTGATGAACACTCGCTACGTGTACAACCTCTCGGTCATTCACAAAACTGTAGCAAGTATTGGTAAGAACAGGGGCGGGGTTCACCTCCCATCCACTGAGTTCAGCAACAATGGCTGCAGCAGCTACTTTGGCGTGTTGGTTCGCCATATGACCTGATTTTGGCATTAAGGGCGCCACTTGTATGGAGTCGCCTAAGACGTAAATATCTTTCTGAGCAGTGGACTCAAAGTTAATGAAGTTCACGTTAACCCAGCGACCATTCGAATTTGCTAAGCCTGTTTTGACGGCAATTTCACCGGCGCTCATTGCGGGTAGCAAATTCAATACATCCGCTTTAATGTCATCTTGTACTTCAAGCTTGATTGTCTTAGTTTTTGCGTCAACTGCGATGACATTGTGTTTTGGTAAGTATTCAATGATTCCAGGATATTGTTCAGCCCAAACTTTTTTAAATAGGGCGCCTTTAGATGTCACATCTTGATTGGCATCTAGGATGAGCACTTTAGATTTAGGCTTATTCTGCTTCAGAAAGTTGGCTACTTGGCAAGCACGCTCATACGGTCCAGGAGGGCAGCGATAGGGTGCCTCTGGAATGCTAATAGCAAATGTCCCACCGTCTCGCATTGCAGCCAACTGCTTGTGAAGGGCTACAGTCTCAGGACCAGCTTTCCAGGCTTGCAGAGTGACGCCATCTTTATTGGCCTGCGCTAAACCCTCGATAGTATTCATCATTAAGGTGACGCCTGGAGAAACAATAGCTTTGTCATAGCGCAACGTTTTGCCTGATGCTAGCTTCACTGTTTTCTTGTCAGCATCAATACTGGCAACACTGTCTTGAATGATCTTGATGCCATGGCGCTTGCTCAGTTGATCGTAAGAGGTGGTGAGCTCTGCTAAGGTGCGGGAGCCACCTACGACTAGATTAGATAGTGGGCAAGAGATAAATGAAGCATTGGGTTCGATAAGGGTTACTTTGGCCGTGTTATTAGAAAATAGGCGTAAGTATTTGGCGGCAGTAGCTCCACCATAACCTCCGCCAATGACGAGTATTTCTGCTTTTTGTAAATTAGCACGAGCTGGGCCAGAGAGGCCTGCAAGCAAGCCAAGCGCCGCTGCGCTTTGGCCGATAAAGTGTCGACGATCCATGATGAGCTTCCTTATTGATTCTTGCCAAGTTGCTTGGCGATAGTTTCGAGTTGCTCGTCAGAGTAGCCTTTGGCTAATTGCGGCATGATGGTGCCTTCACGAGCACCAGATTTAAAAGCCTTTAACTGCGTCAGCATCTGTTCGCTAGTTAAGCCATTGATGAGGGGCATCCCGCCGTCAACTACACCTTTTCCGTCAGTGCCATGACAGTTGGCACAAGTGGCAGCTAAGCCACGCTTATATAAATTACTGGCGTCAGCATTTTGCGCAATAGCAAAACTACTCCAATGGCTAAAGCCAATATAGAGCGTAGTTAGGATTGCGGGTTTGAGATACTTTGCTCGCATAGGGTCCATCTCCGTTCAATTATTACGATGTAATCAATATAGTTATTACTTGTGCATATCTTAATCAAGAAGCTCTGGAAAAGTAGGTTATGCCTCAGATTGATTTTTCATAAGCTCATTCAAAAAAGAGCCTTTACCTACTTTTATCCAATCTCCAGACAAGCCCTATAAACTAGAGGTATGCGTGGCTCATTTTCTTACCGTTCTGTCGTCTTAATACTGCTTTTAGGTGTATTTACCTATCTATATGGCTTAGATAGTCGCTTTGCACCTAAAAACGGCGATGAGTATCCTTATATGCATATAGTTCGGATGACTGCGGATATGGGTCAATGGTTACCCCTGCAGTCTGAGATGGATGGCATTAAAAATACAAAGCCACCCCTGATTTTTTGGCAAGGTATTGCAAGCACGCAGTGGGGGAGCCAATGGGCACTCATCAATCTGCGTTGGCCTAGCGTTCTGTATACAGCACTAACAGCATTTTTCTTGTTTTTAGCAGTGCGACGATTTAGTGGAAAAACACAAACTGGTGTGCTGGCAGCTTTAGTTTGGCTTTCATTTTTTGCCACTTATCGTTACGGTCGTCCATTTCTAGCAGATCCTCCGGAAGTATTCTGGATCAGCTTGCCCTTTATGGCGCTTTTATATTGGGGTAAGTGCGCTTTTGAATCTAAATTCTTTTTTCCATTATTGGCAGGCATTTGTTTTGGACTTGCTCTCTTTGCAAAATCGTTTGCTTATATTACGCCAGCGAGTCTTGCCTTAGGTCTCTACTACTGGCGCTGGCGGCAGTGGAGTATTCCTAAAACCTTAGTACATGATCTATATAAAGTCTTTATTGCAGGCATTTTGGCACTAGCAGTTTTTGCTCTTTGGTTTGTCATCGATCCAAATCCAGAAGCAGTTTGGAAGGAATTTGTTCTCGGTGAAAATGCCGGAAAGTTCACAGCACGTAATTCAAATTACTTGCTTGATCTTTTGTGGGGAGGCGATAGTATTTGGCTATTGCTCCTCACTACGCTAGCTAATGCGGGCTTATTCACCTTTGTCCTGATCTCTACCTTGCGACAGTGCTGGCGTGAGTGCCGCTTCTTAGGCTTGGAGGAAGTGCTACTTTTACTCTTGATCGCAGCTTTCTTGATTGTGTTTAGCTTGCCTAGTCAACGCTCTGGTCGATATCTATTACCGGTAATGCCCGCATTTGCCGCTTTAATAGCATTACATTGGGATCGCTTGCCTTTGTGGGGATTTCGAATAGCCTTGCTATTGCAGCTATTAGTTCTCTCCCTTCTCTTATGGATAGGCCTCAACTTACAACTCTCCGGCTTTATGGGGGATGGGCGTGCTTGGGTATATTCTTATTGCCATTGGGTTCTTATGGCGGCCAGCATCATGATTGTTTTGGTCGGTGTATTCAAGCATCAGCACACTAAAATATTGGCATTAGCTGCTTGTTTTCTGACTTACTGCGCACTAACCAGTAGCTTAGCTCCGCTCGAGGGAAAGCTTGGGCGTTATTCAACTGCAACGATTACTCAATTGCAGGGTAAAGATGTTTGGATTCCTTGCGACTATCGAGCTAAAGATGAAGAGTACCGCTTACTATTACCGGGCGTAAAGTTACATGGCTATTTGGCAAAGGATGCTATCGATGTCAATCGCTTGACCACTTCCTATCCTGTAGTTGCCGTGCATACCCCACTGGGATCAGCGCCATACTTATGTGAGTCATGTGAGATAGTAGGCCAAAGAATGGAAATGAGAGCGCGTCACTCTAATGAAGAAATACTAGAAATGCTACAAGGTCAAATTGGTAAACATCTTTTTGTCACTGAGTATTTAATTGCAACCCCGGTTGCTACCCCGGAGCTTGCTAACATTAAGGATGTTTGTAGATGAGTCGTGTCATTGCCCTTTGTTTTTTATTGCTCGCCGCAGTGATTGGCTTTTTACATATTGATAGTCGTCCAGTATGGGCGCCATTTGCCATTAATACGCCAGCTCCGCTTGAAGAAGTGCTTGAGCTGCAGCCGTCACTAAAGAGCAAATCCCCAAGTGTTCCAAGTCCAATTACTACATGGTTGCCTGATACAGGTGCAGCTTCTGTACATGCTGCATCCTTGATCGCATTAAAAGATGGTGCTGTTCGAGCGTTTTGGTTTGCCGGAAGTCGTGAGGGTGCTGCAGATGTTTCGATTTATACGGCTACCCTCGATCCTAAGTCGGTAAGCTGGAGTGCACCTACCGTAGTGATGGATAGGGTGAGTGCTGAAAAAGCTTTGTCGCGCTATATCGCCAAGCTAGGCAATCCAGTACCCGCCAGAATGGCTGATGGTCGGTTGCAATTATTTTTTGTGACTGTTTCAATTGGTGGTTGGGCGGGTAGCTCTATCTCTAGTGTGATCTCTGATGATGAGGGATTGACTTGGAGTGCTCCACAAAGACTCATTACTTCGCCATTGATCAATTTGAGTACCTTAGTGAAATCTCCTGTCGTACCCTTTACTGATGGCCGTCTTGGTTTGCCTGCTTATCACGAGTGGATAGGCCGCTTTGGTGAGTTTTTGAGAGTAGAGGGAGGGCAGGTAATTGATAAGCGGCGTATGAGCTCAGGACGCAGTTCCATTCAGCCCTTGGTATTCGTGAGTAGTGCGCAAGAGGCTACTGCGTTATTCCGGCAAACGCGAAGTGCAGATCAGCAAAAGCAAGTACCTGTGAGTCAGACTCAAAATGCAGGTCAATCATGGCAGTCAGTAGGTGATTTGCCAATTGCCAATCCTAATTCTGCTGTTGCAGGTTTGCTACTCAACGATGGCGCACGCATTTTAGTTCTCAATAATATTGAAACAGGACGCTATCGCTTGGTCATCATGATGAGTGATGCCAAATCCCAATGGCAAGTTATTGAAGTATTGGAAGATGATGAGGCGCTATCGGATGAGCAGCGCAAAGAATTTTCTTATCCATACCTCATTAGTGTTGATGGTAATGATGCCCACTTGGTTTATACCTGGGATCGAAAAAAGATACGGCATCGGTATTTTTCCGGTGCATGGCTAAAGCGAGCTCATGATCAACTCGCCGCCACTGAAGTAGTTGCCACTCCTGAGGAGTCAAAATAATGAATAACCTCATGCAAACCTTAGCTTTAGTGGAGATGTCTATCACTTGTGCGGTGCTAATCACCATGTTGCTGCAAAAAATGTCGCCACAAAGCTTTCCATTGCTTGCAAAACTATTGTTAGTACTTATCCTCGCCAACCTCTTTTTCTGGCCTTTAGGTCTCGGCATAGAGTTACCACTTTCTGCTTATGTGCGAGGAGTCACAGGCGATCTCAGTATTGTCACCATGTTGCTACTCTGGACTTCATTACTCTTGGCAAGTAGGCCAGTTCCGCTAGCATTTAAGTTTGCCCTAGTCTTTGTTGCAATTGGCTTTTATCCATTTGCACTAGGGTTGGGTATGACAGATCCTTATGCATGGGGCTATGGATCGATACCATTTTTTATAGCAGTCCTATTCTTTGCACTACTGTGTGGCCTCGCTAATTGGAGTAAAGGCGTTTGGATCATTGCCATTGCTATCCTTGCATGGGCTGCTCATTGGCATGAGTCTGCCAATCTTTGGGACTATTTGCTCGATCCATTTCTAGCCATCTGGGCTTTAGTTGCCATCTTTGGCGCACTCTTCAGAAGGCGGAGAGACAAGGCCCGCTCTGGTTATTTATTTAGACCTGGTTAATGAATTCTTGCTTGAAGCAAAAGTAGTCAGAATGAAAAAAGCCAGCATATTGCTGGCTTTTTATTGAGAGCAGTAAATGCTTAGTCTGGAATATTCGATTTACGAATAATCGGACCCCATCTATTTACTTCTGCCTCAAGATGAGACTTCAAGCCATTTGGTGTCATCTTTTCTGGTGAGACGATATCGATATTGGCGTCTTCTAAACGCTTTTTGACATCAGGCGTATTGAGCGCTTTCTTCAAAGCAGCGTTCAACTTCTCTAAGATTGGCTTTGGAACACCTTTTGGTGTGTACATACCATGCCACACTTTAACTTCAAAACCTTTAAGGCCTTGCTCATCTAAGGTTGGTACATTTGGAATGGCAGGTAAGCGTTTCATCGTAGTGGTGCCATATGCCTTAATACGACCATCTTTGATGTATGGAATGGTTTGCGTAGTTTGGTCGCAAAGTAGGTCAACCTGGCCACCCAACAAGTCAGTAAGAGCAGGGCCAGTACCTTTATAAGGAACGTTAGTCAGCTTCACGCCGATGCGGCTTTGAAACAACAAGCCGCAGAGTTGAGAAACAGCACCAGGGCCAGCATTGGCCATCGTAATTTTGGAGCCATTGGCTTTAATGTAGGCCTCTAACTCTTTAAAGTTATTTGGTGGAAAATCTTTTTTACCCAATAAAACCATTGGTACATCGGCAACTTGGCCAATATAGTCAAAGCTGGTTAATGGATCGTACGGCAGCTTGTCATAGAGTGCATTCGCTGTAGCCATACCCATGTGATGGAGGTAAATGGTGTAACCATCAGGAGCAGCACGCGCTACTTTAGTGGATGCAATGGTTCCGCCTGCTCCATTCACGTTTTCCACGACAACGGTTTGTCCTAAGTATTGACCCATAGGCACAGCAATTAAGCGCGCCACAGTATCTGTTGGTCCGCCTGCAGCGAATGGCACGATTAAAGTAATTGATTTAGTCGGCCAATCTTTTTGGGCAATAGCATTCCCGCTGAGCAAGGCCCCCGCAGTAAGTGCAACAGTAATTCCTGAGAATAAGAACTTCTTAATTTTCACTTTTGTCTCCATCCACTTGTTATATCGGGCAATTTTGCCATTTCTATAGCTTTTTAGGGAAGTAAAGACCCTAGTATTTACCAGCAATTGCGATCGTTCTCTGAGCCAGCAAAACCACTGGCCGGTCAATCATGCGTCCATCCAGCTTGACTGCACCACCTTTGGAATTCTGGTCTGCTTCTATCACCCGATGAGCCCAGGCAATTTCTTGGTCTGAGGGCATAAAAGCAGTTTTAACAATGTTCACTTGCTTAGGGTGGATACAGAGCTTTCCGCCAAATCCCATGCGTTTGGCGCGCTCAGCATCATCCTGAATGCGGGCTACATCGTCAGTGGAGGGTGTAACCCCATCAACAGGAGGGGCAATTTGTGCAAGGCGGGATGCCACGACGATTTGATAGCGTGCAGTTTGAAGTTCAGTTTCTTGGGGGTCACAAATCATACCCAGGTCAGCCTGTAAATCTAGGTTTCCTAATGCAAGCCGAATGACTTGATTTGCATTTGCAATTTCTTTGAGGCAATCCAGTCCAATTGCAGTTTCAATCATGGGGAGGAGGGCAGTATTTGGCAATATCAGTGCAGCACCATTCATCTCATCAGCAGATTCTGTTTTGGGAATCAGCAGACAAGCAACATCAAGTTCTTGCGCCAGAATTAAATCTGCCGCATAAAACGGACTACCTGGTGAATTACTACGAATCACTAAACGTTTCTTTTGTTCAGAATTAAAACCAGACCAAGCAGACCGAATGGTAGTGCGAGCGTTTTCCTTATCTTCTGGAGCTACTGCATCTTCAAGATCAATCACTACAGCACTTGCACCACTATCAAGTGCTTTGGCGAATCGATCAGGACGAGTGCCTGGAACAAATAAAAAGCTGCTACAAAAACCTAGGGGTGTATCAAGTGGGTTCATATTGGATCTGGCGAGCTAATTGCTAGGAAGTAGGAGGCCTATCTTGGCCTGTTTGCGGATATTCCACAAGGAATCAATGGCTACGCCCATCTCTGCAGGGGTTGCGCCACCACTAAATGCAGCAAGACGCATCGCTTTATCGGTGATCTCGACACGGCTGAGGGTATTGCCTGGATCACCTTTAGGCTCATCAACACGACCATCGAGTATTTGTCCATTATTTAAATGCACTTTGACTTTGCCAATCCAGCGTTGTGGATAAGCGCTATCTACTTCAGGATCTAAGGTCATGGTTACGCGATCGCGAAATAAACAAATGGCATCATCATGAAAATGAGCATCAAACTCTTGAAGGCCAGCGAATTGGTAATGGGCAACTAAGGCTAATACCGTACCCATAGAGAATTTAGATTGATGCACCGTTGTGGGATCGGTCACTGGCCCCAATACGTCGATGGCACCTTGATGTACTAATGTTTCAACTTTAGCAATATCACTTGGCTTGAGTTTATTTGCTAGCATCACTTGCAATAGGGCATCTGCAGCAGGGTGGGTATGGCGACAGGAGGCGTGATATTTAAAGCTAGTTTCTGCTAATGCCCAGCGACTACCTAAGCGATCAACTAACTTACTTGGATCAGCATCGCTTGTCATACCAGCAGCTAATCCTTGCTTACCTTCTAGGATATGTTCTGCACCTGTGAAGCCTGCTTGAGCAATATAGGCTGACATCAAGCCTGTTGCTGTTGCATGAGCAGTATGTAACTGCTTGGAGTCTGCAGCATCGCGAAGAAACTCCCAAAGCCCAGCAGATTGTGTGCCAGCAGAACCAAAGGCATGCAACATTTGCGCGGGGGAGAGTTTGAGTAGGCGTCCAACAGCAGCGGCAGCGGCAAGCGTACCAGCGGTACCAGTGGTGTGAAAGACTTTGTAATGTGAACGACCTAAGAACTCACCAACCCGAATACCGACCTCGTAGCCAGCTACTGCGGCAACAAGAAAGTCTTCGCCCGTTGCACCGATTGCTTGTGCACATGCAAGGGCTGGCGGAAATACTACCGTAGCTGGATGAAACACGGAGCCATTGTGAACGTCGTCTTGCTCTGCTACATGTGAAGCAGCAGCATTAGCCATTGCTGCTAAAAAAGGACTAGAGCTTGCACGAGTAATTAAGATCTCAGCAGGGCCAGGATTTGAGTTGCTAAAGCCACCCATCGTCTGTGCAAACTGGGTAATGATTTCAACAGGACGCGAACCTTTGCCTGCTATTGCTGAGCCAAACCAGTCCACCAATAAATCTTCAGCACGATTCATGACATTGCTTGGAATGTCACTTGCTTTTAAGTTGGCTGCGAAGCTAGCAAGCTCACGTGATAAATGTGTATTACTCATCTATATTTTCTTATCAGGGTTGATGCTTTATGCCAAAACAGCGGTGGCTTGCATAGTGAGCCAGCCTTCATGATCTTGTGCCCAAATGGCAATCGTTTTACCGCTTGGATCTTTCTCTAAATCAGGCTTTGCAGATACCTTAAAGAGGTTGATATCAAAGGTAGGACGAATAGCGCGGAACTCAAAACTCTTCAGTTTGCAAGCTGGAATACTCTGACGCACGAGGTCTACCAAAAGAGTAGCAATCAACGGGCCATGAACAATTAAACCTGGGTAGCCTTCTTCTTTAGTGACGTATTGGCGATCGTAATGAATGCGATGACCATTGAAGGTGAGCGCAGAGTAGCGAAAGAGAAAGACATCATCAGGGGTAATCGTTTTACTCCACTTGGCACCAGTAGGTGCAGGGGTAGGAGCCACTGGTTTGTCATCGGGCCCTGGGGCATCACGATAAACGATGTCATGCTCTTCGATAATTGCTAGACCATGTTGATTAGAGATTTCATGTTTGACCAATACAAAAATTAAATCACCAGTACGTCCCGCTTTATGAATGACGGATTCAATTTTGGAAACACGCTCAATGTCATCGCCCACAGTTAGTGGTGCCAACCATTGAACCCGACTACCTGCCCACATCCGTCGTGGCAACGGAACTGGCGGAAGAAAGCCTCCGCGCTTAGGATGGCCGTCAGGACCAATTTCAGATTGACGAGCATGAGGCAAAAAATACAGCCAGTGCCATAGTTCAGGTAAAAAAGTACCTTTACTTGGAGCTGGATCATCACGATCTAGTGTTGCCGAAAGAGCGCGCACTGGAGCGGCTGTGACTGTGTCTTGAAAAGACTCTGTTTTACCAAGCCATTCCTGTAAGTGGGTGATAGTTTGTGGTTCGATTCGCATAAGTGCCATTATGCCAATCTTGAGAAAAAGACTTAGTCCACTAACACTGCAGCAAGGTAAACGAGGAGTCCTGCCAAAGCAGAACTACCCAAAACCGTCATAACCCCTTTTTGGTACTTAAATAATGCTAGTCCAGCTAGTACGCAAATAGCAATAGAGATCCAAGAAATCGAGGCACCAAGGCCGCTTGGTAAAAATACATGGTAGGCAAAGAAGAGGCCTAAATTAGCAATCACGCCAACCACGGCAGCAGTAATTGCAGTGAGTGGGGCGGTAAATCCCAGCTTTCCATGAGTAGATTCAATGAGGGGGCCACCAACTAAGATAAAGAAAAATGAGGGTAAGAAAGTAAACCAAGTGGCAACACAAGCGCCCAGAACACCAAACCAAAATGGATTGCTGCTACCAATCAGGTGCTGAATATGACCGGCAAGATAGCCAACGAAGGCTACCACCATGATGAGCGGACCAGGTGTAGTTTCCCCAAGTGCTAAGCCATCAATCATTTGATTGGCGCTGAGCCAATGGAAATGATCCACAGCACCTTGATATACATAAGGTAGTACAGC
>Ga0007797_1000477_pt1 | contig 12071 bp, 7 predicted proteins | sample CryBogmetaGMA25M_FD_60364 | JGI IMG/M metagenome (GOLD analysis project Ga0007797, IMG submission 60364) | Freshwater microbial communities from Crystal Bog, Wisconsin, USA - MA2.5M | ecosystem: Environmental > Aquatic > Freshwater > Lake | place: Crystal Bog, Wisconsin, USA | collected 2009-07-06 | reverse complement strand
GTCGGCGGTTCGTTCGTCGGCGGTTCGTTCGTCGGCGGTTCGTTCGTCGGCGGTTCGTTCGTCGGAGTTGGTAGCGACACCGGGGGTGGCGGGAGAGTCTGTGTCGGGTGTCGGCGTATGTACTCCGTTGGGCGCAATGTCGGCGCAGGCATTGGCGTGGACGATGGTACGGGCACCGGTGTATCCGATGGCTCAGCCGATGGCGTAGCCGATGGTGTGGCCGATGGCCACGGACTCGGAATCGCCGTCTTCGTTACTCTTATAGTGGCGGATGGCGTTGCTACCAGGGTCGGCGTAGGGGACGGCGCATGCGTTGGTGTGGGTTCGAGATCTGCCAGCACTGCGTCGGCAGTCGCACCTGCCCTACTGGCATCACCAAGCGACTGGCGCGTGGCGTCAGGAAGGCGACTGTCTTGTGCCTCCATTAAGGCGCTACGTTGGGCTGCAATCTGCGTACGATAGTGCATCAACAGAGCATTCTGCTCGGCGGGATCTACCTCTGTGATCGCCTGTGCCGCTGCGAGATAGGACGCATCCAGATCGCTGAGTATCTGCGAGTCGATTTTCTGGTTGGCCCTCGCTACGGCGATCATCTCATCAACTCGCACCTGGGCGAGGTTCAGATTTAATCGTGCCCGATCCGCGTTATTGCGCACAAGGGCCAGTCGTGCCGACTCGCCAACCCGCTTTAGGCCGTAGAGGGGGCTTCCCGGTAGACTGTTTCCCGCAAAAGCAACCCCGCCCTCGAAGAGCGCGATAGCCAGGAGCACAGCAGTCCCCATGCGCAGCACCCAGCCGCCCCATCCCCATGTCGCCCGTGAATGGTAGGTGCGGCGCAGCGCCGCCCTGGCCCGTCTTCGCGTCGCAATCCGCACCCGCATCGGTAGCTTAGGCGGAGTCCAGCTTTGTACGTGGGTGACAGTTGCGAGAAGTGGCGCGAGATCACGAGCGTATTCGGGGAAGTCACGCAGGCATGCCTCGGCGGATTTCCCTGCGTGCATATGTGTCAGGCAGATGTCGAGCGCTTCCTCGATGCTATGGGACGGGTCAGTCATGGGTGGTCGTATCGCCTAACGCTGACTGAACAGTGTGTCGTCATCACTCCGCCTCCTGGCCCTGCGGCCTGTGCCCTCGGCTTCCGCCAAGCAACTTCGCGAGGGCACCGAGCGCCCGATGCTGCATGACCTTCACCGCACCCTCGCTGCGACCGGTCAGTGACGCGACTTCGGCATTGCTCCGCTCCTCGATAAAGCGCAGCAGCACAACTTCGCGTTGGTCAGGGGTGAGCCGTGCGATCGCCGCGTGAAGTGTGCGACGCTCATCATTGCTCATCGCGTGTTCGTCAGGTGTTGGCTCTTTGTCAGATATGCTCGGGTCAAGGGGGACATTCCCCGATGACTTGCGTCGGAAATGGTCAATGACAAGGTTATGTGCAATCCGGTAGAGCCAGGCGGCAAATGCCGGATCGACTCCACTTGGCGGCAGGCGAAAGCTCGCCAGCCGCTCGACGACGCGCACCCAGAGATCGCCGACGAGATCCTCGGCGACACTGGCGTCACCACATCGTGCGTAGACATAACGAAAGAGCGCGTCAGCGAAGCGATCATAGATGGTGTCGAAGGCGCGCTGGTCGCCCTGCTGCGCCTGCATGATCACTTTGCTAAGGTCGTCCTTCGAGGTAGCCACCACGTGCTGTTCCCCTGCTTAGGACGCTTCAGTGAAGAAACGAAGAGGTAGAGATGAAGTTACGCTGTTGTGGGACAATTGTGAGTGAATACTCATATGTACTCCGCACCCACACTACAGAATCCACGTGGATCATTCTTTTCCATACACACAGGACACCACGTTATACTTTAGCATAGAACATGTATCCTGTAGTGGAACTTTCTCTTTGCGCAGCCTAAGAATCGTCTTTTTCGACTCTTGGCTTCAACGGATGTCATCCATCATGTCTGTTGTGCGCTCTTAACACGACATAAAATCCTTGACGCACCTGATCACAGTTGCTATAATACCGATGCCTGTGTTCTCAGGTACTCCTCGTATTGACTCCCTACGATCTAAGCTGTATCGTGTGGCACGCGGCGGATCACACATCCGCGCTCGTTGTGTGAGTATCGCCACAATCGCTATACAGCCAGCATCGAAATCACGCCTGCACGTTAGCAACACCGCTCGCTGCATGTTCACGCGGCTCCCCCAGAACTCGGTGCGCCCGGCGCAGCATTCTACCCGTCCCATTCGCTTCCCCAGATTGCCTATGGGCGGCACCCTCAGCAGGAGGATCATATATGGCTACCACTGGCTCGTCATTGATGCAGTTCCTCGGTGAGTTGCAGGATCGCAAGCAGTTTCTCCAGCTCAACTGGCGTGGAACGTTCGTTGATTACCTCGACCTTGCATCAAAAGATCCCCGTGTCACTCGCAACGGGTTCCAGCGCATCTACGACATGATTATGTCGTATGGCACTGAGGAGTTTGTTGACGCCAAGAAGCGGCTGATCCGCTATAAGTTTTTCTCTGATGCCTCGTTCGATGGGGATGACTCGATCTTTGGCCTTGAGATTCCGCTCATGCGTCTGGTGAACTTCTTCAAGGGCGCGGCCAAGGGCTATGGCACCGAGAAGCGCGTGCTGCTGCTGCACGGCCCGGTTGGCTCCTCCAAGTCTACGATTGTGCGCCGCTTGAAGAAGGGTCTGGAGCATTACTCGAAGACGGACGCCGGTGCGCTCTACACCTACGATTGGTATCTCGGCCCCATTGACGACGTGAGTACTTTCGACCACACCAAGGTACCCGAGGCCGAGTGGGAGAAGTGCCCGATGCACGAGGAACCCCTGCACCTTGTGCCTCTGGATATGCGCGAACGCCTGCTTGAGCAGGTCAACGCGGAGCGCCCCGCCGAAGAGCATCTGCGAATTGTCGGCGATCTTTGCCCGGTCTGCCGCTTCCACTACAAGGATCTGATGCGCCGCTACGACGGCGACTGGAGCAAGGTGGTGCAGCATATCCGCGTGCGCCGCCTGGTTTTCAGCGAGCAGGATCGCGTTGGTATCGGTACCTTCCAGCCCAAAGACGAGAAGAACCAAGACTCCACTGAGCTGACCGGTGATATTAACTACCGCAAGATTGCAATCTACGGATCGGACTCCGACCCGCGTGCATTCAACTTCGACGGCGAGTTTAATATCGCCAACCGTGGAATTATCGAGTTCGTTGAGATGCTCAAGCTCGATGTGGCCTTTCTCTACGACTTGCTCGGTGCCTCCCAGGAACACCGCATCAAATCGAAGAAATTTGCCCAGACTGACATTGATGAAGTTATTTTGGGCCACAGCGTGGCGGGGGGAACCCCTATTCCCTACCGCTTCCGTGGCGCAGTGAAGTGGGCAACCCTTGCCGCACTTCATGATGAGTTTGAGTTGTCTCCTGACGGGTTGGAGGTATTGGCCTACGACTTCGAGCGTCAGCGCATCGGCTGGACTCCCGTGAAGTCGCTTATTCGCCATCGTTTTACCGGCGATATGTACACGACCGCGCAAAAGTGGGGCACGGTAGAGACGACCCCGAACCACTCGATCTATGACCGCACAGGACAGACGTTCTATCCTGAAGAGCGCCACGAGATCATGGCTCTGCGCCGCTTTGATCAGGCGTTCACCTTGGAAGATGGCCCCGCGTTGATTGACATAGTCGCTGGCATCCCCGGCTTTATCGGCAGCGATGCACACACTCTTGCTGATGGCGGCAAGATCATCCGTCCCTGCCCGCCCGGCTGGGCGCGGCTGGATCTGCCCCGCCACGCCACCGCGATCCACGCTGTCTACCACCCGGTTGAGGACGCCGACGCACTGAAGGATCTGATCACGGTGCTAGTCTGGTTCGCGACTGAGGGGCACGTTAACGGCACCAATGGCGGAATCGTGATTAGCCAGGCTGATCCTGATGAGCTTGAGCGGGTGCGTCTTGCCTACACCCGCATTTCTACCGCTGATGGCTCCATCGACTCCGGCGCTCAGACCGATTCAGCATGGTGGCTCTATCTCGGCTCTCAGGCGATCAAGCATCTGGCTGCCCACCACTGTGGCGAAGGGGTGATCAACAAGCGTTTGCCGGACTTCCTTTTCGGTCTGCCCCGCGATCTGCTCCAGCACGCCTTTGATGAGTTGATGCGGACTGACGGCACGCGCAAGATTCCCGCAGCACTCGCCAGTGTTACGTCAACGGCCTACCACGATAAGTTTTTTGAGTATAAGACGATCTCGCCGATGCTGGCCGCACAGGTTGGTACCCTGGCAACGCTGCTAGGCTACGACTATAGCGTCTACACTGCCGAGCGACCCGAACGCGATCCGGCGTACCGTATCCGCTTCGTCTCCGGCGAGGGCAAGCGCGGTGGTCGCCGCATCACCTTTGAGGCGCACCTTCACTCTCGTCCCGTCACCGATGAGTGGGTTTACGACATCGAGTGCGTCGGCCTGCATAACTTCGTCTGCGGTGTGGGTAATGTCGTCTGCCACAATACCAACGAGCCTGAATACCGTCGTCTAGAGAACAACGAATTCATGGAGGCGCTGAAGGATCGCACTGTCCGCATTGATATTCCCTACGTTACGCGCCTGCGTGACGAGGTGCAGATCTACGAACGCGACTTCAACAAGAGGAAAGTGCGCGTTCACATCGCCCCGCATACCCTGGAGGTTGCCGCAATGTGGGCCGTGCTGACGCGATTGGAAGATCCCAAGAAGCCGAACCTCACGCTGCTCCAGAAGCTCAAGCTGTATAACGGCAAGACTCTTCCTGGCTTCACTGAGGACAATATTAAGGAACTGCGCAAGGAGGCCGTGCGCGAGGGGATGGAGGGCATCTCGGCTCGCTACATTCAGGACAAGATCTCCAACGCCCTGGTGGGCAACCAGGAGGAGGGCTACATCAACCCCTTCATGGTGATTAACGAACTGGAGAGTGGCCTGAAGAACCACGCCCTGATCAGCAGCGAGGACGACCGTAAGCGCTACCGCGACCTGCTAGCGACGGTGCGCGAGGAGTACACCGAGATCGTGAAGAACGAGGTGCAGCGGGCGATCTCTGCCGATGAGGAGGCGATCAAGCGCTTGGCCGGTAACTACATTGACAATATCAAGGCGTACACCCAGCGCGAGAAGGTGCGCAACCGCTACACCGGCCAGTACGAGGAGCCTGACGAGCGCCTGATGCGGAGTATCGAGGAGAAGATTGACATCCCCGAATCGCGCAAGGATGATTTCCGCCGCGAGATTATGAACTACATCGGTGCCCTGGCTGTTGAGGGCAAGACCTTCAACTACCGCACCAACGAGCGCCTGCACAAGGCACTGGAACTGAAGCTCTTCGAGGATCAGAAGGACAGCATCAAGCTCACGTCGCTGGTCTCGCGGGTGATTGACCAGGACACCCAGGAGAAGATTGACGTGGTCAAGTCGCGGCTTATCCGCGACTTCGGGTACAACGAGCAGAGCGCCACCGACGTCCTCAACTATGTGGCCTCAATCTTCGCCCGTGGCGATACGAAGAACAATTACTAATGTGGGGATGTGGAGATGTGGAGGTGTGACGGTCGTGTCCACATCTCCACATCTCCACATCTCTACACCCCCAAACGTATGTCAATGAAACGTGTTGACCGCGATCTGAACCGCTTCAAGCAGATCGTTCGTGGCAAGATCAAAAAAGATCTGCGCAAATATATGTCTCATGGCGAGATGATCGGGCGTCAGGGCAAACGCTACGTCAGCATCCCCGTCCCCACCATTGACCTGCCCCAGTTCCGCTACGGATCTAAGCAGGGCGGCGGGGTGGGCCAGGGCGATGGTGATGTAGGCGACCCGGTGGGTCAGGGCGATGGGCAGCCCGGCGAAGGCCAGGCTGGCTCCGATCCCGGCCAGCACGTCCTTGAGGTGGACATGACCTTGGACGAACTGGCCGCCATTTTGGGCGAAGAGCTTCAGTTGCCCAACATCCAGCCCAAGGGACGCAAAAACCTGATTAGTGAGAAGGATAAGTACAGCGGCATCCGCCGTACTGGCCCGGACTCGCTGCGCCACTTTAAGCGCACCTATCGCGAGGCTCTGCGTCGCCAGATCTCCTCCGGCGATTACGATAGCGCCGACCCGATCATCGTGCCCATCCGCGATGATATGCGCTACCGTTCGTGGAAGGAGACGATGCTTCCTGAGAGCAACGCGGTCATCATTTACATGATGGATGTCTCTGGCTCGATGGGTACCGAACAAAAGGAACTCGTCCGCATCACCGCCTTCTGGATCGAGACGTGGCTGCGCTCGCAGTACAAGGAAATTGACATCCGCTACATCGTCCACGACGCGGCGGCCAAGGAGGTAGATCAGGAGACGTTCTACCACATCCGCGAGGGTGGCGGCACGAAGATCTCCTCAGCCTACAAGCTCTGCAACCGCCTGATTGACGAGCGCTACCCCTCGGAAGAGTGGAACATCTACCCTTTTCACTTTTCTGACGGCGATAACTGGGGTGGCGGCGATACCCGCGAGTGTGTTGAGTTGCTGAGGAAGGAATTGATGCCGAAGGTGAATCTGTTCTGCTACGGACAGGTGCGCTCGCTCTATGGATCGGGGCGCTTCGCCCATGATCTTGAGGAGTACTTGGGCAATGACGAGCGGATTGTAGTGAGCGAGATCGCTGATCGTGATGATGTATACGACACGATTAAAGATTTTCTGGGCAAGGGTAAATGAAAAATACCAGTATCCCCCCAAATCTGGATGCCGCCCGCGAGGAGATCGAGGCCCATGCCCGCGATTATGGCCTCGATTTTTACCCGATTCTCTACGAGGTGCTTGATTACCGCACACTCTACGAGACGGCGGCGATGGGCGGGTTTCCCACCCGCTACCCGCACTGGCGTTTTGGCATGGACTTTGATCAGTTGATGAAGGGCCATATCTGGCAGGGCTCGACGATCTACGAGATGGTAATCAATACCAACCCGTCGTACGCCTACTTGCTGGAGGGGAATGAGGACGTGACCCAGAAAATGGTCATGGCCCACGTCACCGGCCACGTTGACTTCTTCAAAAATAATATGTGGTTCGCTCACACGAACCGCAAGATGCTCGACGCGATGGCGAACCACGCCACGCGCATCCAGCGCATCATTGACCGTATCGGCTACGACGTGGTCGAGGAGTTTATTGACACCTGCCTCTCGCTGGAAAACCTGATTGACTACCACGCGCCCTACATCAAGCGGCCCGAGTCCCAGTCTCAGCAACCTCTGGCGAGCGAGGCCGAGGCCGAAGAGCAGACTGCCCAGGGACTCAAGGTTGATCGCGGCTACATGCGCGACTACATTAATCCACCTGAATACATGGCTGCCCAGCGCAAGAAGATCGAGGACGAGCGTGCCAAACAGCGCCGCTTCCCCGAGAACCCCCAGCGCGACATCCTGCTCTTCCTGATGAACTACGCGCCCCTAGATCGCTGGCAGCACACCATCCTGGAGATCATCCGCGACGAGGCGTATTATTTTGCACCCCAGGGAATGACTAAGGTAGCCAACGAAGGATGGGCCTGTGTTTGGGGTGATACTCTGTTGTATACTCAAAGTGGAATTCTACAAATAAAAGAGATCGTCAATACTTCATTGACAACTCTGGTTAGCGATGGTGAGGAACATCAGCCGATCTACGACTGGGCAAAGTTCGAGAATTACGAGACGGTGAAGATCCGCACCCGGCGCGGCCTGTCGCTCGAAGGCTCGTTCAACCACCGGCTGATGCTGCCCAATGGGGATTGGCGTCGCCTGGACGAGCTACAGATTGGCGACCGGGTGAAGATCAGTGGTGGGCACCGGCTCTGGGCAACGGAGCAGGTAAAACTGAGCTGGAAGCCCTGCGCCCGTCCAACCTTGGCGATGGTGGCTGCCCAAGTCGGTGCTCCCATATCCATGGTGCAGCGATTCCGTCGCGGGGAACAGACCCCCTATGATGTGGCGTTGGCACCACTCGTGGCTGAGTACGAGGCTTCCATTGCCTTACTTGGCCCAGCAATGAGTAAGCGCAAGCCCATCCGCGTACCGGAAATTGTTGATGAGCGACTGGCTGCCTTCCTCGGCTACCTCTGCGGCGATGGGCATATCAGCGAAATTAAGCGCACCATTGGCCTGACCACCGGCGACGAGGATCAGGCGCAGGTTTTCGCCAACCTAGTCAGTTCACTTTTCGGCATCGAGGCTCATTGGCGCAAGGACGGCAACCGCTGGCGGATCAGCTTTTCGTCACTGGATGTACAGGATTTCCTGAAGTATCTCGGTCTAACAACAGGTGTCTCCGCCCGCCAGAAAAGCGTTCCTGACGTGATTCTGCGCTCGCCTGAGCGGATCGTTGCCAGCTTCCTGCGCGCGCTCTACGACTGCGATGGTTATGCCGGGAAGTCGGGCGTTATTCTCTCCTCGTCGAGCGAGAAGATGGGCAAACTGGTGCAGTTGCTCCTGCTGAATTTTGGCATCCTCTCAAGCCGGCGTCTACAGCAGGATGGCTGCTGGCACATCAAAACTTTGGGCCGCTCCACGGTTGATTTCTACATGCGGGTTGGCTTTGGGCTGGAGCGCAAACAGACCGCTCTGGGCGCATACATCGAGGATCACCGCTGGTTCAAGGCCGAGGACTGGAGCGACGAGGTTGTCAGCATCGAGCGTGGGCGCGCCGATGTCTACGACATTTCGGTGGCGGAGACGCACCGCTACGCGGCCCAGGGCTTCATCAACCATAACAGCTATTGGCACAGCAAAATCATGACCCAAAAGGTGGCCAGCGCCTCCGAGATTGTCACCTTTGCCGACTTGCACAGCGGTGTGGTGGCTACCAGCGGCGGTCGGCTCAACCCGTACAAGCTGGGTCTGGAGCTGCTACGCGATATTGAGGATCGCTGGAATAAGGGCAAGTTCGGCAAAGAGTATGATGAGTGTGATGATATTGCCGCCAAGCGCACGTGGGATAAGCAGCTCGGCTTGGGTCGCCAGAAGCTTTTTGAGGTGCGCAAGCTCTATAACGATGTCACTTTTATTGATGAATTTCTGACCCCCGAGTTCGTGATTGAGAACAAGCTCTTCACCTTCCGCTACAACCGCGACACCGACCTTTACGAGATCGCCTCGCGTGAGTTTAAGCAGATCAAGGAGAAGTTGCTCTTCCGGCTCACCAACTTCGGCCAGCCCTTTATGTATGTTGAGGACGGTAACTACAACAACCGGGGCGAGCTTTACCTGCGCCACCGCCATGAGGGTGTGGATCTGAAGATGGACTATGCCCGCGATACAATGCGCAACCTGCATAAGATCTGGACGCGGCCAATCCACCTGGAGACCCAGATTGACGATAAGAAGCGACTGCTCTCCTTTGACGGCAGCGACTTTACCGAGCGCAGGATTGATTAAATGCCAGATGCAAAATTGCATTTTGCATCTGGCATGATGATCGCTGAGATCCTTCAGGTTGCCACAGGTCAACTACGCACAACAAGCACCACGCCCCGCCTCGACGCCGAGTTGATCCTGGCGCACCTGCTAGGCTGGCCCCGCGCCCGGCTGCTTGCCGAGCGCGATCACGTTGTGCCTGACGATCTGGCGTCCACCTTCGCCAAGTTGCTTGCCCGCCGTGCCGAAGGCGAACCGGTGGCCTATCTGGTGGGCCACAAGGAATTCTACGGCCTTGACTTCGTCGTTGACCGACGTGTGCTGGTACCCCGCCCCGAGACCGAGCTGCTGGTGGAACTGGCTATTGCGGCGGCTCGGCGAATTGCGGCGAGGCAAGCGGGGCCTCTGCGCATCGCCGATATTGGCACCGGCAGCGGGGCTATTGCCGTGGCCCTGGCCGTTCATCTGCCCGACGCCCTGATTGATGCGGTGGACATTTCGCCCGAGGCGCTGGACGTGGCGCAGGTCAATATTGCGCGTCACGGCCTTGCCGGGCGCGTGCGCCTACTGCGGGGCGATCTCCTGGAACCGCTCGATGCACCGGCTGACATGATCGTCAGCAATCCGCCCTACACCATCCTGGCTGAGGTGGAGCCACATGTGTTTGCCCACGAGCCGCACCTAGCCCTGGAGGGTGGCCCCGACGGTGCCGACCTTTACCGACGACTGTTTGTTGAGGCACCGGCGCGGCTGCGTCCCGGCGGCGTAATGATATGCGAGATCGGTGCATGGCAGGGCGAACTGGTGGCTGCCCTGGCGCGTACCGCATTCCCTGCCGCCGAAGTGCAGATTTTCCAGGATCTCGCCGGCCATGACCGGGTTGTGCAGATCATCATCCCAACGTAATCCACCTGTCATCCCCAGACATAGCCGTGCAATCATCTCCTTCCTATACTGGATTGTAGTAATAGGAGGAGAAACCACATGACCGCACTCTTTGTTGCTCTCGGCATCGCCGTCATTACCCTGCTTGCGCTGCTTCTCTGGTTTGTTCCCCACCTGCTACATCAACAGGCGGTGCGCAGCGAGCAGGAGGCGACCAAGCTGCGCGATATGCTGCTCGATATGCTTAATGAGCAAGAGGCTGTCACAATGCGCCAGTCGCAACTGGGCGCGTCAATTGCTTACCTCCAAGAGCAGCTTGAGCAGATCGCTGATAATACCCAGCGGGCCGGGGATGTCCAGAGCGCCCTGGTTCGCAGCCCCGCCGATCAGACCGCCCTCCATCAGCTTGAAGAGCGGATCGGCTCAATGCAGTCGCAGATTCAGGGCTGGCTCGATACCCGTGGGAAGGCCCAGCGCACCGCCAGTGCCCAGGATAATGAGGCGTGGGCTTATCTTATGGGCCTGCTCACAGCAATACAGGATCGCGTTGGCCAGATCTCGGTCGAGCATACCAATGTCCATGTCGGATTGCACGCCCGCGCCCTGCTCGATGAGCTTGAGCAGGAAATATCTCATTTGCGCGGGATCTCCGAGGATATTGCTACCCTTCAGTGGCGGTTGCGCCGCTCGCTCCACGAGCGCGAGACGAATATCTCATCCCTGCGTGCGCGCACCAGCGGTGGGAGCAACTAGATCCTGACACTGATCCTAACTGCCACATACAAATAGCGTTATAGATTTGCGTTATCATGTGAGGATACGATGAGGTGTAGATCTTCCGCATCCTCGAAACATTGGCCAAACCTATGAGCATCGTCGTTATTGATAACCAGGCTGTCCACTACGAGGTCTTCGGACGCGGACGCCCCGTCCTTTTTCTCCACGGCTGGCTCGGTAGCTGGCGCTACTGGTTTCCGACCATGGAAGTTGTGGCCGAGGATTTCCGCACCTACTCCTTCGACTTCTGGGGCTTCGGCGATTCGCGCCGCAAGCTGACCCAGGAGAGCATCCAGAACTACTCGGATCAGGTGATTCGTTTCCTCGATGCGCTCGGAATTGATCAGGTGCAGCTTGTTGGCCACTCGATGGGCGGGATGGTCGCTCTTAAGACGGCGATCACCTATCCTGATCGTATCCAGCGTGTAGCCACTGTTGGTGCCCCGATTGATGGCAACTCGCTCTCGTGGCTGCTGAAACTCACCGACCAGCCCCTCTTTGCCAATGCCTTCGCTCGCATGCCCTGGGTGCGCCGTCGGCTTTTCCGCTTCTTTCTGGGCGAGACGAGTGACCAAGCGATTGGTGAGATGATTGACGACAGCGTGAAGTCGAGCGCCGTCTCGCTGCGTCAGGCCGTCAGTTCAATGTGGCGTACCGACCTGCGCCCCGATCTGAGTCGGCTCAAGGTGCCTGCCTTGATCGTTCATGGCGGTCGTGATGATGTTGTCCGGCCCAACCAGGCAGATTTATTTGACAACATACCGCTGGCCAAGGTTGTGCGGATGCCGCGCAGCCGCCATTTTCCCTTCCTTGACGAAGCGACTGAGTTCAACGATACGCTGCTACACTTCCTGAAGGCGCAATCATCCACGAACAATACCGGCGGCACTGGCGGCACTGGCGGCACTGGCGGCGCGATGCCGAAATTGATCACTCGTGAGTATCAGCCGGTGCCGTAGGAGGCAGGGGGCAGGGG
>Ga0007797_1000473_pt1 | contig 12098 bp, 10 predicted proteins | sample CryBogmetaGMA25M_FD_60364 | JGI IMG/M metagenome (GOLD analysis project Ga0007797, IMG submission 60364) | Freshwater microbial communities from Crystal Bog, Wisconsin, USA - MA2.5M | ecosystem: Environmental > Aquatic > Freshwater > Lake | place: Crystal Bog, Wisconsin, USA | collected 2009-07-06 | reverse complement strand
AGGAACAGGGCGTAAGGGTAGCAAGAGGGGGCGGGGTAGGGCGAATCCGCTGGATTGACCGCTCAAATCGCACCTTCCGCGCCAGCAGACGAGAGAATACGGATATGGCAACCCTGGATTCCAAACTTGTTGGAGTTCTTGGCGACCGCACTACCAAGGTGCTCAAAGAAAACTTCGGATACGTCACAGTCGGAGATTTACTCCATCACTATCCGCGCCGTTACTTAGTCCGGGGCGAGTTATCCAATATTTCTGAACTCAATGAAGGCGATGAAGTAACAATCCTTGCTGAAATATTTAGCGCATCAAGTCGTCGTTTACAGGGCCGCAAGGGAAATATTCTCGAAGTCATCGTCACCGATGGCTCGGCCAAGATGTCGCTTACATTTTTCAATCAAGCCTGGCGTGAAAAAGAATTAAAAGTTGGTAAGCAAGGGCTCTTTGCCGGAAAAGTTGGAGTCTTTAATGGCAAGCGACAGCTTGCTCATCCAGATTATGAACTCATTGCAGATGGGAATGATGTGGATGCTGCAGTAGAAAGTTTTGCTGGGAAGTACCTGCCGATGTATCCGGCAAGTGCGAAGTTGCCTTCATGGAAGATTGCCCAGTGCATTGAACTCGCTATCGGCGCCCTTGATGAAGTTCCAGATTTTCTACCCGATGCCATTCGTGAAAAATATGGATATCCAACTCTCCACCAAGCACTTGTCCAGCTCCATAATCCGGTAGATCTCGATATGGCAGAAAAATCTCGCGAGCGTCTTACCTTCGACGAAGCTTTCTTACTTCAATTACTTCTTGTCACACGAAGAAATGAACTCAAGAATTTGAATGCAGTTGCTCGCCCGGAGATATCAAACGGATTGTTAGCAGCATTTGATGCGCAACTTCCCTTCGAACTTACAGCTGGCCAGAAAGCAGTTGCTGAAGAGATAGCAAACGATTTGGCGCAGCCGCACCCGATGCACCGATTGCTACAAGGTGAAGTCGGTTCGGGTAAGACGGTAGTCGCGCTACGTGCCATGTTGACCGTCATCGATAACGGGGGACAGGCAGCGCTACTTGCACCAACAGAAGTGCTTGCCGCTCAACATCTTCGCACGATGCAGAAATTGCTTGGAGATCTTGCACAGGGAGGAATGCTGGGTTCGCAAGAGAAAGCAACTCAAGTAACGCTGATTACCGGATCACAAACTGCAGCGGCGCGAAAAGATGCACTTGCTTTAGCAGCATCCGGCGAAGCTGGAATCGTGATTGGTACACACGCCCTGCTCGGCGAGAGCGTTGCATTTAAAGATCTCGGACTTATCGTCGTCGACGAACAACATCGATTTGGTGTTGAACAGAGAGATGCGTTAAAGACCAAAGCACAAAACCCACCGCACTTACTCGTGATGACCGCTACGCCAATTCCACGAACAGTTGCCATGACAGTTTTTGGTGATCTCGATGTTTCAACATTGCGCGAGTTGCCATTAGGTCGACAACCAATCACAACCCACGTTGTTCCAGTTTTAGAGAAACCGGGATTTCTTGAACGCGCATGGGAGCGCATTACAGAAGAAGTAAGTCAGGGACATCAGGCATATATCGTCGCCCCCAGAATTTCGGCCGGAACATCCGAAGATGCAGATATCGATTTCTTGATGGGTGAAACAACGCATGACATCGCATCTGTTGAAGATTTAGGTCCAACGCTTAGTGGTGGCCCACTTAAAAGCGTAAAAGTTGCCCCCTTACATGGTCGCCAAAGTGCGGAGCTCAAAGAAGCAACCATGAAGGCATTTTCGAATAAAGAAGTAGATGTACTTATTTCAACCACGGTGATTGAAGTTGGCGTGGATGTGCCTAATGCGACAGTCATGGTCATTATGGATGCAGATCGATTTGGCGTTTCTCAACTGCACCAACTTCGTGGTCGCGTTGGTCGAGGAACCTCACCTGGCTTATGTCTTCTTGTAACGCACGCTGTAGCTGAAACTTCAGCACGCGAACGACTTGATGCTGTTGCGGGGACACTTGATGGTTTTGAACTCTCTCGAATCGATCTTGAACAACGTCGTGAGGGAGATGTCCTGGGCGCAAGTCAGTCGGGATCTCGTTCGCATTTACGATTGTTACGAGTCCTGCGCGACGAATTTATGATTGAACAAGCACGTGAAGATGCAACTACACTTCTGGAAACCGGACTTCACGAATTTCCGCTGCTCGCTGCAGAACTTGCGCAGATTCAAGCTGATGCTGCGGCAGAATTTATAGAGAAGGCATAACGATGCGAATCATTGCAGGGCTTGCTAAAGGTCGATCAATAGACGCTGTGGCTACTGCTACTCGTCCCACTTCAGACCGCGCTCGAGAAGCCCTCTTCTCAACTCTGGCATCAGAATTTGGCGACTTCGAGGGGCTGCATGTCTTAGATCTCTATGCAGGTACAGGTGCAATCGCACTTGAAGCCTTATCGCGAGGAGCAGCAATTGTTCATGCCGTAGAGAAAGATGATTCGGCAGCGAAGGCAATCACCAGTAACTTCGAGAAACTTGCAACAGCTGGATGTCCTGGAATTTTTCATCTCTATTCGATGAGCGTTCATCGATACTTACAAGATAAGCCAGCTCAGAGCTATCACTTTATTTATATCGATCCGCCTTATGACCTTGAAGATCTTGATGTCATTGAAAACCTCATTCAATTACGCGATGGGGGCTTTCTGCATCCGCAGGCGCTGATTGCAATCGAAAGAAATAGTCGCGTGAAAGAGATTTCCTGGCCCGAAGGATATGAAGAAATTCGTCAAAAAAATTATGGTCAAGCAACTATTTTCTACGGTGCCCCCACGCTTGCGCACGAGGAAAATGGATAACCACTGCAATCATTGCTAGCGTTTGCTCCATGAAGCGCGCCGTGTGCCCTGGATCCTTTGATCCCATCACTTTTGGGCATCTCGATATTATCGAGCGTGCCAGTCTGCAATTTGATGAGGTAATTGTCGCGGTATTTGTTAATCGCAAGAAGGATGGTCTCTTTACCGTCGAAGAGCGCATGCAGATGATTAGCGAGAATGTAAAGAAGTTTTCCAATGTTCGCGTTGATTCAGGCAACGGTTTACTTGTTGAATATTGCAAGAAGAACGGCGTCCAAGCAATTGTCAAAGGCCTGCGCGCTGTAACGGACTTCGATTATGAGCTCCAGATGGCACAAGTTCATATTCAGGCATCTGGTGTCGAGACCATGTTTATGGCAACTTCACCAACCCATTCATTCTTATCTTCATCCATAGTAAAAGAGTTGGCACACTATGGAGGAGACGTTTCTTCCATGGTTCCGGCAAATGTCAATGCAGCTCTCAAAGTACGAGCAGGAGTAGAAAAATGACAATGGACTCAATCGAGAAACTCAATACCGCAATAGCAATTGTTGAAGAAGCTCGTGGTGTTCCGCTCTCCGCATCCTGCGTCGTACATCGCGGTGAGATGCTTGAAATTCTTGAAGGAGCTCGTGACTTTCTGCCAGCAGATCTCGAAGGTGCACAAGCCATCATCGCCGATCGCGATCGAATCATTGAAGAAGGCCGTGCAAGTTCTGAGTCAATGATTGCTGCAGCTCGTGAAGATGTGGCTCGCATGGTCGAACAGACTTCGATTGTTCAATCTGCCCGCGATGAAGCCCAACGCATTTTGGATGAAGCTCGTGACGTCGCCGAAGAAGAGCGCCGTGAAGTCGAGGCCTATATTGATGGCCGACTTGCGACCCTCGAAGTTATTCTCAATAAGACGATGGAAGCTGTAGCGCGCGGTCGCGAACGTCTTGAAGGCGCTGACGATAAAGATATTTTGTCTCAGCTCAATGCAGATGACTAGGTCTGCTAACCCTTTCCTTCTCAATACCCACGAACTTCCTCGTCGTGCGGGGGAGATGAAAGAGTACGAACTCGATATTCCAGCTCCTACTCGCATCGGAGTGCCGCTGATTGCAGTCCCCGAAGGTGACATCATTGAAGCGGATGTTCGCCTTGAATCTGTGACTGAGGGCGTTCTCCTCAGCGCAGAAATCTACGCAGTCGCACTCGGCGAATGTATTCGCTGCCTCGATGAGGTTGAAGTGGTGATTGATCGCAAAATTCAAGAGCTCTATCGCTACGAGCCAACTAACGACAAGGGTCGCAAAAAGAGACGCGATGATGAAGATGTGGATCTTGATGTTGAGGAAGAATTGCAGATGGAGGGTGATCTACTCAATCTCGAAATTCCGATTATTGATGCGATTATCTTGACCCTTCCGGTGAACCCGCTCTGCTCAGAAGATTGTCTGGGGCTATGTCCGGATTGCGGTGAGAAGTGGGAGACCCTGCCAGAGGACCACGCCCACGAGGTCATCGATGCGCGCTGGTCTGGCCTGGATAAGCTCGATTTTGGCAATTCCGATAAATAAGCGATACTAAGCGCTGGATTTCATCAAGATTAAGGACGATTACCGTGCCAGTACCAAAGCGAAAGATGTCTCGTTCGAAGACACGTTCACGTCGAAGCATGTGGAAAACAACTGCGGCATCACTTTCAACATGCCCACAGTGCCAGCAACCTAAGCTCAACCACGTTGCATGCCCTACATGCGGTACATACAACCGCCGTCAGGTCCTAGAGGTCTGATCTGTACTCAAAACTTCTTGAGCAATTAGGAATTCAACTTAGTTCCGAACTGCTTGAGTTAGCTTTTACCCATCGCTCATTTGCTTATGAGACTGGAATTACAGCAACAAATGAGCGCCTCGAATTTCTTGGTGACTCAGTTCTTGGATTAATCGTTACTGAAGAGCTGTATCGCAAATACCCAGATCTCGATGAAAGTCGTTTATCTCCGCTTCGCTCGGGCATCGTCAATATGCGCGCGCTCGCCGATATCGCTCGCACACTAGAGCTTGGCAAGTACATTCGCCTCGGTAAGGGTGAAGAAGTAACAAATGGACGAGATAAAAATTCACTGCTCGCAGATGCTCTCGAAGCGCTCTTTGGCGCTATCTATCTCGAATGTGGCTTTGACGTAACAACTCGCGTTATCAATTCGCTTATTAAAGAGACTCTCGATTCCGCTATGGCAAAGGGCGCCGGACTTGATGGAAAGACTGCGCTACAAGAGTTAGTTGCTTCAATGAGTAAAGGTTCACCTGAATATCTCGTTACCGAAACAGGACCTGATCACGATAAGAGTTTCACAGCAGTGGCAATGGTTTCAGGCGAGGCAATCGCCGAAGGTTATGGAAAAAGTAAGCGAGAAGCTGAACAATCTGCGGCACGTACTGCCTACGAATTACTTTCTGCGCAACAACAGTAAACCCTCAAGTTCAACTTGAACTGAGTCGCTTTTATACCAATGGCGCATGCAACGGTAGGTTTACCGCGTGTATTTGAAGAGTCTGACCCTCAAAGGATTTAAGTCCTTTGCTTCGGCGACCACTCTTCGACTCGAACCAGGAATTACCTGCGTTGTCGGACCGAATGGTTCTGGCAAATCAAACGTCGTCGATGCCCTTACCTGGGTTATGGGTGAGCAAGGCGCCAAATCACTTCGCGGCGGAAAGATGGAAGATGTCATCTTCGCTGGCACATCAGGTCGCGCACCACTAGGTCGCGCAGAGGTTGCAGTCACAATTGATAACACCGATGGCGCACTTCCTATTGATTACACAGAAGTAACTATTTCCCGCATCCTCTTCCGCAATGGGCAGAGTGAATATCAAATTAATGGTGAAGCATCTCGCCTTCTAGATATTCAAGAACTATTAAGCGATTCTGGTATTGGTCGCGAGATGCATGTGATCGTAGGACAGGGTCAACTCGATGCAATCTTGATGGCAACTCCTGAAGAGCGTCGTGGATTTATCGAAGAAGCGGCGGGCGTTCTTAAGCACCGTAAACGTAAAGAGAAGGCTATTCGTAAGCTTGATTCGATGCAGGCTAACTTAGCGCGCGTCAACGATCTCACCGTCGAACTTCGTCGCCAGTTGCGCCCACTCGGCAAGCAGGCTGAAGTTGCCAAGAAGGCAGCAACTATTCAGGCCGATCTGCGCGATGCAAAGTTGCGACTTCTGGCCGATGATTACATCTCACTCTCTAAAACACTTGATGCTGAAGTTGCAGATGAGAATGCGTTACGCGAACGCCGTGCTGAGGTAGAAACAGAGCTCGACAAGGTTCGCCGCCGCGAAGAAGAACTCGATGCCCAGTCTGCATTTGAAAGCCCTCTACTTATAAAAGCGCAAGAAAATTTCTATTCACTCAGTGCACTGCGCGAAAAATTCCGCGGAACCCAATCTTTGGCGCAAGAACGATCACGCTTTCTTGCCGAAGAAGCTGAAGAAGCCCGCAGCGCAGGTCGCGACCCAGAAGCACTTGATCAAGAAGCAGCAGCCCTTCGCCAAGAAGAGTCACAACTTCGTGGCGCAGTTGTTGAGGCGCAGAACGCTCTGGCGTCTTCAACATCAGCTTTAGCTCAAGCCGAAGCGACGCTGAAAGCAGAGGAAGACACAATCGCTGCTGCGCTCCGCGCAATTGCGGATCAACGCGAAGGTACTGCCCGCCAAGAAGGCCATATCAAATCTCTTGCTGCGCGTCTTGAAGCAATCACTGAAGAAATTTCCCGACTCGAAGCAGCGCGATCTGAAGCGCAATCTCGCGTTGATGCAGCAAAGGCAGATTATGCAAAGTTTGAAATGGAGATCGGAAACGCTGATGCAGGCGAACAAGGCCTTGATTCTCATTTCGAATCTGCAAAGAATGCACTCGATGCAGCGAAGAAGGTTCACTCTGAATTAGTTGATGCAGAACGAGCAGCCGATCGCGAACGAAATGCGACTGAATCGAAGCTCGAAGCGATGCGCCTTACCTCTGATTCACGCGATGGTGCAGCAGCCCTCATTCGCGATTCACGAGGTGTGCAGATTCTTGGCAGCATTGCATCTTTGATTCAGATCGACTCTGGCTGGGAAGCAGCAACCGCTGCAGCTCTTGGGTCGCTGGCCGATGCAGTAGTAGTTAACGATTTGTCATCTGCCGTGAGTGCACTCACTACTTTGCGCAGCGAAAACTTGGGGCAGGCCGACGTTCTTGTTTACGAACCAGGACAACGCGCCGGAGCAGAAACTCCTGCAGGCCAGACTTCACTTCTGAGCTATGTTCGTTCATCTCAGATTTCAGAACTTCTTGCATCTCTGCTTGCAACGACTGTTGTCGCTGATAATGCCCGAGCTGCCGAAGCAATTCTTCGTCAACACTCACACTTGACTGTGGTCACCCGTGACGGCGATGTCATCACATCTCATCGCGCACGTGGCGGTTCTGCCTCATCCACTTCGCTCATCGAAATCAAAGCTCTCGTCGATGACCTCGCTAAGAAACTTGAAGATCTCAATCACAAGTGCGATCGACTTAAATTTGAAATTTCAACAGCTGCAGCGGATGTGGATGCAAAGCAGAGCGCCTTTGATGCCGCCCTTGCAAAGCTCAATGAATCCGATGCGCGAATTGCAGCACTGACTGAACAATTAGCGGTGTCTGGCCAGAATATTAAATCTGCCACTGCAGAAGTAGAACGTCTCACAACAGCAATCAATGAAGCAACCTCCGCAAAATCTCGTGACGAAAATGAACGCTCTATTGCATCAAATCAATTGCAGAGCCATGGCGAAATTGCCGAACCTGATCATGGACGCGCTGAAACACTGCGCAATCAAGTTTCGCAAGCTCGGACTGTCGAAGTTGAAGCGCGGCTTGCAGTTCGCACATCAGAAGAACGCGTTGCATCGATTGCAGCTCGAGCACTTGCACTCGAAGAGTCAGCAAAGGCTGAACGCGAAGCATCAGAGCGTGCCGTCTCACGTCGTGGCGCTCGTGCTCGTGGCGCAGTAATTTCACAGGCAATCGCAGAAGCTGCATATGAAGCCTTGATCCATATTGAACGTTCCATCGCTAAGGCAGCCACCGAACGCACACGCCTCGAAGCTAATCGCGCAGATCGCGAAGGAGAAACGTTGACTGTTCGTGCCCGCAGCCGCGAACTCACCCAAGAGCTGGATCAATTAACCTCTAGCGTTCATCGCGATGAAATTGCACGCGCTGAACAACGAATGCGCGTTGAAGCATTGCAGACAAAGGCGGTCGAAGAACTTGGAATTGATATTGCGACGCTCATTTCTGAGTACGGTCCTGATAAGGATGTTCCAACATTTATCGAAACTGAAGATGGCGAAATTGTTGCTACAGAGCTGATTCCATATCGTCGCGACCAACAAGAAAAGCGCCTAGCCGCAACTGAACGCTCACTTACATTGCTCGGCAAGATCAATCCATTGGCGCTCGAGGAATACAACGCACTCGAAGAGCGCCTGAAGTTCTTGGCTGAACAACTCGAAGATCTCAAGCGCACCAAGAAGGATTTGCTAGACATCATTAAGGAAGTTGATGATCGCGTACAACAAATCTTCATGGAAGCGTATGAAGAAGTAGCAGAACACTTTAAAGATATCTTCTCTCGTCTATTCCCTGGTGGAGACGGACGCCTCTTCCTGACCAATCCAGATGATTTATTGAATACGGGTGTTGATGTTGAGGCTCGTCCACCAGGAAAGCGCGTCAAGCGACTTTCACTCCTTTCAGGTGGAGAAAAGTCACTCACTGCCGTTGCTATGTTGGTAGCAATCTTTAAATCTCGTCCAAGCCCGTTCTATGTACTCGACGAAGTTGAAGCAGCGCTCGATGATGTCAACTTAGGGCGACTTCTTACGATTCTTGAAGAGCTCCGCGAAAGTTCACAGCTCATCATCATTACTCACCAGAAGCGCACCATGGAAATTGCCGATGCGTTGTATGGCGTCACGATGCGTGGCGATGGCGTTACAGAAGTTATTTCACAGCGACTTCGTGAATCTGAAACTGCCTAGATTTATCAGGTTGTAAGCGATGGGTCTCTTTAATCGTCTATTCGCGAAGGTGCGCGGTACTTCAACTGCATCTGCACTCGACTGGTCTGAAATTGAAGTTGAGCTCTTGGCTTCAGATCTTGGGCCATCGCTAGTACAGGAACTTCTCACTGCGGCCAAAAAGATGCGCGGCGATGATGCTGAAGAAGCGATCAAAGAAATTTTGCAATCGAAACTTTCGCAGAAATCGCGAAGTCTTTCCGATTCTCAACCAACAAATATTGTGATGGTTGTCGGAGTTAACGGAACTGGTAAAACTACTTCCGTTGCCAAGCTTGCAACACTTCTTCATAAAGATGGAAGTTCTGTAGTTCTTGCAGCTGCCGATACTTTTCGCGCCGCTGCAGTAGATCAATTGACCACGTGGGCAGATCGCATCGGAGTCGAAGTGATTTCCGGCAAAGAAGGAGCCGAACCTGCTTCGGTTGCATTCGACAGCGTCAAACGTTCGCTTGAATTGAAAAGCAAATATTTGCTGATTGATACGGCCGGAAGACTTCACAATAAGAGCGATTTGATGGCAGAACTAGGAAAGGTAAAGCGCGTCATTGAAAAGGGCGCACCCCTTGCTGAAGTTCTCTTGGTGATAGATGCAACGACTGGTCAAAATGGTTTAGCTCAAGCAAAAATCTTTAGTGAAGCAGTCGATGTCACGGGTTTGATAGTGACGAAACTCGACGGGAGCGCACGTGGGGGAGTTGCGCTAGCTATCGAAAGTGCGCTGGATATCCCTATTAAGTTCATCGGTACTGGCGAAGGGGCCACTGACTTTTCCGCATTTGACCCAGATTCCTACCTCGATGGGCTGCTTGCGTAACCTGCTCGTAACAAAGTGGGCCATTTTGTGACACCCCCTTAACCTCAATCACCAACGGCTGTAACCCTGTTTCGACATCTTTACGCCATCTCAACGACGAGAGTCCACCCGTTCTTTACAAAAAGTCGGGCTCGAAACAATTGAAATGGACCTGAAATGGATCAAGTAGTTCTTAACGGCGGTGATACCGCGTGGATGTTAGCTAGTACTGCACTCGTACTACTCATGACTCCTGGCTTGGCATTCTTCTACGGCGGAATGGTTCGCACAAAGAGCGTTCTCAACATGATGATGATGTCTATGGTGACAATCGGAATCGTAAGCGTTCTTTGGGTTATTTACGGATTTGAATTGGCATTTGGATATAAATCAGATTCACCTTGGTTCGGTGGATTTGGACTGAGCGGCCTCGGCGGTGCAGTGAATGACCTCACCAATAACGGTGGCGTGTATCCAATCCCGGTACTTGTATTCGCAGCATTCCAATTGATGTTTGCAGTGATTACTCCAGCACTTATCTCTGGCGCAATTGCAGATCGTGCGAAGTTCACTTCATGGGCAGTATTCGTCGCAATCTGGTCAACAGTTGTCTACTTCCCAGTTGCTCACTGGGTATTCGCATTCGGAAACAAGATTGGTGACAAGGTCACAAGTACTGGCTACCTAGCGGGCAAGGGTCTTGAAGACTTTGCAGGCGGAACTGCAGTGCATATCAATGCTGGTGCAGCAGGTCTTGCACTGGCACTCATTCTTGGAAAGCGCGTTGGATGGCGCAAGGAATCAATGCGTCCTCACTCACTGCCACTTGTAATGCTTGGCTCTGGACTCTTGTGGTTCGGATGGTTCGGTTTCAATGCCGGATCAGCACTTGCAGCAAATGGCATTGCAGGTCTTGCATTTATGAATACTCAAGTTGCAACAGCTGGCGCACTTCTCGGATGGTTGCTGGTTGAAAAAGTTCGCAATGGACACGCAACTTCACTTGGCGCTGCATCAGGTGCGGTCGCAGGTCTTGTAGCTATTACACCAGCATGTGCATTCGTTGCTCCATGGGCCGCAGTCATTATCGGTTTACTTGCAGGCATCATCTGTTCACTTGCAGTGGGCCTCAAGTACAAGCTTGGTTTCGATGATTCACTTGACGTTGTCGGAGTCCACCTTGTTGGTGGAATCTGGGGATCGCTCTCTATTGGACTCTTCGGAACTCATGTTGTTAACAGCATTGGTCTAGACGGAATCTTCTACGGAGGAGGAACTGCGCTTCTTGGAAAGCAGGCACTTGGCGTAGGACTCGTTCTTGGATACTCATTCATTGCAACTCTCATCCTCGGCTTTGCAATCGAAAAGACAATCGGCTTCCGTGTTTCACGTGAAGTTGAAGTCGAAGGCATTGATCTTAAGGAACATGCCGAATCTGCATATGAATTTGCTAGCTCATCACGTGGAGGTGGATCACTATGAAGTTAATTACTGCAATCCTTAAGCCATTTAAGTTGGATGAAGTAAAAGATGCTCTACAAGCTGCGGGCGTCACAGGTATGACTGTCTCTGAAGCAAGTGGCTTTGGTCGCCAGCGCGGTCATACAGAGGTCTATCGCGGTGCTGAATACACCGTGGATCTCGTTCCAAAGGTTCGTCTCGAAGTTCTCGTTGATGACAAGGACGCGGCATCAGTAGTAGATGTCATCGTCAAAGCTGCGTCAACAGGATCAATCGGCGACGGAAAGGTCTGGACCACACCGGTAGAGCAGGTTGTCCGTGTACGCACTGGTGAAAAAGGACCTGACGCTATCTAAGTAATCCATTCAAACTAAGATTGGCACCATGGGGACACGGGAAAGACGCAATCGATCAAACGAGGGTGATCTGCTTCTTTCCTCTCTCTTCAAAGAGAGTGGCGCCAATCCGCAAGAGGTAGCTATCGCCGCGGTCGGAGGTTTCGGCCGCGGCGAACTCTCTCCTGGCTCAGATTTAGATATTGCGATTATTCACACTGGATCTATTTCCGAAAAGGAATTATCCGAACTCGTCAATAAGATTCTTTATCCATTGTGGGATAAGAATGTAAAGGTAGATCATTCAGTTCGCACTCGATCAGAGATGCGCAACGCAGCCGAAAACGATCTCAAAGTTGCGATGGGGCTGCTCGATATCCGCCTCGTGTATGGAAGTGCCGACCTTGTTGCAGCTGTTCAAATTGATGCACTTGAAACCTGGCGCAAGAATTCATCACACAATCTTGCACTTCTAAAGCAATCACTCGAAGAACGTCACCAACGAGTCGGTGAACTGGCTTATCTGCTAGAGCCG